>SPJK01068952.1_pt1 | contig 13128 bp, 25 predicted proteins | sample 3741771 | NCBI WGS metagenome assembly SPJK01 (sample SAMN10925997, study PRJNA522277) | cold seep metagenome | isolation source: Elba SIP-enriched marine methane seep metagenome, extraction at timepoint T2 | place: Italy: coast of Elba, Mediterranean Sea | reverse complement strand
GCGGCGCAGATGGACGGCGCTATTTTGGTTTGTTCGGCGGCTGATGGCCCGATGCCGCAAACCAGAGAACACATCTTGTTGTCAAGACAGGTTGGCGTTCCATACATCGTAGTGTTCCTGAATAAAGCGGACATGGTTGATGATGAAGAATTAATTGAATTGGTTGAAATGGAAGTGCGTGAATTGCTGGACGCTTACGAATTTCCAGGCGATGACACGCCGATCATTATCGGTTCTGCGTTGAAAGCATTGGAAGGCGATACCAGCGACATTGGTGTTCCGGCGGTTGTTAAGCTGGTTGATGCATTAGACAGCTATATTCCGGAGCCGGAAAGAGCGGTAGACGGCGCATTTTTGATGCCGATTGAAGACGTGTTCTCGATCTCCGGTCGCGGCACAGTAGTCACAGGTCGTGTTGAGCGCGGCGTGATTAAAGTCGGTGAGGAAATCGAAATCGTCGGTATTAAAGAAACGACAAAAACAACCTGTACCGGCGTGGAAATGTTCCGTAAGTTATTGGATCAGGGCGAGGCGGGCGACAACGTCGGCGTTTTGTTACGCGGTACTAAACGTGAAGAAGTTGAGCGTGGCCAAGTATTAGCGCATGTGGGTAGTATTACTCCGCATACTCATTTCAAAGCGGAAATCTATGTATTGTCTAAAGATGAAGGTGGTCGTCACACGCCGTTCTTCAATGGTTATCGTCCGCAGTTTTACTTCAGAACAACTGATGTAACGGGTGCGGTTGAATTGCCGGAAGGCGTAGAAATGGTGATGCCGGGCGACAATGTAACAGTTGAAGTTAAGCTGATTGCGCCGATTGCGATGGATGAAGGATTGCGTTTTGCGGTTCGTGAAGGCGGCCGTACAGTAGGCGCTGGTGTTGTAGCTTCAATTATCGAGTAAAAAAGAAATGTCAAATCAAACTATCAGGATCCGTTTAAAAGCGTTTGATCACAAATTAATCGATCAATCTGCTGGTGAGATAGTAGAAACAGCAAAAAGAACAGGCGCCCAGGTTATGGGCCCTATTCCTTTGCCTACTAGAAAAGAACGCTTCACAGTCTTGATTTCACCGCATGTGAATAAAGATGCGCGAGATCAATATGAGTTAAGAACTTATAAAAGATTGCTCGATATTGTGGAGCCAACAGATAAAACCGTAGATGCATTGATGAAGTTGGATCTTGCTGCTGGGGTAGATGTTCAAATTAAGCTGAAATAAGCAGCTGTTAGATAAAATTAGAGGGATTGGCAGATGTCAATAGGTCTTATAGGTCGTAAAAGTGGTATGACCCGCGTATTTTGTGAAGATGGTACAACAGTTCCCGTGACTGTGCTTCAGATTGATGAAAACAAAGTTGTGCAAGTAAAAAATCTGGAGAATGATGGCTATCGCGCAGTACAAGTTGCTGCGGGCGACAAAAAGTCATCAAAAGTTAACAAAGCAATGGCGGGGCATTATGCTGCAGCAAATGTTACTGCCGGCCGCGGACTTTGGGAATTTAGGCTGAATGATGGTGAAGGTGAGGAATTAGCTGCCGGATCTGAATTAAGCTTGAGTATTTTTGAAGCCGGACAAAAAGTTGATGTTTCCGGAACCAGTATTGGTAAAGGATACGCCGGCGGCGTTAAGCGTCATAATTTTAAAATGCAAGACGCTACCCACGGCAACTCAATTTCACATAGAGCTCCTGGTTCTATTGGTATGTGTCAAACTCCTGGAAGAGTATTCAAAGGCAAAAAAATGGCCGGTCATATGGGAGCTGTTAAAACAACGACACAGAATTTAATTGTTCATGCGGTTGATGCTGAAAGAAATTTAATTCTGGTTAAAGGTTCTGTTCCGGGCGCTAAAGGTGGAGATGTTGTTATCACCCCTGCAGTGAAAACAAAGAAAGGTTAATAGATTATGTCATTGCAAGTACCAGCGATAAATGATCAGGATTCGGCTACTGCGGTTGAAGTGGCTGAAGCCGTTTTTGGTCAGGAATTTAATGAAACATTAGTGCATCAATTGGTTGTAAGGCATATGGCTAACGCCAGAGCAGGCACTAAAGCTCACAAAAACCGTTCAGCAGTGAGGGGCGGCGGCATTAAGCCTTGGCGTCAGAAAGGAACCGGTCAAGCTAGAGCGGGAACCCGTAGAAGTCCTTTGTGGAGAACCGGCGGTGTGACATTTGCCGCGCAGCCGAGATCATTTGAGCAAAAAATAAACAAGAAAATGTATCGAGCGGGAATACGTTCAATCTTTTCAGAATTATTGCGTCAGGATCGCTTGAATATAAGCAATGATATTTTACCTGGCTCCAATAAAACCAAAGAAATGGCGGCGAAATTAAAGTCTGTCGATGCAAAAAGGGTTTTGATTATTGCTGATGAGTTGACCGAAGAATTGGTTCTATCAACACGCAATATTCCCTATGTGGATGTAGCGACAGTTTATTCTATAGATCCCGTTTCTTTAGTGTCTGCTGATAAAGTAATTGCAACTTCCGCAGCGATTAAACAAATTGAGGAGCGCTTGTCATGAGTTTGGAAGGAAGTAAATTAGCAAACATTTTGCAAGCTCCGGTTATTTCGGAAAAAGGTTCAATTTCAGCTGAGCAAAATAGACAATTTGTATTTAAAGTACAAAAAAGCGCAACAAAGCTGCAGGTAAAAAACGCTGTTGAGTTGATGTTTGATGTAGAAGTGGATTCGGTAAGAGTGCTTAATGTTAAAGGGAAAGTTAAACGCTTCGGGCGTTCATTAGGTAAGCGCTCTGATTGGAAAAAAGCATACGTCAAGTTGAAAGAAGGTCAAGATATCGACTTTCAAACAGCATAGTAACACGAATTAAAGGTCAATTAGGAACGGTAGAAGAATAATGGCGATTTTAAACTCTAAGCCAACATCACCTGGATCACGGTTTGTTGTGCGTGTAAAAAATGAAAATTTACACAAAGGTAAGCCCTATGCTCCACTGCTGGACAAGAAAAGTAAAACCGGCGGTCGCAACAACCAAGGTAGAATTACAACACGGCATGTAGGTGGTGGTCATAAACAACACTATCGTGTCATTGATTTTAAACGAAACAAAGTTGATATTCCTGCGAAAGTAGAGCGTCTGGAATACGATCCCAATAGATCGGCGAATATCGCATTATTGCTATATAAAGACGGCGAACGTAAATATATTATCGCTCCTAAGGGATTGGAACAAGGCCAGGAAGTTGTGTCTGCGGAAACAACGCCGGTAAAAGCGGGTAACTGCATGCCGTTGCGCAATATGCCGTTGGGTACGACTGTGCATTGCATTGAATTGAAGCCTGGTAAAGGCGCTCAATTAGCCAGAAGCGCCGGAACTTCAGCGCAATTGGTTGCTAAAGAAGGTATGCATGTAACCTTGAGATTAAGATCCGGGGAAATGCGTAAAGTCATGGCGGATTGTAAAGGGGTTATCGGCGAGGTCTCAAATTCAGAGCATAACTTGATTTCATTAGGTAAAGCCGGCGCGTCTCGTTGGCGCGGCGTTAGGCCGACAGTTAGAGGTGTTGCGATGAACCCGGTAGACCATCCGCATGGTGGTGGTGAAGGACGTACTTCAGGAGGGAGACATCCTGTATCGCCATGGGGTATGCCTACTAAAGGTTATAAAACACGTAAAAACAAACGCACTGATAATATGATTGTCAGACGCCGTAAGCAAAAATAAGAGGTATAAAAGGTGCCACGTTCAATTAAAAAAGGTCCATTTATAGATCATCACTTGCTTAAGAAAGTTGAAGCAGCAGTGAAGGCAAATAATAGGAAACCGATTAAAACATGGTCAAGAAGATCTATGATCAGCCCGGATATGTTAGGTTTGACGATTGCAGTACATAATGGCCGTCAACATGTGCCAGTATTGATATCTGAAAACATGGTCGGCCACAAATTAGGCGAGTTCGCTCCGACCCGAACATATAAAGGTCATATAGCGGATAAAAAATCCAGATAAGGGGGGAAGATGGAAATTTCAGCAAAATTAAGTAATGCCCCGTTATCAGCACAAAAAGCTAGATTGGTCGGTGATCAGATTCGTGGTTTACCCGTAGAAAAGGCTTTGAATGTTTTGCAGTTCAGCTCTAAAAAAGCGGCGGCTATCATAAAAAAAGTTCTGGAGTCGGCAATTGCCAATGCAGAGCATAACGAAAGCGCAGATGTTGATGAGTTGGTTGTTTCGACTGTTTTCGTTAATGAAGCGGCAACAATGAAAAGAATACGCCCAAGAGCAAAAGGTCGGGCGAACAGGATTTTAAAAAGAACCTGTCATATTACAGTCAAAGTAGCAGAATACGAATAGAGGCAAAAAAATGGGTCAAAAAGTACATCCAACGGGGATTCGCCTGGGGATAGTTAAAGATTGGACATCAAGATGGTATGCAAGCAGCCAAAACTATCCAGTATTCTTGTTACAAGATTTGAAAGTGCGTGAGTATATTCAACAAAAATTAGCTCACGCGTCGGTTAGCCGGATTCAGATCAACCGTCCGGGTAAAAACGCGCATATTACAGTTCATACCGCTAGACCTGGTATTGTGATCGGTAAAAAAGGCGAAGATATCGATAAAATGAGACAGGTTGTATCTTCAATGATGGGTTTGCCTGTGCAAATGAATGTTGAAGAGATCAGAAAGCCGGAGTTAGATGCAAAATTAGTTGCGGAAAGTATTGCTCAGCAACTGGAAAAGAGAATTATGTATCGTAGAGCGATGAAGCGCGCTGTTACCAATACAATGAGGTTGGGCGCTGAAGGCATCAAAATTAATGTTGCCGGTCGTTTAAACGGTGCTGAAATCGCTCGCGGCGAATGGTATAGAGAAGGTCGAGTGCCTTTGCACACATTGCGCGCCGACATTGACTACGGCACTGCGGAAGCTAATACCACCTATGGAATCATCGGTATTAAAGTATGGATTTTCAAAGGTGAAATTTACGATATGGAAGCGCACAATGCTTCTCAAAATGCTGAAAGCAGTAAAAAATCAGTAAATAAAGGGAAGGATTAGTCATGCTTCAACCAAAAAGAACTAAGTTTCGTAAGCAGCATAAAGGTAAAAATAACGGTACCGCTATAAGAGGTTCTTCAGTGAGCTTCGGTGAATATGGATTAAAGGCGACAAGTCGTGGTAGAATTACCGCCCGCCAAATTGAGGCTGCGCGTAGAACGATTACAAGACATGTTAAACGTGGCGGAAAATTATGGATTCGCGTGTTTCCTGATAAGCCGATTACTAAAAAACCATTGGAAGTGAGAATGGGTAAAGGTAAAGGTAGTGTGGAATATTGGGTCGCTCAGATTAAGCCTGGCACAATGTTGTATGAAATCCAGGGTGTTTCTGAAGACTTGGCGCGCGAAGCTTTTAAATTGGCAGCCGCTAAATTACCAGTAAAAACAACATTTGCAGCACGGACAATATTGTGATGAAGGCCAGTGAATTACGTGAAAAGTCAAAGCAAGAGCTAACAGATTTATTGTTAGAATTATCGCGGGAACAATTTAACCTGAGAATGCAAAAAGCGACAGGTCAATTGTCCAAATCCGATCAGGTTAAGAAAGTAAGACGTGATATTGCTCGTGTCCATACTGTGTTGAATGAAATGGCGAGTGCATAATGATGACTACTGAAACAGAAAAATTACGAACGATTACCGGTCGAGTAATTAGCAATAAAATGGATAAAACCGCTTCGGTATTAGTTGAGCGGTTAGTTAAACATCCTGTTTATGGCAAAATTATTAAACGTTCGACCAAATTATTGGTGCATGATGAGCTTAATCAATGTAATGAAGGTGATGTTGTCACCATTACGTCATGCAGACCTATGTCTAAAAATAAAACTTTTAGACTGGTGGAAATTTTAGAAACAACAAAATAATTGCTTTAGCAATAGTAACGAGAGTTGGGATTTAAAAATGATTCAGATGCAAACTAACCTTGACGTCGCCGATAACAGCGGTGCAAAAAGGGTCATGTGTATCAAAGTTCTGGGTGGATCGCATAGGCGATATGCCGGTATTGGTGACATTATAAAAGTAAGCGTTAAAGACGCTATTCCTAGAGGCCGTGTAAAAAAAGGCGAAGTATATAACGCTTTGGTGGTAAGAACGCGTAAAGGCGTTAGAAGACAAGACGGGTCGGTAATCCGTTTTGACGAAAATGCGGCAGTTATTTTAAATACCCAATTGCAACCGTTAGGTACGCGTATTTTTGGGCCTGTAACGCGTGAGCTGAGAGGTGAAAAATTTATGAAAATTATTTCACTGGCTCCGGAAGTTTTGTAAGAGGTTCAAAATGCAAAAGATTAAACAAGGCGATGATGTTGTGGTGCTTGCCGGTAAAGACAAGGGAAAGCAAGGTAGAGTTACTAAGATTTTCACAAACGGCAGAGCAATTGTTCAAGGCATTAATGTTGCCAAGAAACACAAGAGGGGAAACCCGAATGCTGGCGAACCAGGTGGAATAATCGATAAAGAAATGCCATTAGACATTTCAAATTTGGGTATTTACAATCCTGAAACGCAAAAAGCTGACAGAATAGGCTTCAAATTTCTAGATGATGGCAAAAAAGTCAGATATTTTAAATCAACGAACGAAGTTGTTGATGCATAGGTGGTGATATGTCTAGATTAGAAGCTCTATATAAAGAAAAAATTCAGTCTACGCTCAAAGATGAGCTTGGTTATAAGTCAATTATGGAAGTGCCGAAATTGACCAAAATCACTTTGAATATGGGTGTGGGCGAAGCTGTAGCCGATAAAAAAGTATTACAAGCTGCTTTGTCGGATATGGAAAAAATTTCCGGTCAAAAGCCGGTTGTAACTTTGGCGAGAAAATCAATCGCCGGTTTTAAAATTCGTGATGATATGCCGATAGGTTGTAAAGTGACCTTAAGAAGCGACAGAATGTATGAATTTCTGGACCGCTTAATCAGCATTTCAATCCCTAGGATTCGCGATTTTCGCGGAATGAGCCCTAAAAGCTTTGATGGGCGTGGAAATTATTCAATGGGTGTAAAAGAGCAAATCATTTTCCCTGAAATTGATTATGACAAAATTGATACCCTGCGCGGTTTGGATATTTCCATCACTACGACAGCTAAATCTGATAAAGAAGGTTTGGCGTTATTAAAGCATTTTAATTTTCCATTCAAGAACTAAAGGGCGTATAAATGGCAAAAAAATCTATGATTGCGCGCGAAAACAAGCGTGTAAAATTGGTCAAAAGGTACGAAGAAAAAAGGAAAGCGCTGAAAGAAGTTATCAGAAATCCTCAATCTTCGTTTGAAGAGATCGAGAGTGCTCAAGTAAAACTGCAAAAACTACCAAGGGATTCCAGTTCGGCAAGGGTTAGAAACCGTTGTAACTTAACTGGCAGACCGCACGGTTATTATAGGAAATTCGGCTTAAGTCGTAACAAATTGAGGGAAGCGACCATGCGTGGCGATGTCCCCGGTTTGACAAAAGCCAGTTGGTAATAAAAGAAAAGGGTTTTTGGAGAATTTACAATGAGTATGAGTGATCCGATTGCGGATATGTTGACCCGGATCAGAAACGGGCAATCTGCAGGAAAGAAAAATGTTAAATTGCCATCTTCAAAGTTGAAGGTTGCAATTGCAAAAGTTTTAAAAGAAGAAGGTTATATTACAGACTTTGTTACTGAAACAAACGGCAGTCACACTGAAATGACCGTTGAGTTGAAATATTTCGATGGCCTTCCGGTAATTGAAGAGGTTAAAAGAGTCAGTAGACCGGGTTTGCGTATCTATAAATCGAAAGATGAGTTGCCTAAAGTATTAGGCGGTTTGGGTATCGCAATTGTTTCAACATCTAGCGGTGTTATGACGGATAGAGCGGCGCGGGCCATTGGGCACGGCGGCGAAGTCATTTGCACAGTATGTTAAGGGAAGGGTGAAATATGTCTAGAGTTGCAAATGCCCCAATAACTGTACCGTCAGGTGTTGAAGTAAAGCTTGATGGCAAGCTTATGTCCGTTAAAGGCAAAGGCGGGCAAATGAACTTTACCGTTCATGACGGCGTTGATGTAAATGTGAATGACAATGTTATTTCTTTTTCTTGGGATGCCGCAGTCAAGAATGCTAAAGCACAAGCAGGCACCGCGAGAGCATCAATTAATAATATGGTAACCGGCGTTTCGGCTGGTTTCGAGAAAAAGTTGACCTTAGTCGGGGTTGGTTATAGAGCTCAAGTGCAAGGTAAAAAATTAACTTTGAATTTGGGTTATTCCAATCCTGTAGAGTTTACTGCTCCTGATGGAGTTACAATTGAAGCGCCAAGTCAAACTGAATTGGTTGTTAAAGGTTGTGATAAACAACAAGTAGGTCAAATTGCGTCGGAAATAAGAGCGTTTCGTCCGCCAGAGCCTTATAAAGGAAAAGGTGTGCGTTATACCGATGAATATGTTGCCCGTAAAGAAGCCAAGAAGAAGTAAGGTAAAGTGATGGATAAGAAATCTTCCCGTATTAAGCGTGCGCTGAGACAGCGCAGCAAAATTAAAGAGCTTGGCGTCAATAGGTTGACTGTTCACAGAACTTCACAACATATCTATGCACAAGTAATAAGTAACGATGGTAATACTACGGTAGCCAGCGCATCGACTTTGCAAGCCGATATTAAATCTACAGTATCGGGTACTGGTAATGTAGCGGCGGCGACTGCTGTGGGTAAAGCAGTTGCGGAAAAAGCATTGGCTGCAGGCGTTACTGAAGTAGCATTTGATCGTTCGGGTTTTAAATATCATGGTCGTGTAAAAGCATTAGCAGATGCGGCGCGCGAAGCTGGATTGAAGTTCTAGGGGAATAAAATGGCAACAGCACCATCTCAAGGTAGTACTGACGGATTACAAGAAAAGTTAGTTTCCGTTCGTCGCGTCGCAAAAGTAGTAAAAGGCGGTAGAGTTTTCGGTTTTACAGCTTTAACTGTTGTCGGCGATGGTCAGGGCAAGGTTGGTTATGGCGTATGTAAAGCGAGAGAAGTGCCTATCGCAATCCAAAAATCTTTGGAGCAAGCGCGTAAAAACATGAAGAATGTTGCGTTGAAAGGCGATACTTTACAATATTCGGTTATGTCAAACACCGGCGCCGCTAAAGTTTATATGCAACCTGCTTCAGAGGGTACCGGTATTATCGCCGGCGGCGCAATGAGAGCGGTTTTCGAAGTAGTCGGCGTGCATAATGTATTGGCTAAGTGTATAGGAACAAACAATCCTATCAATGTTGTAAGAGCAACAATCGAAGGCTTGGCCGGTATGCATGATGCTAAATCAATTGCTGCTAAACGCGGTTTAACAGTAGAAGAAATTACCGGGTAATCATTATGGCGGAAAAAAAATTAAGCGTCACAATGACCAAAAGTAAAATTGGTCGATTGAAAAGCCATCAGCAATGTTTGAAAGGCTTAGGTTTGCGTAAAATACGTCAAACTGTTGAAGTTATTGATACTCCTGAAAATCGCGGGATGATTAATAAAATATCTTATATGCTTAAAGTTGAGGAAGTCTAATGTACTTGAATAGTATACAGTCAACCTATGGCTCAAGAAAAAAATCAAAAAGAGTAGGCCGCGGCATTGGGTCAACTTTAGGTAAAACTTGCGGAAGAGGTCATAAAGGCCAGAAATCGCGTAGCGGCGGTTTCCACAAAGTAGGTTTTGAAGGCGGACAAATGCCGTTGCAGAGACGCTTGCCTAAGGTAGGTTTTACATCACGAATTAAAAAACATTCTGCAGAATTACGCTTGAATGAATTGGCGATTGTCGCTGCTGATGTTATTGATTTAGATGCGTTGGTTGAGCAAAATCTTGTGCCTGCAATTACCAAAAAAGTAAAAGTAATTAGTTCAGGTGAAATTTCAAAAGCAGTGACAATTAAAGGTATTTCGGTGACTGAAGGCGCCAAAAAAGCCATTGAAGCTGCAGGCGGAAAAATAGAGGAATAACGTGAGCACTTCAAGAGCTGAAATGGCAAGTAGAATGAGCGGGTTTGCTGAGCTTAGAACAAGATTGCTTTTTGTTCTTGGAGCTTTCTTCGTTTATCGCGTAGGCGCACATATTCCGGTTCCCGGAATTGATCCAAAAGCTTTAAACATTATGTTTGAGCAGCAAAGCGGATCAATATTGGATATGTTTAACATGTTCTCGGGTGGGGCCTTGATGCGATTGAGTATATTCGCATTAGGGATTATGCCTTACATTTCCGCATCGATCATTATGCAATTAATGACCGTTGTTGTTCCTGCTTTAGAGCAAGTTAAAAAAGAGGGTGAGTCCGGGCGTCGTAAAATTTCCCAGTATACGCGTTATGGAACGGTTGTCTTAGCGACATTCCAGGCGATTGGCATATCGGTGGCGTTACAGGATCAGACCGCAGGCGGGCTGCCTGTTGTTATCAGTCCCGGGCTTGGCTTTGTGGTAATCACTGCAACGACTTTGGTGACTGGCACTATCTTTTTGATGTGGTTGGGTGAACAAGTTACTGAGCGTGGTATTGGCAATGGTATTTCATTGATCATTTTTGCAGGTATTGTTTCCGGACTGCCGTCAGCAATCGGTGGTACTTTGGAATTGGCCAGCACCGGTGAAATGAATAGCGCTTTTATTATCTTATTATTCTTGTTGTCTATTGCTGTTACCGCTTTGGTTGTTTTCGTTGAGCGCGGTCAAAGACGGATTATTATTAACTATCCAAAAAGACAGCAGGGTAGGCGTATGTTTGCCGGGCAAAGCAGCTTTTTGCCTTTGAAGTTGAATATGGCGGGCGTGATTCCTCCTATTTTCGCTTCCAGTATTATCCTGTTTCCGGCCACTATCGCAGGCTGGTTCGGTAATGCTGAAGGTATGACCTGGCTGCAGGATATTTCAACTGTGTTATCGCCGGGACAGCCGATTTATGTGATGTTCTATGCGGCAGCGATCATTTTCTTTTGTTTTTTCTATACAGCATTGGTCTTTAATTCAAAAGAGACAGCTGATAATTTAAAGAAATCCGGTGCTTTTCTGCCGGGCATTAGACCTGGAGCTCAAACCACTGCTTATATCGACAAAGTAATGACTCGGTTAACTTTAGTTGGGGCTTTTTATATTACTTTGGTTTGTTTGTTGCCGGAATTCTTGATCGTATATTGGAATGTTCCTTTTTACTTTGGCGGAACGTCATTGTTGATCATTGTGGTTGTTGTGATGGATTTTATTTCACAAATGCAGACTCATTTGATGTCGCAGCAATATGAAGGCTTGATGAAAAAAGCCAACCTTAAAAGGTAATTAATAATTTATTGGAGATAGCCGTGAAAGTTCGCGCTTCTGTAAAAAAAATTTGTAGAAATTGTAAAGTTGTAAAAAGAAACGGTGTTGTTCGTGTTATCTGCAAGGATGGGCGACATAAGCAACGTCAAGGATAATTTTTGTTGCGCTGGATTTGGTGGGATGCTATAATTTCGCGCTTAACTTTAGAGTACTGATGTGGGGTATCTAGATGGCACGTATTGCCGGGATAAACGTAGCAGACCATAAGCATGCAGAGATTGCATTAACCGCTATTTACGGTATTGGTCGGCAAACAGCAATTAATATTTGCAAAGAAGTTGGAATTGAGCCTTCCAGTAAGATAAAAGATTTGGAAGAAGATCAGCTAGAGTCTATTCGTAAAGTAATATCTGGAATGACGGTTGAGGGTGATCTGCGCAGAGAAGTATCAATGAATATCAAAAGATTGATGGATCTGGGCTGTTTTCGCGGTATTAGGCATAGACGCGGTTTGCCTTTGAGAGGGCAGAGAACGCGCACCAATGCGCGCACTCGAAAAGGGCCGCGCAAGCCGATAAAAAAATAAGATATTCCTAAAGAGACAATAGAATGGCAACTCAAAATCGATCAAAGAAACGCGTTAAGAAAGAAGTCGCTGACGGCGTAGCGCACGTTCATGCTTCTTTCAATAACACCATTGTAACAATTACTGATAGAAAAGGTAATGCTTTGTCTTGGGCGACTTCCGGTGGTTCCGGTTTTCGCGGCTCAAGAAAAAGCACCCCGTTTGCGGCTCAGGTGGCTGCGGAAAGGGCGGGTACAGTTGCTAGAGAATTCGGTATGAAGAACTTGGATGTTATGATCAAGGGGCCTGGGCCGGGAAGAGAGTCGGCGGTTCGCTCGTTGAGCAATTTGGGTTTTAAGATTGCAAATATCGTTGATGTGACGCCGATTCCACATAATGGTTGTCGTCCGCCGAAAAAACGTAGAGTATAAGGGTTGGTGAAGAAGAATGGCTAGATATCTAGGACCTACTTGTAAGTTAAGCCGTAGAGAAGGCGCTGATTTGTTGCTGAAAAGCAGAGGCAAATCTTTAGAAGGGAAGTGCAAGTTAGAGCAAAGACCGGGGCAGCATGGTACAAAACGCACGCGTAATTCTGATTATGCGATGCAGTTGCGGGCAAAACAACGTATCCGTAGAATATACGGCGTTTTAGAAAAGCAGTTTAGAAACTACTATAAGTCTGCTGATCTGAAAAAAGGCGCAACAGGCCAAAATTTATTGCATCTGTTGGAAAGTCGTTTGGATAATGTTGTATATAGAATGGGTTATGCTTCTACACGCGCAGAAGCAAGACAGTTGGTTTCGCATAAAGCGATTGTAGTTAATGATACTATAAGCAACATCCCTTCATATCAAGTACAGCCAGGAGACATTGTTGCTATTCGTGAAAAGGCGAAAAAACAACAACGCGTTATCGACTCCTTGTCTATCATGGAACAATATGGCTTTCCTAACTGGGTAGATGTTAATCCCAAGGAAATGAGTGGTACATTCAAGTCTTTGCCTGATCGTGCTGAATTAGGCGCCGATATGAATGAGCAATTAGTTGTTGAGCTTTATTCAAAATAATATCTGAGTACATAATATGCAGAGTTCCATTGCTGGCTTATTAAAACCACAGCTGGTAGAAGTTAGTAGTCACACGACAAATCATTCCAGGATTGTAATAGAGCCCCTTGAACGCGGGTTTGGTCATTCTTTGGGAAATGCCTTGCGTAGAGTAATGCTTTCTTCAATTCCAGGCTGTGCAGTAACGGAAATTGAGATAGAAGGTGTTC
>SPJK01053731.1_pt1 | contig 13136 bp, 9 predicted proteins | sample 3741771 | NCBI WGS metagenome assembly SPJK01 (sample SAMN10925997, study PRJNA522277) | cold seep metagenome | isolation source: Elba SIP-enriched marine methane seep metagenome, extraction at timepoint T2 | place: Italy: coast of Elba, Mediterranean Sea | reverse complement strand
GCCTGTTTGATGAGCTGGAGAGAGGGCTAGAACTGCCACAAGTATCTCGAGACTATTGGGTAGATACTTTAAAAGAAGAGATTCTTTTGGCTCCGGAGGCCAACTATCAGGCAGAGCTATGGTGCCGGCGTTTTCGGGTAAGCTCGAGTTGGTTTTCTCGACGCTTTAGCCAGCAAATGGGCGTCCCGCTACGGCAGTACGTCTTGTGGCAACGCAGCCTCAAGGCGCTTTCCTTGGCTGCTTCGGGACAATCGATGGTGCACAGCGCTCTGCAGGCGGGTTTTGCAGACCAAGCCCATCTCAGCCGTACTGTGCGGCGTTTCTTTGGGGTCTGCCCCTCTGCTTTGCCCAGAGAGAGCAAAAACGTTCAAGCCTAGCAGGGGCCGCAGCTGTTTGGCTGTCTTTCATGAGTTTGGGTGTGGCGATATTCGCCCTCAGCGCAGTTTTACTCTTCTTTAAGATGATGGTGGTGGTGTGCCTGCAGGGATACTATCGCATTAGTCAGCGGCATTTCGCTTTGCCGGAAGATGCTCGTTTCTTTGGCAAAGATGCAGAGGTCAAAGAAGCCGACCTACAGATAGTTCAGCGGGCCCAAAACTGCTTGCGCAACGACGGCGAAAATATCCCCTTCTTTTTGGTGCTCGGCGCTATCTATCTATTTCTTGAGATTTGGCCCACGGGTGTGCTCATCTATTTTCCTGCTTTTGTTATTGCTCGCTATTTGCATACTCTATTCTATCTACGGCCCACCCAGCCGCTGCGTAATCGTGTGTATAGTTTAGGGGTTTTGGCGAACCTTTGTCTGGCAATACATATCTTGGCGGCCCTGGTTCAGAACTTAGATCGCATATCTTGAGGTGATTTATGGCGGCGTTTTCGCTAGTTTGCGCGCCGTGAGAGGACTCAAGCTTTCCTGCATTGCAGTAGTCATGGCCCTTAGCGGCTGTAAATCAGCCCCACCGCCGGCCGAGAAGCCCGCGGAGGCTCCCGCCAGTCAACCTGCGGCGGAGACCGGGCCCAAAGTTGAGACGGTGAGTTTGGCCTCAGTAGGTTTGTCCGCCGAAGCACTCGATCGCAGTGCAGATCCCTGTACCGATTTCTACCAATTCGCCTGTGGAGGCTGGTTAAAAGCCACCGAGATCCCCTCCGATCGTGCCCGCTGGGTGCGCAGCTTCTCGGAGATCAACAAACGCAACGAGGACGACCTCAAGAAGATCCTCGAGGACTCTCATAAGGGCTGCAAAAACGGCTGTGACGATCCCATCATGGCCGAGCTAGGTGCCTTCTACGGTGCCTGCATGGACGAAGCCGGTGCTGACAAGACTGGCATTGATCCGCTCAAGCCCCTGCTGAAGAAGGTTTCTAAGGTTCGCAACGCCAAAACCTTAGCGCCCGTATTGGCTGAGCTACACCTTAATCGCATCTGGGCTTTCTTCGATCTCAGCGCTACTCAAGACTTCAAAGATGCCACCAAGGTGATTGGTTATGTCGACCACGCCGGCTTAGGCCTGCCCGACCGCGACTACTATCTCTCCGAAGATAAGAAGAAGGTTGAAGCCCGCACCAAGTATCAGGCGCATATCGAAGCTATGTTTGTCACTTCTGGCTTGATGAAGGCTAAAGCTGCCAAAAAGGCTGCTGCGGACGTGATGAAATTAGAGGTGGAGCTGGCTAAACTATCTAAGAGCCGGGTAGAGCGTCGCGACCCCGAAAGTATGTATCATCGCCTTAACCGCGAGGGTTTGATCAAGTTGGCACCGAGTTTCCCCTGGGCGGTTTATTTTAAGAACTTGGGTTATGGCGAACTCTCCGACCTGAACATTACCGCACCCAAATTCTTCGAAGGCATGAATGGGCTTTTGAAGAAAACCAAGAAGACCCAGCTGCAGAACTATCTCAAGTGGCATATTCTCCACGGCACTGCCCCCTACCTATCTAAGTCTCTGGTCGACGAGAACTTTAAGCTGGCTCAAGTCCTTACCGGACAACCCGAGCAACGTCCCCGCTGGAAGCGCTGCATTAGTGCAGTGACCCACGCTTTGGGCGACCTATTAGCTCAACCCTATGTACAGCTGCGCTTTGCTGGAAACAGCAAGGAAGCCGCCGAGCGCTACGTCAAAGAGATCAGCGAGGCTTTTGGCCGCAACCTGAATACTTTGGACTGGATGGATGACAAAACTAAGGGTCGGGCTCGGGAGAAGCTGGGTAGCTTTGAGCATCTGATTGGTTATCCCGCAGAGTGGAAGAAGTACGGCTTCAAAGTAACTGAGGTCTACGGGGCGAATATGATGGCTTCTCATAAGTTTGAGACCGCTCGCGACTTAGACCGTATTGGCAAGCCCGTTGATCGTCAGCGCTGGGAGATGCCTGCGCCCATCGTGAATGCCTACTATCATCCGCTCAAGAACCACATGGTCTTTCCGGCTGGTATTCTACAGCCTCCCTTCTATAGCGTTAATGCAAGTATTCCGGTGAATCTGGGCGCTATGGGTATGGTGGTCGGTCACGAGCTTACCCACGGTTTTGACGACAAGGGCAGCCAGTTCGACAAGGACGGCAACCTTAAGAGTTGGTGGGAGCCAGAGACCCGCAAAGCCTTTGAGAAGCGGACACAGTGTGTGGTGGACCAATATAGTAACTATGAAGTATTGCCCGGGGTTAAACTGAACGGGAAACTAACTTTGGGTGAGAATATCGCTGACCTGGGTGGCATGAAGCTGGCCTTTTCCGCCTATCGGAACATGCGCAAAGACGCCGGTAGTGTGCGGGTGGCTGAAGGATTCAGTGAAGATCAGCAGTTCTTCTTGGCCACCGGCCAAATCTGGTGTGCAAAGACTCGCGATGCCATGGCTCGCATGCGCGCCACCACCGATACCCATTCCGCTCCTCGCTACCGGGTAAACGGGCCGCTTTCTAACTTGAAAGAGTTCTCAGAGGCATTTCAGTGCAAAAAGGGCACGGTGATGAATCCCGAGAATACATGCTCGGTTTGGTGACATCTATCCCGCCGATACTTTGACGCCGTCATTGAGGTGACGGCCTCAAGCATCCCTTAGACTACGCTATAGTCGGCCACCATCTGTTCTGCGTGGTGGGTTTCCATCGAAAATACGTGCCGCTTTAAAGCCAGGTCGACCTTGGCGCTGGCTTCTTCATTCAGTGAGAGCCGAAGGGGACCCAAAACACCAGGCTCAGCCAGAATCTGCAGGGAACTGAACTCGTGAGCGTGGGCGTTGATGCGGGCAGCGAGGCTCTGCCAGAAGCTCCAGGGGGTAGATTGCTCCCCAAGATTGCGTAGTACCTGTAGGGGACGCAGCGGTCCGCCGTTCACTCTTTCGTAGAGCATGGCCCAGTTGGCTTCGGTGGCCAGAACTAACCAAGTTCGGTGGGCACCTAAGCTCTCAGCGATGATTTTCCCCCAGTTTTGCATGTTTCATTATGATTCAAGAAATAGGCCGCTTTCGCGCGGCTCTAAGTGGCCTACCAAACGTGAAAAATGCGTCGTTGCCGAGCTGGCAACGAAGAGTTAGGGAGAACAGCATGCGCATTTGGGCAGGACTCGCCTTGCTGCTTTCACTCTCCGCCTGTGCCGGTTTGCAGGCCCGCTCTTCTTTCTCTAAGGGCAACAAGGCCAGGTCTGGCGGCGACCTGGGCTCTGCCCTGAGCCACTACCGGACCGCAGCAGATCTAGAGCCGGCCAATGCTCAATATCAGCAAGCCTTTGCCTCGGTGCAGCACCAGCTGGTGAGCGCCCAGGTCAATGCCGCTTTTGCCGCTGAGTCCTCAGGACAGCTCAGCCTGGCAGAAAGGCACTGGGCAGAAGCCGCCCGGCTCGATCCTAGTAAGCCCCAGTATCAAGCGCGCCGGGAGTTGGTGGGTATCAAGATTCGCCGCGGCTCCAATGAAGATAAGCTCAAGTTGCTGCAGAAGATGATCGTTTGGGAGCCTCAAGATAGTTCTCTGTATCGGCAGTTCAACGACGCTAAGGCGATAGTTTGTAACTACTATTTACTCGAAGGCCGAGACGCAGTGGAGCGAAAAGACTGGATCGCTGCTGAAAAAGCCTATGCCAAGCTGCGAGAATACGACCCCCAACACCCTGAACTAGATAGTTCCCGTGTAAAAAGCCTAGATGCCCGGGTTCTAGAGCAAAAGGGCGACCGGAAGCTGGCCAAGGGCGATTCTTTGGGCGCCTATAAGATCTATCAAGAAGCCTATAGTTTGAAGAAGAGCCGACGCCTTTCCCGGAAGATGAAACGGGCCAAGCGCGGTGCGGGCTCTATCTTATCTAAACTGTCCAAAGTAAGCCGCTACGAAAAAGCTGGCAAATGGGAAGCTGCGGCTGAACTATTGACGGCCATCGCTTCTCGCAAAGATGTGCCCGAGGGTACCCGCGAGCGTGTCAGCCGTGCCCGCAAGAAATCAGCTCAGCTTCGGGCCGATAAAGCCATGGGTTTGGCGCGGCGAGGCAAACTCAAGAAGGCCATCAAGCAGCAAGCTCTAACTTTGGAGCATACCGATGGCCCGGTAGATGCGGTACGCAACCTCAAACAAGCTCAAAAGTATCTCGCACAAAAAGACCCTGGTGGTGCCGAAGATCTATTAAATGCCGTGGCTGATTTCGCGGGAGAGATTCCCGCGGTGGCTTCGGCTCAAGAAATCCAGCGGGCTTTGGTTAAAGGCTTCTTTTCCCGGGTCGAGCGCATGGGCAAAGACGACCCTGCGGAAGCTTTGGTTCAGTTGGTCCGACTTGAGAAATATTCCGAACAGTTTCCTGCCTACAAGAAGCTGCAGAAACAACTCACCCGGAAATCCTTTGGTTTACTTTTGAGCAAAGCTGATGCCGCTAGCAAGAAGGCGAAGTATCAAAAAGCCGCGCGTTTTCTAAAGACGGCATTGGAAGTCTCCAAGGCTCCTTCAGCTTTGGAAGAGGAACTTCAAGGCGGCTTGGCAGCCTTCCAGAAGCGGGAGTATCCGCAGGCCCTAGAGCGCTTCAATGCTGGCCTTAAGCGCTATCCCCGCAGTAAGCTGGCTCGCTCGATGGTACGTCTGGGCGAAAATGCCCGTTTGGAGAACTATCGCCGGGAAGCCGCCCGGGCTCGGGCAGTCGGAGACCTTGGCCTTGCCGCCAGTCTCTATCGGAAGATTCTGGAGATAGTTCCTACCGATGCTAAGTCTCTGGTAGCTCTAGATAGTTTGAAGGACGATCTGGTCAAAGGAACCTTAGAGACCGCCGAGGCCCATGAAGAAGCAGGGCGCAAGAACCTAGCAGTGCTTTTCTACGCCCGGGTCCTCAACCAAGTTCCCAGCCATCGCGAGGCCCAAGAGCGTGTTGCCGCTTTGAGAGGCGCTCTTGGCGATAGTTCTGGGCAACGAGCTTGGGTACTACCAGTCCGCTTAGGTGAGGGATTGGCCAAGGACTGCAAGCAAGCGGAAGATACTCTACGGCGTCGCTTGGCTCTCTATCTATCAAAAAGCAAGCTGAAGGTGAGTTTTTTGGATGCCAAGGCCCAGCAGGAGGCGGAAGCAAAGGCTGAGCTTCAACCACGGGTGGGGTTACAAGTTAGGCTAGATAGTTGTGAACTGTCAGCCAAGCTGGGCAAACTCACCGTGAGCTACGGAGAATCGGGAACCCTGCTTAATGGGCAAGTCTCTGCCAAGTTTAACCCCAAGAGCATTCCCAAAGACGAGCTGGAAAGCGGTGGTTCGGGCCGAGTCTTGACCGAGTTGGTCGGTAAGGTTTCCTCTAAACTTTCTCAGAAGCTATCCCAACTCAGCACCGCCCAGTGGTTAGCTCTGGCCGGCTTGGCTCAGGTGGAAGCCAAAGACCAAGGGGGGGCTGTGGAACTCTATGCCCAGCTCTATCTATTGCCAGAGGCGGAAAAGAAGAATTTCAGCGGAGTTTTGGAGCAAATGGATAGCTATCTGCAGACCGTCTACAGATAGTTGCCTGCAAATCTCTCCTTCCGTTCTTAGCTACTGCCCTTCGTTTGCTTTGCTCTCGGTCTGAGCTAAGCTGACGGCGATGCAGTGGGCCACGACAAGGGCAATCGCACCCTGGCTGTTATTTCTTGCCCTTGTAGGCTGTGAAGAGGATGCCAAGCTCTCGGTCTTGGAGCCCAAACTGGCTTTTTCGCCTAATTCTATGGACTTTTGCGAGGTTCCGGTGGGCGCAACTCGTCGTCTACGGCTCTCATTGAGCAACAGTGGTACGGCTGAGCTGAAGCTTTCAGAATTGCAGGTGCCCGAACCCTTCTTTGTGGGGACGTGGCCCCAGCTACTCAAGCCGGGCGAAAGTATTCGGGTGGACTTAGGTTTTCGCCCCCAAAATGGGGATCCCCAGTCCGCTCAGCTCACCTTGATGAGTAGCGATAAGGACCAGCCAGTAGTCCAGATTCCGGTAAACGGAACCGGTATTCCGGGTGTGCTGACGGCTTTGCCTAGTCAGATAGATTTCAGCAGCACGGCAGTGGGCACCGGACGTTCCGCCGAGATAGTTTTAAGCAGCTTGGCTCAAATGGAACTATCTGGGGGACTAGCGACCGAAGGTTTTGCTCGCCCACATCATTATAGATTGAGTGGTCTCAACCCTTTTGCGGCGGGGGGAAGTTTCGCTTTGGCTCCCGGGGCTGAGCAGACCCTAGAGTTGAACTATGGACCTCTGGAGTCCGGCGAAGATGGTGGCATCATTCGCTTTGAGGTCTGCGGAGATCGCTGCGGAATCGAGGTGCTGGTCACCGCCAGCGCTGAACAGGCAGAATTAGTGATTTCTCCACCTGCAGTAGACTTTGGTGGGCTGGGCATTGGTGAGATGCGCAGCGAGCAGATACTTATCACCAACACCGGTGATACTCCGGCGCAGATTCAGAGCATGCAGGCGGTAGGAAGCCCCGACATGCAGGTAACTTCCGGCCAGAACTATCCAGTAACTATTGCTCCCAGCCAAAGTCACCCAGTAGTGGTGAGTTATAGTCCTAGTAATACGTTGCCGGCAGAGCTAGCGCTGACTTTCGCTACCGACAACCCGGTGGTTCCTGTCTTAGAAGCCCGTTTCAAAGGAGTGGGGCAAGGGCCGGTCTTTGGTGTAGAGCCTAACCCCCTTCATTTCGGCGTAGAAAGAAGCCTAGGCAATTATCGTCGCATACTATTGGCCTACAACGCGGGGTCTTCGGTGGTCTTGGTTAACTCGGTGAGTATTCAAGGGCATGAGGCTTTTAGTCTAGCTAGCTTGCCTGGCTTTCCGCTACGGCTGGGCCCCGGCGAATCGGCCCAATTCGAGGTGCTTTTCAAACCCAGCGCCATGGGAGAATTCCAGGCTACGGTTAGTTTAGAGACCGATGATGCCCAATCGGCCCGGGTAGATATCCCGGTGACCGCGGGTGTTGCTGAGCGCTTTTGTGACCTTGAACTGGACCCAACTCGGGTGAACTTTGGTTTACTACCGCCGATGTTCGAGCGTACGCGAACTATCCGTCTCTACAACCGGGGCAACGATACTTGTACTCTTACTGGTGGTGATTTTCGCGCGCCTTTGGACCCCACGATGACTTTAGTCAATGCCCAGACTTGGCCACTAAGTATCGCTGGTGGTCAAAGCTTGGAGTTACAGTTTAAGTATGCACCCACGGCGCAAGTGTCGGCGAAGGCCAACTATGTCCTGCAAACCGATGACCCGGTATTTCCAGAACGGCCGATTTCTTTAATCGGCACCGCGGAGGGCTATGTTGATCTCTTTACCCGGCCGGAAATCCTCGACTTTGGTGAGACCAAGCCCATGTGTAGCACTGGCGCTCGGGTCCTGACTCTCTACAATGCAGGCTCCCTACCGGTGCAGGTTTCTGGTATTACACTCAGTTCTTCGACCGCTGAATTCGCCATGACCAACCTGCCTCGCTTTCCGGCTCGAGTGGGGGCTGGAGGCAACCTAACTATCAACGTGACCTATACACCGCGGGATTTGGGTGCCGATCAGGGAACAGTAGAGTTTCAGGTTCAAGACCTTCCCTATAATATCTTAGTTCCTCTACTAGGCGCGGGCAAACTCACGCCCACAGTGGTTGACCGCTATGAGCAAGCCCAAAAACAAGCAGTAGATCTATTATTCGTAGTGGACGATAGTTGCTCGATGGCCGATGAACAACAAGCTCTGGCCGCCAATTTTGGTAACTTTATCCGGGCTGCGGTGGTGAGAAACCTAGACTTCCAAATCGGCATTACTACTACTACCGTTGACTTTGGTGCGGGGCGATTGGTGGGCGATATCCTCACCAATCGAACCAGCAATATCGAGATGGAGTTTGCTAATCAAGCCAAGGTAGGCATCATGGGCTCGGGGCATGAACGAGGCCTAGAAGCCCTTGCAGGCGCGGTGACCCGTTCGGAACGGGCCTTTGGGAGCGCCAAACTATTTAGAAGTAACTCGGTGAAGGCTTTTGTCATCGTCAGCGACGAAGATGATTCCTCCTCGGGAAGCGCGCTAGCCTACTATAATGCCCTGCGTAGGAAATTTAATACTATCGTTACCGCGGGGGTTACTGGACAGATTCAGGGTTGTGGCAATGCCTATTCCTCTCCTCGCTATGAAGAGTTTTTACGCTTGAGCGGCGGAGTCAGCCTATCTATCTGCAATGCTTGGGCAGCGACCCTAGCTCGTCTCGGTCAAGCCGTTTTCGGCTTAAGAGATAGTTTCGAGCTTAGTCAAAACGCCGTAGAGAATACTATCGAGGTTCGTTTTGATGGTTCTGTGCAGCCTCGCAGTAGTTATAGCTATGACCCCGCCAGCAAGACGGTCATCTTCAACCAATCCCCTCCAGAAGGCTCCGAAATCACCATTAGCTATGAACCCGATTGCTAAGTATCTCTCGTATCTATGCAGCTTGCCTTTGGCTTTCTTAATGGGGTGTGGAGGACCGCCCTGTGGCTCTCTAGACGATTGCCCCTTAGGCTCTCATTGTGTGCTCAATATCTCTGGGGGAAGCTTCTCCGGCAGCTGTCAGTCGGACTGCTTGAGAAACTCCGATTGTCCAACGCCAGAAGGGGAGTCGCGCCGAGCCTTCTGTGACAATCTCGGGCAATGCCGCGTCGAATCAATACCTCCACGCCTTAGTTTGGAGGAGCCTGAGCCTGACGTCATCTATCCTGAAGATACTCGTCTGATTCGGGTAGCGGGCGTAATAGAAACCGCAGCCTCTGAGGTCGAGGTTCGGGTGACCACTCAGAGCCTAGAGGGATGTTTTGGCAATGGCCTGCGCCGGGTAACTATCCAAAACCCCATCGACGGCAAAAGCCGAATCCCTTTTAGTATCGACCAGATTCGAGTTGATCCTGGCAAAACCAAAGTATTTGTCGAGGCGGTCGTGGGCGGTGCTTCTCGGCACCGAGAGGTCGAAATCCGGGTGGCTTGTCCTGGCTGCGCCAAGGTTCAGTTAAGTGCACCGACGCCCAACTCTGCGGTGAGTGGCCTGATCTTGCCCCGCATCCGAGGAACTATCTCTTCGGGGGTTAGACAGGCGATTTGGAGGGTTTATGGCGAAAGTGGCGGTGTGCTCGATGGTACTCTTTTGGTGCAGGGGGGCAGCTTTTCGCAGAGCAGAATCCCCATCTTTGCTGGTACCAATCGCATCGAAGTCTCAGCCTCAGGGGTAGGCAGTGGACAGGCCATCTCTCGCTGCACGGTGGGCGTAGGTTCGAGCCTAGCTCAAGAGAAGGGGCTGCGGCTTTTGCTATCTTGGAACTCTCTCAGTGACCTTGATTTGCACTTGGTGGGGCCTAGTGGTCGCTATGGCGACCCCATGACCACTTTGAGTAATCGTAGTCCCCAACCTTTTGTCTCCGGCAAGGTGGTGGATGATTATGATGGCTACGGACCCGAGGTCCTGACAGCGGACAACCTGCCCGCGGGGACCGATGGAGTGATTGTGGAGCCCACCTTTGATCCAGGCTTTGAAGGTAGTACTGCCATACTTCGGGTACTGATGGATGGACGTCTATTGAGCCCTCGGGCTGATGGTCCGCAGCATCTATCTGCGCAAAAGGGCGAACTATGGGTAGTAGGTACTCTGAGGGTGGAAAGTGGCGGGGCGCAGTGGAATACTATTGGCGAGATAGTTCCCGCGGCTATGCCTCCCACCACTGATCCTAGTCTTTGGCCCCAGTTCTATTAGTTAGGCCACTCCAGTAGCCAGTAGGGCTGCGAAATCTAGCTTTTCAGGGGCCTTGGACACCAAGGCATTGAGGTTCTCCAAAGTCTTTTTCCGAACTTCAGAAAAGGGTTCATCTCCAAGTTGCTTGCGCACCAGGTCGACCAGCACATTACCTTCGCTGAGTTCCTGCCAGATAGCTTCAGGCGCTTTAACCGGCAAAGCGTGGGTTTTTAAGACCACCTCAACGGCCTTGAAGCCGGCTTGGCCCATCTCTTCTTCAACTATCTCTGGGTTATCAAAGGCACCAATGGGGCGGTCGGGAATCAAGTTCTCTGGGCAAGCGCCAATAAAAGCCTCAAAAGCCAGCTTCATATAGGGCGAGTGTTCGATAGTTGGCCAGGTTGACAGATATACTCGGCCACCTGGTTTAAGCAGATGTTTGAGGTTTTTAAGTCCCGCTACTCGGTCAGCAAAGAGCATCAAGCCAAACATCGAAAAAGCCACGTCATACTCATCTCCGGGCCCAAACTTCTGCTGTCCATCGGCCTGTTCTAGTACCACGTTGTTAAGTCCCGCCTCTTGGATGGCTTTTTGCGCGGCTTCAACCATTTGGGGAGCGAAATCAACGCCGGTAATACTGTTTACTAGGGGCGCAGCTTTGGTGGTTAGAGTTCCCGGGCCACATGCTAGGTCAAAGACTCGGTCGCTGGAGCTTAGGCGGGCCCATTCAATGGCATCCTCCGAGAAGTGGCCTAATAGTGGGGCGGTGACTTTGACATAGCCCGCGGCAATGGCGTTCCAGATTTGTGGGTCGGTAAAAGGGGACGAACTCATTATCTATCTCCAGTAAGTTCCAGGGCAGTTTTTAGGGCAGATGAGAGAGGCCAGCAGTCCTGACAGGCGCCGGCACAAGCTATAGAGCCATCGATCAATAGATAGAGGGCGTCGGTATGTTGTTCTTTTTGATGGCGAGCCAATAGTTCGCGAATAAGTGTTCGCTGTTGGTCTTTTCGCTCCAGGATAGTTTGCCGGACCTGGTCCTCAGCATTACTGAACTCAGCAGTAATATTAAGCATGCCGCAGCCGCGATAGTTGCTCTCCAAGGCAATGTCTTGCAGCACTCTGAAGAGATACTTCAGCCCGTCCTCAAGGTTTGCTTGCTCGGTGAGAGCGGCGCGAATCAGGCGAGCCAGCTGGTCGCTGATGAAGTGCACGTAGGCCTGGGCTAGATCGGTCTTGCTAGGGAAGTGCCGGTAGAACGTAGCCTTGGCCACCCCCGACTCCTCGATGAGCTGATTGATTCCGGTCTGGTGATAGCCTTGGGTCGAAAACAAGCGCGTGGCTCCACTAAGGATGAGAGCTTTCGCGTTCTTACCCGCCATGTCGCCAGGTAGACAGACTGGTCTGTCTCTATGCAAGGAAAAAGCAGAGCTGTGTCCGAAGAGCGAAATCAGGGGGAATGAGCCCAGCCGCTTCCCTAACTGTCATAAGGGGGGGAGAGTCAGCCGAGGAGATACACGGCTGGGCTTACTGGACTTTACGAGGTGAGCAGGCGAAAAATGCCTAAGCGGGGAAGAGAATTTTAGCGCCCGAGGGCTTGGCTCAGGGTTTGTTTGAGTTCGTTCATCAGGGCTTCGTCCTTCACATTGATGACTGGCTCTGAATCATATTGCTCATAGAAGATACTGGAGGGGCGATCTTCCGGCACTTCTAGGGCTTTGCGGATGCGCCGGTGATGGGGCACGAAGCCACGTCCCAGCAAGCCTAAGATAGTTTCCCGGATAGTTCCATTGAGCCCGCAGACCATGAAGGTCGCCTTTTCAGGAACTATCTCAATGCCCAGCTTTTCTTCGGTTTCGGCGATGCGGTTGGGGTTCAAGAGATGTTCAGCACGGCCAAAAGAGCCGGTCCAACCGGGAGATTCTTTAGGGCGGCTCACGGTGGGGATATATTTGAGCCCGTGGCTTTTGCTCATAGCCTCAAGCTGGTCTTTGTAGCCTAGGAAGGTTGGATTACTGGCGCCATGGATGATCACCAAGTCCTCTAAACTATCTTGAGGATTTTGGTTGATGCGGCTTTGGGCGATACTTACAAAAGGTGCGAGGCCGGTGCCTGCTGCCAGCATGATCAGCGTTTTGCCCTGACGGTCACCCACTGTATCTTTTTCAGTAAAGCGACCTACGGCTGAAGGACGCACATACATGCGGTCGCCATCTTTGATGTCCCAGAGTAGATGAGTCAGGGGTAAAGTCGATTCGGGATGGTTTACATAGCGAATGTAAAACTCCAAAGTATCGATAGTTTCCGGAGCCGAAGCGATAGACATGGGACGCAGCACAGAGACTGGACGAGGGTCGTTTTCGTCTCCATCGGGACGGTTGAGGCCAATAGTTAGATACTGTCCCGGCGTAAAGGGGGCCTTGATATCTGGTTTGTCTTCTAAAGGAGTATCGAGCTTCACCCGAAAGATCGCCAACCCATCGGTGACGTCCTCTCGCTGAACCATAGTTGCGTTGTACTCAAGAACCTTGGCCATACTTCGTCATAGCCCCCTTTGGACTTAGGAGCGAGGCAAAGGCCGACATAGTTTGGGGAAAAAGAGAAACCGAGATATTTGAGATCTATTCTCAATATTATCTTCGGTGTTTCTTATGTTTTTTAGGTTTCTTACCTGGATCGCCTTTGCGGAAACCGTGGCTTCGGGGTTTCGCCCGGTGTTTGAAAACCCGCTCCGGCCGTTTACGTCCCGGCAGGGCGGGCACGGCGCCTTCACGTAGGTTGGCGATGAGTTCCAGCTCGACCTTGCGCCGAGCGATGCTCACCGAGGTGATCTGTACTTCGACTGGATCGCCGAGCATGAAGCTCTGGCCGGTGGTCTGGCCCACGAGCAGGGCGCCATGCTCATCCAGCTCGTAGAAGTCCTCGGGAAGCTTCTGCACCGGCACCAAGCCTTCGACGAAGGGTTCGATGAGGGCGATGAAGAGGCCGAATGAT
>SPJK01093746.1_pt1 | contig 13144 bp, 7 predicted proteins | sample 3741771 | NCBI WGS metagenome assembly SPJK01 (sample SAMN10925997, study PRJNA522277) | cold seep metagenome | isolation source: Elba SIP-enriched marine methane seep metagenome, extraction at timepoint T2 | place: Italy: coast of Elba, Mediterranean Sea | reverse complement strand
GAGAAGCTACCTATGCAATTGGGCGGTGAGGTATCCGTAATCCCAACGGCTATTGTAGCCACCAATGCCAATCGTCTAGCCATAGAGCAAGCCGATCGTCAAAGCATTGCCAATCGCGCCGCCACTTTGGCCCCAATTGGCCAATCGGTGCAAACGGCTGCGCCGCAACTATTCTTGAGTGCGCCGTTCAACAATTCATTTGCTGAACCGCTTACACCGGAAGTCCGCGCAGCAGCGATCGCTCAGGTAGATGCTGACCTGGTGAAGGAGGGAATCCTCAACAGTAAGACCAAGCAGATATCCGAACAATTCAAGCGCGAACTATCGTTCGAAATCAAGACACAATTACCCACAAACGGTACTTATCTACAAACATGTGTAGACGATTGCCCTGCCTGCGACCCAGCTATGATGCAAGAAATTAAGCTGGACCTGGAAAACAAGAAATTGAAAAATGAATTGCTCAAAAAGCAGATTGAACTGCTAGAGAAATCACAAGAATACCGCTGCTGCCCCGAACCTAAAACCAACGACGGGGACAGCGACGAATAGCAAGTGTTATGAATCAGGCTTTAAGCTCAAGTAGAATTTCGGTGCCCGGTGAAGGTTTCTTCGCCGGGTGTCTTTTTTTGGTCAAAACCCAATCTACAACAACTTACTTAATCTCCACTTCCTCTTCATAGTCCACTTCTACATTGAACGGTATGCCGGCAACTTTGATCGTCACGAAGCCTTCGTAGCGGAGATCTACTTTCTTGTTCAAAACGGCATTTAGGATACCGCCAAGCGCGCCGCCTGCGTCCTGCTGTAAAATGGCCCGAGGAGTAGTCGTGAACGTGAACGGGATGCGAAACTCCGACTGAGCAGGTGCTTCTATCTCCAGGCTTTGTTCAATGGTTGCTGCATCAATATCATTTGCAAATACGGTGATATCGGTAGCCGTCACGGTTCCGCTTATCGTATTGGGGTTGAAATACAAGGCATCGCCCGAAATCGAGATTCGTCCAGTGGAAATCATTTCAGATCGGATGTTTTCCACCTTCTTAAATACGGGCTCCTGTGGCCCTGAACAAGCCCCCAGGAATAGCAATACAACTGCCAGTAGTGTGCTGCTTCTCATTTTTGGTCCTAAGTTAATAAGGTTAGCCGTAAAGCAATTCGAACGATAAAGTTATGGATCGGCTAAGCTCACTGTATCAGGTACATAATACTTGGTACTTGGATTAGCCCCGTTTATGCGAACTATACCGAACTTAAAGTGATTTGGGCTATCCCAAATTCACTTTGCTCGGTATAAAAAGTCTCCATACCCCTGCCTACCTGGCGGAATGGCAGCCAGGCTTTACCAAATACTCCCTACGATGAGGTTGGGGGGAATAGCACACTACTTATCAATAGTTTAAACCCTAAGCTCTCGTTAAGTTAGATGGTTCTGACATTTCTATAATCAAAGGCCTGCAAAAGTATTGTCTTACGCTCGATTTCCATCCCTCCTATGCGCATGTAGTACGGAGTGGTCTTTAAAATACATGAATATATTTTCATATATTGTTGCGATTTCAATCATCACCACTGTTTTCGCAAAGAGAACGATAGTACTTGGTGCGATTAGGTGGGCTTAATCTGTACCTTGCCCTAACCCCCTTTTCATCAATGCGAAGCTAAAGAATACATGGACTGGTCGCGCTACCTGCCCTTGGTCGGGCAACTTAAAGGCTACGATTCAACACTTCTTCGCAGTGACTTTTTTGCGGGGATCACTGTTTGTATCATGCTGGTTCCGCAAGGCATGGCCTATGCGCTTCTGGCGGGCATGCCGCCCATCTATGGCCTATATGGGGCACTCATCCCGCTTCTTGTTTATGGCGTACTGGGTACATCCCGGCAATTATCAATTGGTCCTGTCGCCGTTTCAGCCTTGCTTGTTTTAGCTGGAATTAGTCAGTTGGCTGAGCCCGAGTCAGGCACCTATATCATGCTGGTTATCCTAACCGGTTTTCTGATCGGCATCGCTCAGTTAGCCCTGAGTCTGCTACGCTTAGGTTTTCTGGCCAATTTCCTTTCTCATCCGGTCATTATGGGCTTCACCTCTGCAGCCGCCATTATTATTGCTGCCAGCCAGCTGAAGTACCTATTCGGGATTGACATTCCACGGTTTGAGCAAGCTAGTCAGACTATTGGCTATGCCTTCAGCCATTTGACTGAGATCCATTGGTTGTCTTTCGCGTTCTGTGTCGGTGGGATTCTCGTGATGCTCGCCATGCGAAAATGGTTACCCCGCTGGCCAGCAGCCCTGTTGGTGAGTGTGGCCGGCATTCTTATCACTGCCCTACTACGATTGGACCAACAAGGGCTTTCGATTGTTGGTGTGGTACCTGAAGGTCTTCCCGGTTTTGCGTTACCCTCCACTAATATGGAGCACGTACGCATGGTTCTCCCTACCGTCTTCACGGTAACGATCATCGGCATAGTGGAGTCATTAGGCATTGCCAAGGCATTAGAGATGAAGAATAAGGACGGCAAGGTTCGACCCAACCAGGAATTGTTTGCCCTTGGTGCATCTAAAGTGTTAGGAAGTTTTTTCCAGGCCCTGCCGTCATCAGCGAGTTTCACGCGTTCGGCAATCAATAACGAAGCCGGTGCAAAAACAGGAATGGCCTCGATTGTAGCGGCCTTAGCTACCGGGCTTACCTTGATCTTTTTCACCCCCTTATTCTACTACTTACCAAAGGCAATCCTAGCTGCCATTGTATTGATGGCCGTTCGTAGTCTTTTTGAAATCAAGGAAGCTATCAATCTTTTGCGCGTGCATCGTATGGATTTCCTCATGCTTCTCCTCACCTTCATTATCACCCTCAGCTTGGGCATAGAAGAAGGCGTATTAGCCGGGGTCGTACTTTCCTTGGTGGTGATCATTTTCCAAGCCTCCAGGCCTCATGTGGCCATCCTTGGGCAATTGCCCGAAACGGTCTCTTTTCGAAACATCAAACGCTTCCCGAAGGCCGAGCAGTTCCCCGGTATCGTTATCATGCGTTTTGATGCGCCGCTCTTCTTTTTGAATGCCGAATTTTTCAAAGAGATCATCATGAAAACCATTAAAGATCAAGAGGATACACCAAAGCTACTGGTGTTAGATGCCTCTAGCATACTCGATATAGACTCTGGCGGTCTAGACGCCATCACAGAGGTACACGAATTTCTGACGAAGCGAGGAATAAGCTTCTATCTCTGTGGCATACTAGGTCCCGTTCGTGATCGAATGCATCAGGCAGGCGTAGCAGAGGGACTAGGATTGCAGAATCAATTCCTCCGCATCAGAGACGCCGTTGTCTATTATCAACAGCAAGCGGATGGCACCGTCAATTGGTCGGAAGATGCGGTGCAACACAACTTAAAAAACAAAGATCGAACATGAAATACGGATTTGTCATTGACAACCGAAAGTGTATCGGCTGCCATGCCTGCACAACGGCCTGTAAATCGGAGCACAATGTCCCGATCGGTGTCAATCGAACTTGGGTGAAGCAGGTCGAAAAGGGTGAGTTTCCCAATTCGAGGCGCCTCTTTTCAGTGATGCGATGCAACCACTGCACCGATGCCCCTTGTGTAGAAATTTGCCCAACAGAAGCACTCTTCGTGCGCGAAGATGGTATCGTTGATTTCGACAAGGACCGCTGCATTGGCTGCAAGTCCTGTATGCAGGCTTGCCCCTATGACGCCCTGTATATTGACCCTCAAACCAATACGGCTGCAAAGTGTAACTACTGCGCTCACCGTGTCGATATTGGCCTGGAACCGGCCTGCGTAAATGTTTGTCCAGAGCATGCGATCATTTCCGGCGACATGGATGATCCGCTCTCTGAGATATCGCAATTGTTAGCTCGACAGCAAGTCAAAGTACGCAAGCCGGAAAAAGGCACAACACCCAATCTGTTTTACATCGATGCAGATGAGGCTTCGCTAAATCCGTCTAGCACGCCCAATACCGGCACTTACTTTTGGAACTCCCAAACCCTTGGTGTCGGGCACTTCGCCAAGGAAGCCGAAAAGCTTGCTTTTTCCAATGATGATGTGGTAGCGGCTGTTATGGAAGCCAACAATCAGTATTCGACCGCTGGCGAAGTCGCTGAGCAGGGACCTAAGCGCTCCGTCGAAGTATTGATGGGCAAAGAAGCTCGCCGCATCTACGACACCCCCAACAAGGGTATTCTTTGGGGATGGGAAGTATCGGGTTATGTATGGACGAAGGCCATCTCGGCCGGCGTATTCCTGGTTTTATGCCTGGCGACCATCCTCGGAGGCGTTCAACCTAGTGTTGAAACCGAATGGTGGACTTACGGAACAGGCCTGCTCTTCTTAACCTTAACTGGCGTCCTCCTTATTATGGATCTGGATCAACCCAAGCGCTTCCTGTATGTGCTATTGCGTCCACATTGGGGTTCTTGGCTGGTGAAAGGTGGCTACTCCATCACGGTATATGGGGGCCTACTGACCTTACTGGGTGTCTGCTTATATTTCGACTTATCATTCATCAAAACAATCGCCTTCTGGCTGACCGGTTTAACAGCCGTAGTCGTAGCGATCTATACCGCCTTCCTTTTTGGGCAGGCTAAGGGGCGCGATTTTTGGCAAAGTCCGACCTTAGCCTTGCACATGCTCGTGCATAGTTTCATGGCTGGCGCTGCTGCCCTGGCACTGCTATCCAACCTGACAGATGGTTCTACTAGCTGGCAGTCCTTTCTTGGCTTGGTTATGATGGTTGGCATTGGGATCAACCTCCTCACCATGCTGATCGAGCTAAGCATGACTCATCCAACTGTTGATTCACATCATGTGGCTACCATGATCACCAAAGGCCGCTATGCACGGCGGTTCTACCTGGGAGTTGTGCTGCTAGGAAATCTACTACCATTGGGACTTCTATTGTTTGTCTCTACCTCCTGGGCACTGGCAGCAGCGAGTTTGTTGGTTTTAATTGGCATTTATCTCACTGAACAAATCTGGGTCGAAGCCCCCCAACGCATCGCCTTAAGCTAAGAAGCACAGCAGAGCATCAATTAAACTGATATGACTAAGCAAAATAAAAGAACCTTCGTCGAGCGCATGGCCGAGAAATTGGGGCTCATTCCCGACCTCCAAGGCGACCGTCAGTTGGACCTCTCCCGAGTTGCAAATGAAGGGCAGTTAACCAGCTATCCTCCCATGGAACAATGGGACGACTGGACTGAATATGAAGCAACCGAACATCCTAAGCGCACCAAGCGCAACTATACCATTGTACCAACTACCTGCTTCAATTGCGAAAGTGCCTGCGGATTAACCGCTTATGTCGATAAAGACACGCATGCTATTCGTAAGTTTGAAGGCAACCCTTACCATCCGGGAAGCCGCGGCCGCAATTGTGCTAAGGGCCCCGCCACGATCAATCAGATTACCGACCCCGACCGCATCCTTTATCCACTCAAGCGAGTGGGCAAACGCGGAGAAGGTAATTGGGAGCGCGTTAGTTGGGAAGAAGTATTGGAAGACATCTCTAGCCGTATCCGCAAGGCGATCCAGGAGGGTCGCAACAATGAAGTCGCCTACCATGTTGGCCGCCCTGGTCATGAAGGTTACGCCAACCGGGTACTGCAAGCCTGGGGAGTAGATGGACACAATAGTCACACCAACATATGCTCTTCCGGGGCTCGCTTCGGCTACAACCTTTGGTACGGCTACGATCGTCCTTCTCCCGATCACTCGGAAGCGAAATTTATCCTTCTGATATCCGCTCACCTGGAAAGTGGTCACTATTTCAATCCGCATGCTCAGCGAATCATTGAGGCTAAAATGAAGGGCGCCAAGCTCGCCTGCATGGACCCTCGTTTGTCGAACACCGCCAGTATGTCGGATTACTGGTTGCCTACCTATCCTGGTTCCGAAGCAGCCGTTTTGCTGGCGATGGCCAAGATCATCCTGGAAGAAGGCCTGTACAACCGAGCATTCCTCGAAAACTGGACGAACTGGCGGGCCTACCTGAAAGCCCAGCACCCGGATGCTCCAGAGGTATTCGAGACCTATATCGAAAAAATGATAGCCGAGTACAGTGAATTCACACCAGAATTTGCTGAACAAGAAAGCGGCGTGCCAGCTGAACGTGTGCGAGAGGTAGCCCGCGCCATTGGTGAGGCAGGAGAACGCTTTGCCACCCATAACTGGCGGAGTGCAGCTAGTGGCAACTTAGGCGGCTGGTGTGTTTCTCGAGCTTTACACTTCCTCAATGTGTTGACGGGTAGTGTCGGTACTAAAGGCGGCACCTCACCTAATAGCTGGAATAAATTTAAACCTAAGTTCTTTGATGTGCCTCCCGGGCAGAAGTTCTGGAACGAATTGCACTTCCCGAATGAATACCCGCTCGCCTTCTTCGAAATGAGTTTCTTGCTTCCGCACTTCCTCAAGGAAGGCAGAGGGAAGATGGATGTTTACTTTACGAGAGTGTTTAATCCTGTGTGGACTTATCCCGATGGGTTTAGCTGGATGGAAGCGCTGGCCGATGAGGAGCTCGTCGGTTTACACATTGCGATGACGCCTACCTGGAACGAAACGGCCTTCTTTGCTGATTATGTCCTGCCAATGGGGCATTCAGCTGAACGGCACGACCTCAATAGCTACGCTACCCATTCTGGTACCTGGATTGCCTTTCGGCAACCCGTACTGCGAGAAGCCGCACGTCGAGCCGGTAAGACCGTAGAATTCACCTACGAAGTGAATCCCGGCGAAGTTTGGGAAGAGGATGAATTCTGGATTGAGTTGAGCTGGCGCATCGACCCGGACGGGAGTTTGGGCATTCGGGAGCACTTCTTGTCTCCTTACCGAGCAGGAGAAAAGATCAATATTGATGAGTATTACCAGTTTATCTTCGAAAATACCAAAGGGCTCCCAGAAGCAGCCGCTAAAGAGGGCATCAGCGAACTGGAATACATGCGAAAATACGGTGCCTTCGAAGTAGAGCGGCATGCTTATCAAAAACACCTGACAAAACTTAGTGATGAGCAATTAACCGGCACCACCACCGAGCCTGAAACAGGCATCATCCGCAAGGGAGAAAAGGCGATCGGCGTGATAGTGGATGGTAAAGCAGTGGTTGGTTTCCCAACGCCTTCCCGCAAAAACGAATTCTATTCACAAACTATGGTCGACTGGGGTTGGTCGGAATATGCTACGCCGTCCTACATCAAGAGTCATATCCACCCAGACAATCTCGATAAGGAAAGGGGCGAATACTGCCTCGTGCCTACCTTCCGTCTCCCTACTTTGATTCATTCGCGCTCTGCTAATGCGAAATGGTTGACGGAGATCTCCAATCGGAACCCCATATGGATGCATCCTGAAGATGCGGCGCGCTGGGGCTTCCAAACTGGCGACCTCGTTCGCCTAAACACAGATATCGGCTATTTCATTGACAAGGTGTGGGTAACGCAAGGCATGAAGCCCGGCGTGATCGCTTGTTCGCATCACCTGGGGCGCTGGCGACGCAAGCAAGATGCCGGCAACCGCTGGGGCACCAATACTGTTCATATTGAAAACAACGGCCAGGGCGGCTGGAAGATGTCCACTATCTCTGGCATCAAACCATTTGACAGTAAGGATGCTGATAGCAAGCGAATTTTCTGGACCGATGGCGGTGTACACCAAAACATCACCCACGCCGTGCATCCGGACCCCATCAGCGGAATGCATTGCTGGCATCAAAGAGTGCGCATCGAACGGCCACATGCCGATGACCAATACGGTGACCTCTTTGTGGATACAGCTAAAGCACATGAGAACTATAAGGAGTGGCTCAAAATGACGCGACCTGCACCGGGCCCTGGTGGTTTGCGTCGGCCACTTTGGTTCAAGCGCCCGCTACGGCCTCAGGAGGACTTGTATTACCTCGATAATAAAACGGATGAATAGCCATTCGCAGCAATATGAAGTACAGTCAGGAAGATATACCAAGCATACTCCGGCAACATTTTTCTCAGCTCGCTGACAAGGGGTTGCAGGAAGAGTTGGCGACGGTAGGCCAATTGATGAGCTTTGAAGCAGGAGAGATCATCATGGACTACGATAGCTATATCCGGCTAGTGCCACTCATTATTGAAGGCAGTATCAAAGTGACACGCGAAGACGACCGGGACGGCCGCGAAGTGCTCCTCTATTTTCTCGGCGCTGGGGATACCTGCTCCATGTCGTTTACCTGTTGCATGACCGATAAGCGAAGCGCTATTCGCACCGAAACTTTGGAGCCCACAACGATCATAGCCGTTCCGGTGCGCTACGTAGATAGCTGGATGACGAAATACCAGAGTTGGAAAAGTTTTGTCATGCGCAGCTACGACCAGCGAATGAATGAACTGATTGAGGTAATTGATAGTATTTCTTTCACCGATCTCGATCAGCGCCTCTTAGCCTACCTGGAAGCGCGCAGCAGCTCCACTAAATCGAAGGTCATCAGAGCAACACACCGTGAAATAGCGATGGACATGAATGCTTCTCGTGAAGCAATCTCCCGTTTGTTGAAGAAGTTGGAGCAATTGGGCACAGTTGAATTGGGCCGCAACGAAATTCGAGTACTTTCGCCTGTGTAACCAAGATCACCGAGGAGCCGTTGGCGAATCCGTAGTTTTGTGGCGGACTATTGAACTGATTTAAACCTTTCTACCGATCTGCGGCCTAATGCCTTATAAAACCTGGCTTCTGCGTTTTTCTCCTCCGTCCGCCTCAGGAGGACGCACTCGAAAAGCCTCATCGCCAGAACTTGTAAGGCCTTGACCTCGAATGCGTTACAAAAGTTTAAATCAGTTCATTATTCGTTCGTCAAAAGATAAGTTCGCACGGCTATGAATTTGCGTAATTTCTTTCCCATTCTGGATTGGACTAAAGGATATGGAACTTCCCAATTCCGAGGAGACCTATTGGCTGGCTTAACGGTCGGCGTGATGTTGATCCCGCAAGGCATGGCCTATGCCATGATCGCCGGCCTACCGCCGATTTACGGTTTGTATGCTTCTACCCTACCCTTATTCTTGTACGCTATTTTTGGCACATCCAGGCAGTTAGCCGTTGGACCTGTAGCGATGGTCTCTTTGCTAACCGCTGCTGGCATTGGTGCCATGGCTGAAGGAGGTACGGAATTATACATCAGCCTGGCCATAGCCCTGGCCGTATTGGTGGGTCTCATTCAATTTCTTCTTGGCTTACTCCGGCTGGGGTTCTTGGTTAATTTCCTCTCGCACCCGGTCATCAGCGGCTTTACATCGGCAGCCGCCTTGATCATTGGCCTAAGTCAGTTAAAACACTTGCTAGGGATTGATTTGGCTCGCAGCCATCATGTACATGAAATCCTGATAGAAGCTGTCGAAAAGCTTGGAGCGATCCACTGGACTACTTTTGCCATTGGTATGGGCGGCATAGCACTTATTCTCCTTGCAAAACGTATCAACCGATCTCTTCCGGGCCCACTATTGGCTGTGGTCTTCGGCATTTTATTGGTTTGGGGATTGGGCTTAGTGGATACGGGCGTGAATATTGTCGGTGACGTCCCGAGCGGCTTGCCGGCTTTCGTTACCCCTACATTCGACGGAGCCACCATTCAGGCATTACTTCCAGTCGCCCTGGCGATTGCCTTGGTCAGTTTTATGGAAAGCATTGCTGTAGCCAAAGCCATTCAGGCCAAACACAAGGACTACCAAGTGGTACCTAACCAGGAACTGCTGGCATTGGGCATCGCAAATATCGGTGGCGCCTTTTTCCAAGCCTATCCGGTCACAGGGGGGTTCTCCCGAACTGCTGTCAATGATCAGGCTGGGGCTAAAACAGGAATGGCATCCATCATTAGTGGTTTATTGATTATCCTGACATTGCTCTTCCTCACGCCATTATTCTACTTTCTTCCTAAAGCAATACTGGCATCGGTCATCATGGTCGCGGTCTTTGGGCTTATCGACATCAAAGAACCCCTTCACCTTTGGCATACACATCGATCCGATTTTTGGATGTTGATTATTACTTTCCTTGGCACACTGAGTTTTGGCATTGAACAAGGCATAGGAATTGGTGTCATTCTCTCGCTTGCTATGATCATTTTTGAGACGACTCGCCCACACATGGCCAAATTAGGCCGAGTACCAGGCTCCAAACTCTACCGCAATGTGGAGCGCTTTGATGAAGTAGACGAGCGGCCCGATGTGCTGATCGTCCGCTTTGATGCTCGGCTTTATTTTGCGAACCTCCAATTTTTCCAGTCAAAATTAGACGACTGGGTCGATGCGAAAGGCGCAGCACTTCGCTCTATCATCATTAATGCAGAAAGTATTAATGGCCTCGACAGCAGCGCCCTGCACTTGTTGGAAACTCTCGCCACAGAATTGAAAGAACGAGATATTCAACTGTACTTCTGTTGTGTAAAAGGGCCGCTCCGGGATGCCTTGACAAAGAGCCATTTGGTCGATCTAATCGGCCAGGATCACTTCTTCATGACGGTACAAGAGGCCGTAGATGCACACGATCAAATTGCCAATCAGCAAACTGATAGTTTACGGGAATTTACGCTGCAAAATAATATTGAGAATAAGCCACAGTAGGAGTATGTCTAAGATCTCTTCAATGCCCTTGAATCCGTTCATATCAATTGCGACCAATACTCCGCTGTACATTAATCTATACCGACAACAAAGTCTCAATACCTTGTACCAAATACTCAGTACGTTGAGGTTGGGGAGAATAATACATTAATTATCAATAGTTTCCACCCTAAGCTCACGTTAAAGTAGGTAGATCATAGTATACCCTTGGGATTTGATGGATATTTTCAGCCAACTCAATACACTAATCATGGCGCAGCGCTACAAACACCGATCAGGCCTCTTAATTTACCTGGGAATCTTCTTCCTACTTCTGCTTATTCATTCATCTTGCCGGCCTGACTCCGCTCACAATCCATATGGTGTCTTCAATATCGGTGCTTTAAAGAACATGATGCGAGCTGGCGACATTTCCGCAAAAGTAAACCTAGATACTTTGAAAGACCTGCCGCATGTGTATGCCTTGGGCGCTATGGCGGAGTTAAAAGGAGAGATTCAAATTTTTGAAGGGCAGGTTGTCAACACCTCCGTTCAAACCGGTCACCTGAGTATTGATTCCACATTTAATGGAATGGCCACGCTACTAGTTTGGGCAGAAGTGCCGCGATGGAAAGAGCACACGATTCCGCCTCAGATCAAAAGTCGTCAACAACTGGAACAATTTATCAAAGAGACTGCGAAAGCCCAAGGTATGGATACAGCCACTCCTTTCCCATTTCTACTGGAAGGGACAGTCGACTCTCTGGATTGGCACATCATCAATTGGCCGGAAGGCGATATGGAACATTCTCATGAAAAGCACATCACCTCCGGGCTTCATGGGGTATTACACCAGATTCCCGTAGAAATCCTAGGCTTCTACTCCAGGCATCATCGTGGAATTTTTACCCATCATAGCAGCTATTCACATTTGCACTTCACGACACCGGAAGCTCCTTTTGCCGGCCACGTAGATGATCTACAACTTGGCAGTAGCATGCGACTGAAACTTCCTTTTGTCGAGTAGTTAGAGCACAAATTGACTACCTAAACCGTAGATCATCTAAAGTCTTGAGGTCAATACGCTAGGTAAATTTCTTCTCCAAGGTCAAGCCGAAAGGACTTCATTTTTGCTCTAATTCACTCAGGATCTTCCCAATGTGATCAAAATCACTGACAAAGGCCGGACAGCCCCGTAGCTTTGTGTCATTGATAACTTCAAACAAATCACATTTCACCATGAAGATTGAGCAGATATATACCGGTTGTTTAGCGCAAGGTGCCTACCTAATTATGAGCGAAGGCGAAGCAGTCATTATCGACCCCATGCGGGAAACACAACCCTACCTGGATAAACTGGAGAAGGAAAATGTACAATTGAAGTACATCTTCGAAACACACTTCCACGCCGACTTTGTCTCTGGTCACTTGGACTTGGCAAAGAAAACAGGTGCCACCATTGTCTACGGCCCCAGAGCTGATGCAGGATACGATATCCATTCTGCCAAAGACGGTGAAGTGCTTCCTTTAGGTAATGTATCCTTCAAAGTATTGCATACCCCTGGACACACCATGGAAAGCACCACTTACCTACTCCAAGACGAAAATGATAAAGACCACGCGATTTTCACAGGTGACACGCTGTTTCTAGGTGACGTAGGTCGCCCGGACCTCGCCATTAAGCAAGGTAGTATTACCAAGGAAGATCTGGCTGGATTCCTCTTCGATAGTTTGCGCGAAAAGATCATGCCATTGGCTGATGAAGTAATTGTCTATCCCGGTCACGGTGCTGGATCAGCCTGCGGTAAAAATTTGAGTACCGATACCTGGGGTTACCTGGGCGATCAAAAGAAGACCAACTACGCCTTACGGGCAGATATGAGCAGAGAGGAGTTCGTTCAGGAAGTAACGGCAGGTTTGACTCCTCCGCCACAATACTTTGCCAAGAATGCTCACATGAACAAAGCAGGCTACGACAGCTTTGACCATGTATTGGAAAGAGGTGCCGTTGGTTTGACTCCAGAACGTTTCGAAGAGCTGGTGGAAAGGGAAGAAGCACTCATGCTTGATACACGCTCCAAGGAAGCCTATACCGCCGAACATATTCCGAATTCCATCTTCATTGGTATCGACGGAAGTTTTGCGCCATGGGTGGGCGCCCTAATCAATGACCTCCAGCAACCCATTGTCATTATTGCTCCAGACGGGCGTGAAGAAGAAATTGTGACCCGCCTGGCACGGGTTGGGTACGATAACTCCCTGGGTTATCTCGAAGGCGGACTGGAAGCCTGGAAGGCGGCAGGGAAAGAAACAGATGCCATTCAGTCGATCAGCGCAACTGAACTAGCTGCCAAGATGGAAGCAGGCGATTGGAATGCACTGGTCTTGGATGTACGTCGCCCAACCGAATTCCTGGCACAGCATGTGGTCGCCGCTGATAACTTCCCGCTCGATTACTTGAATAACAACATGAATCGACTGGATCGTCAATCCACCTACTACCTACACTGTAAAAGCGGGTATCGCTCGCTGGTAGCAGCCTCCATTTTGCAAGCTCG
>SPJK01013590.1_pt1 | contig 13149 bp, 12 predicted proteins | sample 3741771 | NCBI WGS metagenome assembly SPJK01 (sample SAMN10925997, study PRJNA522277) | cold seep metagenome | isolation source: Elba SIP-enriched marine methane seep metagenome, extraction at timepoint T2 | place: Italy: coast of Elba, Mediterranean Sea | reverse complement strand
TGTACGGCACACGCGACGCACGCCGAGAGCATTGTGGCATTTGAGCAGCAGGCACCAAGCGTGAACGTGCACGGGAGAGTGGCACGATTCCCATCGTCCCAACGACGCCCGTGCGATCCGCGTCCGTTGTTCTGCTTTGACGCGATGACGAGCAACCCGGGTTGCCCTTGACCAAACCGGACCGCCGCGTCCTGGGTGCTATCTGTGGATTCGATCACCACGACGCGGGAGACGATGCTCCTCGGGAGGCTGCTGATCAGGGTGTCCAGTTTCCCTGCCCATGACGAGATGTCTTCTTCGAAAAAACGCCCCATGGTTCCCCCGACAGAGACGAGTCCCCTTACTCGTCAGGTTCCTGCTGTGCGTCCAAGCCCAGATCAATGCTCTGCGCTTGGTGTGTCAGGGCCCCAATACTGATCCGATCGACCCCACTCTCCGCAATCGCGCGAAGCGTGTCCAATGTCACCCCGCCCGATGCTTCAAGTTGCACCTTGCTCGCGCTCGCGTTGCGCATCGAAACCGCGTCACGGAGCATCTCGGGAGACATATTGTCGAGCAGGACGATATCCACGACCCCTGTCGCGACAGTCAGCACACTCTTGAGTTGACCCAATGAATCAACCTCGACCTGTACGAATCCGAGTGGAATCTGCCTGTCTGAAAGGGTGTACGCAACATCTGCGATTCTGGTTGCAACCTGTTCTGGGGATAATCCCGCAAGATGGTTATCCTTGATCAGAACAGCGTCGTGAAGCCCCATCCGATGTGAGACCCCACCTCCGCATCGGACAGCGTATTTTTCCAGCACACGTAATCCAGGGGTGGTCTTCCGCGTATCGCAAATCCTTGCACCCGTACCAGATACCACATGTACATACTTGTCAGTCAAGGTCGCGATTCCGCTCATGCGTGAGATCAGGTTGAGCATCGTGCGCTCCATCGCAACGAGCTCGCGTGCGTTCCCACGAAAAGTTGCGAGTGTGGCGCCGGGTTCGACGCGATCGCCGTCGGAAAGATGGGATTCGTACTCCAGATCGTTGTTGGCGCTGAAAACTGCGATCAAATCTGGGATAAACGCGAGTCCGGACGCGATCCCGTCCTGACGCGCTCGCAGATGCACGGTTCGGGTCTCCGATGGCGAGAACATGAACTCACCAGTCAGGTCCCGTGCGGGCACGCCCATATCCTCGTCTCGGGCAAGATTGATCAACCGATCGACAAGCCCGCCCCGGCGCAGCTGCTGCGCGAACTCGTGGAGAGACAGATTGTTGGGATCGCTCAGCCGAAGACGTTCGCTCTGCATGTCTTATCGTACACACGCGTTGGGTATCGCCCTACAGTTTGGTTCATACGAACTTCACGAATCGTCACGAAAGGACGTCCTCATGGGTCTTCTCGAAGGCAAAGTCGGTCTGATTGTTGGGATTGCGAACGATCGCTCGTACGCATGGCATATCGCAAACGCGATGCACGAGCAGGGCGCGAAGATCGCGTACGCCCACCTGCCCGGCGATAAGAATGCCCGCCGCACGGGCAAGGCCGTCGAGAAGATCCACGATGACCCCTGGCTGCATCCGTGTGACGCGGGGTCCGATGAGTCGCTCGATGCGTTGTTCGAGGCGTACGCGAAGGACCACGATCGCATGGATTTCCTCGTCCACTCGATCGCATTCGCGGATCGTGAATGGTTGCAGCCCGGCATGTTCTCCAAAACCCCACGCAAGGCCTACCTCGACGCGATCGACATCAGCGCCTACACCCTCTCCGCGATGGCTGGGCGTGCCCAGGACCAGATGGCGAAGAGCGGCGGCGGGTCCATCATGGCTATGTCCTACTACGGCGCAGAGAAGGTCGTCCCCGGATACAACATCATGGGTGTCGCGAAAGCAGCACTCGAGTCCACCGCACGATACCTCGCGTTCGAGCTCGGCGAGCACAACATCCGCGTCAACACGATCTCCGGCGGGTTCCTCCGCACACTCGCGTCATCCGCGGTCGGGGGCACCGACAAGATGGACGACGCCGCAAAGGAAAAAGCGCCCCTTCGTCGGGGTGTCGAAGGCGGCGATGTTGGTAAGACAGCCGTCTACCTCGCGTCCGAGTTGAGCTCGGGTGTCACGGGCGAAAACATCTACGTCGATTGCGGGATCAACACCCTCGGGGCGTAACCCCCCGCACAAAAACCCAACTTTTGTGCCCGTTTTCTGAATCCGCTGGCGGAGAGTGTATCTGTATGCCGATACTCTGTTTATGACCGGTGCAATCAACAACCTGGCAGCTAGCTTGGCGGGCAACCCCGTCGCGAGTAACCAAGCGTCCAAAGCCAAGGCGAACGAGTCGTTTGAGAAGACGCTCAAACGCCGACAGGTCAAGGACCTGTACGAGACGCAGGTTGAACAAACTGAGCAGATCGACGCGGTACGCAATCTCGCGGATGCGGATCAGGAAGATGCCCGCGAAGATCGCGAGCAACAATCCGGGTATGCACCGCACGCGCAAAAGCGCCAACACACCCCTGGGCGTCTTGATCTGAACGCATGATTGAAAGCAATCAACTCACAGAAAAAACGCGAGCTGATCGGCTCGCGTTTTTCATTGTTGATGTTGCGCACGATACCGCGCTGATCACTTCTTCCCTTGGAAGAACTGCTTGATTACGTGGAAGGTCGTACCACGCCCAACGGCACCGATGGACTCGGTGAGCGGAATGCCCTTGGGGCAGACCTTGACACAGTTCTGAGCGTTCCCACAATCGCTCACACCTCCGGCCCCGGCGAGCGCGTCGTACCGATCGCCCTTGAGTTGCTTGCCCGTGTCGTGCTCGTTGAAGTACCGTGCCTGGGAGATCGCGTGCGCACCGATGAAGCTCGAGTCCCACTTCTCCGGGTTCTCTTCCTTCGTGAACTGCGGGCATGCTTCGAGGCAGCACCCACAGCTCATGCACTCGGACAACGCGTAACGCATCTGCTGATGCTCTTGCGATTCCTTCGGCCCAGCCCCCATGTTGTAAGTACCATCGATGGGGACCCATGCCTTCACGCGGGTCAGGTTATGGAACAACCGATCGCGATCGACCCAGAGGTCGCGGATGACGGGGAACTTGCTCATGGGCTCGAGGGTGATGACATCACCCTCGAGTGGTGCGTACTCGTCGATCAGGCACGAGCAGGACTGACGCACACGCCCGTTGATCACCATGGTGCACGCACCGCAGACCTCTTCGAGACACCCGGAGTCCCAGACGACGGGTGTGGTCTTCGTGCCATCGGTGGTGATGGGATTCGTCGCGATGAGCTTCAACGACGAGATGACATTCGCACCCTGCTCGACAGGGACCTTGAACGATTCCCATCGGGTTGGTTTGCCCGGCCCGTCGCAGCGCTTGATCTTGAAGATCACGGAACGCCCCTCGACCGCTTTCTTGCGGTTGGCGCGTCGCATGTCTGCGTCGTATGTGTAGGCTTCTGCTCCACTCATAACTCGTATCCCTTTCGTGGGAACGGGGTCTGCGCCCCGCAGATTTCATCTCAAACGGATGCGGTTTCTTTCTTGGACGCCGATTCAACCTTGCCGTAGTTCCGTGGGCGGAGCTTGACGAGCCCTGCCTTGATCGGCACAAAGTCAATATCGCTCTTATTCGTCTCAGGATTAAACTTCGCAACCGAAGCCTTCCAGAACTTCTCGTCGTCGCGCTCGGGAAAGTCCGTGCGGTAGTGCGACCCGCGTGATTCCTCACGGAGGAGACCGGCCTTGGCGATCGACTCACCGAGGATGATCATGTCCCCGACAGATCGGGCGAAGCTCAGGGACTGATTGGTCCACATCGCGCCGTCGCCCAGTTCCATACGGGTGTACCGATCCCAGAGCTCGTCGAGCTTTTCGAGGCACTTCTCAAGACGCGGGCCGGTTTTAACCACGGTCGATGCCGCGTTCATTTCCTCACCAAGCTCGTTCGCGATCTGGTACGGGTTGAGCGATTGATCGCCCTTGCCCGTGTTGACGGAGGCCATGATCTTGTCGTGCTTGGCCTGCTCTTGGGACTCTGCTTCGTTGTAGAGTGTCTGAGGCAGCTCGCTCGCGGGGGTATCCACACCCTCGCGGACATAGTTCACCACGGACACGCCGTTGCAGAGTCCATCGAAAATACAGCTCAGCAGCGCGTTCGCACCGAGACGCGTTGCGCCGTGGTACGCGAAGTTCACCTCACCAAACGCGTAGAGCCCCGTGATGTTGGTCATCGCGTTGTTGTGCGCCCCGATCGTCAGTCCGCGCCCGGGCTGGGCGTCGATCGGGATCGGGTTGCCTGGCTTGTGCTCGCCGAGCGGAGACTCTGGGTGGTAATCGCCGGGGGTGTACGTCGTCCAGAGCCCACCCATCGAGTAGTGGACCGCGGGGAAGATACGCATCGGAGTGTAACGCGGATCATCACCTACGAACTTCTCGTAGATGTCCATGATTCCGCCGAGCTTCTGGGTCAGGTATTCGGGGTCACGATGGGTCAGATCAAGGTAGACCTGATTGGTCCCGTTGATCCCCATGCCCTCGTTCACACAGACATCGAAGATCTCACGCGTCGCAATATCGCGAGGCACGAGATTCCCATACTTTGGGTAACGCTCTTCAAGGATGTAGTAGCGTTCGTTCTCGGGGATGTCGTTGGGACGACGCGTGTCGCCCTTCTTCTTGGGGACCCAGACGCGTCCGCCCTCGCCGCGTGCGGACTCGGACATGAGTCGACACTTGTCCGCGCCGGGGATCGCGGTCGGGTGGACCTGGATCATCTCGGGGTTGCCGTACCACGCGCCCGCCTGATAGCATCTGGATGCGGCACCGCCGGTACAGATGATGGAGTTGGTGGACTTGCCGAACACCAACCCGCACCCACCGGTCGCCATGACAACGGCGTCGGCGCGGAAGGAGCGGATCTGCATCGTCCGCATGTCCTGGGCAACGATGCCAACGCATCGCTTGTCCTCGCCGACACCTTCGGTGATCGGCCAGAGGAACTCCCAGAACTCCATCTTGTTGACCTTACCCTCCGCGGCGAACCGGCGGGTCTGCTCGTCGAGTGCGTAGAGCAGTTGCTGCCCAGTCGTCGCGCCCGAAAAGTGGGTCCGTTTGAACAACGATCCGCCGAATAGACGCAGATCGCGGAACCCTTCGCTCGAACGGTTGAAGGGCACACCCATGCGATCGAGCAGGTCGATGATCTTGGGTGCCCAGTTCGCCATCTCAAGGACGGGATGTTGATCGTTGAGGAAGTCGCCACCGATCAGGGTTTCGTCGAAGTGCTGGTACTCGGAGTACCCCTGTTGACGTGCGACCTCGTTACATGCGTTGATGCCGCCCTGGGCGCACACCGAGTGTGAGCGCTTGACGGGGACCATTGAGAACAGGTCAACGGGCACACCCGCTTCCGCGATACGGACGGATGCTGCGAGACCCGCGAGTCCCCCACCGACGACAATCACTCGTTTTTCATCAGCCATGGCTTTGCCTTTTCTTTCGTGCTTCTGATCGCGGGTTACCCGTCGGTGTTTGTGTGCTCGACCGCGGCGGTCTCTGCATGGGATTCATCATGCATCTCATCGTGGAGTTCCGCAGGGTGTGATTCGCCGTGCATTGCTTCTTCAACCGCACGAGCCTGGTCGTAATCGAGTGTTGCGAACCCGACGACAGATGCCCATGCCATGACCATCAGACCCGCGCCGAGTGCAGCACATGCGTACCCCCATCGTCTTTGAGCAGCACGCGAGATCGTGAACCCCCACGTGATCGCTGCGGTCCAGAGCCCGTTGGCGAAGTGGAAGACGAGGGCTGTCACTCCGATGAAGTAGAACAAGGAGATTGCAATCCCCGCAGGCTCTAGTCCTGTAGTACCACCTTGCATGGCAGCTGCGAGTGTGGACGAAGCAAACTCGTGTGACCACTTGGTCCCGCCCGGAACCATGAACGTCCACCCCCAACGCAGCGTCGCGATGTGGTAGAAGATGAAGAAGATCCCGAAGTACCCCGTGATGCGTTGGAGCAGGTACCGGGTGTTCCCGCCGTACTTGTAGGACCCGTTGTTCGCTTTACCCGTCATGGCGTAGTAGACGCCGAAGATCGAGTGGAACCCGATCGAGACCCAGAGGGTGACCTCGATAAGCAGCAACAAAGGCATGTTGTTGATGAACTCAACTTCGTGCTGGAAGGTCGCGATCGCGCGATCCATCCAACCGTCGCCGTGTGCACGCCCGTTGAGTCCGCCCCACGCGATGGTGGAGTTCGTCGTGAGGTGCATAATCAAGAACACGCCGACGGGCACGATCCCTGTGAGGGAGTGCAATCGACGCATCAGGAAGTGGTGTTTGTCCATGGGTCCGTCTGGGTTGCTCACCGTAAGACTCCAGTTTCAGATGTGTGTGCCCGATTGGGCGAGCGTGACCACGCTCGTGGTGTAACTACCGGTGTATCGGCATTTTCGTGTTCGACGGCCCAACCGGAAAAGATCCGGTTCAACCGATCAAATCTTGAGATCTGGGCCCGTACCCGCGTTCGGGTTGATCGACCCGGCGACGTTGGGATCCTGCATCTGCTGCAGAGTCCCGTCTGCTGCGGCTTGCTCGACGGCCTTGGCCACTTCGACGAAGCTCATGCGGAGCTCGTTCACTGTGCCGTCGATCATCTGCTGCTCTTCATCGCTCAGGTTGCCCTTGGTCTTTTCCTGGACCACAGCGAGCAGATCGATGTTGAGCTTTGCTACTTCGAGTGACACCATGGATCGACCGGACTGGTCCGGGATCGCGCCCATGTACATGAGCGCTTGGGTCGCGAAGAGCGAGATGAGTTCTTTGAACCCGAGTTGCTCGGGGATACCGCCTGCGGATTGGGCCTGCTCGGCCTTCTCTTTTTCCGCAGCAGCGAGCTTCTCTTTTTCAGCTTTGGCTGACGACTTCCAGTCGTCATCCACGATGATTTTCGGGGTATCCGGATCGGACATGTCCGCCTCCATTCGGTTATGATCCATCATAGCGCCCAAGGGCATGAAAGCACACGACATGATCCGTAATACACATCGCTCGATCACCGTTCAGACACTGGTTGCAACCACGATCATCGGCGCGTCCGGGATGACGATCGGATGCTCGTCGAACAAAGTCGGCGGGGCACGCACGGAGAACCCCGAGCGTCTCACGATGCGCGACTTTACCGCGACGGACGCGGAACGAGTCGAACGCCCGGATGAACCTGAGCAGGTGAGCTCCGCGCCGACGAGCAAATCGAACACGTCCAAGCACACGCCTCGAGTAGCGAGCACGGATGGGCTCACCCTTGCCAACTCCGCGCCCGTTGCACGCCCGATCCAAGTTGAGAACCCGTCTCAACTAGATATCAAAAATCCACAATCACGACCCATGCAACTCCTCGACGCCAAAATCGGGGATGTGAACGGGAAGCCGATCTTCACAAGCTCGTTCTTCGCACCGATCGAGGATCGTTTGCTCGCTGAAGCGCAACGACTCAACCCCAACGAGTGGCGAGCCAGCGCCGGACGCATCATCGCGCAGCGCCTCGACGGGATCATTGCGGACGAGTTGCTCCGAGCTGAAGCGCTCGCAGCTCTCACCCCGACACAGCGCGTGGGTCTCCAGGCGTTCCTAAGCAACTTTCGCGACAACATCCTCTCGGAAAACCTGGGAAGCACCCAGCTCGCAACCCGGCGCATCCAAGAACGCGAGGGCATCACCCTCGACGAAGCACTCAGACAGAAGGAAGTGGATACGCTTGTCCAACTGACACTCATCCGCGAGATCAACCGACGCGTGAACGTCTCCTGGCGAGACATCAAGCAGCGGTACGAACGCGATATCGACAAGTACGCCCCACCGCCATCCGCGGTGCTGCGGGTGATCCGTGCATTTGCTGACGAGACCGAAACGATCGAGCAGATCAGGTCGCAACTTGAGGATGGAGTTGCGTTCGCGGAGATCGCGTCAAGCGAGCTCAACAACTTCAATACCGAGACTGATGGCTTGCTCAAAGAGCAGATCGAGGGAAGCTTTGAGGAAACCAAGTTCTTCGGCAACGACACCCTCAACGACGCAGCCCACATGCTCACGCTCGGAGAGTACACCGGCCCGGTCGTGCTCGGATCGAGTCTTTACTGGATCATGTACGAGGACAATGAGCAGGAAAGCATCTCGCTCTACGACGCCCAGCTCGGGATCCATCGCAGTATCGAGTTTGAGCGTCGTTCCGAAGCACGTGACCAATACTTCGAGCGTTTGCAGGAGCGCGCCCGCGTTTCAACGCGCGAGGAAGTGCTCAAGCGGTTGTTCGAGATCGCTGAGCAGCGCTACGCACCGGGTCGATGATGCTTTGGGGCAGATCACCCCAGAGCGTCTGGAAACGCGGCGAGCGTGCTGCGGAAAAGCATCTCCGCAAACAAGGGATCAAGGTCCTCGCGCGAAACATGCGTTTGCCCGTGGGTGAGATCGACCTACTCTGCCACGATCGCGCGGCGGACACCATTGTCATCGTCGAGGTGAAGGCTCGTTCGTATGCACCCGATTCCAAACGTGACATCGACCCCGCTGCAAACATCACGCATCACAAGCAACGCAAACTGGTCCAGCTCGCCAAGTCGATCAAGAAGATGTCTGAGTTTGCGTCTCGTCCGATCCGTATCGATGTCGTGAGTGTGCGTTTCATCGAGGGCCAACGCGGCGCGGACATCCGGCACTACCCAGGGTGTGTCAGCGATTCCTGATCGGCGTCGTCCGCGTTGGTTTGATCGTCGCCGACAAACTCTTCTGCGGATTCTGCGGACTCATACTGCGACGGTGGACGCAGCGCCCCACGGAACTTCGCTTCGAGCTTTGCTTCCTCATACTCGTGCTTGTCGATGACAGACGGGATAATGAGTGAGAACATCGACCCGGACCCGAGCTCAGAGACGAGTTGGATCTCGCCTTGCAACAAACGCGCGAGTTCCATAACGATCGCCAACCCGAGCCCTGTGCCAGCGTGCTTGCGAGTGTGAGAAGAATCGACCTGCTGGAACTTATCAAAGATCCGTTTCTGATCATCGGGCGCGATCCCCTCGCCGTTGTCGATGACGGAGATGCGTACGCGATCTTCACCCGTGCCGTCGTCTCGCATCGTCTCAGCGCGGAGGATGATCTCGCCCTGCTTCCCATCGTTGCCCGTGAACTTCACCGCATTCGATAGGAGATTGAAGATGATCTGCTGGAACTTCTTCGCGTCCGTCTCGACGATCGGAAGATCGAGGGAGACATCGAGTCGAACCGAGATCCCCTTCTTGCGTGCGAGCGGATGGATCAACCCGACGAGCGCCTGACAGGTATCACTCAGGCTCATCGGGGCGAGATTGAGCTCGACACGCCCCGCTTCGATCTTCGCCATCTCTAAGAGCGACTCGATCATCTCAAGGAGGGTGCGCCCCGCGCTGACGATGTTGACGAGGTAGCGCTCGCGTTTGTTGAGTTCACCCGATTCCTGGTTGATCTCACGCCCGGGTCCGGGCGTCGGGACCATATCGTCTTCCGCGCCCTCCGCGATCTCCTTGCGGGCGATCTCGAGGAGCAGTTCCGCGAACCCGATGATCGCATTGAGCGGCGTACGCAACTCATGCGACACGCTCGCGAGGAACTCGCCCTTGAGTCGCGCGGACTCGAACAATGCGGTGTTCGCTTCCGCGAGTTCCGCGAGTTTGATGTCCATCGCCTTGTTCGCGTCGCGGAGCTGATCGCGTTGTCGCGTCAATGCCGCGAGCATCAGGTTGATCGTCTCCGCGAGTTCCTCGAACTCATCGCCCGTGTCAATCTGACAACGGGTCTCCAGATCACCGTCTCGGACAAGCTCGGCGGTCTTCTGCAAGGACTCGACAGGGCTGAGGATCAACCGATTAATGATCGTGACATAGACCACCAGCGCCACCGCGAGCACCACCGCGCCTGCGATGAACACATACAACAGGTTCACGACGAGCAGCCACCCAGCGCCATCGGCTCGATGCTCCAGCAGGACGACCCCCGTTACCTGGGCATTGCTGTCCCGCACGGCGCGGGCGTACCGGTAGACCCGGTTCCACCCGTTCCAATCCGCGTCGAAGTGTTCGACCCGGGTCGTGGATTGGTTGAACCGCTGCATGGCGCGAGCGAGGAACCGGTTCTCCTCGAGCATCGTGTCGACCTGATTGCGGGAGAAGGACTGGATGCTCGCGCCCGAGGCCTTGAGCTCCTCAGACGGCTCGCCTGGCTCATTATCGTTGATCCAGGTCGCGTAGACCGTACGGGCGAGCTCGATCTCGCCCGTCCCCACAAGCCCGTTCATCCGTAAGAGCGGCAACGAGAGCGCAATCGTGATCACAAGGGCCGTCGCCCCTCCTACCAAGAGCAGGCACTTCGTCGCGAGGGATAGTTCCCCGAACCAATCCCGGATGTCTTCGATCGTCGTCACAGCATCGAGTGTATCCCAAGTTGCGATCAAGGGTTGGGTATCGGGGGTTCTGGGCGTACACTACCCGTCCATGCCACAGAAAACTGTCTATCTTGAGACCTTCGGCTGTCAGATGAACGAGCTCGATTCCGAGCTCGTCGCGGGTTCCCTCGGCGCCCTCGGGTACACCTTTACCCGTGACGCGAAGGACGCGGACATCGTCCTCTATAACACCTGCTCCGTGCGTGAACGGGCCGAGCAGAAGGTCTGGTCACGTCTGGGCGATATGCGCAAAGAGAAGTTTGACAAGCCCGATCTCGTCGTCGGCGTGCTCGGATGTATGGCCGAGCGAGACGGCAAAGACCTGATGGCACGGATGCCTGTCGTGGACATCATGTGCGGCCCTGCGGAGCTCGACAAGCTCCCCGAGCTCCTCGACAACGCGGTGCGGACCAAGTCGTCACTCGCACAGGACGATCCGGATGTCGCCCGCAGACGCAGCGCCAAGCAGGTCGCCCTGCAGGGTGCCGCCTCGCGACGATCATCGACCCTTGCCGCGGCGGGCGACTCGCTCGAATCGCTCGATCTCGGACGCATGGTCTCACCGATCGATACCGATGGACGCCGCAGCGCGTATGTGCGGATCACCCGCGGGTGCAACAAGTTCTGCACCTACTGCGTGGTGCCTCATACCCGCGGCGCGGAGATCCATCGTCCGCCTCAACACATCATCGACGAGATCAAGGCCCTCGCAGATACCGGGATCATCGAGATCACGCTGCTCGGGCAGACAGTGAACCACTACCGGTACGAGCACGACTCGGCCGTCACGCTCGACGGCGTGCTCCAGCCGCAGAAGGGGCGGACCTACAAGGGCTCGCACCACCGCGACGCGTTCGCGGGCGCGAACACCACGACTTTCGCGGACCTGCTCTACCGCATCCATGAAGAGGTCCCCGCGATCCAGCGCCTGCGCTTCGTCACGAGCTACCCGCGTGACTTCGGCAATGATGTGCTCGAGGTCATCCGCGATTGCCCACGCATCTGCCGGTACATCCATGTGCCTGCCCAGACGGGGTCGAACCGGATGCTCAAGATGATGAACCGCGGGTACACGATCGAGGAGTACAACGAGTTCATCGATCGCGTCCGTGAGCATCTCGACCAGCCAGAGATCGGGCGACCGCTCATGCTCTCGGGCGATATCATCGTCGGGTTCCCCACGGAAACCGATGAGGATCACGAACTCACCAAGCAGATGCTGGTGCGCAGCCGGTACAAGAACTGCTTCATCTTCAAGTACTCCCCCCGCCCGGGCACCGTTGCGTACGACAAGATCCCCGACGACATACCCGATGCGATCAAGCGTGTCCGCAACAACGAACTGCTCGCGATGCAGACGGAGATCTCCGACTCGATCGCCCAGGAACAGATCGGGCGTGAGTTCGATGTATTCGTCGAGGGGCTGTCGCGACGCGAGCACAAAAAGCGAGGCACCGACATCAAGCCCGGCTCAGGCATGGTCGGAATCACCATCAACGGGGCTGCTTCCAAAGCACCCGTCACGGTCCTCGACGAGGCACCTGTCGGCGAAACCGTCCAGCTCTCCGGACGGACCGACGGCGATCTGATCGTGTTCTTTGATGTCCCGAGCGATAGTGAGAAGAAGCCGAGCGATTACATCGGGCAGATGGTCCGGGCGAAAATCACAGCGGCGGATCGCCTGAACCTCAATGGCGAGTTGATGGATTGCAACATGTTCTCATGATCATTTTTACAATCTGACTCGATGCCCAAATCTCGAAGGCTCACAATGCGCGACCCCATGATTTCAGATGAAGAGTTCCACCAGTTGAAGGAGCTTTGCATCCTAGCCGCATCGATATCTAGGCGCAATGCTACTCGATTCAAAATTGGCGAACCGGTCAAAGAACCTGCTGTTCCTGCCTCTTACTTTGGACACATCAACATTCTACCTCTCAACAAGAAGTGGCCGAGGTACAAGAGAACGCCGATGCTCCCGCTGATGCAACTCAGACTGAGCGAATGTCCATCGATTCCCGACTCGCTCACCAATGTCGAGTATTTATTGGTGTTTTGCGGCATTGATTCTGATCTAGATATACCTACAGAACTGTTTGATGAGTTCTTCGAGTTATCACAGAAATGGAATGCCAAGTTCCTCGCCAGAGCATTCTACAAACGGAATGCTTCCAAAATTCACACTGTTCATTCTGCAAATCTTGATCGTGTTTTGGTCATACCTGTTCCTAAAGGCACACCCACCTCAGAAGTCGAGTCTCAAGACCAGCACTCCATTTTGAGGCCACATTCCATTGAGATTGAATCGTTTATCGACATTATCTGCACGACAGAATCTCGGCACATGGATCTTCACCAAGCGAATGACAAATCCGTTGTTAACGAACTCACTCAGCATCGACGCTGGACTCAGGCCCAGCACCAAGTGATCGAGGATGTTTTTCAGAACTACAAAGGCTCGAAACTTGGCGGTTGGCCTACAGGCATTCAGCACTACATTGACTTTGATGGCGAAGCTGACTTTGTGCTACAGATCGCATCAAACAAGGAACTCGGCTTAATGATGGGCGACTTGGGCATTCTCTACATCGGATACAACACCAAGAAGAAGACTTGGGTATCTGATTGGTCTTGCTACTAGTCGTCAAACTGCTCACGCGCCCG
>SPJK01073549.1_pt1 | contig 13166 bp, 11 predicted proteins | sample 3741771 | NCBI WGS metagenome assembly SPJK01 (sample SAMN10925997, study PRJNA522277) | cold seep metagenome | isolation source: Elba SIP-enriched marine methane seep metagenome, extraction at timepoint T2 | place: Italy: coast of Elba, Mediterranean Sea | reverse complement strand
TTGGAAATCACGTTCACTCAGGTCATTGACGACGCAATATCCAGCGACATGGTCGAGCGCGTCTTCCTCCGCCACGTACTTCGTATGCTTGCCAATGACGACACCAAGCTCAACTTCCCAATCCGTTTTGACCGAGTTGCGCGGAATTTCAACAGTGTCGTTTGGCCCCATAATAGCGGAGGTTGCTTTGAAAAAGATCACCGGTTCCTCAGGGAGTTCCATCCCAGATTCAGCCGCGTGATCTGCATAGTTCAAACCAATGCAGATGAATTTTCCAACACTGCCGACACAGGCGCCGATACGTGGTTCACCATCTTCAATTGGCAGAGTTTCAACATCAATAGCACGGAGTTTTTCAAGGCTCTCATCAGACAAGGCAACACCGGAGATGTCATCGACAACCCCATCCAAAGACCGGATTTTACCGTTCTGGTCCAATAGACCTGGCTTTTCCTGCCCAACGGGCCCAAAGCGCAAAAGCTTCATTCGAAATCTCCTGAATTATATGGTCCAGCCGCCATCGATGGCGAAGGTTTGTCCGGTCGTGAAAGCACTATCATCACTCGCTAAGTAAAGTGCCAGTGCGGCAATTTCATCAGCGTTGCCGATGCGGCCCATTGGTTGCCGTGCAATGAAATTCGACAGTGCTTCGTCATAATTCCCCATTTCTTTCAAACGGTCATGAAGGCTGGGGCTATCAACTGTGCCCGGGCAAATTGCATTGCACCGAATCCCTTCAGTCACGAAGTCTGCTGCAATGGATTTAGTCAAACCAATGATCGCCGCCTTAGAGGCACAATAGGAGAACCTGTTCGGAACGCCCTTCATAGATGAAGCAACAGAAGACATGTTGATTATAGAGCCCCCGCCGTTCTCGATCATAGCTGGCAGTACAAGCTTAGAGAGACGGTACATGGCCTTGACGTTTAGGTTGAAACTGAAGTCCCACTGATCCTCATCGCACTGCAAAATTGACCCAGCCCCAACAAATCCGGCGCAGTTGAACAGTATGTCGAGAGGGCCAATTTCCACCGCGAATGCCTCTACAGAAGCGGCGTCGGTGACATCAAGTTTGACCGCGGTGACATTTTCAAGCGAGTTAAGCTCTGCAAGCGTTTGCTCATTGATATCGCACGCAATCACCTCAGCGCCGGACGCTGCAAAAGCCTCCACGCTGGCACGGCCAATCCCCTGCCCTGCGGCGGTGATCAGGGATCTTTTCCCAGCTAGGCGCTCACTATTTAGTTTCATCGCTTTTCCTCACATTGCCCATTTGGGTTTCTAGCATGGGATTAGGTCCTCTCGACGAGAGGCGTCCAATCCAAGACCCTACAGAACAGCGCCAATTTGCCAGGGTACAAATTCAACGCCGCCAAATCCATGCTCTTCGCTTTTGGTCTGGCGGCCGCTGGCTGTAGCGATAAGGGCTTCGAATATCTCCGCTCCTTTTGCTTCCAGCGAGACCCCCTCGGCAACGTCACCACAATTGATGTCGATATCATCGCCCATCCGCGCAAAAAGATCGGAGTTCGATGCCAATTTGAGGCCCGGTGCAGGTTTGTAACCCGACACCGATCCACGTCCTGTGGTGAAGGCGATCAGTGTCGCGCCAGAGGCCACCTGACCCGTAACAGAACAAGGATCATAACCGGGGCTATCCATAAAGACGAAGCCATGTTCGGTCAGCGGTTCAGCGTAATCGAACACGCCATTCAAGGGGGCCAGACCGCTTTTAGCGACGGCTCCGAGGGACTTTTCAAGAATGGTTGTCAGACCACCGCGTTTGTTCCCGGGGCTTGGGTTGTTGTCCATTTTAGAGCCATGCAGCGCGCAATACTCTTCCCACCAGCTCAGCTTATCGACAAGCGCTTGCCCGACCTCTGCAGAGACCGCGCGGCGTGTCAGCAAATGCTCTGCACCGTAAATCTCCGAGGTCTCAGACAGGATAGACGTGCCGCCATGCTGCACCAATAAATCAGACGCCACACCCAAAGCCGGGTTGGCGGTAAAGCCAGAATAGCCGTCCGAACCACCACATTGCATGCCCAAAACCAGCTCCGAAATCGGCGCCGGGGCACGGCTCGCCTTATCGGCAAATTCCGCAAGCGAGGCGAGATGCTCCAGCCCCATTTCAACAGTGCGCCGGGTGCCGCCCATCTGCTGGATCGTCATATAGCGCAGCGCGCCATCCTTGGTGATTTGCTGCCCTTCGACCAATTTCGAAAGCTGCAGAACCTCGCAGCCAAGGCCGACAAGGAGGATGCCGCCAAAGTTCGGATGACGGGCATAGCCAGCCAAAGTGCGCAGCAAAATATCGTAGCCTTCGCCCTGGTTCGACATACCGCAACCAGAATTATGCACGATCGGAACGATGCCATCGACATTTGGAAAGGCGTCCAGCATGCCCGATTTTTCCGCCTCCTCTGCAATGAAACACGCAACTGAGCCTGAGCAATTCACCGATGTTAGAACACCGATATAGTTGCGCGTGCCGACGCGGCCATTCTCTCGGTGATACCCTTCGAATGTACGTGTCTCGGCCGGCGCGGATAGCTCTTGCACCGCGGAGCCGAAAGCATAATCGGCGCTGTGATCGCTCATGCTCATATTGTGCTCATGCACGTGCTGACCCGCGGCAATGGGCATGTCAGCTTTGCCAATGATCTGGCCATAGCGCAGGATCGGCGCACCCTCGGCAATGTCGGTGACGGCCATTTTATGAGAACGCGGAATAGGCTCAACAGCGATATCATCGCCCGCATCCAAAGCTGTCAGCGTGATAACCACGTTATCGGCATCATTCAAACGGAGCGTTTGAGGCTGCATGGTCTTAGTCCCTTAGTTGAACAATCACTTTTACTAAGTTTGCGCGATCAGTCGCCAATTTCGGGAACTGCTCGGAAAGCTCGCTCAATGTGAGCCGCTTTGAACAAAGTGCTTCAGTATCAATTTGGCCAGCGCGGAAAGAGTCCATAACCCAATCAAAGTCTTCTTTCAGCGCGTTTCGACTTCCAATCAGGCGCATTTCACGCTTGTGAAACTCTGGGTCACTAAAGGACACATCGTCTTTGACGACACTCACAAGAACATAGGAGCCCCCATGTGCAACCGCCCGAAAGCCGTTCTCGATCGCAGCCAAGTGTCCTGTCGCATCGAAAACAGCGTCAAAGCCTTGCCTGTCTGTTTCTTCTAGAGCGACGTCGAGGTTATCAAAAATCGATTTTAAACCAAAACGATCTGAAGCCATTGCTAGCCGCTCTTGGCTCACATCGAGCAGCGATACTTCTGCCCCTTTCAGCTGAGCGAAAAGGGCAACGCCGATGCCAATCGGGCCTACACCCGTAACCATAACTCTGTCGCCTTTGGAAACTTCGGAACGGCGAACCGCGTGCGCTCCAATTGCGAGGAACTCCACCATCGCGGCCTGAGTGGGTGTGAGGCCTTCTGCCGAATACAAATTCCCCTTTGGAACCGCCAATCGCGACACCAATCCACCATCTCGGTGCACCCCGAGAACCGCAATTGTGTAACAGCAATTTGGCTTTCCAGCAGCGCAGGCACGGCAAGTGCCGCAAGCTAGGTATGGATTAACAACGACGAGGTCTCCTGCCGTCCAGCTATTGCCATCGGCAACAACTCGGCCACTGAGTTCGTGCCCAATGACGCGCGGGTAGGCAAGAAACGGATGTTTTCCTTCGAGAATGTGATAATCAGTGCCGCAAATTCCAACCGAGCAAATGTCGATCAGCACCCAATCTTCAGGGATGTCTACCGGGACCTCACGGTGCTCGATCGCGAAGTTGCCCGGCTCAATGACAACCCCGACTTCCATAGTCGACGTGTTCATGCTTGGCCGCCTCGCGGTGTCCAACCGTCTGGCAGTGTGCCCTTAATAATCAAGCTCAAGATGTCGTCTTTGTTGACGTCCTCGATTTTAAAGGATCCAACATTGCTTCCTTTGTTCATAACCATCACACGATCACAAAGTTCAAATACGTCGTGCATGTCGTGACTGATAAGGAAAATTCCAATTCCCTCATCTTTCAATCGGCGGGTGAGATCAGCAACCATCGCTGTCTCCGAGGGTCCGAGAGCAGCAGTCGGCTCATCCATGATCAGCACTTTGGCTTGAAAATAAATTGCGCGCGCAATCGCAATGACTTGACGCTGCCCACCCGAGAGACGCGCAACCGGGTCTTTCAGGTTCTTAAAGTTGGGGTTGAGTTGACGAAGCGCTTCTTTAGCTTCGGAGCCCATTCGGGCTTCATCTAAGTTCCCAAAACGGGTTGTTAGCTCTCGCCCAAGGAAAAGGTTTGCAGCGGCATCAAGATGGTTCGCGAGGGCCAACGTTTGATAGATTGTCTCGATGCCCAGACTTCTTGCATCTTGTGGGGACTTTAGATCGGCTACTGCCCCGTTGACCAATATTTCGCCGCTTGTTTGCGTCATCGCCCCAGAAAGAATGCGCATAAGGCAGGATTTCCCGGCACCATTGTGACCCAAAACACCAACGACTTCACCTGGATAGAGATCGATATCGACCCCCTCAACAGCATGAATGCCTCCGAATTGCTTGTGGATTTTCGACATCTGAACAAGCGGGGTTTGAGTTGAAGGTCCATCCAACATAAAGCATCCTAACGGTTTAATTTTGGTGGCCTGAGAAAGGCTTCTTCGAAAACGTGAGAGGTGGAGCTAGCAACTCTCGCTGCTAGCTCCTGCACAAATCAGTAGAGAACGTTTTGTGCGACTGGAGTGTCGATGTTTTCTTTGGTTACCATCACGACGCCGGTATCAATGAAGTCAGTGATGGAATTGCCAGCAAGAATGTCCGCGATAGCATTTACGCCAAGTTCACCCATTTGGAATGAACCTTGAACAGCTGTTGCGAGCAACGTGCCGCTTTTGACCATATCTTGAAGATCAGCGTTTCCATCGAAGCCGATGGCAACAATCTGGCCAGCTTTGCCAGCTTGCTCGATTGCACGCCCCATGCCGATTGCAGTTGGCTCGTTTGCGCCAAAAATGCCGACCAAGTCATCATTTGCTGCCAGGATATCGGTTGTTTGGTTCAGAGCAGTCGCCATTTGTGATTGAGAATAGAATGGCCCAACGATTTCGATGTCGGAGTTTTCACCCAAATAGTCAACAAAACAACCCACGCGGCCGATCTCGGAACCGACTCCAGCAACATAAGACATAACGGCAACTTTACCGGACGTGCCCGCAGAATCCATCATCAGCTGAGCAGCAGCTTCGCCTGCAGCGCAGTTATCTGTGGAAAGGAACGTCTGGTAGTACTGATCACTGCCATCTGCGAGCGCACTGTCGATGATAGCTACAGGAATACCTGATTCATACGCGCGCTTAACGATTGGAGCCAACGCTTCTGGGTCAGATGGCGCTAGAACAATGCCGCCAACGCCCCGGTTGATTGCGTTTTCAACCAAAGCAACTTGGTCAGCAATTGCAGACTCAGAAGCTGGGCCGTTGAAAGTCATTGTATGTTCGCTGTGACCTTCGATCGCGGCGGACGAGCCTTTGTTTACGTTTTGCCAAAAGCTTGAGTTCGTAGTTTTAACGATAACTGCGATTTCGTCTGCAGATGCGACGGATGCGCTTGCGATAAGCACGCCTGTTGCGAGCGCTGTTGTTAGAAAATTCTTCATGGTTTCCTCCCGTTTGAAGATTTAGTTACTAAGTTAGTTTCGGTTGCGGATTTGATCGATGTAGACCGCAGCAATCACGACAACACCGATGATAATTTGCTGAATAAACGCAGAGGTTCCGGCCATGTTCAGGCCATTCCTCAGCACTCCAATAATAAAGGCACCGATCATTGTGCCGGAAATGCCCCCAACACCGCCCATCAATGACGCGCCACCAATAACGGATGAAGCGATCGCATCGAGCTCGTACATAACGCCTTCATTTGGCTGCACAGTCACAAGGCGCGACATGAGCACCATTCCGGCAAGACCAGCCAGAGATCCGGACGCCGTGTAAGCCCAAATTTTCGTGCGATCTACGTTCACGCCGGACAGACGCGCCGCCTCTTCATTTGAACCGACTGAGAAAATGTGCCGCCCGATTGTTCTGCGGGTAAGCAAGAACGCACCAATCAACGCCATCACAAGAAGCAGCACAGCGGGATATGGAATTCCCGGGAAGACGACCTGTGGCAGGCCGTTATCTTGCATTTCGACAATCCTGAAAAAGGAACCATTGCCGAGCTTACCGAACGCTTCGCCGAGCCGACTAATCGGTGCGGCACCGGTGAGTTGCAATGCCACCCCGCGAGCGATCATCATCATGCCAAGCGTAGCCACGAATGGTGTAATTCGCATTTTGGTGATAATGAGACCATTAATGAACCCGCAGCCTCCGCCGGCCACTACGCCAAAGGCCATAGCCGGAGCGGTCGGTAGGCCAGCCTTGATCAACAAGCCTGCAACAACACCTGAAAGTGCCAGTACCGAGCCAACGCTAAGATCAATGCCGCCGGTGATAATGACCATCGTCATACCAATTGCCAGAAGCCCGATCACCGACGTCTGTAACAATACCGTCAACCCGTTGTTCACGGTAAGGAAAGCAGGATTGCCAAACGAAAACGCAAAAATGAGCAACAGCAACGTAATCAACGCAGACAGTTGATGGAGACGAGCCCCTTTTGGAACGAACCGCATAACGCGGTTTGGGCGCTTCTTAGTCAATTTAGATTTCCTCCCAAAGACACTAGATGTCTTTTATAATAATAAACATAACGGGAGCCGCGGCCGCGTCAATTGTTTTTAATTTTTTTGTACAATAGTAAAAAACATGCAATAATTACAGCGACTGATTCACGAAAGGAGCCCGCAAGTCATGGCGCGTACAAGCGAACGCTTCATCGAGGCGCACAACAAATTTCTGGCTATATGTGCAGAAATGGAGGTCGGTGATTCCCTCCCTTCAGAGAATGCTCTTGCAACGACGTTAGATGTAAGCCGGACGGTCGTTCGAAGGGTTCTAGCTAAACTCGACGAACAAAAAATAGTTTCGATAAACGGGAAGAAGAGGACGTTACTGCGGCTTCCCAAAGAGGATGACACTCTTTCAACCCTACCCACGTTGTTGGGGATAGACGAGCTGGAAACTAAATTCCTTGATTGGGTTCTGAGAATGGACGTACCCCAGGGCGAGGTGCTCAACGTCACGAAACTGTCTAAGTTTTTTACCGTCGCACCACATACGCTTCAGGAGTTCTTTTCGTCCCTGAGCCGGTTCGGGATCGTCGTAAGGCGCCCGAAAGGCGGCTGGGTACTACACGGGTTCACACCAGACTATGCTGTCGAGCTCTCGGATTTCCGTACGCTTCTGGAGCTCAACTCTGTGAAGCAACTGATCGCACTTCCCGCCCAACACCAAATCTGGTGCGACTTAGATACCCTAGAAGAACAGCACCAGCATCTATTGAGGAGAATTGATACTGGCTTTCACGACTTTTCCCAGCTGGATGAAAAGTTCCACGCCACGATCAACAGTGTGGTTACAAACAGGTTTGTAAACGAGTTCCAGAAAGTCATTTCTTTGATCTTTCACTACCACTTCCAGTGGAACAAATCAGACGAGCGGCTTCGCAACGAAGCCGCGATAAATGAGCATATTGCTTACATCGAAGCGCTTCGCAGCAGAGACCTCGAAACAGCCCAAAACGCGGCTTTGCGACACCTGACAACGTCAAAAAAGACCCTACTCAAATCGCTCGAAGCGAATGGCCATTCGATTTAGGTCGATACGAACCTCTTCGCCGCGCCATCAAGGGGCATGTCCAAAGCATCCAAATTGCGCTTCAGCGACGCCACCTTCCCAGTCCCAAGCATTGTAGAACAAGCGGCTGGGTGGCAGTTGGCAAACTGAAGTGCCGCTTGGGCGAGTGTCAAACCAACTGAGCCCGCTTTGGCTTCCAGATCGGCGACCCTATCTAATATGTCTTGTGATGCAGGAGCATAATCGAACCAAGCACCAGGTTTGGGACCGCTTGCCAGTATTCCAGAGTTGAAAATTCCCGCCAAGACGAGACTGGTTCCTTGCTGCTCACACCGAAGTAGCAACGCTTCTTCTGCCTGGCGGTCCAAGAGCGTCAAACGCCCCGCAAGAAGAATAACATCCAACTTTTCCTGAGCCATAACGTCGATGCAAACTTGGCTCTCGTTAACACCCAAACCAATTGCGCCAATTCGGCCACTTTGTTTGAGTTCGTTGAGAGCCGCCATGCCAGACCCCAGGAGGTCATCCATGTGTTTATCCGCCCCTGAAACGCCATGGGTGTAGGTCCCAATGTCATGGACATAAACGATTTCTATCCGTTTCATCCCGAGCCGGTCACAACTTGACTCAAAGCTCTCGAAAATACCGTCCGCCGAGTAATCGTATCGAACGTCGTTTGGAAGCGGATTGATGAACCCATCTGCCTCTTCTAGCTGGGCGCCGGGTGAGAGCACCCGGCCGACTTTGGAAGAGACAACAAAGTCATCCCTCTCCATTTTGCCCAAAGCGCGCCCCAACCGCTCCTCAGAGCGCCCCCGGCCATAATGAGGTGCGGTGTCAAAATAGCGAATTCCAGCACCCCAAGCATGTTCAACGACATCTTGGACGGCTTCGTCTGTGACAACCCCGCCCATATTTCCAAAGGCACTTCCGCCCAAAGAAACTGAGGTCACAGAGACATCGGTCTCCCCTACTTGGTTGCGAACAATCGCCATTAGTTTGCTCCCATGGTCTGGTTCACTATCGCAGTGAGAACCGGTTTTTGTGACGCGTCTCCAATTTTGCGCGCCCATTCAAGCATCGCCCCAATACGGCGCTCTACTTTTTGTGGGTGGTTTTGTGCTATGTCCGCTATCCGGTGATCCAAGAACGGATTTTCAAACCGCTCAAACGTTACTTGGACATAGGCATCGAACTGTTCAGCCAGGCCCGCTGTGTGAAATGCAGGGCGCACCTCATCCACATGCACCGACTTCAGTGCTGAAACTTCCACTGAATCTTCCATAATATTGCGCACAAAAACATCGCCCGAGCCGCCTCCCTCAAGCCAGCGGTTGGCAAAGAATGTGTGGCTCAAGTTCAATACGAAGAGCTTCAAAGTCTCAATCTCAGCCAAAGAGTCCACGACCTCAATCGAGCTGTGATTGCAGGGAATTTTTAGGTTTGGCTGCTTTTCGATCGCCCACAACGCGTAGGGTTCGGCCACCGCACCTGCAGGTTCGATAGGTTGTGAAACAATGCGGTCGACAAGGGAATTCACCCAGATGACGTCTTGGTTAAGGTAATCTGTGAATTCGGCAGGACCGGCTTCGGCCAGCTCCAGCACTCTGCGTTTCAATACGTCGCCGTTATCGACCACGAGCTCCATCGGCATAATCTGGATAGGCGCTCCACCGCTTTCAAATCGATATCGAAGCAATAATGCGAGCTTAGCAGGATATGACATCCGTTGGTCAAAATCCGGGGATGCGTCCCACTCGCTCTCTGCGAAACCGGTATCGCCAGTGTTCGAAAGAACGATCTCGACCTCCTGAGTGAAAACGCGCGAGAGCTCTAGCCAATCAGTTGCCGTGGAAAGCGTCCGCGCAACGCTCGTGACCTGCCGTGTTTCCTGGATGCGTTCCCCACCTAGGATTCCCTCAATTTTAACAGGATAGGATCCGACCAGCGCCTTTAAACGTTTCGCTCGCTTGGCATCCCCAGAGCTCTGAACAACAGTTATCGGCCCTACATCTTGCCCCGCGGCGGCCGCTTCGGAAAAGAACAAGTCCGCATGCGCCTGCAAAAACCGGCTGGTGCCAAATTGTAGAATTGGTGTGACTTGCAAAAGATGTCCTTCCAGGAGTGGGCAAAATGCGTTCTTTACTCAAAGTTGTTTTTAATTATATAAAACAAAACATGTCAAGAACACAAGCAGGACCAGAAGCATGGCTCAAGTCGCAAAAATCGATGCCCACCAACACTTTTGGCAAATCGCCCGCGGTGACTACACTTGGATGACCGATGAAGTCGCTTCGATCCGGCGCGACATTCTTCCAGAAGATCTGTCGCCCATACTTTCAAGTCAGGGCGTCGCCGGGACGGTTGTTGTCCAAGCGGCAGCAACCGTTGCGGAAACGGAGTTTTTGCTCTCATTGGCCGAGGCACAGGATTTCATCAAAGGCATTGTCGGCTGGGTGGATCTCGATGACCCTGACGCTCTGAATACCCTTGACCAGTTGATGGCCCACAAGAAATTCAAGGGCTTGCGACCGATGCTACAGGACATTGAGGACACAAATTGGATCACAAGACCCACCGTCATGACGAACCTGAAAGAGCTCGCGAAACGCAATCTCAAATTGGACGCATTGATCCAACCTCGCCACCTAAACGTTCTCAACGGTGTAGCTGAGCAAATACCAGCGCTGCGCATTGTCATTGACCATTGCGCAAAGCCTGTGATTGCTGATGGCGCAGATGCCGGTGAGGGCTGGCGCGATGGGATGGCGCGATTGGCGCAGCACCCCAACGTTTTTTGCAAACTGTCGGGGCTCGCCAACGAGGTTGGAACTGATTGGGATGGTGCAGCCCTACAGCCAGTCTTCGACCATGTTTTGCACGTTTTCGGTCCTTCTCGGATCATATGGGGAAGCGACTGGCCAGTGCTGAACTTGGTTGGCGACTATAGCCGGTGGGTATCCACAACAGACCAACTCTTAGCGAAATTGTCCGTGGCAGAACGCAACCGTATCTACCGTGAGACCGCTATTCAATTTTATGAAATTGAGGTTCCAGCATGACATATAAAATCTTGTGCATTGGGGAACCTCTCGCCGAAATTTCCAAAGTTCGCACAGGGTCCGGCCTTGGCGTAGGTTTTGGAGGAGACACCCTCAACACGGCGATCTATTGCGCACGGGCGGCAGAAAACTTTGATGTCGAAGTCCAGTTTGCAACAGCCATCGGTGAGGACAAAATCTCTGACGAAGTCCTGGAATTGATGGCACTGGAAGGTATTGGAACAGATTTCATCACGCGCGATCCTGCGCGCCAAATTGGAATCTATTCGATTACCAATGACGAGGACGGGGAGCGGAGCTTTCACTACTGGCGCGAAAGCTCCGCGGCACGCCAAATGTTCTCGTCGAGCTCTTCCCCTGAGACCGACGGGATAGATTGGGCAGACCTCGTCTATCTTTCAGGCATTACGCTTGCAATTCTTGAGCCCGAAGCTCGAGACCGATTATTCAATCGGCTTGAGGCGCGCCGCAAGTCGGGGATGAAAGTCGCGTTTGATTCAAATTATCGGCCTAAATTGTGGAATACACCACAAACCGCACGTGTAGAAATCTCTAGATTTTGGGAAATTTGTGACATCGCTCTTCCTTCACATGAAGATGAAGCACTGCTGTTTAAGCAGTCCGAAGCTTCTTCAATCATCACTCGAATTTTGTCCGCAGGGGCGTCTTCTGGGGTGTTGAAATGTGGGGATGACGGCCCGGTTTCGCTGATGCCACTAACTTCTCCCATAGACTGCGCTGCAGCTGAAAACGTCGTCGACACAACCGGTGCAGGCGATAGCTTCAACGGCACCTACTTAGCCGCTGTCGCATGCGGAGCCGCCCAGTCCTTAGCCATCCAAGACGCGCATAACTTGGCAAGACAAGTGGTCGTTCACCAAGGAGCAATTCTACCGAAAAGCCCGCCATCTTCCGTAAAAAGAGTTGGCAGTGTTATTCGGCTGAAGCCAGAGCACCTAGAGGAATACACACGCCTTCATAAAGATGTGTGGCCAGCAATCTTGAACCGACTTCGCGCCTCACACATTACAAATTATTCGATATATCTCAAAATGCCTGAAGCTTTGATGTTCGGGTATTTTGAGTATACAGGCGATGACTTTGCGTCTGACGATGCCGCAATCGCTGCGGATCCGGCCACCAAAGAATGGTGGGCACTTTGCGGTCCCATGCAAGACCCATTCGCAACCCGCAAGGCAGGAGAATGGTGGGCGGAGATGGAAGAGGTTTTCCACTTGGACTAACAATTCGTCGATCATTTCACCTCCAACATGAAGATCTATGAAACCCGCCAACCTACCCAAAGCCTGCGCCAAAATCTGCGACTTCTGAAATCAACAGCTTAATCCTTCCCTCGCCGCAATCGTTCTTTTTCAATGGTATGGGTGAGTGGGAAGCGGACATTCATGTAGCCCGCAGCATCAGTCACCATGGGCTCCCGCGGTTGTTCTCCGCCTTGAAGCACTTACTACCTCAAAATCTATCTATCAGGCGCTACCGGCCCTTACCCGACCTTGGGAACGAAGGTTGATGACGCGCTGCAGCTTCACTGAAACTGACTCTCGTCATCAGTGCAAAATACGGCGTTGGTCGATGGCAGGCCCCATTGACCCCATTCGCTTGCAGCTTAGGCTGCTCGCAAGATCAGATGGAGGCACCAGCCAAGTGGACAATCGAACTGAAACTCGAGCGATGGACATATCGGAACTGGAATTGGTGTTGTCCTGGGCTGCCGACGAAGGTTGGAATCCAGGCGTAGGGGATGCGGTTGCTTTTCACGCCGCGGATCCCAGTGGTTTCTTTCTGACGCGTGTGGACGGGGTTCCTGTGGCTGCCATTTCCGTGGTTAATCACGATGCGCACAATGCATTTCTTGGTCTATATATCTGCCACTCCGATTGGCGCGGAAAAGGGCTGGGCATGATCACATGGCAGTTTGGCGTCGCGCACGCGGGCGCGCGCTCGATTGGGCTCGACGGGGTGCCAGATCAAGAAGCAAACTACCGAGCATCCGGATTTATCAAGACGGGATCAAGCTTAAGGTTTGAAGGTCGTATCGATGCACGCGATTCGCGGAATGTGCGATCCGCCCTATACGGTGATACAGGCATCTTGAAAGAGCTTGACGAACGCGCCATCGGGTTCCCGCGACCGACTTTCTTGGCTGCGTGGCTGCAGGACCGCACGGGCCTTAGTGGTACCCGGGTTCTGCTTCGCGATGGCGCGATTTGTGGCTTTGCGACCTGGCGCACGTGTCAAAGCGGCACCAAGATTGGCCCGATCATCGCGCCAGATATTTCAACGACCCTGGAATTGGTCGCCGACATTTCAGTGTTACGACCTGAGGGCCCG
>SPJK01037301.1_pt1 | contig 13168 bp, 11 predicted proteins | sample 3741771 | NCBI WGS metagenome assembly SPJK01 (sample SAMN10925997, study PRJNA522277) | cold seep metagenome | isolation source: Elba SIP-enriched marine methane seep metagenome, extraction at timepoint T2 | place: Italy: coast of Elba, Mediterranean Sea | reverse complement strand
CAGCCCGGTCTACTGGAGCAACTCACCTTTGCCTGATTTTGCCAAAATGGCAGTTGTTCTGCATTAAAATTGTCATTTTGACAGTATTTCTTGGCGGTTTACTCCCTCCAACCGCATAATTGGCATTTTTTTTCCGTCGGCATGGCCTTTGTACCATGTGGGGTGATTGCATATTAAATCAATAACTCCAAGAAAATACATTCAATTATGGGAATCGTAAGATGGAATCCAAGTATGGTAAACCGAGTATTTGATGACTTCTTTAATGCTAGTTTGCCAACAACTACCACACAGCGTCGACTCACAGGGACAACCCCTGCAGTAAATGTTCGTGAAACAGAAGATGACTACCAACTAGAGGTGGCTGCTCCTGGGCTCGAAAAGAACGACTTTAAGGTAGAAGTAGAGGATGGTTTGTTGACTATCTCTGCTGAAAAGAAAGTAGACAACAAGGAGGAAACGGAAAAGAACGCTTATACGCGTCGCGAATTCCGTTATCAGTCATTCACTCGCCGGTTCACCTTGCCTGAAACCGCTAATGATCAAGCGATCGAAGCAAAATATGAGGCCGGTATCCTGCGCGTGGTACTCCCTAAGAAAGAAGAGGCAAAACCCCAGCCAGCTCGAATGATCGAGATTGGTTAAGAAGAGCTAGGGATTTATGATTTGATGAGGACTTCGGTCCAGTGTGATAGATAGTATAATGAAGGCTATCCTGATGAGAATCGGGATAGCCTTTTTGTTTTTCTTATTTCAGCTTTACCGCATAACGGTTAGGTTGCCGGAAGCCGTTTGTTCGGTGCCGTCACACAAATACCGCACTCGCCATAGCAAGACCCCTGGGTTGACCCGCTCACCGCGGAAAGTACCGTCCCAATGGGCAAATGGATCATTCGTTAAAAAGACTAGCCCGCCCCAACGATCAAAGATTTCGAAAGAAAGTAATTCCGGTACAGCAAAGGGATTGCTGATTCCATAGGTGTCATTCAGGCCATCATCGTTGGGCGTAAAGGCTTTGGGTAAGAAGACCTGAGAACAATCCAGGTCATTAGGGTCGATGATGCGAACCTTTACCGAGTCGGTCGCTACACAGGTGGATACCTGGTCGCTGATCTGGAGGTAAAAAGTATAATCACCAGGTTCCATGATGTCAATGACTGGTTCTGCTTCGAAAGGAGAAAAGACATTGTCTTGTGGGGTCCAGTTGTAGTCGGTACCGCAGCTATTGGCTAAATCAATTTGGAAGGTGTTGCCTAGGAAAATAGTGGTATCGTTGGATAAGATCTGGTCGGGACGAGCAAATAGGCCTGCTACCTCATCGTCTTTAAGGGCTCGGTTGTATACTCGTAATTCATCAATCAGGCCGGAAAAAGGAGTTTCTGTACCGGCGAGGCAATCTCCACCACCGATGTATAGCGCCCCGGGAGTTTCCAGGTCGATCCGGCTGGCGGTACCAAGGTCGCTGACAAATTCGCCATTCAAAAAGAGCTTGATCCGGAGGTTGTCGCGCACCACCGTTACATGCTGCCAACACGATTGGTTATTGACAATTTCAATCAAGTTGACATCCTTTTCTTCATCCTGAGCAAAAAAAGCGTTAAGCGTTCGGGAGGTAGGCACGTAGCGAAGAAAAAACATCCGCGGGTCACTACAAGCAGTATCTCGCTTGGAGATCAAATACTGGGTGCCATTAAAGCCAATGGGTTTGAAATAGAAACTAAAGGTAAAGTCCTCTCGGTCGAATTCCCGGTTGACTCCGTCTTGACTGAGAATAGTAACCTGGTCACTTCCACTTAGCAAGAGTGCTTGCCCTTCTACACCGCAAGTAAATGTAGGTGTGCCGAGAGGCGTACCGGTGTTAGATGTATTTCCGGTTGCATCATTGAGGTCACCGTCAAAAGTATAGTGTGTCACCAAACCTACTGTGGTCTGGCCAACGCACCAAACGCTCATAAGCAGAAACAACGATAGTAGCTGATATTTCATAGAGATTGTATTCTTTGGTCAAGTTGCCTTACCAAAACGAGGGAGAGGCGGGAATATTTTGGATTAGGAGAACGACCGATCTTCACAAGCCCATCGCGTTCTTTATAGCCAGGGTTGTCATAGGAGTGAGCTCCGTTCGGTTTTCCGTTTAGCGGCTAAAAAAGTCCACCTAGACCTGGAGGCAACATATCCTTTAACAGCGATTGGCCTTCAGTAGCTTCTACGGCCGCGGCTTCTTCCAAAGCCCGGTTAACAGCAACCATGACCAGGTCTTCTGTAGCTCCTGTGTCTTCAGGGTCAACAATTGACGGATCGATCGAAATATTGGTGATTTCTCGAGCTGCGTTGGCGGTTACCTTTACCAAGCCATCACCGGCTTCTGCCTGAATCTCGATTTCGCGCAAGCGCTCTTTCATCTTGGCCTGCATTTCCTGCATTTGCCCCATCATATCGCCAAACATAGGTCACTCTTGTTTATGTGAAATGAACAGCGCCGCAAAGATACGGTATTGATGTGTTAATGAGCCAATACTATAATGTTACAATACTGTAACTCATTGATAAAACATCAAAACATGGTAGCATCAAATTATTGCTGGATCAACTAACGCAATCCATCTGCGCGTTCTCGACTGGATAGAGGCGATATAATTGAAGTACTTCTTCTTCACTCAACGATCGGTCATAGACCCGTAGCTCATCAATCACGCCACGAAAACGGCGGGCCCGGCCGCTCATGATGCACGGGCTGTTTCCAATGGATAATGGCGCATCATTGCTAATGTCTACGCCGCTACAGCGCCGACTTTCTCTTTGAAGTGTACCATTGATGTAGGTGCGGGCATAAACGCCTTCTCGTACCAAGGTGAAGTGCATCCAATTGCCTGAAGGGATCGTAGGCGAGAGGTTGGCAAAATACTTGAATTCAGACTGTTGAAAGAGAGTAGTGATCTCTTGCTGCGAAGAATTGAAGAGAATGTCTAGAAAGTAGTCTTCGCCGCAGGCTTCCCGTTTTCCTACGAGACTGAGGGGGAAGGCCGAGCGCGCCTCCGGCTTGAAATAAAAGCTCAAAGTAAAATCAGAGGTAGTAAAGTAGTCATTTACTGGGCCTTGTAACTCCACAAACGCAGACTCGCCATCCAGCAAAAGCCCCTCGTCTTCAACGCCACACCAGCAATTGACATTCCCTCGTAGGATGCCGTAGGAACCGTTGCCGCTATCATCACGAGCGTCACATTCATTGAAGGTGAAGTGGGCAACCAGACCTTGCTCCAAAGAAGGAGAGTAGGAAGTCGCACCTAAGCATAGCAAGGCAATAGAGAGAAGGTAGAATAGAGGCCGCATTTTTTTGCTAAGAAGCTACGCAATTCAGCGCTAATAATCAAGCTAGGTGTTGAATAGGCCTCTATTGACGATCGCAAATTAGAAGAGAGCCATCGACCGCAATCGATGGCTCCAAAGTCGGTTTAATTGAGTAAGTATGGAAATAAGAGGCGCTCTAGAGAGCGCGGTGTATCATAGTCAATTATGAAAGTGGAATTGTGAAGGGGAGCGTAAAGATAATTAATGTCGGATAATGCGTGAATAGGTGGTTGAAAAAAACCTTCTCGCACAATTATCAGAGAACCAAAAACAACATCACCCGCCGGACGAACCGACAGGTGATGATACTAGAACTAAGATGGCTAACGATATTCGTGAAACGAGATAGTTGTATCAAAAACATACCCAACCGCTCCGTGCTGGGTATATATTACTACTCGTGAATTTCTCATGTTTTGATCAGGCGTAAACTTTCGATCTGCGCACTTCCCTCTAAGCGAAGGAGGTACATGCCCGCAGGCAGGTCAGATAAATCGATAGTGGTACTACCTGCTGTTCCGTTTAGCAGTTTTTGAGCAACGAGACGGCCGTTCGCATCGAATAAGGTCAATTGCGTCGCAGGTGAAGACCAGCTTACGGTAGCTTCTGATCGGACAGGGTTGGGAAAAGCACGGATGGATTCTCCGGCCTTACCAGATAAGGTAACACTCAATACGCCATGATAATAAAGCGTGCCGTCGAAATCGGTCTGCCAGAGACGGTAGTAGTTTATTCCACTTGCCGGCGTATAGTGCCAAAGTTCGTAGTCTCGAAGTACATTACTGGTGCCAGCTGCTGTGACTTTACCAATACTACTGAAGTTTCGACCATCAGTGCTGTGCTCAATCTCAAAGTAGTCACTCTGACTCTCGCTTGCGGTAATCCAATTCAAGCGTACTTTTTCATTGATGACAGCGGCTTCGAAACTTAACAGGACTACAGGAAGAATGGTCTGTGTGCCATTTAAGTCGCCAGGGGTCGCATCTGCCTTACCCCAAACGAAATCCGACGGACAATCTCCGTCGCCCATTTGTTGTAGGCTTCTCCCGACATCCTGATTCGGGTACTCTTGCAAAACAATATTTGTAGTGCCGCTCTTCAAGGGCGATACCGACAGGCCGACAGCAGGGCCGTCCTGGGCGGTGGCATGGTGGCGGTAAGCCAGGTACTGTACCATTTTGCGGCTGACGCGATTGTACAGAGCAACACTGCCCGCAAAATTATTAAGGTCGGGGAATGGTACCCAAATAGCTCCTGTGCCATCTCCCTCATCATCAATGATGCCGGCTAGTGTTTTAAAGGCAATATAAGAACTGGCAGAAGCCGGTGGGTTGTCGCGCTCATATACCCAAAGTTCGTACTTGCTGAGATCGATACCAGCGGGGCCGGCGACCTCGACGCCAACATCTTGCTGAGGGCCTTCATTTTCATAATGCAGCTCATTAATGAAGATCCGCTCGCCACCTAATTCCGCACAGCCCGCGACGGGTTTTTCCGACATTAAGGTAGCGGGTGACCACTTAGGGTCGAGCCAGCTGAAGAGGGCAAAGTAATAGGTGGTGCCGTTGTTTAAGCCGGTAACCGTTACCTGGTCGCCAGTACCGAGATAAACGGGGAAAACGCCGGCGCCAAGATTCGGGTGTATAGGAGCGGCACCAAAGACGCTGCTCGCCGAAAACTCGCTAACATCATTGATAGGGAAAGTCGTAATCGGGCTTTCGCTTGCAACTACCATGACCTGATCATAGCAGTTGGGTGCTCCCCACAAAAGACTGATTTCGCCATCACCGGCAGAACAAAGCAGGTTGTTGACACCGGTAGGGAGGTTGCAGGAGGTTGCAGCATTCGTAGTAGCCGGCGTATTTTGATAGCAAGGACCACCAATGTTATATTCAAAAACAGAAACGTAGTAGTTGGCTCCTTCGCTTAGGCCCGAAACATTAAAGGATTCATTTGGTATGGCGGTTACTCGGAGGACATAGGTATCGGGGGCCAGCTGGTCGCCTGCTCCAAAGGTGGCACTGCCGGAATAGGTTTCCAGGTGATAGGGGCTAACAGCAACGGCTGCCCCTTCTCGCATGACGACGATGCGGGCATTGCCGGAGCCATCGGTTAGGTTGATGGTCATGGTGGTTTCAGCGAGATTGCTGATGCTTACGCTGCCGGCCGTGGGAACGCTGCCACAAGATGCAATAACACTGCCAGAGACCTCTACGGAATTCGCTTTGATCTCCCAATTGCCATCGCTACTGGTGGATGAGGTAGCGCTGTGAGCAAACCAGCGAAAGCAAATCTGTTCTCCATAGTGGATCTTGGTGTTGACCGCAACTGTATGGCTTGTTCCTCCCATGGTCGTGGAAGTACTACCCGATTGTAGTAATGTACTGGTAGCAAACCCATCGGTGGAATAGTACAACTCGTAGGACTGGGGCCCGTCGCTTTCACGTTCTTCCGTGAAGGTGATTTGCGTAATAGAGGCGGTTTGATCTGCAGCGACCGTCAAGCAAACTTCGTAATAGTCGACTTCGAAGGAAGAGGAGGCAGTGGTCCAACCGATAGCTTTGGCACCATCAGTAGAATAACTAACCCCGCCTATGCCATTTCCTCGGGTGAAGTCACTAGCAGTAATGTTTGCAGCGACATTGATTGCTTGTTCATTGTTTGAGTCATCCAGCGGCCATTCGGCAAGTGTCTGTGCATACAATGGCGCAGTCAACCCTAGGCTGATGATCAGCCAGGTGTAGACGAATTTCATAGTATGATTTGTTTTCTCATGTTCCGGACAAATGTTGTTAATTCCCTTTTGAAGTCCGGACCGTATATTTATTAGCCAACTCAATTGGTCACACCAATTCATGCTGGCTAGTCAAAAAGCCTTGATATCTATTCCAGAATGTACTCACCATCGAAGGGCAGAAGACGGTGATTCCCGTTTGAATGATTGCGGTATTACGTGCCTTTAGTGCAGAATAAGGGGGAGGGTGCGGCACTGTTGCCACAAAATATATATTTTTCTCAAGTGACACAAGGGTTGCGTGAAAGATATTGTGCTAAAATACCAGGGAAAGGCCGTTTTGCAGGTGTAAACGCGCAATTTTAAGCAAAAAGCGGCAATGGTCTAGTTAAATGGCAGTGAAAATCTGGTACAAGAAGAGCAGGTAAAAAAGAATAAGGATAAAGCCTTCGGTGCGTGTGATCTTGCGGTTGTTGACAATAACTCCGAATAAAACGGTCATCACCAGCATCAATGGGAGAAAGAAGTCGTTGATGTCTTCGGGGATATCGAGTTGGCCTATCAGACCAGGTATGCCCATTACTACAAAGGTGTTGAAGATATTCGAACCAAGTACATTGCCAACGGCAATAGAGGCTTTGCCGCGACGCGCAGCACTGAGGCTTACAATGACTTCCGGGAGGCTGGTGCCAATAGCTACCGCAGATAAGGCGATCAATTTAGGAGCAATACCGAGATACGTGCTGATTTCCTGAATGGCATAAATGGTATAATGGGCTCCTAGCCAGACCAGGATGCCGCCAAGTAACAGGAAAGCATAATGGCGAGTGGTGGCTTTAGGGCGATCTTCAGCAGGTTCCTCCTCTACTCCGTCTTCATCTTCTCCCTTGTTTTTAAAGGAATAACTCAGGAATATGACAATACTTGCTAGGAATAACAGGCATTCAAAGGTGGAAACGTGGAAATCACGCAACACAAACCACAACATGAAGGCGGATCCCCATAAGAAAGGAATGTCAATGTGCCATAGGTTGTAATCGAGATCGATGCGTTTGACGACGATTGCCGCTAATCCAAGCACCAGCGCAATATTTGTGATATTGGATCCAATCACATTGCCGACCACAATTTCTGATTCTCCGCTAAAAACAGAGGCGATACTGGTTGCCAGCTCGGGTAAAGAAGTGCCAAAAGCCACGATTGTTACACCGATGATGAAAGGAGAAACTCCAAGCGATAACCCAATGGCTTCAGCGGAATCTACGAACCAGTCAGACGCTTTTAGCAAGGCCGTTAAGGCCAATACAAAAATTCCAATGTTGAGCAGTAGATCCATCCACAATATGTAAGTCCCGAATTGGGGAGGAGCAAAGGTAATACTTTTCCTATGGTCGGTGGTGGGGGCTATTTTGTGGTGATAGACAAAGTATTGGCGGGCTGCCAACCCCCTGTCTGTCCCGGTGAAGCGGAGAGCGGGCAAGGTGGATAATTACCAATTACGCCCCTTGCCCACAGGATTGGATGTCAGGAATTAGTTTTCCCAGACATCGGCTTCAAAATGGTGAATCTCTTGCTCGATTTGTTCGCTTCGCTGTAGCAGATCAGGCCCGGAAAGGTAATCTTTCAGGCGGCGCCCCATCATGTCATTTTCCTGATAGATGTAGCTGCTAAAGCGCCGCATTTCGAATAGGTCCTCCCAGGACTGTACGCTGTGGTCAGTTTCCCATTCCGGAATAGCGTACTGTGCAAGCCAGGGCCTAGCTTCAGCATAGTTAATCCAGAACATAGGCGTCTCGTAGCGGACAGTGGTGCCGTCTTCGCCACGAGATTCCAAGAGTGGTGCGAGGCCAAGAATACGCACCCTCATGGTGCTGTATCGGGTATCAAAATACCAAACCTCTTGTACGCGCCAACGCACAATATTGTCGGGATTAAAGGGATTCTCAACCACTTGTAGCCGGGATATGCCGGATACCGGATCAATGATCTCTACGGTGTCGATTTGATTAAACCTTCTGAGGGTGGTACTCGCCGATTCCGCCCTGCTGAATTGATCATCTTCGGGGCTGAAAGGGGTAATAGCCCCGTTCTCTATTCCTGCTTCAATAATACTGAACAGAGATTGTTCGGGATAGCGAAACGGCTGGTTGATTTTCTCTCGGGTGTCGATGACTCGCCAGACGCGTTTTTCATACATTATGTCAGCTTCCCGCACCGCTGGAAATGCCAACGGCGGGGAAGCAGTATAGGGGCGCTGAGCGCCCCCGTCCAGCCAGCTCTTTGAGGCGTAACTTGAGGTTGTAGGTGAATCGCTTGGCTGGCCAATTAGTGTTGCAAAAGGGCAAAGCAATAGCCCTATCATGCATAGCAGTTGCTGCATAATAAACAGGATTTAGTGGACTAAGAAAATGGGGCGATAGGCAGCGGATTCCTCGCCGTAAACAAAGAACAAGAGGATTACAATCAGCTCCTAGGAAGATTGTAATCACCCCTGCCAGGGCAAATCTTGTTGCGGAAGATTTACCTCACATTTGCGGTCTATAAGAAGTAATTTGAATGGCGCCAGAGTGCGCGTTTCTAAGAGAGTAGTCCGGTTGAGTTTCATTAGTATAATGGGGCAAAGGCCAAAAGTAACAGCAAGCAAATGTTAAAACGGCCTGAACCAACACAAACGAACATTTGTTCGTTATAGTAAAATCCTGTATTTTTGTACAGATTTAAAGCCGTTGCCAATCGCTGTTAGTAGAGTAAAAAATACCTTATGAGCGAACATCAATTAGCCAATCTTGAGGAGCAGTTTCAGGCTCGTATCGATGCCGATGAGCGGATCGAGCCAAAAGACTGGATGCCGGAATCTTATCGTAAAACTCTCATTAGGCAGATTTCTCAGCATGCCCACTCAGAGATTGTTGGGATGCTACCGGAAGGCAATTGGATTACCCGTGCGCCCTCTTTGCGCCGCAAAGCTGCTCTGCTGGCTAAGGTGCAGGATGAGGCCGGCCACGGGTTGTACCTCTATAGTGCATGTGAAACACTTGGGGTGGAACGAGATGATTTGCTGAACGATCTGCATAGTGGCAAAGCTAAGTACAGTTCGATATTCAATTATCCTACGCTGACCTGGGCTGACATTGGTGCTATCGGGTGGTTGGTAGATGGAGCGGCAATTATGAATCAGGTGCCTTTGTGCCGCGCATCTTATGGGCCTTATGCGCGTGCTATGGTGCGAGTATGTAAAGAGGAAAGTTTCCACCAGCGCCAAGGTTATGAAATCATGCTCACCCTCTGCCGCGGCACAGAAGCGCAGAAAGCGATGGCACAAGATGCCCTCAATCGCTGGTGGTGGCCGTCTCTAATGATGTTTGGCCCTAGCGATAAAGATTCGAAGCATACGGCACAATCGATGGCTTGGCGTATCAAGCGTTTCACCAATGATGAGTTGCGCCAGAAATTTGTAGATGTCACCGTTCCACAGGCTGAATTTATCGGACTTACTGTGCCGGACGACCAGCTGGAGTGGAATGAAGAGCGTGGACACTATGATTTCGGCCCCATTGATTGGGAGGAGTTTTGGCGAGTGGTTAAAGGTCATGGACCGTGTAACCGTGATCGGATCAATGCACGCCGGAAAGCTCATGAAGATGGTGCCTGGGTAAGAGATGCTGCGATGGCTCATGCCGAAAAGCGTCAGCAACGACAGAAATCGACCGTTAACCAAGTTGCCTAAAATAGCCGAATTCTCACCGGCATTGTTGCCAGAAGTACTAGCCATATGAGTAATAAGAAAAACTGGCCTCTTTGGGAGGTTTTCATTCGTAGCAAGAATGGCTTGAGCCACAAACATGTCGGTAGCTTACACGCTGCTGACGCCCAAATGGCTATAGAGAATGCCCGAGACGTGTATACGCGTCGCAGCGAAGGCATCAGCATATGGGTGGTGGAAAGCACCAATATCACGGCCTCCAGCCCTAACCAAACGGAAGAGCTCTTTGAGCCGGCCCAGGATAAAGTGTACCGCCACCCTACCTTTTACGATGTGCCAGATGAAGTGAAGCATATGTAGGTTTGTCCAGTGTCCGAGGATAAGCCAGCTAACAGAATTACCAAAACTAGAATTCGTCAGCATGACGCAAGAGCAGCATTTTGATTACATACTACGCTTGGGTGATAATGCACTCATACTTGGTCAGCGCCTTGGCGAATGGTGTGGCCACGGGCCTATTCTGGAGCAAGATATAGCTATTACAAACATCGCTCTAGACCTTATTGGGCAAGCCCGTATGTGGCTCAGCTATGCTGCTGAATTGGAAGGCAAAGGACGTGACGAAGATCAGGTGGCTATGCTGCGCGACGCAGGCGGCTTCCGGAATCTACTTCTATTGGAGCAAGCAAACGAGGATTTTGCATATACCATCGTTCGCCAATTCCTATTCGATAGCTTCAATTTCTATTTACACGAAGCGCTGGCCGAAAGTAAAGATGAGCGTATCCAGGCGATTGCTGCCAAGTCGTTAAAAGAAGTGACCTATCACCTGCGGTATTCTTCGGAATGGATGATCCGTTTGGGCGATGGGACCGAGTTGAGCCACCAGAAAATGCAAGGCGCTCTAGATGAACTGTGGGTATATGGCGGCGAAATGCTCATTGCAGATGAAATTGATGAAGCGGCCTTCGCAGCGGGATTTGGGCCGGATTTAACTGCTTTGCAGCCATTGGTAGAAGCAAAGCGAAAGGCCATTCTAACTGAAGCGACCCTGACCGCTCCTCAGGAAGCTTATATGCATCGTGGCGGTAAGCAAGGGGTTCATACCGAGCAATTGGGTTTCATCCTGGCCGACCTTCAGTGGATGCAAAGAGCCTATCCAGAGAGTAAGTGGTAATTGATCTCACCAAATTTGATACGGGGACAAATCGCACGGAACAAAGCCTGCTAATGTCTTGCTCAATACGCTCCGTGTGAGGCGGCCGCTTATATCCCGCGACCTGAGTAGGCCAAATTTTCTTTTCTATCTACTACGTCTTGATCTCACTGTTTTTGCGGCTGAAAGGGCCGATCAATGCCGCAGGTCGACCTCCGGAATAGTAGCTTGGAGCTAAATTATTTCCTGTTTTCCATCAAACGTTTGACGTCGAGTATATTTCCTACTTTAGTGCCGGTAATCTTCGCCTCTGCATGCAAGATATTATAGAACGTTATCGGAAGCTGCTCATTCAGATCGCTTCGCCTTACAACATGGGCGGGACGGGCTTTTTCCTTGGTGACGCTCAGTTGATCATCACCAATGAGCATTTGGTCCGAGATCACGGGGAAATGATGGTGGAGGGTGAAGAATTGCCTCGTCAGATGGCTCGCGTCGTATTCTGGGATGCCTATTACGATCTTGCTTTTCTTCGGTTAGAACATCAATATGATTTAGCGGGAGCAAGCTTGTTATTGGAAGAAGAACCATTAGCAGGCGATCAGGTAGTTGCGATGGGGCATCCGTTCGGACTGCGTTTTTCCAGTACAGCAGGAGTGTTGTCAAATAACCGTCGCAAGCAAGATGATTTCTTTTATTATCAACACGATGCAGCGCTCAACCCCGGTAATAGTGGCGGCCCATTGGTCAATCTTGCCGGCCAGGTTATTGGAGTGAATGCTTTTGATATCCAGGAAGGCCATGACCTGGGTTTTTCCTTGCCGGCGCGTTTTCTTAAAGAAACACTAGATGCCTATCTGGAGCAATCAGAAGGCGAAACAGGAGCACGTTGTTTTTCTTGTAGGTCGGTCGTTTTTGAGCGGAACCATACTAGCAGCTATTGTCCGAATTGTGGTGCGCATTTGTTGCTGCCGACTGATGCCGAGGAATTTGAACCGGTTGGTACGGCCTATAGCATTGAATTATTACTAGAGTCGTTGGGCCATGATGTGAAGTTATCTCGTCGCGGCCTAAATACCTGGGAGATATTAGAAGGTAGCGCGCATATCCTGGTCAGCTATCATGAAGATTCAGGTTTGATCACCGGGGATGCTCATTTGTGCCAACTCCCTGCCGAAGGCGCCACTAAACTTTATGACTTCCTGCTTCAGGAGAATTATCGCGATGAAGGACTCACATTTAGTGTGAAAGGCCGCGATATCATTCTGTCTATACTCATCTATGATCGTTACCTGAATATCGAAACGGGACAGAAGCGATTTCGTTACCTTTTCGAACGGGCTGATTATTACGATGATATTTTGGTTGATGAATTTGGCGCGCACTGGAAAAATGGGGAGGAAAGTTGAGCGGCCGACAAATCTTCCAATGACCGCCGTTTTTCCGAATCTCATGTCTTATCTTTGTTCCGCAGCTAAAACTCTCCCCTTGTAATTTCGGCCTTTCACGTATAATATTGGTGAGTTAAGCAGCGTTTGAGCCTTTGTTCGCATCTACACAACAGAAAATGGTGCGAAAGCCCTTCTGAAATAATCTGGTTCGCTTGACTACTCTCACCAAGCCGGCTTGAGATTCAGTAACACTGTATTGGACATCTTTGTGTTCTGCCGGGTTGAATAACCCAGCATGCTGTTGTGAACTGAATACACCGGAATGGATCTGAGACAACTCGGAATTCCGACGGCCGTCTCTTTTTTTAACAGCTGAATTGACCGGGAATTATCCCGATTTACTTAATATTGTACCTTCGTGTACCAATAGGAAAATCTGACTCGGATTGTAGCTTTACAAACTTCCGTCTATGAAAGTACTTAAACACTTCACTCTGGTCGCTCTGTTTATGACGTTGATGCTGTCTTCAGCGCGGGGCCAGGATATTCATTTTTCTCAGTTTTACCTTTCGCCGCTGAACTTAAACCCAGCGATGACGGGAGTAATGAATTGTAACATTCGCTTGGTAGCGAATTATCGTAACCAGTGGGCGAGTGTACTTCGTTCCAATGCTTTCCGCACCTATTCTGTTTCTTATGACCAGCGTATCCCGGTGGGCCGTAGTGACTATTTTGGTGTTGGCGGCACCTTTTGGGGTGACCGTGCTGGTGAAGCTGATTTTTCAACATTAACCGGTAAGCTCTCGGCTTCTTATAGTAAGAAAATGGGAGGCTCT
>SPJK01024678.1_pt1 | contig 13173 bp, 5 predicted proteins | sample 3741771 | NCBI WGS metagenome assembly SPJK01 (sample SAMN10925997, study PRJNA522277) | cold seep metagenome | isolation source: Elba SIP-enriched marine methane seep metagenome, extraction at timepoint T2 | place: Italy: coast of Elba, Mediterranean Sea | reverse complement strand
CTTACGCCTTCAGTCGTCATGGCAGGAGGCTCCTTAAGCGCGGTGTACCACTCGGGCAAACTGAAAGCTTGGTTTGACGCTTATGCCGACTTCCTGATCGGCTGGAAGCCTTTCCATTATGAAATCCGTATTGGGGTGAGCGTTGGTGCCAGCTACGGCATTTTCAGTGCAAGCCTTGGGGCAAAATTAGACCTGTGGGGTCCACAAATGCGGGGTGTCGCAAAAGTGAGTTGGTGGGTCCTTTCCTTTACGGTTCATTTCGGCGATGAAAATACACCTAAGAATAGCTCTACGACCATCGAATGGTCGGCTTTCCAGGATGACTTCCTACCGCCAGAGCAAGCTCCTGCACCGCCACCGGATAATCAGCCCGCTACAGCGGCAAAAGTAGCATTAGCAGCAACGACGACGATCCAGCAGGTGACCAAACTCATCGTCAATAGTGGTTTGCAAAAAGAACTGACGAATGCCGACGGAACGACGAACTGGGTGGTGCTTTCAGATGAATTTGGCTTCGAAGTGCGCACGGCAGTTCCTTTGAACCAGATCTCCTTCGATAATGGTAACGAGCAACAGGATCCAGTGAATAGTAGTGCACAGTTCGGCATCAAGCCAATCGGGTCCGTGGTCTTTAGCCCACCTTCGGGGAATAACGACGATCAGTACTCTAAATTGAACATCGCGCTGAACTACAATGGACAGCCCTACCCGTATACCGGCTGGCAGTGGACGAATACATCACAAAACGGGAATGTGCCAGAATCTCTCTGGGGTACCGTGAATAGTGGGAAGCAAGATGTGGGCAGCAAGACGGTGGATGGTGTGCTTCTAGGGGTCAGTCAGGTCACTGCGCAATCTAATGACCCGGTAGGCGGCTTACCGCCACTGAATCCTGCCGATCTAGGCTATATGCGCATTAGTGAGCGAACCTTGCCCTTGGTCAGTAATCCGCAGCTACAGCCTGATGGACCAGTGCAGCAAAATGATGATTCACTGGAATTAATCGAAAACACGGTAATGGATCCGACCATCCTGGCCTATCGTACCGAAGTGATTGATACGATTGTAGGCTTAGGGATTGGCGTCGAGTTTGATGGGCGTCTGGATCAAATGGCTGCTTTTGCGACTACCACCTTCCAATCACCACCTTTGGTAGGTGAACTGGGCAGTATCGGCGAAGAGGCAAGTCCTACTGCGGCGGTTCGGATGGTACAAACCACCGCAGCCGGAGGTAGTGATGCAATCGCAAAATCAATGTCGGAGAGTACGGCTGATCGACCTCAGGTCAGTGCACTGACCCACCAATTAGTAAGCAAGCAAGCGCAGAAGCGCCGATCGAAGGTCAGAGGAATGAAGAAAAGTGCGCCCAATCAGCCTTCGCATGTGGGTGGACGAACCTTCTGGACCGGCTGGCCAGCCAGCGATTTTGATCGAGAGCTGTTGAACCAGCTTCTTGCGCCAGGAGAAGAAGATGCCGAAACGACGACACTGGCCATACGAACAGGCGAAACGGTCATCTATGATCTACCTGCCGATCAGGATTGCAAGTTGCTTGTTTCAGCTGGAAAACGCGAACAGTTATCCGTGTTCGAATTCGATGAACATCAGCAACTGCTGGCGATGCGGACGCTTGGGAAAGGTTCTGTCCAACTAAGTAAAGGCACCCGTCAGCTTGTGCTTGCTGCGCGAAAAAACCAGAAAAACTGGCCATTGCAGGCCATTGGCTGGGAAGCGACTTCTTCCTTAGTGTTGGTCAACCCTAACGCTCTCCTAGGAGAAGGTGTCTTGCTCATTCCTGATAATCCTTGTCGAATTCGCACCTACTCTTTCAATGTTGGGACAGGGCTGGTCCGCGCATCAAGCTTGCTGGAACAAAACCGGCTAACCATCAATGATCGGGAACAATTACGGGCTAAGATGGAAACCATCTTCCCGAAGGAAACCCGCACCATTGCTATACAAGCAAGACCTGAGCCGGGCATGAACCGCAAAGATTTCATGGGACATAATGGCATCCAAGTTCGCATGCCACTGACTGGAGGTGAGGGCTGGTCTTATGAAGTAGTGGAGCCTAGTCATACCGTCTTTGGAGAAGATGAGATGCTGGCAATCTATGCGGTGCCAAAGCACGTGACGGGTGAACAGCTGTCAGTTTACGCTGGCACTGAAAATGGCTGGGTACTGAGCAAAGTACTGGGCTTCGACGAAGCTGCCGCAGAGGTCTACGACCATTGGGAAGGAACTCGCCTTGGGTGCTCTATCCCGACTGCAGATGAGCAAGGTCGATTAGATGTTCACATTCAGAAAATCAACTAGAAACAAACGAGTAAATCGCTATAGCTATGGCTAAACAACAGCCAGTACAAACCGGGGCCAACCTGGAAACGGAAAGCATGGAGCTTTACGACTATTGCCAACCTGATCTACCATCGGGTAGCTGGGAAATTGCGACCAATCAGGAGGTGGTTTGGAAGAAGCAGGGAATCAACCAAAGCTACGGGAAGAATCAAGCCTTTACCATTGATGGTCCGCGCTTCACGATGAAGCCTTCCATGATCCATTCGGCCTTCCCGCCGGCAACGAGCGGCGTCTTTGAAAACGTCTTGCCACACCTGGTGCTCAATAAGCGTACGATTCCCTGGCAACGCATGATTTGGGGGAACAACGAAGGAGCCCTGCCCTGGGTGGCGTTGATCGTGGTGGAAGAGGATGAGATCTATATTCCTTCTGCCGATGATACGCAAGATCAACGAGTGCTTCCTCGTACCGTTGGGGATCTGGTGACTCCTGGAACAGGAATTCTAGGCCCGCAAGGCCTACAGCCGGCGCCAAGTGGAGACGAGCTGCAAGCACCCTGCCTGACCATCGATATTGACGCGAGTATCTTTTCCGCTATCCTGCCGACCAAGGAGGAACTGCCTTATCTATCCCATTGTCGCAAGGTGGATTTGAGCAGTAAAGAACCGAATGCGGAAGTGACCCAGGAAGAAGGGGAGGGCTGGTTTTCTGTTGTGGTGGGGAATCGCTTCCCGGCAAGCGGCAAGAAAGCCTTCAGCTGCCTGGTTTCCCTGGAGGGCTTTACCGACTATCTGCCGGGAGGTAGCAAGGCAGGTGATGTTAGCAATTACCAAGCCGTTCGAATGGCTTGTTTGGCTTCCTGGAATTTCACCTCCTTAGCACAAGGAACGCCGAGCTTTAGCGCGCTGATGAAAAATATCGACGCGGGCATTCTCCAAATGCCTCAGGCCTCTGCTGCCGGCAATGGCAATTTGACGCCCGCCCAGCAATTTGTGGCGGAAGCCTTGAGCGATGGCTATGTACCCATGACCTATGAAACCCGAGTGGGGGAGAAGACTGTGGCATGGTTTAGAGGTCCTTTTTCGCCAGTCATTATCAAGGAAGATGATGACCTCACGCCCATCTTCAGTGCAGAAGCGGCCATGATTTACGACCAGCAAAAAACGGGGATGTTTGATGTCTCCTACGCAGTGGCCTGGCAAATAGGACGCTTGCTGGCGCTTTCGGATCGTGAGTTTGCCTTGGGTATGCTGCAATGGATGCGCAGCCAACACCAAGAAACGCTGCAACAACTGAATCGAGAGCGTTTCGCCCGACCGCTCCGTTCGCTACTTGAGGTGCCAGATCATGCCTTGTCAAGTATTAGCCAACAAGACTTACATAAAAAAACCAACGACCTGCTGGGAGAGCATCTGCCGCGATTACTCCTGTCTGGTGGAGCGAATGGTAGCCCGATTCTAGCTACCCGTGATAAAACACAACTAAAGCATCTGTCTGAGCAATTACCTGGAGTGTTGGCCCAAAAAGAATTGCTTTCAGCGGTAGGGAACGGACAGTCCTTAGTCGATGCACTTCGAGAAAAAATCTTTACCGAAAAATAAGCACATATGCCTGCTATACGGAAAAATGAAACGCATTTGTCAGAGTTGAGAGGCGCTGTATCCGCGGTAAAGAATGGCCGCCAGCAAGTTTTATCGGAACAAGCAGACAACAGCATTATTCCCTCCAGCCTGGATCCCTATTTAAAGAATTGGCTGGACCAACTCTCTAACCTTTACGGCGTCCCGTTTGACAACTTGATCGCCAATGAAGCCATGCTTCCTCAGGAGTCGATCCGCTTCTTTTTTATTGACCAAAATTGGATCAATAGCCTGTTAGACGGTGCCCTAAGTATCGGTATTCAGGACTCAAAAGATGTGGAGTTGTACCAGGGTGAAAACCCGATCATCAAGCAGGAAACTAAGCTTGGCCGGCAGCGGCAACGCAATACGATTTTAGGCAAGCCATTGCGAAGTGAAGTGGCCGTCGGCACGGTGGCTACAGGTGTGTTAATTCGCTCTGAAGTGGTGTCTGGTTGGCCTGGCTTGGAGGTCAAGGCCTATAGCACGGTGCAAAACAATGAGCCGAGTGACCAAATCCAGTTATTACGGATGGATCGCCTGTCACCAGAGGTGATGCTATGCCTCTTCGAAAGCACGCCGAAGTGGATTGAGGTAGATGAACCGAAAGAAGGCCTGCACTTCGGGGTAGGAGATGACTTTGCTATCCAACCTCGCTTCCTTGGCGGCACCAACCAAGCGACGGGCGAGCCAGCAACACAGGAACCGTCTCAATACGCTACCGCCAAACTCAAAGACGAAACGCACCGAGTACTCGATGTACTGGCAACTATTAATGATGCCGATACCGGGATTCTGGCCAAGCTGAAAGCCTTGAACGTCAGCTTGCCATCGACTGGATTTGGCGCTGCTGCCTTCGCTGTTGAAATGATCAGTACCGCTGAACAAGCCGTCTACTCAGTAGAAAACGGCCAATTGAAAACGAAATAACTGAACAGCCCTATACCAGGCTGGATGTTGCCTGGTCTTCAAAGATATAGAAGCATGAAACGGAAAGTAAAAACTACTGCTAATAGCGTCCTTTGGAACGGCCCACGACTTCTAGTGCCGGTTCGGGTAGAGGCCCTGGTGATGTCACAGTTGTCAACCAACCAACCTTGGGCGTATTGGCCGATGAAGTATAGTCAAATAGGGGAGTATACGGATGTGATGCCCAACCTGTCAGCTGAATCTCCAGGAAATCCCGGTTTGGGCGTCACCCTACACTGGTCTTTGCCGGATGGGTTCTTGAAAGGTATTGAAAATGATGAAGGCGACTTGGTTTTTCCCTTCGTTCCCAATCGCTGGCTGGTGGTGCGTCACGCGAGTGTGCCGCAGGCCTGGATCGTGGAAAGTGATAAGCTGACCAATAGTGGTGATACCGCCACAAACCAGTACGACAATAACAATTCATTCGTCTGGATCGGTAAGCAGACACCACTGTCCGAATATCAAGCACCAACTAAAATCATGCCCGCCTTTCTCACGGCAGAAGGCCCTGGTGATCCGGCTTTTGCTGGGTTTACACCCAATATTCTGAATGTTTTCAGTTTTTACGATGACCTCAAGGAACTGGAAAATACGGCTGAAAAGATTACCTATTCGGTCTACGGCTGGTTGACCTCACCTGCCGATGATCCTTTGCAATCCTGGTTGTCGGCAAACGACGGACAGCCAACTGTAACAGACTGGGAAGCGGCGATGAGCCTGCGTGATTGGTCGATCAGCTACGATTATGAAACAGGCCAAATCAATGAGCAAGACCTCACTGTTGCTGAACAAGCTGCTGCAACTTGGTTTACCGAGCATAAAATCACTCCAGCAGATGGCCTGCCAGGTCAATTGCCAGCTGCTACCCTTTGCCATGGGTTAGTGTTTGAAGTGAATTGGCTAGGCTACAATGGTGATTACCAGTCGGGTATCCCCAGCTACGCGAAAAATGCCTCTAAAGCCGAGTTACCCCAAATAGCGATGGGGAATACCAGTATTGATGCTTTTTCGGCGCTGATCCAAACGGAGATGGAGTGGAATGGCCAGAATGCCGATGGCGTAGAGCAGTTTCTGCAAGCCTTTCAGTACGATCAGCTGAATGCTAATCCCCAGCCTTCCGGGGATTTCAACTTGACCAAGGATGTCCATAATGCCTGGTTTAAGGCAGGCTACCATGGGCGGTACTGGATCATCACTAATACGGAATCACCGGATCCCCCGACTATCCCAGATAACATCGTCAAGAGCTTACGCATGCTCAATGGTTTGGAAACGCAGAACGTCGCCAATACTTACGAATTGCAACGGGGAACGCGTGAACTCTATGGAATGTGGTGGAAACTGGGCTGGGCGAATATCAACCCTTTCCAGCAACCGCCGGATTACAAGGAGATATCCAATCTGATCAAGAATGATCTGGATGCCGACAATGCCGATTCTTTGCTCAGTCAAATGGTGGACTTGCAGCAGCAAATCGCTGCGAACGATGAGCAAATACAATCAATTATCAGTAAGATCAACACGGACCTTCAACCGCCTTTGGTCTTGCAACCGCAAAGTGACAGCAACCTTTGGCAGGCCAATGACCCTACGGCTGTATTGTACGGTGTGCATCGGACGTACAAATACGGAGAGGATGGGCGATTCACGCCGGATGACCTCCTGTTTACGCGCTTCACTGGGCAGACGCTGACGGGTATAGAAGTCACCTACAAAGAAAAGAGTGTCGTCATTAATGCGTCCAATATTACCATCGACTTGCCGGCCGATCTGTTGGGAAATGACAATATCCCTTTGGATATCCAATTGCTCTGTCAGGATTTGATCGTTGAGAATTTCTTCCTCAATACGGGTAATGCGGACGCCATTGCTACCAAGGCGCTGGAATTATTGGACCAACCGGCTGATCCAGATCTAGCAACAACTATTGTAAAGCAGCAAACACTGGTTTGGAATAAAGAAGCCAATAATATTGATGACCAAACCATTGCCAGCCTGTCCGGCCTACAGAAAGTGCCAGACCCAGCCCGTGTTCCTTCCTTGATCGGTGTGAGCCATTGGGATGCTCCTTGGTCCCCCCTTTACCTGGCGTGGGAAGTGAAGTGGTACCCGTCCTCGGAGGACCCAAGTAAAGTGCTGACGGATTGGGAATATAATCCGGAAATTTTGGATTACGCGTATACCGGGAGCTCGCCTGCCGGCGGAACCCCGCTAGTCCTCAACTGGTTTTCCGTACTTACCCCGCAAACAACCTTCGTCCTGGAGCAAAAACTACAAACCTACTTTACCAATAACCCGGATGATTATAAGCAACTCGCTGATTACCTAGACAACATTGCCCAATGGGATTTTCTTTCCCAGGCGATGAGTGGGTTCAATCAGATTTTGATTGGCCTAAACCACAAACAAATCAACCCAGTAAAGAACAATGATACACTGAAGCAGCTAGTAGGCGACAATGATAAACTGGCCCCTAACCCAAGCGACACCTACCCCTTCATGCCTATCCGCGCCGGACATTTTCAGATTCAGCAAATGCGAGTGGTCGATGACTTCGGGCAGATATTTGATCCATTAGAGGCGACCGGCCGAGTACCTGGAAACTACGACCCAGTCTTGGGCGACGGCTTGCCCACGAAAGGTGATGCAACCCTCGTACAATTGCCACCACGCCTTATGCAGGATGCGCGATTGCTTTTCCGCCTCGTAGATGCTTCTACGGAGAATAGCAACAATGAGATCATTTACGACCCAACATTGAATCCGGTCTGTGGCTGGATACTACCGAACCACCTGGATAAAGGGTTGACCGTCTACGACGCCGAAGGAAACTTGCTAGGCGAGATTCTCGAAGTAGGCGGCAGTCAAGATCGGCGCTTGCGGTGGTTCCCGACGCCGGGGCAGACGGCATTCGTGGGGACACCTTTGAACGAACAGATTACCAATCCGAACCTGTACAACTTTGTCAGCTCGTTGATCAATCTGGATAATAGTGCTGCTGCCTTCAATGACTTGATCCAGGTAATCGATGAAACCATGTGGACGGTTGATCCTCTTGGTGGTCGAGACGACAGCAATCTGTCGGTCTTGGTAGGCCGCCCGCTGGCCATTGTGCGCGCTCGCTTGAACTACAATTTGGTCGGAGGTCCCATCTATCAGCAAAGCTGGGAATCTACTACCAAACAAGTAACTGGAGGCTATGACCAGCTCACCTTCCCTGTCTACCTGGGTAGCCTGCTCGACAGTGAAGATGGCCTAATGGGCTATTACTTGGGCAACGATTACCAGCAGTTCAATTCCATCCACGAAGCAGAGGGGACGGGCACCAGTTATGTGGCCAATAAGCCGGTGCCGCTATCACTAGACCAGGACCCGCTATGGGTGTCGATGATCGTCGATCCGCGTGGCCACGTGAATGCTACGACGGGTATTCTACCGATTGAGCAAATGAGCCTGCCTTCGCGCTATACCAATGGAGCACTGGAGGCCTTGCAAGTGACCTTCCGAACTGGACCTTTGATTACCGAGCCGACCAACATCAAAATGCCGCTTCCTGCAGAGATTCACGGTAAGTGGTCCTGGATACAGCATACAGGAGTGACGGTTTGGGAAGAGACAGCTAATATCGATAAAGCCAACCAGCAAGCCTCGCTATCTGATAAGCCACCTGTACTGAAAGAAGGTTGGCTGAAGCTAGCCGATGCCCTTGGTGGAACTGGCGGACAATAGCAATTGATTTAATGAACTGAATTAAACTTTTGTAACGCAGTCGAGGTCAAGTCCTTACGAGTTCTGGTGAAGAGGCTTTTCGATTGCGTACCTGGAAGGTACGGAAGAGAAAAACGCTGATGCCAGGTCTCATAAGGGCTTAGGCCGTAGGCCGGTAGAAAAGTTTATATCAGTTCAATAACCCATATTCATAATACCAAAACCTATGATCACTGATTCAACATTGAAGTTTAACTATACCATCACACCGGATCAGCTTTATATCACGCGTGATGCGAATTACCCGAGTGTAGCAACCATCACCGTTACGATCAGTAATGAGACCGGTGAGGATGTCGCAGTGAATCAGATTGGATTCCAGTTTTCGACTGGGGGAGGAATGTTTGATTTGACGGAAGTCAGTACCGGCATTGTGGCTACTTCACTCCAGACGGAGTGGACTTTCAGTGAGGTTGGCTCAGGCACTTATGTCGCCAAGCCAGTGGCACCAACTACAGGCCTGAAGGCGGGAGGGGTAGCGGTCTTTCAATGGACGAACATGGAAATCAATGAAACTGAAGGATCGGCGATCATCATGATCAAAGAGGTCTACTCTGGTGACAGCCTGAGCGGACAGGCGCAGATCAACAAGGTGAAATCCGATCTGGAGATCAATTCCTTTCAGTCGGAAACTCCGACGATCGCTCCTGGAAAAACTGCGACGCTTTCCTGGGCAACTACGGCTGCTACAAAAGTCACCCTTTCTCCCGGTACCTACGACAATTTGAAGACGACCGACTCGGTGTCGGTCACTCCAACCGAGACCACGACTTATACCCTGACGGCTTTTGGCGACGGGCCGGCGGTTTCGAAGCAATTCCAGATCGTAGTGGCCAATGTGGCGATCACTTCCTTCCAGGCTGATCATCCAGATGTGGCTCTGGGAGCCAAGAGTACGCTAAGCTGGGAAACAGTCAATGCTGCTAGTGTAACCTTGCAGCCCGGAGATTTTCCAAATCTTAAGGTCAATGATTCAGTGGCTGTCAACCCGGAAGAAACCACGGTTTATACGCTGACAGCTAAGGCTGCCGAGGAGGCAAACGCACCAGCTCTGGATGCAACGACCGACCAAAAACAGCTAACCGTAACTGTGCAGAAGGTAGTGATCAACTCCTTCACCTCATCGGCTAGTGGTACGGTGAAATCCGGTACTAAGGTGACACTGAATTGGGATACATCCTATGCTACGGGCTGGCAAATCTTGGTCAGTTCAATGGGGAAAAACCAAACACCGATCGATATATCAGGTGACAAGGGTAGTACAACTGTTGCACCTGCGAATAATACGACCTACACGCTGGTCTGCCAGGGGGCCAGTGGTCCGGTAAAAGAGACGGTAACCATCATGGTGGAGTCGGTAAAGATCGATTCATTCGTTGCTAATAATAAGAGTATCCAAGCTGGTGGCTCTTACACCCTTAGCTGGAAGACATCTAATGCAGATACCATTAAGATGACGGCCAACTGGGAGAATTTTGGTCACCCTACAGTGGGCCCTCCAGATCCAGGTGCCATCGAAGATAGCGGCAGTTGGACAGAGAGTAAACTGGGCAATTCAGTCACCTACACCTTGACCGCAACGGGGCCGAACGGCAGCACTTCGGCAAAAGTTACGGTGAAAGTGGAGGACGAACCTATTGCAAAGCTAACTACGGGCGGCGGCGGCTTTGGCTTGTATACCTTGTATTGGTCTTCCGCTAATGTCAAGACTCTGGTGATGAACGGAGGTCCATATAACAACAAACAAGTTCCTGCGTCAGGAAATGTCCAATATGTCTTTGGCAGTGGAGAGCATGCGGTAACCCTGACGGGTACGCCAACCAACTCGAACAGCCTAACAGTAATAGACACCGTCTACTGCACCGGCTATGATGGAGATGATTAACTGAAAAATGCACCTACATAATTATGGCTAAAAATATTCAACAACAGGGGAATAGTGAGTTGAAGCTGAATTACCACATCACGCCTGACCAAGTGTTTTATACGCGCGACCAGGATTATCCTAGTGTGGTGACGGTTACCATTGCTATTAGTAATGAAACCAGCGATGATATCGCGCTGAATAGCGTGGCTTTCCAGTTTTCGGTTGGTAGTGGTGCGTTCGATTTTACCGATGTTGATACGGGTATAATTGCCAATTCAATTCAAACGACTTGGACTTTCACGGAGGTGTCTGCAGGTACTTATTTGGCTAAACCGTTGGCACCAGTGACGGGTCTGAAGGCCGGCGAGACAGTCACTTTTCAGTGGCTTAACATACAAGTCAACGATGTTGACGGGACTGCCATTATTCTGATAAAGGAGGTTTATGACGATGAGACCCTTGATGGCCAGGCACAGATCAATAAAGTAAAATCCAGCCTGGAGATCAATTCCTTTCAGAGTGTTCCGTCCACGATTGCCCCAGGAAAGACAGCTGAGCTTTCCTGGGTTACGACGGCTGCTTCACGTGTGTCCCTTAGTCCAGGGACGTATGAAGATTTAAAAACAACCGACTCGGTATCAGTCAGCCCCACCGAGACCACGACCTATACCATAACAGCTTTCGGAGATGGGCCAGCGGTATCGAAACAGTTCCAAATTGTGGTGGCCAATGTAGCGATTACCTCCTTCGTGGCTGATAAGCCGATTATGACTCAGGGCGATAAGTGCACGCTAAGCTGGGAAATAGATAATGCTGCTACCATATCCTTGTTGCCCGGGAATTATTCAAACCTAGAGGCCGACGATTCGATAGTTGTTAATCCGGAAGAAACCACGGTTTACACCCTGACAGCTACCGCAGCTGAGCAGGCTGAGGCTGCGAGCCCCGAGGAGGATTCTGACGAGCAATCACTCGAGGTGAATGTGGCGCAAAAGCAGCTAACGGTGACGGTCGCACCGGTGGTGATCAACTCCTTCGCCTCTTCGGTCAATAGCGCTGTAAAATCTGGCCACAAGGTGACTTTAAGTTGGGATACGGCCTACGCTTCCTCTTTGCAGATCCAGGTCAGTTCAATGGGGGAAACCTTAACGCCCATCGATATATCGGATGATAAAGGGAGCATTACGGTAATACCAGCAAATACGACGACCTACACGCTAGTCTGTCAAGGAGCTGGTGGACCGATAGAGAAGCCTGTGACGGTGAAGGTGCAGTCAGTGAAAATCACTTCTTTTGGTGCGAATACTACCAGTATTCAGGCTGGTGGATCGTGCTATTTGACATGGATTACAACCAATGCAACTTCTGTGAAGCTCAGTGCGCATTGGCATAATGATAGCCACCCTTCGCAACACGCACCGGAACTCGGTACCGTACCAGATAATGGCAGCTGGTTGATCGATAAGCAGAGCAATTCGGTGACCTACACCTTAACCGCTGCCGGCCCCAATGGTAATGCTACAGCAAAAGTAACCGTGAAAGTGGAAGACGAGCCCATCGTCAACTTTACTGCAGCTCTTGATGGCTTTGGGAACTATATGTTTGCTTGGTCCTCATCAGATGTCAAGAAGCTCATCTTGAATGGAGGACCTTGGATGAATCAGGAGGTTCCAACAAGCGGAAGTATGCAACATGGTTTTGGTCCAGGGGAGTACCAGATCACCTTGAAGGGCGTGCCAAGTAATGCAAAATGCCTCGCAGTGATAGCTACGGTAAACTGCAGCATTTCTGATGAATGATTAACTGAAAAATGCACCTACATAATTATGGCTAAAAATATTCAACAACAGGGGAATAGTGAGCTGAAACTGAACTACCACATTACGCCTGATCAGGTATTCATCACGCGGGATAAAGACTATCCCAATATGGTGACGATCACCATTGCCATAAGTAATGAGACGAGCAAAGACATCGTAATCAACGAAGTTGGTTTTCAATTCTCGGTTGGTGGTGGCATGTTCGATCTCACGGATGTCGGTACCGGTATCGGCGCCAGCTCCTTTCAAAAAACCTGGACCTTCACAGAAGTCGCTGCCGGTACCTACCTGGCTAAGCCCGTCCAACCAGCGAATGGACTTAAGGCAGGCGAAACGGTCACCTTTCAGTGGACCAATGTAGAAATCAATGAAGATGAGGGCACGGCGATTATCCTGATCAAGGAAATCTACTCAGATGACACCTTGAATGGGCAGGCCCAGATCAACAAGGTGAAGTCTAGCTTGGAGATTAATTCTTTCCAGGCTAATCCGGCTACTATTGCTCCCGGGAAGTCGTCTACTTTGTCATGGGCCACTACTGCCGCTACTCGCGTAACGCTGACCCCAGGTACGTACAAAGATTTGAAGACGACGGATTCGGTAGTCGTGACTCCTTCGGAAACGACGACCTACACGCTTACAGCTTTTGGGGATGGCCCAGCCGTGGCCAAGCAATTTCAGATCGTGGTAGCTAATGTGGCGATCAATTCATTTGAAGCCATTCCACCGATCGTGGCGATGGGAGCTAAAAGTACGCTTAGCTGGGAAACGGTTAATGCGGAAAGCGTGTCCTTGGTGCCTGGCGACTATTCCGGACTAAAAACCAACGATT
>SPJK01071615.1_pt1 | contig 13185 bp, 17 predicted proteins | sample 3741771 | NCBI WGS metagenome assembly SPJK01 (sample SAMN10925997, study PRJNA522277) | cold seep metagenome | isolation source: Elba SIP-enriched marine methane seep metagenome, extraction at timepoint T2 | place: Italy: coast of Elba, Mediterranean Sea | reverse complement strand
CGTCTTCGGAGATCTGTCCGTCGACGCGTTTGAAGGAACGGTATAGCCCGCGGCGCTCCGTTCCATCGTGGTAAAACACCGCGGCTCCGACACCGTCGACGCGGGAGCCCTTGAGCAGCTTCTTCGCGAGCTTCACCGCAGCGGTGTCCCGCTTCAGCAGCTCTTCCTTCAACACGCCGTCCGGGCTGAACACGACGACCTCGAACGTGCCGTCAGGATCGTGGGGATCGAACTTGCTCTTGGGCTTCATTTCTTCGTCCACCAATCGACGAGACGGTCGCCGTACCGGAGAACGAGCAGGGTCCCAACAACATGGCCGATGAGCCCACCCACGAGGATAGAAACCATAAGCAGTGTCCATTCGTCTGTAGTCATCAGGCGCACCACCGGCAGAAGTCGATGTCCTTGCTCTGAATCGCCAGAGCAGCGCAGCCCGAAGGGTCGTCGCAGGACCCCCCGGCGATGGACTTGAGCAGATCCAGGTAGAGATCGTCTTCCATACCGTGGGCGCTCTCGTCGTCCCCGCGGATTTCCCGGATAGCGGTGAGCCGGCCTAGCACTTCGTCTTTCGTCATGATCGCATAGTAATTCTGTAAAGTGGGGAGTCAAGCACTATCGCTTGACGTTACAGCTTTTCCGTACCATATTGCTTATACCCATGGGAACGTACCAGAAGAAGCCGCGGCTGGCAGCCTTCGGCGATAACCTCCGGAAGCTGATCGAAGCGGCCGACGTCACGCAGACCGAGCTTGCCAACGACCTGGGCGTCTCGAGCGTCACGGTCAACAGCTGGGTGAACAACAAGTTCGAGCCCCCGCTGTGGGAGATCTGCCGACTCTGCGCGTACTTCGAGAGCACGCCGAACGAGCTGCTCGGCTTCATGAAGACGCAGGGGCAGGAGCTTCGCCGGCTCGGCATCTACGACGACCTGAAGATCTGGAAGCTGAAGAAGAAGCGCCGAGCCAAGAACAACAAGCACGGCGTCGCGATGGCCAAGTGATGGACGAAACAGCGCTTGCTCGTCGTCTGACAGCGCAGGACGAACGGATCAATGACCTCGAAGTAGCGCTCCGCACCTACTCGGACGGGCTCGTCGAGAAGCTCAACGAGCTGTCCGCGACCGTGAACAGTCTCGTCGAGAGCAACAACGCGACGGTCGCCGGCCTGGAAGAGCTGATCCCGAAGCTCTTGCCACCGGAGGAGTAAACCTCTACATTCGGCCCCGTGCCGAACCGCAGTCCGTTTTCCTTCGAGCTTCGCGAGGAGATCCTTCAACGCCTGGCCTTCGGCGAGAAGCTGGAAGACATCTGCGTCGAAGGCGAGGGCATCCGCTTCCCCACGGTGAACTCGGTCCGGTCCTGGATCGGGCACAATACCACGTTCACGGACCCGGACAGCGACCCCGAGAACCCCGAGCTCGAAGCGGAGGGTCTCGGCTTCCGTGACCGCCTCCGCGAGAAGATGCGGGCCAAGCTCTACGAGAACCTCCCGCAGAGCCTGAAGAAGGTCCACGAGACCAAGCAGGACATGGTCGAGACGACCGACGGCATGCGCGGCAACCCTGTCGCGGTGAGCCGCGCCAAGCTCGAGTTCGAGTCCGACCTGAAGCTGCTCGAGCGGCTCGACACGAACTTCGCGCCTCGCTCCAAGGTGTCCACCGAGGACGAGGACGGCAACATGCGCCCGCTGGTGATGTTCCCCGAGAAGGTGCCAATCAGTGGCGCCGAAGACTGATCAAGCTCCGGCGTTCGCGCCGAACTCCGAAAAGCAGGCGCGGTTTCTTTCCTCTTCCGCGTTCGAGGTCCTGTACGGGGGCCGGGTAGGTGGTGGGAAGACGTTCGGGCTCATCGGCGACAGCATGGGCCCGCGTACGTGGACGGACGAAAAGGGCGAGAAGCGCTTCGCGGTCGAGCACCCCCGCTACGAGGGCGTCATCATCCGAAAGCTCGCGGAGGACCTCGGCGAGATTCGTCGTCTCTGCGAGGAGATCTACGGCGCTGTCTTCCCGGGCGTGAAGTTCATCAAGAGCCAGGACACGTTCCGGTTCCCGTCCGGAGCGACGATCGAGCTGCGAGGACTCCCGCACGTCCGCTCGCACGAGCGCTTCAAGTCTCGCTCGTTCCAGTGGATCGGGTGGGAGGAGCTGACCGAGCACGAGTCCGCGATCCCGTACGAGTACCTGTTCTCCCGCTGCCGACCGGGTAACGGTATGGGCGCCGACTTCCCGTGCTACATCCGCTCGACGACGAACCCCGACGGCCCCGGCCAGGCGTGGGTCAAGGCGCGCTTCCGCATCAACGACGCGGGCGATTCCGTCGAGCCTTTCATCGGTCACCGCGAGACGATCAACGACGCCGAGTACGTCTTCCACCGCGAGTTCATCCGCGCGGGTATCGAAGACAACCCAGCGCTGTCGGACGCCTACCTCGCCCAGATGGGCACGCTCGATGAGGAGAAGAAGCGCGCGCTCGTCCTCGGTCGATGGGACGTGATCACGGTCCCCGGCGCGATCTTCAAGCTCGAGTTCATCCGAATCTCGGACAACAAGCGCGTGACGAACGTGCCGCACCTGCCCGGGTATCGCGTCAACACGTTCTGGGATCTGGGGCTCAACGACCGAATGGCGATCTGGTTTCATCAGCGCGTCGGCCGCGAGGACCGGTTCATCGACTACTACGAAAACAGCCACTTCCCGCTTTCGCACTACGCCGACGTGCTCGACCAGAAGCGCAAGCAGCACGGCTACATGTACGCGATGCACTACCTCCCGCACGACGGCGACCACCGAAAGCCGGGCATGTACGCGAACCGCACGCAGCGGGAGATGCTCGAAGACCTCCACGTCGAGCCCATCGAAATCGTGCCCCGCATCGCTTCGGTGAAGACGGGGATCGAGATCACCCGCCAGGCGCTGCCGACGTGCCTGTTCGACGAGGACAAGTGCGCGACCGGCATCACGCACCTCAAGGCGTACCGGTTCGCCTTCGACCCGAAGACGAACACGACGAGCAACTCGCCCAAGCACGACGAGCACAGCAACGCGGCGGACGCGTTCCGCCAGTACGCGCAAGGCTACTTCGACGGCGGAGGCGCAGAGCGCGACGACCAAGTAGAGGAGCACCTCGCTCCCCGGCCCAAGGTGAAGCCCCGCAAGTGGCGCGAAGCCGAGGACCCGTTGACGAACCCGCAGGATCTGCGATGGTGTGAGACCTGATCATGGCCGTAAGCCCTAACACTGACTGGATTCACGACGAGCGCGAACCTGGCACGGAAATGGACGAAGACGATCTGAAGGCGGTTCTCGGCCGGAAGATCGAAGAGGCCATGGGCGCCGAGGACGGCGAGCTGTCCGAGGTCCGCGCGGCGATGCTCGCTTCCTACCGCGGAGACAAGCAGGGCGACGAGCGCCCCGGGCACAGTCAGACCGTCTCGCGAGACGTAGCCGAGGTCGTCGAATGGACGCTCGCGGACCTGCTCGAGGTGTTCGCTTCCAACGAGCGCGTCGTCGAGTTCCGCGCATCCAATCCCGAGGACGTGCTCCAGGCCCGCCGCGAGTCCGACGTCGCGAACTTCTATTGGAAAAAGGAGTTCATGACCACGTACAACTGGGCGAAGAAGACGCTTCTTTACCCGGTCGCGTACTGCTACTTCGGCTGGCGCCGCCGCAACCGCATCCGCACGTACGAACTCGAAGGCGTGCCCGAGCAGCAGCTCTACACGCTGATGCAGGACCCGAAGGTCGAGATCATCGGGCAGGAAGAGACCGTCCAGTACACGGAGCTGGGGCCGGTCCCCGCCTTCCGTCTCAAGATCCGCGAGAAGTGTCTCGACTCGAAGCCGCACATCGAGACGTATCCGAGCAACCAGGTGCTCATCAGCCCGAGCGCAACGACGCTCGACATGGACGAGCTGCCCTTCTCGGGTATCTGGGAGATGTGCACGATCTCCGAGCTGATGGAGGAGGAAGACCTCGACCAGGAAGCGGTCGCGATGCTCGAGGAGGAGCGCGGCGACTACGACCGCGAAGCGCTGTCTAACGAGCGCAGCACGCTCCGCGACTACGAAGACGAGTCACCGCACACGATCGAGGAGCCGGCCGACGACACGGTGAAGCAGATCCAGGTCTACCGGATCTCGATGCTCATCGACGTCGACGGGGACGGCCTGGCCGAACGCCGGAGCATCGTCTACGCGGGCGGCGAGATCCTGTACAACGAGCCCGACGACTACCAGCCGCTCGTCGCAATGAGCGCGCTGCCGATCCCGGACAAGCACATCGGGATGAGCCTCACCGAGATGGTGATGGACCTCCAGAAGATCAAGACGATGCTCTTCCGGCAGATCCACGACAACCTGATCAACCTCAACACCCGCCGCAAGTACGTGAACCAGCAGCAGATGGTGAATGATGGGTCGACGCTTCGCGCGCTGAAGAACGCGAAGTCCGAGGTCGTGCCGGTGAAGGGTGACCCGCGCAGCGCGGTCGTCCACGAGGAGCCCAGCGAAGTCGCGCCGATGATCATGCCGTACGTCCAGTACGTGGACGAGCGCAAGAAAACGCAGACCGGTGTTGCGCCCGACCTGCACATGGACCCGGCGATGCTTCAGCGCGTCGCAGCCGAGCCGATGCTCCAGCAGCAGAGCGCAGCCAACAAGCGGGTCAAGATGATGGTTCGTGTGATGTCGGAGACCGGCTTCGCCAAGGGGCTCGGCAAGCTGCATTACCTGCTCCGCACCCACCAGAACCACGAGGTGCACGTCGAGCTACACGACGGCATGTGGCTGTCCGAGGATCCGAAGACGTGGCGCGAGCGCAACGACGTGAAGGTGAACGTCGGTCTGGGCTTCACGAACAAGGAGCGCCGGCTCGCAAGTCTTCAGCAGCTGCTCGCTACACAGCTCGAGCAGGTCGGCCCGATGAACATGGCACCGCCCGATCGCATCTTCGCGACCCTCCGCAAGTACGTCGAGGTGCTCGACATCGGGGACGTGAGTCAGTACTTCGTCGACCCGCAGAGCCCGGAGTACCAGCCCCCGCAGCCGCCTCCGCCGGACCCGATGATGATGGCGCAGATCGAGGCGCTTCAGGTGAACAACCAGAAGCTCATGCAGGAAGAGCAGCGCCGGATGATGGAAGCGCAGATGAACCATCAGCGCGACATGGCGAAGCTCAACCTGGAGCGCGAAAAGGCCGGTATCGACGGGAAGGTACGGCTCGAGGAGATCACGCTCAAGCAGTGGGCCAGCGAGCGCGAGCACTCCCACGCGGACCGCAAGAACCTGGCCGAAGTCCGCAACAAGGAAGCCGACACGGAGCTCAAGCTCACGCAGGCCGACAAGCTGGAGAAGGAACCGGCGAAGCCCGAATCGGACTAGGGGCTAGGCAAACCCGTCCGTTCTATTGTACGGTCTCGCCGAATGCGCGAGCTGTCATTGTCGTATGTGACCGAACACATGCAGCGGATCCTCGAAGACGAGGCCTTCCGCTTCGTGCTCGACCAGGTGCACAAAGACATCGTCGACAAAATCGAAAACACGGAGCCCGACGGGACCGACCTACCCCTGATGAAGGTGCGAGACGCGTGGCTGGAACTTCGTTCACTCGAACGGATCCGGTCCACGATCAGTTTCTACGCCAACCATCCAGAGGCGGAAGCGAACAAGGATAACCAGTGACCACCCCCATCATCGACCCACAACTTCCCATCCAGCCCGGCTCCGAAGAGGAGAACGCGGTCAAGTTCGCCAGCCTTGTTGGCGACGACATGGAGATCGGGGAGAACGACCAGACTCCCGACCCGGCGGAGGCGCAAGCGCCCGAGCCGACCGAGGAAGTCCAGGACGATGCGGAGGAAGACGCAGTCGAGGCAGCACCTCAGGATGAGGAAACCGAAGCCGAATCGCAGCAACTAGAGGCGGACGAAGTAGAAGTCGAATGGCTTGACGACCTTGTGGAGCACACGGACCTGTCTCAGGAAGACCTGGACAGTCTTAAGCTCAAGTACAAGGTGGACGGTCAGGAGCACGCCCTACCTCTTTCGGAGATCCGGGCCAAGGTTCAAAAGGCGCACCACGCAGAGAAGGAAACACAAGCTGCGGTCGAAGAGCAAAAACGCTACGCCGCCCAGGAGAAGATCCGAAGCGAGGAGCACCGTGCAACGCACGAGCAGCTCGTCGCTTCCATCCGTGCTTTCGACGAGCACACTCACCAGCAGATCCAGGCCTTGGAGCAGATCAAGCACGTGGACCCCGCCCGTTACATCAACGAGCGCGAGTCCCTCGAGCAGACGCAGCACCAAGTCCGGCAGGCCGCTCAACGATACGCGAACGCGTTCGAGGAAGAGCGGGCGGAGCGTCTCAACGAGTACCGAATGCGGGAGCGCCGAGCGCTCGCGACAGCGGTGCCCGATTGGGACGACAATCTGGGGAAGCAGGTCGTCGAGGCATTCAGGAGCTACGGCTACGAGGACGAGGAGCTCACCCAGCTTTACGACCACCGTTCCTTGAAGCTGGCATCCGATTTCGTGAAGGCGAAGCGCGAGCTCGCCGAGATGAAGGCCAACGTCGAGAAGACGCAGGCCGAAGCGAAGAAGGTTGCGCAGAAGGTCAAGAAGACCGTCCCGAAGCTCCCGAACAAGGAAGGCAGCAAGTCTGCGGTCACCCTCCGAAAGCAGAAGACGAAGAAGCTCAAGGCCAAGCTGAAAGATACGGGCGACGCGGCGATCGCGCACGCCCTCTTCGCGGAGATGGATCTCTAGCGAGAAAGGATTGAGCTAATGGTTGCTGCGAGCGCCCTTTACGGGATTACTGCACTTCGAACGTCTGGCGACACCATCAAGGAAGACGTCAGTCAGATCATCACGAACATCGCCCCGGTGGAGACGCCGGTCATGAGCTCGTTCCGACAGGGACGAGCTACGGCCGAGCACCACGAGTGGCTGCGAGACACCCTCGCGGACGCGGTGAACAACAACGCGCACGTCGACGGTGACGCGTTCGGCACTTCGGAGCCGGGCGACACCACGACCTCGCCGTTCCGGCTGGGCAACTACTGCCAGATCTCCAAGAAGCAGATCAACCTGTCGGGCCGCGCGATGGAGGGTCTCGACCTTCACGGCCGCAAGTCCGCGATGGGCTACCAGCTGTCGAAGAAGGCGCCCGAGCTGAAGCGAGACATGGAGTTCTCCATGACCTCGACGAACGCAGCTCGAGCGGAGTCGGGCACCGTCCCGGCGCTTTCGGCTGGCATCGGTACGTGGCTCGCCACGAACACCGACGAGGCGGGAACCGCGGGCGCGCTGTCGAACACCACGTACGGCGAGCCGACCACGGCCCGCGTCGACGGCACCGACCGCGCGCTCTCCGAGGCAACGCTGCTCGCGCAGATTCAGGCCGCGTGGACCGCGGGCGGGAAGATCGATCGGATCTTCGTGACCCCGGCGAACAAGGCGAACCTGAGCGCCTATTTCCTGGCGGGCCCGGCTTCGGGTAACGCGCGCATCGCTGCGCCTCGTCAGGACTTCGGCTCGAACCCCGACAAGGGGGTCACGGTGGCCGGCTCGGTCGACGTGTGGAAGTCCGACTTCGGCGTCCACCTGATCACGCCTTGCCGCCAGATGCGCGACGACGACGTGCTCGCCCTGGATACGAGCAAGTGGAAGATCTGCTTCCTCCGCAAGTACCGGGTCGAAAAGCTCGCCAAGCTCGGCGACAACGAGCGTCGTCACCTTCTCGTCGACTGGACCCTCGAGTCCTGCGACGAGGAAGCGTCCGCCGGTGTCTTCGACATCGACGAGACCGCCGCGGTGACGGCGTAAGCTGAAACCCAGGGAGGGCGGTTGATCTAATCCCGCCCTCCCGCTTACATCTGGAGTACCCATGTCTACCGATCCCAAGACCCCGAAGACCCCGCCGGAGCCGAAGACCGCGCCCAAGCCCGAGGTCGTCACCATCGAAGCGTCCAAGCTCGACGAGCTGATGCGCCGGCTGAACGCGCTCGAGGATCGGAACCAGCGCGCGGACCTCGCGCCGGACCAGGCCCCGCCCGAGCAGCCCGTCTACAACGCGGGCCCGCCGAAGGCTGGGCATCAGCGCGTTCGAATCAAGATGGCCGGCGGGCGAGCGCTGCGACGCAGCTGCTATCTCGGCGAGCCCTTCGACGGGAACGACCCGCTTCATGGGCTCATCGGAAAGCTCTTCGCCTACCAGGTGGTCGACGTACCGCATGCGTTCTACGAAAAGCTGCGCGCGAAGAACGGCGCGCACTTCCGCGACCTGGACATCATCGAGCTCGTGCCCGACAAGCCGGCGACGCGGCCGTTTCAGTACGAGAGCAAGGCTGCGGCCCGCAAGGCGGACCCGCGGTTCAAGCACCTGTCGTACGATCAGATCCTCCGCAATCAGGAGCGCATCGAGCGAAGCAAGATCGCCAATCAGGGCACCTACAAGAAGGCCAAGTAAGTGAAGAGCTTCACCCTCGGCCATCGGATCGACAGCGGCGTCACCACGCGCGTGCACATCGACCACGCCAGTCAGCGGCTGATCAGCGAGGACGTGCAGAGCAGCGAGACGGTGCAGAAGATCCTCGACGCGAACCACGAAGAGCGGCTCAACGGCTTCCGCGATACCGGCGGCTTCCGCCCGTACGCGCGCGTCGACATCATCCAGATCTACAACTGGAAGGCCGAGTACGACAAGAACGAGCGCCATGACCTGACCTTCCCCGAGTGGGTCGCGAAGCGGCTCGAAGACGGGCAGTACGAAAAGCTGCGTGTCACGAAGTACAAGTCATGACGACCTACGGCCAGCTTCGCACCGACGTCGGCGCGTTCCTCGATCGGACAACGGAGGTCACGAACAACTTCGCGACCATCATCCGGTTGACCGAAGCGATGATCGCTCGGAAGGTCCGCGCCCGCGCGCAGGTCACCGAGACGACGCTGTCGGCCACGGGGGCGACGGTTGCGCTGCCGACGGATTTTCTCCAAGCGGTGAGCATCCACCGGACCGACACGAGCAACCCCGAGGTGCTCATCGTCGAGCCGAACGCGCTGCGAAACAGCAACTACCCCGAAGACGTCGGGCCGACCGTGCTCGTGGCCTTCGAGGGCCCGAACCTGCACGTGAGCCCGCCGGGGACGGTTGCGTCGCCGAGCGGCTTCACGCTGCTGTACTTCGCGCGCTTCGCTGCGATGGACGGCACCGACGTGAACGCGACAAATAGTCTGTTCACGAATCAGTACGACATCGTCTTCGCGGCGGCCATGTCCATCGCCGGCAAGCGCTTCCGGGATCGCGAGATGGCGGACCGGTACGAACTCGAGTTCCGCCGGCTGGTGGACGAGTTCCACGAGACCGAGAACATGGTCCGGCTCGGTGGCGGTCCCATCCAGATCTATCGCGAAGTGCCGACCGGGGGTGTATGATGACCGACGTGGGAATCGAAGACAAAGTTACCCTCGAAGAAGTGCAGCGGCTCGTGATCGACAAGGACGAGAAGCGCATCAAGGGCTACGACGCGATCGAGCGCGCCGTCATCACCAACGAGCGAGACGACTACGGGCGTGTGAAGCGCGTTCCGATCGAGCAGCTCAGAAAGTACCTGGCCAACCGAAAGCCGTAGCGGTGAACACGTTCAAGTTCAAGCTGCTGGTTCGAGCCCATCAAGAAGCCGCCGAGCGTGGTGTTCCACCCGATGGCTTGCTCTCGCAACTTGCGCTGGACATGCTCCAGTACCCGAAGGCGATCCGAAAGTACCCCGAAAAGTACGTGCAGAACCGCGCGGACTGGTGGGAGGACTGGTGCAAGAACAAGGACGATGCGTAAGCGAATCCCATTCGGGGAGTGGCTGCCGGACCTGCCTCCGATGTCAAACCCGGGCGCGCTCACCGCGCGCAACGTGGTCCCCGAGATCAACAGCTACCGGTCCCTCCGCGATCTCGTCTCGTACGCCAACGCTCTAGGCACAGCGTGCGTCGGTCTGTTCTGGTCCGTCGACGACAGCGGTACGTTCTACACGTTCGCCGGAACCGCGACCGGTCTGTTCAGCCTTCAGACGGACGGGACCTGGACCGACGTCACCCGCACCACCGGCGGCGCCTACACCGGGGTCACGAACTGGGAGTTCGCCAAGTTCGGCGAGCGCGTCCTTGCAGTGCCGACGAGCACGACCAGCGCGGACACGCCGCAGTACTTTGACATGGGCACGAGCACGGACTTCGAAAACCTCGCCGGCTCGCCGCCCAACTGCCGGCACATCGCGGTGGTCCGCGACTTCGTGATGCTCGGGAACCTCGAGAACGCTTCCGATACCGTTCAGTGGGCCGGCTTCAACAGCAGCGAGCTGTGGACCGCGAGCGCGTCAACGCAGGCGGACAGTCAGCAGCTCTTCGGGCGTGGCGGGCAGGTGCAGCGCATCGTGCCCGGCGACGTCGCGGTCATCTTCCGCGAGCACTCCATCCACATGATGCAGCCCGTGGGCCCGCCGCTCATCTTCGACAACCGCGAAGTCGAAAAGCAGCGCGGCACCCCCGCGCCGAACAGCGTCGTCTGGTCTGGCAATCTGATCTTCTACTACGCGCACGACGGCTTCTACCGGTTCGAACCGGGCGGGTCCGTCCCCATCGGCGCGAACAAGGTCAACCGCTGGTTCGAGTCCGAGGCCAACCCCGGAGCCATCGAGACGATGCAGGGCGCGATCGACCGACGGAATCGGCTCGTCTATTGGGCGTTCTCCGCGGGCGGCGTGAACCTGGACCGCGTGCTGATCTACAACTGGGCTGCGGATCGCTGGAGCTACGGCGAGATCGATCTCGAGCGCATCGACGAGGTCGCGAGCCCCGGCTACACAATCGACACCATCAACGGCATTCTCCCGGGAACGATGGACGACTACCCCGGAATCCAGATCGACAGCCCGGACTACCAGGGCGGTGTGCTGAACTTCGCGGGGGTCGACCTGGCCCACACGCTCGGGACGTTTTCGGGCTCGGCGCTCCAGGGCGTCGTCGATACAGCCGAGTTCACCGAAGCCGGCTTCGCGGAGCAGATCGAGGACAGGCGGCTACTCGTGAAGAACGTCCGGCCCCTGGTCGACGGCAGCGACCCCACGGTCACGGTACAGACCGGTCACCGCGATACGTTGGGGGCTGGCACAACGTTTGACACGGCCGTCGCTATCAACGATTCTGGGGACGCGAACGTGTTTCGGGATGCGCGCTACCACCGTGTGCGAGCCCTCGTGTCGGGGGACTACGACCACATTCAAGGTGTGACGGTGGAAGCCGTCCCGACAGGGAGGCAGTAGACGGTGTTCGGATTCGGAGGTCCCACATTCGGAGGAAGCCTACCCGGAGGCATGAGCCTGGCGTCGCCGCTCGGCCTTCAGTTCAACAACCCGATGGGGTTCAGCCTGATGGGCGGTCCTCAAATGACGTTCGCCGGGAGCCTCCCCGGGCTTCCCTCGTTCAACGCTCCTTCTGCCGGGCTCGGTCGACCGGGCGGCTCGGCGGGTTCAGGGTCTTACGGTTCCGCCCCACCGGCGAGCGGAGGGCTCACCGGCAACCGAACACCGGGACCCACGCTCACCGGCACATCCGGCGGGGCCGGGGGTACTGGACGTGACATCTACGGTCGCAGCCGGCCGCCGGAGAACCACGCGCCGAACGGCGGGCAGGACCCGGGCCGCGGCATGCCCGGTCGTCCGGGCGGGCTCTACGGCGGGTTCAACCCGTGGATGGGTTCGATCAACGCACAGGCGATGCTCGCGAGCTCACCCTGGACCGGCTACTTCAACTCGATGATGCCACAGACCGGCGGCTTCGACGGGGGCGCGTTCCCGCAGAACCAGTCGTACTGGCGAATCCGCAACCGCGACGTCACGAACAACGACCCGTACATGAACAGCGGTCGACAGTGGACGCTTGATGATCAGGGTCGACCGCGGCTGTACGTACACGGCCGGGCGGATGGATCCCACGCGGGGACATTCGAAAGTGTCGCTGAATCTCAGCGAAACAGCGAGGAGCGACGAAACGCCCCCTGGTACAAAAGGTGGTACATGGACTGATGGCTACCACGACCACAAGCAACAGCCCGTGGGGCGGGCAAGAACCCTATCTGCACAATGTCTTTCGCGAAGCGGAGGATCTCGCCGGGACTCCGCGGTCCTTCTACGGTGGCCCGACCGTCGCCGGCTACAACCCCGTTGCCGAACTCGGCATGGGCATGTCCATGCAGCACGCGCTCGGCGGCTCGCCGTACGAGTACATGCTTCAGAACATGCTCACCCAGAACATGGGACAGGGGCAGTTCAACCTGGGCGGAGCAGGCCAGGCCGCGCAAAGCCTCATGGGCGGGGCCGGCGCGGGCCAGTCCGCGCTTCAGTCGCTCGCGGGCGGCGGGCCGAACCCGCACCTCGATCGCATGTACGGGGCCGCGTCCGATGCGATGTCCCGCCAGTACCAGAACACCGTCATGCCCGGCATCAACGCGACGTTCGGCGCGGGCGGTCGTACGGGCAGCGCAGCACACACGAACGCGCTCGGCCAGGCGCAGCAAGGTCTCGGCAATCAGCTCGGAAACCTCAGCGCGAACATGTACGGGGGTGCGTATGACGCAGACCAGTCCCGACGACTCTCCGCGGGTCAGTCGCTACAGTCTGGAGCATTGGGCGGCGGTGGCCTGCTTGGTGACCTGTATGGTCGAGTCAACTCGAGCCAGCTTGGGGCGGCGCAGCTTGCCCCGTCTGCGTACAACATGGAAACAGGCCGCCTCGATCGCTTGGGAGCGATCGGACAAGGCATCACCGACCAGTCGCAGAGCATGATCGACGCGGACCGCGAGCGGTTCGAGTACTACCGCGACACGCCGTACGACAACCTGTCGTGGATGGCAAACCTCGTCGGCGGTCAGAACTACGGCGGCGTGCAGCGTCAGTACCAGTCCGGCGATCCCGTCGGGAAGTATCTCGGCTACGGCCTGGCCGGCGCCGGAATCCTGAGCTCACTGATCCGGGGCGGGGGGTGACATGGGACCGCTCCGACGGTACATCGGCGGGACGCTCGACAACCTAGGGCACGACCCGCTGCTGATGCTCGGGCTCGGGCTCATCACAAACAAGGGGCGCCTGTCCCCCGGCGCGATGAGCGCGGCCGTGCAGGGCGCGCAGGTCGGCCAGCAAAAGCG
>SPJK01087592.1_pt1 | contig 13189 bp, 12 predicted proteins | sample 3741771 | NCBI WGS metagenome assembly SPJK01 (sample SAMN10925997, study PRJNA522277) | cold seep metagenome | isolation source: Elba SIP-enriched marine methane seep metagenome, extraction at timepoint T2 | place: Italy: coast of Elba, Mediterranean Sea | reverse complement strand
CTCTGCGAAGTGCAATGCCCTCCTCCAAAAAGGCGACCCCTAGATAGTTTGCACCTGCCTCAAGAAAGATCTTCGCTGCGGGAATCAGTCCATGACCATAGGCATTGGCTTTAACTATCGCCATGACCTTGCACTGCTCTCCAACAAGAGCCTTAACTTGATGTAAATTGTGCTTGAGGGCGGACTTTCGGACCATGGCCGTGGTCGGCCTAAGAGGAATTGATTGGTCCTGATGAACTTGCCAGAGCATTAAATAGAATCAGCTCCAGTCAAGCATACGTTGGATGGGCTCCAAAGACTTCTTACGCAGTTCTTCATCCATCTCCAACCGAGGGCTTCTCAGCCTCATAGATAGATAGAGTTTCTCCAGAGTATTCAACTTCATGTGCGGACACTCATTGCAAGCACATGAGGAATCCGGAGGTGCGGGAATAAATACTTTGCCTTGGCCCTGAGTAAGTTTCTCCATTTGATGGATAATTCCCGGCTCAGTTGCAACAATGAATTTTTCATCAGAACTATCTACAGCATAGTTTAGCAGCGCTCTGGTAGACCCAATATGGTCTGCGTGTGCCAGTACCGTAGATTCACATTCGGGGTGAGCAATAACCTTCGCTTCAGGATGACGAATCTTTAGCTGAACAAGCTTCTTCTCGCTGAAGATCTCATGAACCTGGCAGCTTCCTGGCCAAAGCACCATATCCCGGCCAGTCTCCTTAATGAGATAGCGACCGAGGTGTTGGTCTGGTGCGAAGACGATAGGTTGATCTTTGGGAATTCGATCGACGATCTTCTTGGCGTTTGAGCTGGTAACAATCACGTCAGAGAGAGCCTTAACCCCTGCTGAACAGTTCACATAACTCACTACAAAATGGTCAGGATAGTCCTTCAAGAACTCAGCGAAGGCGTCTGGTGGACATCCATCTGAAAGAGAACAACCTGCCTTCATATCTGGCAGTAAAACTAGCTTCGAAGGATTCAGAATCTTGGCGGTTTCAGCCATAAAATGGACGCCACAGAAGACGATCACATCAGCTTCAACCTTTGCTGCTTCCCTAGCTAACTGCAGCGAGTCGCCAATAAAATCGGCCACATCCTGAATGTCGGGGTCCTGGTAAAAATGGGCGAGAATGACCGCATTAAGGTCTTTTTTCAGTTGCTCAATCTCATCAAAGAGATCGCGACCCAAACTTAGATTTGCTGCGCTAACCATTGTTGTTCCTAGCTTCTGGCTTTGGCCCGGGTCTTTCGACGAGGGCTCTTAGTCTTAGTCGCCTTGGCTGGAGCTTTCTTCTTGAGAAGAGGGGCTAAAAAGCGGCCTGTATGGCTCGCTTTGACCTTGGCGACCTGCTCCGGTGTACCTTCCGCGATGATCTGGCCCCCGCCGTCTCCTCCTTCGGGGCCCAAATCAAGTATCCAGTCGGCAGTCTTGATTACATCTAGATTGTGCTCGATGACCACCACCGTGTTGCCCTGATCTACCAACTGATGCAAAACCTCCAACAGTTTTCGCACATCATCGAAATGAAGCCCGGTCGTGGGCTCATCCAGAATGTACACCGTTTTGCCGGTTGAGCGCCTTGCAAGCTCTTTGGCCAGTTTTACCCGCTGAGCTTCACCTCCAGAAAGCGTCGTCGCTTGCTGACCCAAATGTATGTAACTCAGTCCCACATCTTTAAGCGTTCGCAGCTTACGCTCAATAGATGGAATGGCTCCCAGGAAGTCATAGGCTTCATCGACGCTCATCGCCAAAACATCGGCGATGGATTTGTCTCGATAGGTTATCTCTAACGTCTCGCGGTTATAACGCTTTCCCCCGCATGTCTCACAAGTCACGTAGACATCGGGTAGGAAGTGCATCTCAATTTTGATGATGCCGTCGCCTTCACAAGTATCGCAGCGCCCACCTTTAACATTGAAACTAAAGCGGCCAGGTTTATAACCCCGCATCTTAGCTTCGGGAAGGTTGGCAAATAGATCGCGAATATCTCCGAAGACACCAGTATAGGTTGCTGGATTAGATCGGGGCGTACGCCCGATGGGGGACTGGTCGATATCAATGATCTTATCGACTAGCTCGATACCTTCGATACTATCGTGTGCCGCTGGACGGTCTCTGGCTCCATGAAGTTTCTGAGACAGTGCCTTCTTAAGTGTCTGATTTATTAGGGTAGACTTACCGCTACCTGAGACACCAGTAACCACTGTAAAGACGCCCAAAGGTATTTCGGCAGATACATCTTGGAGGTTGTTTCCGGTCGCGCCCTTTACAACCAGACTACCCCTCTCTGAGACCCGCCTCTCCTTTGGTACTGGAACACAGCGCTCACCAGACAGATACTTTCCAGTAAGAGAGTCCGTGTGTTCTTTCAGGATATCTGGTGGACCCGCCGCAATCACTTTACCGCCGTGTCTACCGGCGCCAGGGCCGATATCCACGACCCAGTCCGCAGCCGCAATTGTGTCTTCGTCATGCTCAACAACCAGCACTGTGTTTCCCAGATCTCGCAGACGAACCAAAGTGGAGAGCAGCCGCTCATTGTCTCTTTGATGAAGACCAATAGACGGCTCATCGAGAATGTAAAGCACCCCAACCAAAGACCGACCTATTTGGGTAGCTAGACGAATACGCTGGCTCTCTCCACCAGACAGGGTTCCCGCTCTGCGGTCTAATGACAGATAATCCAGGCCCACCGTTGCTAGAAACTGGAGTCGCTCCTGAATCTCTTTAAGTATCCGGCTGGCTATCTCAGCGTCTTGCTTTGATAGTTCCAGTGCCTGAAAGAAAGAGACGCAATCACGAATAGATCTACGGGTGAGATGGTGAATAGACGCTCCGCCCACCGTGACCACGCGAGCCTCTGGCCGGAGTCTGGAACCCTCGCAATGTGGACAGGGTTTGACAGATGTATAGTCAGACAATCCGTCTCGGACATTCTCAGAAGAAGTCTCTTTAAGGCGTCGCTTGAGGTTGTTTATAACTCCCTCAAAGGGCCGCTTGTACCGATACTGACTACCGTCGCCCTCATAGATAACCTCGATCGCCTCTTCGCCCGAACCCTCCAGAATGGTTGTACGAACCTTCTTAGGTAGTTTCTTCCAAGAAGTCTTAGTCGAAGCTCCATAGTGCTTCACAACAGCTCTAAGTACCGGCGTATACCAGCTCGACTTTCCAGACTTTGGTGACCAAGGACGTACAGCCCCTTCATCAATACTTAGATCCTGATTTGGAACCACCAGATCTGGGTCGAAATAGGTTATCTCCCCCAAACCGCCACACTCAGGACAGGCTCCATGTGGACTATTGAAAGAGAAGGTTCTGGGTTCAATTTCCGGAAGCGAGATCCCACAAGGTAGACAGGCCAGATTCTCAGAAAGCAGCTCCTCTGTGGCAGACTGCGGATAGTTTAGACGAACGAGGCCCTCACCCATCTTCGCTGCTAACTCCAACGAATCAGCTAAACGGCGCCGTATCCCGTCCTTGATAGACAAACGATCGATGTAGACATCGATGTCGTGCTTCTTACGTTTGTCGATCTTAATATCATCAGACAAATCGAGCGTCTGACCATCGATTCTCACCCGGGTGAAGCCGTCTTTACTAAGCTGAGCTAGCTCTTTTTTGTACTCACCCTTTCGCCCTCTAACTATTGGCGCCAATATTGAGACTTTAGTCTTAGCTTCGTTCGTCAGCACCCTATCAGTCATTTGCTGGATAGTTTGCCGCTCCACTGCCTTGCCGCAGCTAGGACAGGCGGGAGTGCCAACTCTGGCATAAAGTAGACGCAAATAGTCGTAGATTTCCGTGACCGTAGCGACAGTTGAACGAGGGTTATTTGAGGTGGTTTTTTGCTCGATGGAGATAGCAGGAGACAGACCCTCGATGGCATCCACATCGGGCTTACTCATCTGGTCGAGGAACTGTCTCGCGTAGGCCGACAAACTCTCTACATAGCGCCGTTGACCTTCTGCATAGATAGTATCGAAGGCCAGAGAACTCTTTCCCGAGCCAGAGACGCCGGTAATAACCACCAACTTTTCTCGAGGGAGAGCAATGTGTATATCTTGAAGGTTGTGTTCCCGAGCGCCCTGAATTTCTATGTGTTCGGCCGGCATGCAGCGAACTATAAACAGATGTACAGGCGTAGCAAGCTTGGACCGACCCTCCTGACAACTTTCTAGACTGAAAGCTCCCTAGGGCTTTCGTTTGACCTTATTAGTAGCCAAATCTCTCCTGCCAACTATGTCCGGCCACCTCCCTGCCTCAAGGAAACTATCTCGGAGTATTCATATATTCGGCCTTCAGGGTGGTCGATTCCGGGGCAGTCTTTCTTCGCTTTCTCCCATTCACCGTGGTCCGTGAGAAGCTCATTCCAGAAGGGAAAGGTTCGACACTGACTGGGCTTAGCTTCATGAACTCGACACCCCAAAGCCTCATCCAATAGTGGGCAGCCTTCTTCTTTTGCTTCCAAGATATAGCTACTGCTTGACGCATCCCAATCTATCCCAAACTGGAGCCTAAACTCAGTAACCGGCAACTTCACTGCCTCAGCCATTTGTTCAAGCTCTCCTAGATTCAGATACACAAAACCGGGCTTCAGACAGCAGTTCCCACACTTGGTACATCCAAAGCGCAAACCTTCTCGAATAGAAACTGGCGAACCCACTCAAAAGATATATACCGTCATTCAGTGGCCACCAAGAACTCTCCTAAGTCAGCCCGGCAACAAAAAACAGAAGACCAGCACGAGGTACTTCTCCAGGAAGAGAAGATACTTTGGAAACAAGACTTGGTCGTGGCAGGTCTTGACGAGGCCGGCGCAGGACCCTTGGCCGGCCCGGTTGTTTCAGCGTGCGTCGTGTTGAATCCGGCCAATCTAGTACCGCTAGTCGGTGTCAACGACAGTAAACAACTATCTCATAAGCGGCGTTCTCAATTCGCCGATCTAATTCGGGAACATGCCCTCGGTTTTGCCTTGTCCGAGGGTTCACTCGAGGAAATCGAGACCATAAATATTCGGAACTCAGCACTCCACGCTATGCTTCGGTCTCTTAAAGATGTTCAGCGAACTATCCCCAAGATTGGCCATCTATTGGTCGATGCTCGAGAGGTTCCAGAGACAACTATTCCCCAGTCCAACCTCATCAAAGGCGATGCTCGCTCGCTATCAATCGCCGCTGCCAGCATTCTCGCTAAGGTTCATCGCGACGAAATCATGGTCACCGCCGCCGAGAAGTATCCCGGCTATGGTTTTGAAAAACACAAAGGTTACGGAACTAAGGCCCATATTGAGGCCATTCGAAAATTGGGCCCCTGCCCCCTCCATCGGCGAGGATTCGAACCTATTCGCAGCATGCTGGAGCAGCGATCTCTTCTTTAGTGGCTTTTTCTAGCTATTCCAGTGCCAAAGTTTGCACTTTGCCAGTTTAGATAGTTTAACTTTGTCCTAGGTTAGGTTTAAGTTGGTCGCTTCCTCCGCAACAATCGAGGGACGCCTCGGAAGATATAGATTGATGAAACGCCTCGCCGTAGGCGGCATGGCAGACATTTATCTAGCCCAATTAGATGGTCCTCGTGGATACGAAACCACCGTCGTAGTTAAAGCTATTCGCGAAGACCTCGCCGAGGACGAAGAACTCATTCAACTACTTATGCAGGAGGCTCGAATCGCGGCCTGCCTCAAGCACGAGAACATAGTTGAACTGATCGAAGTTGGTGAAGAAGGCGGCACCAATTTCCTGGTCATGGACTTCATCTTCGGCAGAAATCTCGCTCAAATCCGCGATCGTTGCGACGAGTTGGGCGTCAAAGTCCCTTACAAACACGGTCTTACTATCCTTGCTGACGCTCTAGAAGCTCTCCACTACGCCCATCATGAGGCAATGTTCGAGGACCAACCTCTAGAGGCCATCCACCGCGACGTTTCCCCCGCCAATCTAATGGTTGCTTTTGATGGATCAGTGAAACTTCTCGATTTCGGATTAGCCAAAGCGACCGCTCAAATCTCTCGCACCCGAGCTGGGGTACTTAAAGGCAAGTACGCCTATATGTCCCCCGAGCAGGTGAATTTCTCTGGAGTTGATCATCGCGCTGACCTCTTCAGTACTGGTGTCGTGCTTTGGGAGCTACTGGTTGGACGACGTCTTTTTCACCGGCTCAACGAATACGAAACCGTCAAAGCTGTCGGCGCATGCCGCGTGGCCTTTCCTAAGTGGATTATCAACGACGCCCCCTGGGGATTGAGTTGGGTGGCATATCGTGCTCTGCGAAAGGCTCCACGCTGGCGGTACCGAAATGCTCGCCAGATGCGCAATGCACTCCTTGCCCACGACCGACGATCTCGAGTTCAGGCTCGAGATGAACTGGCTGAATGGTTGGGCGACCTCTTCCAAGCTCAACTTCAAGTTCGCGAAAACGCCCTAACCAAGGCACACAACAATCCTATTCAGCGGCGGATGATCGGTGACGCTGGCTTCGAACTACTCGAAGAAGTCACCGACCCCAACCTTCGTGTCCCCCTACCTCCAGCATGGCAACCGGTTCCCACTGGCTCCCAACCCCCTATTGAAAAAGGTTTCAGTAACCTTCTAGGGACTGCATTAGGGAGTTGGCGATGGTTTATGGTGGTGCTCTGCTGCTTGGTCTTTTTCTCGGTAGGTCTTGGCGTCTACATCGGCCGCGTCCAACCAACCTCCAAGGAAGTTGGCTATCTTCACGTCCTGTCGGAACAACCGCTGGAGGTCGAGATTGGGGGCAGAAAACTGGGGCGTCCCCCTATTCAGCGTATCCCTGTGCTTCCAGGACTTCATCGGGTTTTGGGTAGAGACAAGTCGGGTAGATTGCAGGTGATGGAGGTTGAGGTTTTGGCCGGCGAGAACAAGGTTATTAAGTTCTCCTCTCCGACGTCTCACCCCAACAAAACGCTGCAATAAAATAGTTCCACACACTTTCTTGCCTTCCGCATCGGTGTTTTTTTGGGTAACTGGCTATAACAATTATGGCCACTGTACTTGAGTTAGTGACCCGTCAGAGTCTCGACCGTTTTGAGGAGATTTTCTCCGCCTCTCCTAAGAAGTTTCGCGAAGAGATTTACCGCCAGGCCGGCGTCAAAAAGAGTTCCAATAGCTTTAGCCTAAAGTCTCGCAACAAGAACGAAGTACGTAATAGGAAGCTTTTCGAGGCACTCCAAGATGGCTTCACTATCCAAGAGGAAGTTGTCGCCGAGGTCGTTCGTAACTACCTCTACACTCGCCGCGACCTCCTTGCTTCTGCCCTCGATCACTTCGGTGTAGAGCATAACCAGGGTCTGACCGACGAGGACCTCGACTTCATTGCTGAACTCAGCACGGCCCAAATCAACAACTTCCGGGACGATCTCTCTGCTCAAAGCCACGAACAATCCGACGTTGAGCTTTACCTCTCCTTCATGGGTGTCACCGACAAGTAGATGTGGTCCTTATCCAGGGTCGAGGCTTGGCTAGAGTTTCTCGATTCTCAATCTACCAGAGCTAGGAATCTCATAGATTCAGGCTCCTCCTCTTCTTCCCTCCGCCTAGTTCTTTCAAGTTCATTCGAACTGTTCTCCGAGTTTCGGTCTCTTACCGACCCCGGTGGCTTTCGTGAGTTCTCTTCTGTGTTCCCAAGCCAAGCTACGATTGCTCGTGGCTATCTGGTGCATAATTGGAAGCGCGAGCAGGAATGCCGTAGCCTGAGGGGTCAACTTCCCACTTCGCTGGGAGGGAAGAGCTTTCGAGACCTTAGACTGGCCCTCTTCTCCTCTTCCTTGGATACCAGAGAGAGGTCTCTTGAGGTCCTTGGACGCTGGGTCAGCGAATGGGCGCCCCGTGCCTCTCTTCTTCTCCCGCTCTCTGAGAAACTCGAAGTTCCACGTGAAACAGGCCCTTCTCTTCGGTCTAGTCCTGCGCCAGAGACAACGGCTTCTGGACTCTTCCTGGCCCGTCCTGAGGATATTGAAGCGCTTCGTCTTGGCTTGGAGCCTCCTCAGTTCTCGTCACCCAAAGAGGAGCCACAGGCCGGCCAATCCCACTCTTATACCGGCCTCCTGCTACTATTCGAAGAACTCGGCAGGGCTTTACAGGCTAGAACACCTGACTTCTGGGGGCACGTGCAAGCAACAAGCAGGTGTTCGGATTACGTTGATCTGCGCTTTAGGCCCCTGACGCTGGCGCCATTCTTTGGGCGTAAGAACTACCAGTTCATCCATCTCTTTCCCTTCGGCGACCATGCGCGAGGGCCAAGCATTACCAAACCACAGGGAGATGTAGCCTCAGCAATAGGTGCTGCCCTCGGTCTTGCAGCCGACAACACCGTCATTGGTGCAGCGATCTATTGGTCTCTCGCTTCTCACAACCTGGCTCGGCGGGTCTTCGAGGCCCCCCCAGAAAGCAAAACTGACTGGGCGAGACTGTGGGTCGGCAGCCTTCTCTTCATGCATCTTCTCTCCAAGGCGTCGGCACCTCAGAGATCGGAAGAGCCCCTTTCTCTGCCTTTTGAAATTCCGCGATCAGTCAAGGATCTGGTCGAAGCTGAGGCTGAGATTGGACGAGTGCCTGGCAACTCGGACTCGGTACCGTTTGGTTTTGTAAGCCTCTCTTGTCTCCAACAAGGGTATCGAATGCATCTTGAGCTACAGGAGCGTTATGACTTTGATTGGCTTCTGAACCCCAGGCTTACTGAGATGGCAAAATCCGAAATAGCCACAGAAGGTGAACCTGGCGACCTCCTCTTGACTCTATCTCAGACTGCTTTCCTTTAGCTTCGTTCCACGTGAAACTAGCATTCCGCTGAAAAACTACTCGCAAATTACTCGCTATCGAAGGCACATATTCGTTCATGCCCTCTGGCCAGGACTATGAAGACTGGGTCTTCACGGCTTTTCCAACCTCATCGCAGATAGACTGGGACACGCTAGCCAATACGTATCGAGACCTTTCGGCCCAGGTTATCTCAACCCACCTTTCCTCTGGTTCGACGGGAAAACTTGAGACGAAAAACAGCGAAGCAAACCACATCATTTGGGCACTAATTTACGGCTACCGAACCTACTTTTTAACCTCGCGGCTTCTTCAACAGTTCGGTATCACTCCAAACTCCCTAGCAGAGTTCGGTTCAGGAGTCGGACCAGGAGGCTTAGCCGCCTCTCAACTAGGAACCAAGAGAGTCACCCTTCTCGACCATTCGAGGGAGAAACTTCAACAGTCCGCACGCATCTATGCGGCTTCTGGTTCTTCCTCCCCACAAATCCAGGTAGCTGACCTACGTACTGAGACCTACTCCGGTACACCTGTAAATATGGCCCTCTTCTCCTTTTCCTTAGCCGAATTAAGTCGCTCCATCCCTGGCAATCCAATGCGAAACAGCCTGGCGCTACTTTCCAACGCATTGGAAAAAGTATCCGAAGAAGGACATCTGCTCATTCTTGAAGCGGGAACAAAATCAGGAGCCCATTTCGTTCAGGACTTACGAGACAACCTGCCTGGGGGGCTGGAAATAGTCGGCCCCTGTGCCTCTCAACCGAAGTGTCCAATGGATGAGCCTGATTGGTGTCACTTCACCTGGCCAATAAGTCCTGGTTCAGCCACATCTAGAATTGCCGCACGAGCAAAGAGAAACTTAGATCGGGTCCATTCCTCTTGGCTCCTAATCAAGAAAACAAAGACAAAAAGCGCCTCTAAACATTGGCGCCTTCTAGAGAAACGCCCCGCCGGCAAAGCAAAAATACAGGCTCGCTGCTGCACTCCAGACGGACTAATTACGCTAACAACCCTGAAGCGAAACAAGACTCACTATAAATGGTGGGATGAAGTTGAGGTGGGGGCTGCGCTTCGAAGCGAATCAAGTCTAGAGAAAAAAGGAGATGGCTTTCGAGTGGAGCCAAACTCGAAAATATTGGTTTTGGACGAACATAGTTCACCTCAAAACAAGGCGCCTACTTGAGTAACTTTCGGTGAGAGACCCACTTCGAATCTCCATCGGCAAGGCGCCAGGGAGCATCGCGATGCCTCGGCTCGGCGTAGTCAATACCAACGCGAGGACCACAAACTATCTTTCGTGGCGCCCTTCCCTCTCGTAATTCCAAACCTCCTGAACTAAGCAGATCATGATTACTCCACCCCGTATCTAAACCGAGTGCGGCACCGATTTTCCCAGGACCATTCAATAGATCTGGACCAAACCTCATCCCCCTCCTTCGAGAGACTACCGCTTCGGTACCTTCAACGATTTCGCAGCCACGGATGAGAACCGCAGCTGCCTGGCCTTCAGGATTGGTCACTACATTGAGCATGTTGTGAATTCCGTAACAAAGATACACATAGCTTCTACCAGGCGGGCCCCACATCGGCCGGTTCCTCTCTGTGAGTCCCTTGTGGGCATGGCAGGCAGAATCTTCGGGGTACCGATATGCCTCGGTTTCGGTAATTCGAAGAATGACGGAATCCTTGTGCAGCTGCATTCCGAGAATGCAACGAGCCACTTCAAGAGCATCTTTTTGGAGGAGAGAACGGGAAGGAAAAGGAGGCAGGGATTCAGTCAAAGTTCATAGAGCCTAGCATCGCTTCGAGGTCGGAGATCTCTCTAAGTAGAGCCTCTACATCAACGCTCTCGCCTTGCTTCTTTTCCGGAGCAGGACTTTTCACTTTTTCTTCCTGCTTCCAGACTCCACTAACACCTCTAGCTCCATTATGAACAAATACTGAGGGCTTTGGCGGAGGCGAAACCACCGTTTTCGCTGGCTGTGATTCGTAGGGCCCTACCAGGGTCTCCCGCATGGAATACGGCGCAGAAAAGGAGGGATTGGTATTCACTGAATCCCTTCCTTGCAGGTAGGCACGGAGCTGTCTGATTTCGTCGGTAAGGCTGTCGAGCCGCTGGTCTCTCTCCAGCAAAGCTTGGCGAACCGTTCCCAAGAAAGAGGTTCGCTCTTCCTTAAGAAGCGTCACCATCGCCTCTCGCAGAGCCTCCAAGTCGGTCGTTGTTAGAGCATGTTCCGAGCCGGGAGTAGCTGAGATATTCTCGGCAACCTGGGCCTCAACGTACTCTTCGGCTGGGGCCGGCTGCGGACGTAAACTCACTTCCGCAGTTCGCTTTCTGATCAGAGACCGTCGTTGACGTTCACGATCTACGTCGGGAATAGGCAGAAGCATCTCAGTGCGGCCATTAACCGCTCCTAAAAACCGACCGGGAAAAGCACCTTCAGCAACCCAGCGCCGCATACTGGCGACACTTTCTCCAAGCAGCTCAGCCGCCTGCTCCATAGTATATCCGCGTTTTTCCATCTTATAGACCTAGCGAAAGCTGGGGTGTTGGGCCTTCAGCGCCGACTCTACCTCTGATCGCTTTTCCTGCAGGAATAGTTCTACTTCTTTTTCGCTCAAACCTAAGTCCTCAAGGGCCCCTAGATAGATCGGGGACCGAGAACTAAGCTTGGGATTCGTTTTATCGAGGGTGAGTTTGAGGCACGCAGCCCCAAAGAGTTTTTCTTCTTTGCTGCGTGCCGGCACAGGTAGGTTCTATCAGGCTGGCGGTTGGGTTTCGATAGTTTCGTTGCCGTTTTCTTCGCTGGACTCAGCCGCGGCTGCTTCCTCTGAACCACCACCCTCTTCGTCTTCACGACGACGACGACGACGACGACGACGCTTCTTCTTAGAAGCATCCTTATCGTCATCACCTTTGAGAACATCAGGAACTATGTGCATCCGACGGTAAAGGCCTTCACCTTCGGAAACGGTGTGCACACCATCAATAGTCATGATGGTTTGATGAATAGCCCGGCGATCGCTGGGCATCATAGGATGAACGGTAATCACCTGTTTCATCTGCTGTGCGCGACCCGCGAGGAACTTGGCCAATTCCACCAAAGAAGGGTCGAGATTTGGATCTGGCTCGGTGCTTTGCGCTTGTTGCCGATTGTCGTTTCGGCGGCGGTCTTCCCGACCAGCTTTGTCTTGGCGTCGCTCACGACGTGGAACCGCAGGAACCTCGACGATGATGTGTTTGCGGTCTTCCGGGAATCGATTGACGATCTTATTGAGCAAGAACTGGAAAGAAGGAATCGCTGGGGGACGACTACGACCAAGGATGTCGGCCACGGTGGAGCCTTCGCCCTCCTCTTCAATCACCACCACAATTTGCTTGTCTTGATCGCGGACAGAGATCTTAGCCGACAAGCCCATCCGGCTCGCGAGACCGGCTGCAACCTCTTTAGCCTTAGCAGCCTTCTCAGGAGCAGGCCCGATGGACTCTTTGCCCTCACCTTCGTCTTCTGCATCTTCATCGGCGGAAGCGGAAACTTCAGTCTCTTCGACATCGGCGGTTTCTTCCTCAGAAGTATCAACCGCCTCGTCTTCGGAGAGTAGACGAATGCGAACGGGACGAGCACCGAGGCCAAAAACGCCCTCAGCACCACCATCTACCAATTCATATTTCAGGGAATCAGGTTCAACCCCGAGCGCCGCGCAGGCTTCTGCTACGGCCTCTTCTTCAGAGTTTCCTTCGTATTCAACCTTATTAGCCACTGGCTCACCTATTTGAGCACGAGCAAACAAGTCCCTGCCCTAACGCGGTGGCGCGAGGATAACTGCGCTGAATTTTGCGATGGGATGGGGGCCGGCAAGCTCTGCTCCAGTTAGTTGCCGACCGGTGAAGCAAACTATGCGGACGCTTCGGGCGCGGACGGCTTAGCCCCCGTCGGGGGACCATACATTCTGTTGATAAGATGCTGCTGGACGATGGTCAACAGGGTGTTGACAAGTATGTAGAAACACAGGCCAGCCGGCAGCTGAGACATCATCGTGCCGAACATCAGAGGCATGGTGTACATCATGATTTTCTGCTGGGCGGGGTCCATGGTGGTGGGCATCAGCTTCTGCTGAAGGAACATCGCCAGAACCAACACGATGGGCAGAATCCAATAGGGGTCGCGAGTGGTGAGGTCAGCTACCCAAAGGAACTTCTCTTGGTAGAGATCTACCGAGACCCACAGCGAACGATAGAGCGCGAACCAGATAGGCATCTGCAGAAGCATCGGGAAGCAACCAGCCATAGGATTGACCTTGTGCTCGCGATACAGACGCATGGTCTCTTCGCTCTGTCGCTGCCGATCATCAGGGAACTTCTCTTTAATGGCATCCATCTGGGGCTTGAGGGCCGACATCATCCGCATCGACT
>SPJK01039400.1_pt1 | contig 13193 bp, 12 predicted proteins | sample 3741771 | NCBI WGS metagenome assembly SPJK01 (sample SAMN10925997, study PRJNA522277) | cold seep metagenome | isolation source: Elba SIP-enriched marine methane seep metagenome, extraction at timepoint T2 | place: Italy: coast of Elba, Mediterranean Sea | reverse complement strand
TGATCGCGGGGTTCAGGGCATCCTCGAGCGATGCGATGTCGTCGGGGACAACAATGATGTCTTGGGCGAGCGAACTGCCGGTGGCGCTAGCGATGCACAGGGCAGTGATAATACGAAGCATGGTCGATTTCCTCATGGTTATTGGGTTCTGAGTGAGCGCGGCAACACACAGCCGCACAACAGAGAACGGAAACCATGGGGAAGGGCGCAATGGGAAATGAAAATACAGTTTCGCGGTTCGTTTATCGGGAGGCGATCAGATGGCGTCCTTGCGATCACCTATTGGAAAACCCTCATTCCAGATCTGGAAGGAGGGTTGTGCACGCCTGAGGAGTGGCGTTTCAGGAGTTCGGAGCCTGGGGTGCTTCAGTTCAGGACTTTGTAGTAGACCTGAATGAAGTAGGACGCGCTTCCATTGTACGTCCATGCGATCTCTAGGCCGTTTTCGCAAAGCACGTTGCATATAGCCTGCTCAGAGTTGGAACTGCTCTGTGAGGTGCTCGCGACTTGGCCTACGACTGTTCCCGAGTTGACTGTGCCTTGTCCAGACAGTTGCCCAGACCCATCGAATGCGTAGGCGCTCGCACGGAAAGCATTAATCGAGTGCAGCAGGACTTGTTGTCCAGGTGCAATCTCGATGGAGTTGTTTTGTGAGTTCAGCCCGTCCCGGCTGTCGAATGTCTTGACTTGCCATGGGCCGTCGGCCTGCGATTGGATCAGCGATTCGAGATCGGCGAGGCTGGGTGATGTTTCAGTGACAGGTCCGGCGGGTGGGTCGAGTGGTCCCATCGCGATCGCGACCGATACCGCGGCGAGGAGTGAAGTGGCGATTCCGAGTTTGGTGATGTTCTTCATGGTGATTCCTTTCTGTGTGTGAACTGTTCAATGTGGCGCGTATCAGAGTGCGCACCCTTGGCTGTAATCGAAAATGAATCCGGAGACATCGAAGAAGTCGATGGATCCGTCGAGGTTCCAATCCGTGCGGAGGCTGCCCGCGTTGAACTGAGAGAGAAAGAGCGAGATGTCGAAAAAGTTGAGTTGTCCGTCGCCGTTGATGTCTGCAGGGCACGCGAGCTCGGCGAAGTGCTCGTCATCGTTGAGGTTTATCCAGCCGAAGTTCTCCGCCCACGCAAACCCGAGCAGGCGTCCGCGATGGAAGCGGGGGCGGAGCTCATTGAGTTGCGGCAGATCGAAGTTGATCCATCCCGCGTTCTCTGCCCATGCGTACCCGAAGAGGAACCCGTCTGCATCGATGCCGACGCCGAATGCCTCGCCCGCCTGCATGGATGTCGTAGGCGGTGATGGTGTGTTTCCGAGATTGATCCACCCGATGTTCTCGCCCCAGACGAACCCGTTCAGGGAGTCTGTGAGATACTCCGGGCCTTGGTTGGTGCCTTGGTCTGGGCTCCAGTTGAGCCAGCCGGCGTTCTCAGTCCAGGTGAAGGGTTGAGCGATGGCGGCGGCGCTAAGGCACGCGATCGTTGCGATCGTGATACGTGGGTTTTGGTATGTGGGCATGATCACCTCCTGATGCTTTTCGAGTTTGGTTCAAACGGAGGGCACGGGTCGAAGGACGAGTGCGTCTACCTATTGAGTGCCGAGAACTCGTTGGTGGGGTGATCATGGTGTGAGAGACAGTTTGTGATTCGGTGAGAGGAATAAGAAAAGCCCGCACGGGGGCGGGCTTGTTTGGAGCTTTAGGGATGTAGGTTGTTCCTGTCCAAGAAACCGAGTTGCGTTTTTTGATGCTGATACTTCAGCGTATCTCATGGTGTGGTTGGTGACTATGCATTGGATGGATCGGATTCATTTTTGTTCTGGTCCTCCAGAATTGCTTGTTGGATGCAATCCCATCCTTCAACGGAATCAGCATCGATATGGATGTACAGAGTTAGTGTCACAACGGCGGGTTTGCCGATGCTTGTAGAGTAGGCGAGCGGCTTATTGTCAAGTCGGTTGAGCTCGTGCTCGACAACACAGATTCGTACGACGATTTCATTTCCGTTCTCATCTTTGATGATTCGAAAAATATAGAACTCGTCGGTTTCTCGTCTATTGCCGCACATGTAGCAATGGTGGACGTTCGTATTTTCAATCTGCGAGTTGATCGTGTTACGTGTGTGCTCCTCTGACGGATAGGGGCGATTGTCGCTGGTATAGGAGAATGGTTTATTCCATTGATTCATTGCTGTCGTAATATCGCACGTAAAGCTATTGGTCAACTCGTCGTGTATGGTTTGGTAAATTGAAGACTTTTCCTCGTAGCTTAGTCCTATTGGAAATCTGACGTTTAGATTTAAATTCGCAGAGAGTGTGGCGTCATCCCGATAGGGTGGCACTCTTGGAGGTGTTTCTGGTCCAGTAAAAGCGAGTTGTTGGCCTGGCCAGGCAAACCTAAGCTCGGATTCAAATCTTTTTGAGTTGCTGTAAGGTACGAGGGTGTAGTACTCGTATGCGTGCGAGTCGTGTGTGTTGTTTGTGCTCATGGTTGTTCTCTTGTGCTTTCAAAGTCAGTGCGAGCGCATCGGAATCCGATTCCGATCGCTCTCCTTGATTGGTCGTACTTGAATGACAGATTAGAAAATGGTCGTGATCGAGTGAGAGCAAAGTTGTTCCGGATAAGAAATGCGTTCTTGTCCTGAATGCTTTCTGTCCACTCGGCGACGTTTCCCATCATGTTGGCGATGTTCGTATTCCTTGTCCAATCATCGTGTTCTTGATCGCGTCCCCACACGAGATCGAGATACATTGATTTCACATCTACTGATGCTGAAGATGCGGGGTATTGCATGAAGTCCACGTCAGGGTGGTCCTCTGGACCTGAGTGCCAGTTGACGAGGTGGCCTGCGGTATCGTTATTGTCGGTTGGGTGTGAATACTCATTGCCCCAGGCATATTTCGTTGGCGGGTTTCCACGCGCGGCATGGTCCCACTCGGCAAGTGTGGGTAGTCGCTTGCCGCGCCATTGTGCGTACATCTGTGCTTCCGAGTAACTGATATCAACAACAGGCATTGAATCCCAAAGACCCGGATTCGACTCGCGCCATGTGATGACATCTTTGTGTGACCAATAGCCGGGTTCTGGGGGAGGGGATTGGGAGCGATCGAGGAACTCCTTGTATTCTCCGTTGGATACCTCGAACCTGTCGATCCAGAACGAGGGGACGATGACATGCCCTGACTCAGATACCTTTGGATCAATAAATGACATTCCAGCTACGGTGATTAACTCATCAGGACTCTGTGGCAACACGTAGGATTCATTTGTATCAAGCCATTTAGTCACTTCCCATATCGCTCCAGATTCCTGCTGAACGAAGATGCGGAAATACCCACTTGACGGGAGCGTTAATGTCTTCTGTCTCCCACGGCCAAGCTCGGTGCGAGGGCTGATGCTGCGAGTGTTTGGGTGAATCTCAGCGTATGAAACAACCGAGTTGGGAGCGATGTTGGATGTCTCAATCCTCGGGCGATTGTCGGTAAGCTTAAACAAGATCGAAGCTCCTGCGAGGCAGCCGCAGGCAGTCGCAAAGGTGATGATTGACGCATGTTTGTATTTGTGTAGTGACTTGATTACCCTTGCAAAGGAGCCCGGCGGCCTCGCAAGAATCGGCCTCCCCTCCGCCCATGCGCGCAGATCTGCTGCCATGTGTCCGGCGCTTGGGTATCGGTCGTTGGCGTTCTTCTCCATCGCCTTCCCACAGATGACCTCAAGATCACGAGGGAGTGAGCGGATGATTGATCTTGGCTTTGCGGGGTCGGTTTTGCGGATGGAGTCTTTGATCTCTTCGCCGGTGCGGCCTTTGAATGGGAGTTGCCCGACGAGGGCTTCGTAGAGGACGACGCCGAGGGAGAAGATGTCGGATCGGTGGTCGATCTCGTCGCGGACAGCGGCGATTTGCTCTGGGCTCATGTAGGCGGCGGTCCCCGCGCCGGCGAGGGTTTCGCGGGGGTCGATCGGTTCTGTCACGCGGGCGATGCCGAAATCCGCGAGGTATGGGCGTGCATGGGCATCCATCAGGATGTTTGTTGGCTTGACATCGCGATGGATGACCCCTGCGCGATGGGCGCTCTCAAGAGCTTCCGCGATTGACTCGATAACGCGCACGATCTCGCGCCGTCCTTCGTTCGTTTCTTTGTCACGGTTGGCGAGCCAGCGATCGAAGGTGCCGTTCGAGATGTACTCCATCGCGATGAACCCGTGCCGATCAGTCTCGCCGTAGCGGAAGATTTTGATGATGTTGGGATGGTTGAGACTCGCGGCGGCGCGGGCTTCGTGGAGGAATCGTTGTTTGCTGGTTTCGGAGAGGGATCGATCGGCTCCGAGGACTTTGAGCGCGACTTCGCGATCGAGCACGGTGTCTCGGGCGAGGTAGACCAGTGACATCCCGCCGCGCCCTGCCTCTCGAATAATTTCGAAATCTCCGATGGTCTCTCCGGGTGCGTTGAGCAACTCGCGGAACTTGTCGGATGCGGGGAGTCCGAACGCGCCGTCAGTGTCGTCATGCGTTCGGAGCATCTGGTGCACTCGTGCGCGCATCGCGTCGCTCGGGCAATGTTCAAGCAGGTAACGTTCCCGATCGGATGTGTTCAGTTCGACACATGCCTCAAAGAGTTCTTGAATCTGTGCCCGCTCATCCATCTCGTGTCTATCCCTATCTCTTTTGTGACGAGTCGATCAGTGTTGCTCAGCGATCATGTATTCCTTGAGCCAAGTCTTCGCGAACGCCCATCCCCGCCGGACTGTGATGGCGGAGCAGCCTTCGATGTCTGCGATCTGGTCATATGTGAGGCCGCCGAAGATCTTGAGCATCACGATGCGTGATCGTTCTGGGTAGAGCACGCTCAGGCGATCAATTGCATCGTTCAGCGCGAGCACTTCGCAGGCTTGGATCTGAATCTTGGTGATCTCGGCATCGTTTAAGGGGATTCGTTTCATGTTGCCGCCTCGCTTGAGCGAGCAGTGCCGTCGGGCTTGCTCGACGAGGATGTCGTGCATTGCCCGGGAAGCGGTTGCAAAGAAGTGACGCCGGTTCTCCCAGGTCATGTCTCGATGATGGAACAAGCGGGCGTACATTTCATGCACGAGTGCGGTGGGTTGGAGCGTGTCGCTCGCAGGGACCCACCGCCATGCAGCGTGGGCCATCCGGTGGAGTTCGGTATACAGGCAATCGAAGAGTTCGTCTTGTGCATCGTCTACGCCGTGCTGCACACGCTGTAGTAATGTGGTGACGTGATCGACGTCGGTTTGTTGCTCGCAGGATTGGTCGTGTTTGGGCATGGCAAGATCCAGAGTGATTCAGTTATAACACAGCCGAGAAATACACTGATGATGATCATGTAAAAAGCGCAATTCGTCAAATAAGCGGATTGCTCATCCCCTTCACGAGGCAGGAATACGTGCCTTGTGCGATTCAGTTGGGTCTTAGCGTGATTATTCTTGATGAAGCGTGATCTGTGCGTGTCGTTCACTTCGGCAGTGTTCTCAGGGCCAATGGCGGACATTTGAAAAGGGTATAACGATGCAAATCGTAAGAACGATTTTGTTATGTATTGTGTTGGTGTCTGTTCTGTAGGGGTGTGCTTCGCACATCGTTTCTGGAGAGCACAGCGCGATTCGGAATGAGTTGATCGGGTTACAGGAAGAGCAGGTCATGGACAACCTGATCCGGATCCATTTCGGGAAGATGGTTATGCACATGTACTACACCGAGGCGAACGCGACGGGGGTGTGGGAACTGTCCGCTGAGCAAGTCAGGGCGGGGCGCAGGTCAAAACGGACAACGATGGGAACGGATTGGTGCTGTCGAATGACTCGGATAACTTCGGTATCGGGGGAAAGGCCAAGCGTTTAAGCACGATGAACCTGAAGGGCATACCCGCAATGGACAATCCATCGCTCTGTCCGGCGTACAAACAGTTCGCCGGTTCCCATCTCGTGTCTGGTCGGATGAAGGGATGCGGGTGCATGGTGAGAATCATCGCAAATGCAAGGCGTGTAATTTTGATGCGGACCCAACCAGTCTGCTTTTGTCCAGAACGGTCGAACTCGGGGATTACTTCCCGGATGCTGGTGGTGAGATGCGCTTTGCTATATGTGCTTGTTCGAAGCAGGCGTACTTTGATCTGATCATGCGGACCGCTTTGGTTGGTTCGGGATCCGCGAAGAAGTCGACATCCAGTACTGGTTCGTAGTTTGGCACCCCTTTCCATTTCTACCTGAAACCAGAGTTTGTCGAGTGAGTCTCCATGCATGAGCGCGTTTGAAGCGAAAGTGGGTGCACTGTCGAGCGGTGTGCTCGGTCGTGCCACAAGCATGGATCAATGAAAAACCCTCATTCCAGATCAGGAACGAGGGTTCTTTCATATCAACGGAGAGGGGGGGATTCGAACCCCCGAGGGTGTTGCCACCCCACACGAATTCCAATCGTGCGCCTTAAACCGCTCAGCCACCTCTCCAGTGTTAGGTGTGCTTGGGCACAGCGGGTGAATAGTCTAGGTCGGGAATGGGCGGGAGGAAAGTGGGTCTGTCATCATCGTCGGAGGCGTTGGGGGCCGTTTCATGTCAGTGGGAAGCGGGTGGGATGCTTCCAGGATTTGCCCAGTTGGATGCCCGGTTATTTAGGGCAGCCGTCTACGTATGAGATGAGGAAGCTGCTGATATCGAAGAAGTTGAAGTGCCCGTCGCCATTCAGATCAGCTTCGGGTTGCTGGGTGTTGAATGCCTCGAGGAACGTTAAGGCATCGGAGAAATCGAGTGAGCCGTAAGGCGAAGCGAAATCAGCCGGAGCGCAGGCGATATTGAAACTCCAGATGTCATTTGGTTTGGGATGGGGGTAGGTCTCGCCGCGATGGTTTGTGGCTGCACACCGCCAGTAGTATGTGCCCGGTTCGAGACCGGAGATCACAATAAAAGTATCGGTTGTCTGTGCTTCATGGATGGGGAAGCGGAAGATAGGCGAGCGATCGATCTCGATGATATAGCTGCTCGCAAGCCCCGCAGGCTGCCAGTGCAGTTGAGTGGGAGACGATTGCGAGAGCACTGCATCGTGCAGGGGGGCGGTGTAGTGGAACGGTCCCGGCACCGGATCACCACCGTAAAGCGTATAGAGAGACCAGATATCGCCGTTGCTCGGGCCGCGGTAGTTGAAGTGCCATGTTCCTACGCTTGACTGATAGTAGTTGTAGTACGGTTCGCGGATGCTATAAGCTACCTCGCCATCACACCCCCAGTTGGGCGTGTAGTGGGTGATGGAATCGAAATCGTACGGGCCGATGGTCGGGAGATTTGGTGCGATGTTGTAGTTCCCATTTGCGTAGGCGCAGGGGGAAAGGTCAATGTAGTTGTCGCGATCAGTCCGGCTCTGCCCGTGTAAAAAGCCAAGCGTGTGCATCAACTCATGTAGGATCATTCCTTTGGATTCCCATAGCACGATGTTGACCACGCCGTTAGCCTGCTGCCCTACGCTGGCGCTGTTTCCCTGGCCTGCTGGGGAGTTGCGGATAGTAACCCAGTGAGCTTCGTTGCCTGTGTATGGTACGAAACGAACATCCGCCCATGATTCAATCTCGTCCATGACCTCACGTGTGCGGACACGGTTGTCCTGAATGACAGCTGCGTCGAAGCGGTAAGGGATGATACCCGTGTCCCAAGTGTTGTGTGTGTGAACATTCCGTGTTGAGGTTGTCTCAATGATGTTGCAAGTGAACTCCGGACGGGCGTGGGGTGCGGCTTCGATTGGGGCTCGTGTGTGCTGGATGAGCGTCATGGATAGCAGAAACAGCATGTCATTCTTTCTCCGTTGGCAGCCTACTCGCAGAGCGACAAGCGTCGACCATTGGGCGCTCGTCGAACCTCCGAAGAGTTAGCGGTATCGTTCGGGGTGGTTGATGGCGCCGAAACTGGGGTTATCTCGATTGCTGAGTGTATTGGACTGGGCCTCGTCGATGTCTCCAAGGCGGTAGTACGGTCCGCGGAAGCGGGCGCGGACGTAGATGTCCCAAGCGGTGAACCCGGAGTCGCCGCGAGCTTCGTTAGGGTCATCGTTTACGAATCCTGACGGCGGGATGAATACTCCAGCGGAACCGTCTTGGTAGTATGTGGTTCCGCCGCCGTTGTGACGAGTAGACCACTGGTCCTCATTGCCCCATCGGCCGTCGGTTACGCCATTGGGGCCGTTATTGTTGTACCACCAGGCGCTTTCTTCGATGATGAGTGGGAGTCCCTGCATACGCTCGAAGATCCCGTTCTGCCTTGAGGCATCGAGGATACGCCCTGAGAGAACAGGAGCTCCCGGCTGGGGTTGATTGAAATACCAGACGTGAAACTGGATTGAGTCTCTTGCGCCCTGAGCTGGTGCGTTGAATGTGTAATCGAAGTTGATCTCTCCGTCGCCGTAGAAATACGTATTCCCGTTTGGGTTATCTGGGTCCTGCGCGACGCCGAATGCATCCTGCCGTCCATTGGTTGGGCACTCGAGAATCTCGTGTGCGTTGTTGACGTAATCCATGAGCAGCCCTGTGCCCTTCCGATTCGCGCCGCTCCAGTCGAACAGATAAGCCCAGTTGATACGATTAGGAAAGCCGCGTGTCCCTGTATCGCCGCGCGTGGTCTCGAAGGTTCCGACCGGCATTGAGTATCCATCGTACTCGAGCGCATACATGGAGTTGGCAATTCCGAGCTGTCGCATGTTCGATAAGCAAAGAACCTGCTGGGCGCTGGCTCTAGCGGATCCCAGTGCTGGGAGCAGGATGCCGATCAGGAGCGCAATGATAGCGATCACGACCAACAGCTCGATCAGGGTGAATCCTTGTTCCGCGTGCGTTGTGTGTGCGTCCTGCTTCTGCATCTCGCGTTCCTTGTGAGAGTTGGGTTGAGTGGAAGACTACGCCAAGCGTGCGTCCAGTCACGCAGTGCGCATGTAAAGAGTGTGTTGTGATATAGGCAGTTTATGTTAAGAAACAATATGTTGGTGATTCGGTAGCGCAGGCGTGCTGGTTTGCTATCGCTTCGTAAGCATGTGGATTGCGACAAGAAAGGCAATAGTCGATGACAGCGTATTGGGTCTGCGTATATTGATCCGTAGAGGCGCCGGGTTTTCATTCTCGCTGATCTGTCGGCGAATTCGCGTCACGAATGTTCGCGGGCCCGGGCCGGGTGAGTAAGTAATATCACAGGAGATCCATATGAAAGTTGCTCAGATCACTCTCGTGTCCTTTGCGGGTGCAGTCGCCATCGCGCAGCCCAGCGTTCCAGTTGCGCCCGTTCCTGAAGCCGTCACTCCGGCAGGGAATGACCTTCGCGGGAATCCGTTCCTTGCTCCTGGCCCGTTCCCGGTGACCGTGCAGGCGACAAAGCTCGACCTCTTTGCTGATCCGAACGGCGGGGTTCTGGATGGCGCAAACTCGAACTACGTTCGTGTAGACGGCGTTCCCCTCGGGCTCGCAATGAGTGGTGCGACCAACGAGGGAGACATGGACATTAACATGTCACTGAACCCGATTCTGCTTGATCCGTCAGAGCCCCGCTCCGACTTTGCGTTCCCCAACACGAACTGGGATTCGATTGTCGGCGAGCAAGCGAGCTACAGCGTGAACACAGGCGGTGAGCCGACCTACGGCTGGGCAGCAACTTCAGGTGCGGGGGTGCTCTGGTGCCAGGTGGCGGACAATGGGCGTGACAATGGTTTTAGCGCGTTCGGTTCCCCGACGGGTACACTCTTTGCTCACGCTCAGGCTGCTTCCAACTCGTTCCGTGGAGGCCCCGGTTACAACATGATTACCGGCGAGTACGGTAACGGTAACGGCTCAATCTACGCTTCGATCCATGCTCTTGGCTTTGCGACCGAGTATGTCATCGATGTTTCTTTCGCTTGGTTCCCATATCAGGAGGGATGGGTTGCGGGTTCGACCATGGGCGGTGCTACCGGTATTGTTTCTTGGGTTGAGAATAGTACCGGACTCGATCCAATGAGCGGTGAAGACGTGAACTGGCCATCGCGTGGGCCGGATCTGCCTGATGATGCATCGGACATCGTGACGCTCGCAGGGACGGGCAATGCCCAGGGCTCGATCGGGTTCATGAGCACCGATCTCGGGATCACGCCGGCGAACGCGATGCTCTTCACCCAGTCGGGCAACGATACTAACGACGCGGGTATCCCCGGCTTGGTTGAGGCCGGTGACGGGTGGAACTTCGCGTTCCGTCGTGATGCGTTCTCACCCGACTTCCCCGAGGAGGACGAGTTTGTTTCTGCGGCTTCGACGCTGATCACCTTCATCGCGCTGCCGTACGACACCACCAACCTCCAGGGCGGTAAAGTCGATGCGTCAGGCGTGTACGCGAACGTGGCCGATGACAACTTCACCACCATCAGCCGTGTGTCAGAGGGGACGTACGAGTTGGAGGTCATGGACGCCGCTGGGCGCGGTATCGCGACGGAGGACGGCATGCTCATGCTCCAGTCGCTTCTCGCGCAGGACGGTGACGCGACTGACCCGAACCGCAATATTCTCAGCTACGAGTTCGATGCGGCGCGCGGCGTGTATGTGATTGAGTCTCGCATCATGGAGCGTGACGACAACGGCAACGTCTTCCTCGAGTCCTACCCGCTGATCGACTCGCCGTTCTACGTCGCGTATGTCGATTTCGACAGTCCGCCTACGCTCAGCGCGGTGTGCGCGGCTGACCTGACCGGTGACGGCGAGCTCAACTTCTTCGATGTCTCAGCGTTCTTGGTGCAGTACAACGACGGTGCAGATTACAACGGCGACGGCAGCACGAACTTCTTCGACGTCTCCGCGTTCCTCGCTGACTACCAGGCAGGTTGCCCGTAACTCCCGTTGATATCATTTTCATGACAAGCCCGCGCATGTCGCGGGTTTTTTCGTATGCAGTCACTTTGGGCGTCGAGTATGTTGGTGCGGAGAAGGATCACGACCCTGCGTTGCGATTCAGGAGAGCGGTGGCCATACGCTTCGCACGTCTTGCGGATTCGCCGGGGTTCTGTCCGTTATCCGCGACTTGCCCAACGACACGAGCTGCGACGATCGATCCCTCAAGAAGGATATTGAGTTGCTCGGCGGTGTCATCCGGGTCTTGGAGGCCTTCCTGCTCGCAAAGGTCGCGGAGGTAACGCACGATTTCCTGCTTGTGCTCCGCAGCGAGGCGACGCGGGGCGGAATCCGCGACGGAGAACTCCGCGGCGGCATTGATGAACATGCACCCGCAGAACTCGGAACCGGTGAACCAGTCCTCGTGGAAGTCGAATACTGCGAGGATTCGATCGTGGGGGGTCTTTGCCTTGGTTTCCACGAACTTCATGAGTTTGTTGCGGAAGATCTCGTCGCGTCGGCGCATCGCGGCGAGGATGAGCTCGTCCTTGGACTTGAAGTGGTTGTAGAGGGTCATGCGGCTGATGCCGCCCTCGTTGAGAATGTCGTCGAGACTCGAGGCGTGGAACCCGTGTTGATAGAAAACACGCATCGCGGCGTCGATCAGTTCGTTGCGTCTGCTTGGGGGCAAAGTGGATCTCCAATATCCGTTTCGCATGAAGTATACTGCTTAGTCAGAATTGTTCGAGGGTATTTCGAATTTTTCTTCCGGTGCTGAATGATTTGAAACCGGCTTTTATTGCGTATAAAGGAGATTCGATACAGTATGGGACAAAAAAATCATCCAGACAAGTGAATATACATTGACACATACTGATTAGTCAGTATAGTCTTGCTCAAGTGATTCATCGGATCGTTCGATCGAATGGGTCAGGTCGAGAGGGCTCGATCAGGATCGCGTGATTGCACGCAACGACACACAGGTCCCACATTGATCGGCGAGTGGTCTCGTCGAGTGGGTATCGCATGGACACAGATTGGGGAACGGAAATGATACAGGCACGCACGAGTTCAACATCCGCATGGGGTATTTGGTTCAGCACCGAGGTCTTCGAGAACCTCGAGCAGAGCATGGGCGAGGTCCCTGAGACTGCTCGGGTGCTTGAGGATCTCGCGGGATGGGCGGGGTCATGGCATTGGACACAGTACTCGATTGAGCAACTGGGTCAGCCGTACCGGATGATCCAACTCGCAGCGGAGTTGATCGCAGAAAAGAACGGGTTGGAAGAGCACGACGCGATGCGGATCGTGGTCGAGTCTCTCGCGTCGTACGAGGAGGGACCAGCGCGGATCGCGAGTGCGTCGCCGTTCGTTCGGTGCGTGATCGATGTGTGCGGGACGTTCGATCGGAAAGAAATCGAGGCGTTGCGAGCACGCGGGTTCGGGGATCAGGAGATCTCCGAGATCGCGGGTGCGGTGGCGCTGACCTTGTTTATCTCACTCATCACCAGCTCGCCCGAGCATGAGCAGCCTCGCGTTTGCGCGATGGCCTTCGCGGGTTAACACAGCCCAGGTATTAACCAGGAGTATCGACATGAACACATCAACGACACCCAACACCCTGAGCAAGCTTGTGCCTCCGTTCACGATGGAGACGGCGCTCGCGAAGGTCCGTGCGGCGGAGGATGCGTGGAACTCGCGTGACCCCGAGCGGGTGTCGTTGGCGTATTCCGCGGATAGCCAGTGGCGGAACCGGGGCACCTTTGTCACGGGGCGCGAGGAGATCCGTGCGTTCCTCAAGGGCAAGTGGGATCGGGAACTCGATTACCGATTGACCAAGGCCCTGTGGGGATACCGCGAGAACCGGATCGCGGTGCGCTTCCAGTACGAGTGGCACAACGCGGACGGTCAATGGTTCCGAAGTTACGGCAACGAGCTCTGGGAGTTTGACGACGCGGGGTTGATGCGCCGTCGCGAAGCGAGCATCAACGACATCGCGATCACGGGATCGCAGCGCCGGTTCCATTGGGACGCGCCGGGCCCGCGTCCGATCGATCACGTGGGGATCCCTGAGGTTCAGTAATTCACACACCGTGCACGTGGGTACATCTCGCGTGCCAACAAGTTCAGTTTTTCACCACACTTACTTTCACCAAGGAGACGACGATGACGACAAGCACACTCACGACGATCACCGCATGCGCCGCGGGTACCCTCGGGTGCGCGACACAGCAGCCGATGGACGATTCGCACGACACGATGAATGGGCACGGCACCAAGCATGTGCACTACATCGATGGGCCGCGTGAGGACGCGCCGATTCCTCGCCCGGGCGTTGAACTTACACGCGGGAACTTTGC
>SPJK01007912.1_pt1 | contig 13196 bp, 10 predicted proteins | sample 3741771 | NCBI WGS metagenome assembly SPJK01 (sample SAMN10925997, study PRJNA522277) | cold seep metagenome | isolation source: Elba SIP-enriched marine methane seep metagenome, extraction at timepoint T2 | place: Italy: coast of Elba, Mediterranean Sea | reverse complement strand
TTTAATCAGCTCCGGCAATAGATAGCCCCGCCAGCCCAGTTCTTCTCCCAAAGGCCCCAAAAGAAGGTTAAACAGGACCAGTTGCAGCAAAAGGGCACCATTTATGATGGAAAAATCCGGGCTACGGCCGTTGATCAGGCACTCGTAGCCCAAAAGAGCCCAAAAAACCCAAGTTGGCGAACAAATCAACACCCAGGAAGAAAGCGGAGGAACGACGAGCTGACGACGAAGCTCCCTTCTTAGGCGCCCTAGCCTAAAATAGATCAAGCCTGCGGCCAGGGTGGGGCCCCAAACCATCAATAGAGCAAAGAAAAGGCCAGGCATCTCCTCGGGGCGAAAGCCACCAGGAAGTAGTGCAGCTGCCGTAAAACCTAGTCCGGAAAGAAAGAGACAAAGGCCCAGAAAGGCGGCCAAAGGACTGTCTTCGAGGAACTGTTTAGAGAGCATCAGCATCCTCCTTGATCAGCTTTAGCAACTGCTCCCCCAGCCCCAAAGTGGCTGAAAGTAACTCTAGCGAAAAGCCAAGATAGCTCTCGCTCTTCTCTTGAGACCAAAGTCCCAAGATTTCGGCGCGATTGGCGTGGCTACACAGAGCAATAAATGACTCGCCAATACTATCTATATCCCCCGCCAAATACTCCTGTTGCTCCATGCCTAGCGCTAAGTTCTCCAGCAAAATCTCCCTGAGCGGTTGATAAAACTCCGACTCCAGCAGCTGCAGGTAAAGGTGCTTTCCAGCATCGCTGGAAATGGCCGCTAGAATGCCCGTCTCGGAACCAAAATGCTGGGAACCTAGGCTGAAGATCTTCGCGAGGCCCTTCACTGCTGAGCCATCTTGAGCGTCCCCTCGAAGCGCCTTCAAGCTTTGAGTAAGGTCCTGCTGGACCAAGGCTTGCAGAACCTCTTGTACAGATCGAAAGTGGTGATAAAACCCACCTTTGGATAGTTCCATGTGATCGAGTAGATCTCGCAGCCTCACCTTTTCATAGCTCCATTCCAGCATCAAAGCCCTCGCCGAGCGGAGAATCTCTAAACGTCTTTTATCCGGAGCTTTTCTTTCGAATTTCGCCATAACAGACCGCGGTCGGTTTTATTCTAAAACCCTAGGCGAGAGGCATGTCAAGTAGGCAAAAGTTTTCTGCGGACCTTGCCTGCTAGCTATGGGCGCCCTATCAGCATCAGGTGGTCATTGAGCGCTATCATTGGCAAACCGAGGCTCGGCTCTCTGAACTCGGAATTGCCGGTCATGTTCGTCCGCAAACCTATCTAGACTGGATGCAAGATGCCGCAGGAGTGGCTTGCAGCGCAGCCGGCTTCCCAGTCTCAAAGCTGAGGGACCTGGGAATAGTTTGGTTCGTTCGGGACATGGAACTATATATTGTCAACCCAGCAGGCCACCAAGATCCTATCGAAGTAGAGACTTGGGTTTCTGACTTGCGGCGTTTTCGGACCCATCGCGAATACAGAATATGTTCCGGAGATAGATTGATCGCCAAAGCCCAAACCGATTGGCTCTATATGGAGCAAGGCAAGAATGGGAAGATTCGCCCTAAGCGGCCTCCAGAAGCCATGGAAGATGCTTTTCCAAGGCTGGGCGAATATGCACTCGAAGGTGAGCAAAAACAGCAATACCTCAAACCTGAGGAAGAGCCCCATTCAGTAAGCCAACGAGTGGTGCACCATCACGCCCTCGACGAAAATCAACACCTCAACAACGCTATCTATCTTCAATATATTGAAGACCAGGCCGCCATACTTTCTCTAGGAAACCTCAAATACGTGCGCATGGAGTATCTTCTCGATGCTTCTGCCCTAGACCAGCTGCAACTCAAGCAATGGCAGCACTCCGAAAGTAACTATTGGGAACTATGGCGGGGAGAGCAGAAGCTATTTCGTGCGATAACTATCCACGAGTAAGCCTGCTTAGTAGAGAAAAAGCGCCAGGCACCCCAGAGATAGTTCCTACTAATAGATTTGCTGAGCGGGGCTTGAGTAGTCCTTCTTGAAGTCGCCTTCCGAGAGCTAACCTCAGAGCATATTTCCGTCTAAATATCCGCTGCCATCTACTTCCTAGCTGGTGGTTTGAGGTATCTGGACTGGCTAGAAATAGCCTAGAAAGCATCTCAGCGCTTTGTAGGGCCATAGCTTGGCCATCCCCTGCCAAAGGTGCGATTACTCCGGCTGCATCTCCTACCAAAAATATTCCCCGCTCAAAGGCAGCTTTGCCACAAAAAGGCACTTGAGAAACAGACAGCAGGTCACTCTCGGTAGCTCGTAGCTTTTCGAGGCGTCTAGCGAGATAGGCATTATGTTGACTAAGATAGCTCCTAATCGAAGTTAACTTAGTTCCTGACTCAGCAAGGACCTCCTGCTTGAGTAACATACATACATTAGTCAGTCCCCCTTCGACATGAGACATGCCGCAATAGCCGCCGGGGACCGCATGTATCTCGACCTGCTCTTCTAAGCCTTGATAAGTATCTTCATCGATACAGCGATGATGCTGCTTAAATCCAACATAGGGATGCTTCTGCTTGAGAAAACGGCGTTCAAGCTGCCTATCAAGACGAGCACGACGACCATGGGCCAAAACCAGTCTGCGGCAGGCGACCTTCTTGGAATTGGCTAAGTTGCCATGCCAAACCTCGAAACTATCTTCATGCCTGTTATACGAGATCGCCTCAGAGTTTTCGAGTAGTTCAACGCCTAGCTCTAAGCACTTCTGAGCCAAGATCTGATCTAAACAGAGCCGGCTAATACCTATACCTACTCCAGGCAGCTTTCCGGTTAACTCGGCGCCTCCAGACGCGGTAAAACGAGCATAACGGATAGTTTTGGGCCCTGCCTTCTCAATTTCCTGCCAACACCCTGTCCCCTCGAGTATTGCTTTTGACTCTGGGGAGAGAAACTCGCCACAGAGTTTGTCTCGCGGAAAACTATCTTTTTCCAAGATACATACTTTTTGACCGGCTTGAGCTAAACGAATGCCCAAAGTCGCGCCGGCGAGACCTGCGCCGACTATGACAACATCAAACAGCATGCTTACTTACGAATGAGTACTTGCCAGCGAAACATGGGTCGCCAGCGAACTATCGGCTCCGGCAAACCTGCTTGAGCGCACAAATCGAACCAATCTTGCCTCACAAAGGACCTCAGAACCGAAAGCGGTGCGTCGTAGCGAACCATTTGTGAGGTGGGCAAAAGGCGAGTGAGGTATTTGATAGAAGCCCAGGCAACCGGATGTCTATGAAGGTCATTGACCACCAAGCCATAGCGGCTCAAAGCATACATCTTACGCAAGGCACGAACAGCCTCCTCACCGGGGAAATGATGCAAAACTAAAGCCGCATGCACGATATCGAAGGTATCTCGATGATCTATCTCGTAGAGATCTTGCACACGAAGATCTATGGCTCGAAAACCGAAGCAGCGAGTCTTAGCAAAGTCTATGGTCGGCGCCGAAAGATCTATCGCGGTAATTGTTGGATCTAAGTTGTGCCGAATGGCGTCTAAACATAGTTTTCGAGGAGTGTCTGCGCCCCCGGTTCCTACATCGAGCAAGGAGTATTGCTTTTGCTCCCCAGGCAGAAGCTCACGTACGCCTCTAAGGCTAGGACCATAGCCTCCAAGAGTCTGGTTGATAAATTCAATCTCGCCAAGACACTTCTTCAATAGCTCTGCAGAAATGCTGGGATCATCCATCATCTCTTCATCAGTACTACGCTGTGAAAAATCAGGCATGAGAGCTCCGCTTGAGGTAGCAACCCTCGATAGTAAGGCCTGGTCCAAAGCCTAAGGCAACTATCTCAGTTGCCTCGGTAGAGGCAGTAAGCGCATCTAAGACAAAGAAGATAGTCGCACTGGACATATTTCCGTAAGACTCCAGCACTTGCTTGCTAACTTGAAGATAAGACTCATCGATATGCAAACTATCGGCGACTTCTTCCAAGATACGCGGGCCTCCTGGATGTATAGCCCAAGCACGTCCAGGACTAGAAAGCGGCTTGTGGTCCAAAAGAGAGTCAACAAAAGAGGGAGCCTGTTGATGAAGCGACCTAGGCACCTCGCTATCCAAAGTCATAATGAAACCGTGGTCACCTATCCGCCAACTCATTTGAGACAAACTATCCAGCCCCACCTCACTTTGGGTCTTCTTGATAGTATATCCAGTCGAACTATCTGCTTGAGGTCCGGTATAGACTGCAGCTCCAGCCCCGTCAGCAAAGAGCAAGCTTGAGGTGAGATTGTCCACCGAAGCATCCATTTGTAGATGCAACGAACATAGTTCAACAGCAACCTGGAGCACGACGGCCTCAGGATCTGCCTTGACGATAGTGTCTGCGGTTCGGAGCCCGGTGAAACCGGCATAACAACCCATAAAACCTATTTGAGTACGCTGAACGTTCCGATTGAGACCTAAACTATCAATGAGAAGTATATCTGGGCCTGGAGCGAAGAAGCCAGTGCAGGTACTAATAATAAGATGGGTTACTTCGCTAGGAACTATAGCTGCCCTTTGTAGAGCCCTTCGGGCGGCTTCTTCGGCCAGAAAGACAGCGTTTTTTTCGTAACAAGTCATCCTTTGGGCCATTGTAGGTATCGGCTCCAAAAGTGAGTTGGTCCCATAGAAGCGGTGATTATCAGGGGAAGAGCAGGCGTAGTCAGACAAAACCGAATAGCGCTGCTTCACCCCTGATTTACGGGAGAGAAAGCGCAGTCTCCTGAGGGTTTTGTCATCAGCCAAGCCTCGAGCCGAGAGCGCGCGAGCCAAAAAGTCGGTGATTTGCTCCTGTTCGACCCGATACTTAGGTACTGCGGTGGCTACCGAGCGCAGTATGCTTTGGCGCGCAAAACTTTCGATAAGTTCTATCGACCAGGATAGGCCCCAGGCGGCAAGCAATTTTGTAACTAAGCTGCTAGGGAAGGGTGGGAATCAAGGGGAGGCGGTAAAGAGGCTGTCTACTTGCCCCACTCCGTATGAAAAGTCCCCTCTTCGTCGAGACGTTGATAGGTGTGGGCCCCGAAAAAGTCGCGCTGAGCCTGGGTAAGATTTGCCGGCAGGCGCTTGCGGCGCAGACTATCGTAGTAAGCCAGGGAAGCAGTCATGGTGGGAATGGCTATGCCTGCCCCCACAGCCCGAGAAACCGTACGCCGCCATCCATCTTGGCGTGCGGCTAACTCTTTGCGGAAGTCTTCATCGAAGAGAAGATTCGGCAACACATCATTGCGCCCATAAGCTTCTTGAATACGTCCCAGGAAGGCAGCCCGGATAATACATCCGGCTTTCCAGATTCTAGCAATTTCACCTAAGTTGAGAGACCAATTGCGCTCATTTGAAGCGGTGGTGAGCAAAGAGAGCCCCTGGGCGTAGCTACAGGCTTTAGCGGCATACAAAGCTGCCCGGGCGTCCTCGATCATGGTTTTCTTATCGTCGGAACCTACCTGCGGAACCGGTCCAGCCAATAGTTCCGAGCCCTGAATGCGAAGGTCACGCATCGCGCTCAGAATGCGTGCATCCACGGAACTGGCAATAGTTGGGATGGGTGAGCCAAGCTCTGCGCCCTCTTTCACCGTCCAGCTACCGGTACCCTTCATTTTGGCGGTGTCTAAGATGGCATCAACTAACTCACCGCCAGTTTTGGGGTCTTTTTGTCGAAAGATCTCGGCAGTGATTTCGATGAGGAAACTAGATAGTTCACCTTTATTCCAGTCCTCGAAAGTATCTGCCAACTCAGCGTTACTAAGCCCGCCCACATATTTGAGCAGGTCATAGGTCTCGGCGATGAGCTGCATGTCTCCATACTCAATGCCGTTGTGAACCATCTTCACGTAGTGCCCGGCGCCGCCGGGGCCGATATAAGTCACACAGGGGCCGTCCTCTACCTGAGCGGCAATTTTGGTGACTACGTTTTCTATTTTGGCATAGGCATCCTTGTCGCCTCCGGGCATCATGCTAGGGCCATGGCGGGCGCCCTCTTCTCCGCCGCTGACGCCCATACCCACGAACTCAATGCCAATCTCACCAAGTTCTTTGGCACGGCGCTCAGAGTGAGTATAGAACTCATTTCCGCCGTCGATGATCACATCCCCTTTATCGAGATGCGGTTTGAGAGCGTCGATAGTTGCATCGACTGGAGCCCCCGCCTTGACCATAATGAGAATACGTCGCGGCGTACTCAGAGCGCCTACGAATTCCTCGACGCTATAGGTGGCTGTTGCCTTCTTTCTCTCGGCCTCCTTCATAAAGGCATCGGTCTTTTCTCGGCTGCGGTTATACACCGCGATCGAGAAACCCTTTTCCTCAACGTTGAGAGCCACATTCGCTCCCATCACGCCCAACCCGACTACGCCAAAATCTGCTTTATCTGACATCTTTCCCTCTATCTCAGTGATAAACTGATGGTTCCTCTTAGCCCTAAACTATCTTCTTGACTGCTCTAATAACTTAGCAGCCGCCTTATCGATCAAAAATGTGGTGTTTTCAGCGCGTCGCAGTAGAAGCTTTTGCATGGGAAGATCGCCGGAGGTCTCCAACACTCTCTTGAGCATCTCTGCCTTTTTCTCCCCAGTAGCAAGTATCAGTACTTCGCTCGCTTGCTGCAAAGTATTATAGGTAAAACTCAGTCGCTTATGCTTGCCCGGTCCGGGCTCGGCAATCACGGATACCCAACCGGGAGGCTCAGAATGTCCCGGAAATAGGCTGGCGGTGTGTCCATCGTTTCCCATACCTAGAATACAGAGATCAATCAGACCACCAGGAGAAGATCTCAGCTTCTCTTCATAGTTTCTCGCCGCCAAGTCTGGTGCTTTGTCTACTTCAAAGGGATGTACCCGCTGAGGCCACAGCTCTACGTGATTGAGCAAAGTCTCTTGAGCCATGCGATAGTTACTATCTTCGTGATCCAGAGGAACGATTCGCTCATCTGAGAAGAAGATCTCTAGCTTGGCCCACTGCATAGTCCCCCGATAGTTTTCAGCCAGACAGCGGTGGAATAGCTTAGGCGTAGAGCCTCCGGAAAGGGCCAAGGAGAACCTTCGAGGAGAGGCTTCTACCCGCTGAAAAAGCCAACGTGCAGCCTCAGACGCTACCGCGTCCGGGTCATTAAGTATCTTGATATCTTTCAAAGACAATCTCCTAGTTTCTCGACGGCCCGCATAAAAGAAGCGTCATAAGACATAGTATTGAGAGACTTGGCGACAATCGCTGCTGCACTATCCTTAGGCGTAGCTTTGCAAAGCTCTTGGTCACCCGAGGCCAAAACCATATGTCCATCGTCCAATGCTTGAACTTGAGCGACTTTGCGTCCTCCAGCAAACATTCGCACCGATAGTTTGGAATCTTCCTTTTGAATGATCTTGAGCGGGCTACCGGCTTTAGATTTACACTTCAGGTTTTGAGGCGTTGAGCCCTCGACCAAGTCTGCGTCCAAACCGTCCAAAAGCCAGCCTAAAATAAGATTGGAGCTAGATCTTCTAGAAAAGGGCGCAGCCAACTCTAAAGTATCTATGGCAGGAATTTGGGCCGCGGCTTTAGGTGAGTCAAACAGCATCGAAATGCTGCTTCGAATAGGTTCAAGAGCGATCCAGTTGAGATCGACTACTCCCAGTGCGAGTTTCTGAGAAAGCTCTTTCACTCGGCGATAGCGGCCCTCTTCCGGGGAGTTATCGAGGTCGATCACACAGCGATCAACACCACGTAAAAGGCCCGCGATATGGGGGTCCTCCAATGCCGGCACCGCGCCAAAAATCGCGGCCGTTGGAACCGATGGCACCAGTAGCGCTCGGACCAGTGAAGGCAAATGGCGTTCTCCCTCTCCTCGGCTCAGCAGGGTGATTTCTTCACTGCAAACTAATTTTCCGCCACCTTCGGAGACAATGCACTTAGCGGAGATATAACTTTCAAGCTCTGTCTGCTTTGGTGCCGACGCTTGAGTTCGCAGAACTAAGGAGCGAACCGCCAGATACTTAGCAAGCTCGCCCAAAGCCTCTTCACGAACCGCTACTGCCTCCTTGCCCGGCCGGTCTCTCTCCTCCAGATGAACGATGATATTCCAAAGACAGGCCCGGGTGACCGGACGCTGGTTCTCATCGGTCGAAGCCTGACCTGCAGTACGCCATACTGAAGCCAATTCGCGCTCTATGGCATCAGGATCTACTGAGAAGGACTCTCCGGCAGAAAAACGTTCCAATTGAATCATGGACGCCTCCAGCTGCGGCCAGCTTTGGCCAGCATCTTTCGGGACCCCTCTGGACCCCAACTCCCTGACTCGTAGTCCTCGGGAATCTCGTTCGCATCAATCCAAGCTTGATGAATCGGAGTAATAAAGTTCCAAGAAGCCTCGACCTCGTCCCCGCGAGTAAACAGAGTTCCATCACCGTGCAGTGCGTCCAAAAGTAATCTTTCGTAGGCTTCTGGGGCCTCTAAGCCGAAGCTTGAAGAGTATCTAAACTCCATAGTTACTGGGGCGATTTCGATGTTCGGACCCGGAACCTTAGAACCTAGACTGAGTGAGATACCTTCGTCCGGTTGAATGCGGATCGCTAATACATTGCCTGCTAAGTCAGCGATGTGTTTATCACCAAAGAGGCGATGGGGCGCTTTTTTGAAGTGGATAGCTATCTCGGTCACTCTCTTAGGCATTCGTTTGGCCGACCTGAGATAGAAAGGAACTCCTGCCCAGCGCCAGTTATCGATATAGAGTTCCAAACCTACGAAAGTCTCGGTTTGTGACTGAGGATCTACCCCGGGCTCTTCTCGATAGCCGGGGACTTCCTTGCCTAAAACACTGCCTGAGGCATATTGGCCGCGAACTATCCTTTCCCGCCAGCTTTCGGCCTCGATGGGTCTTAGCGCCTGGAGCACCTTAACCTTCTCATCGCGCACCGAATCGGCCTCGAAACTTACTGGAGGCTCCATGGCGGCCAAGGAGAGTACTTGGAAGAGATGGTTTTGCACCATATCCCTAAGAATCCCAGCTTTGTCGAAGTAGGAGCCGCGTCGCTCAACACCTAAAGTCTCGGCTCCTGTGATTTGTACATGGTCGACGAATCTATTATTCCACAGCGGTTCGAAGATCCCGTTGGCAAAACGGAAAACTAATAGGTTCTGAACCGTCTCTTTGCCCAAATAGTGATCGATACGATAGATCTGCTCTTCTTGTAGTACTTCTCTGACATCCCGGTTAAGCTGTTGAGCAGTAGACAGATCGGTTCCGAAAGGTTTTTCGATAATCACCCGAGCATAGGGATCGTTTCCGGGCTTCACTAGGCCCGCCTCGCCCAAGTTACGAATGATGGGAGCGAAAACAGAGGGCGGAGTAGAAAGATAGAACAATCTATTCCCGGGCAGTCCTAACTCAGCCTCTATCTTGTCTAAGCGTTCCCCTAAACGCTTGAAAGCATCAGGGTCAGTATACGATCCCGGCTCATAAAATACCGCACTTCCGAAACTATCCCAGAGGGCCTGATCAAGAGGACCTTTTCGGGAGAAGCTCTCAATGCCCTCCCGAGCTGTTTGTCGGAAGTCTTCGTCGCTAATCGAGGATCGAGAAGTTCCCACGATAGCTAGCCGAGGCAAGTTGCCTTCAGCAGCCAAATTGTAGAGGGCCGGGATGAGTTTGCGCTTGGTGAGGTCACCACTAGCGCCAAAGATCACCACCGTAGCCGCGGAAGGGAGTCGCGTTGAAGCTGCTTCTGCTCGGAACGGATTCATGGGCGGTTGAACCCTGAGCGGCATCAAAATTCGAGTCAAACAAGGGCGGTCCTTGGCGGGTAGATTTCACCTTGAGAAGCAGGAGTGAGCCGATTCCATTGGATCTACCTTCCGAAAACGCAAGTTATTCGCGCCCAATGGCCGCTTCCCCTGGCGAACAGAGGCCGCTAGCATGGCCGCAGATGGGTCGCGTAGAGGTTGGGGAGTTCTTCGGTAAGTACGAGCTGCTGGAGAAGATGGCCGTGGGGGGAATGGCCGAGATCTATCGGGCCTATTCCACATCTATCGGCGGCTTTCAAAAGGAAGTGGCCCTTAAGCGCATCCTTCCCCATCTATCTACCGACGCCGAGTTCGTCTCCCTCTTCATCGATGAAGCCAAGATTAGTGTCGCCCTCAATCATAATAACATTGTCCAAGTTTTTGATTTCGGCCGCATCGAAACTAACTATTACCTAGCCCTTGAGCTGATCGAGGGAAAAGATCTTACTCGGATCTTAGTTAGCCAAAGCCGAAAAGAGTCACCGGTTCCCATAGAAGTCGCCTGCTATCTAATGATCGAGGTTCTCCGCGGTCTAGAATACGCTCATACCCGTTCCGGCCCAGAAGGCCCTCTTTCCATCGTCCACCGCGATGTCTCCCCCCATAATATCTTGGTATCCTACAACGGCGAAGTCAAAATCACCGACTTCGGTATTGCCAAAGCCCGGGATAAAGTATCTCAGAGCCGTCCCGGAATGCGTTTAGGTAAATACGCCTATATGTCTCCTGAGCAAGCCCGAGGCTATGAAGTAGATCACCGAAGCGACGTCTATTCCGCGGCTATCACGCTTTACGAGACTCTCACCGGCCGGCGTCTTTTCTATTCCGACGACCCTGCCAAGATCCTAACCAAAGTACGCAACCCCAAAATCAGTCCGCCATCCAAGTATAATCTTAAAATATCAACGGAGATGGATGAGATAGTTCTTAAGGCCCTTTCTCCTGAGCCTCAAGACCGCTTTTATAGTTGTAGGGAGTTCTCTCAGGCCCTAGCCGGCCAGCTCGCAATACATGCCCCTGGTTTCGAAGAATCTCATCTATCTCGCTTTATGAAGGGGCTTTTCGAAGAAGAGGCAGGCGCTGAAAAATTCGTTATGGCGGCTCCGGAACCGCTGCATTTTCAGACGGTAGCTTCTACCCCAGCTTATAATCCTCATAGTTCCTCTCAATCTCTACCTTTTGAACGGGTCAATAGTGTCCGAAAGCGCTTCGAAGAAGCACCCAACCTATGGACCTTGGTGGAAATAAGCGAAGAACTTATCGTTGAAGGACGCAAGGAAGATGCGACTCGAGCCTTGAGAGTAGCGGGTATGAAATTTGCGCAAAACGGCTTGCTCGTACAGGCAGTAGCCATCTATGTGCGCATTAAGGAACTTAGTCATTGGTCTGCAGACCTTGCTTTGGAGGTAGAAAGCATCCGGAAACTACCTGCTGCAGACAACCTACAGATACTTTCGCAGGTAGGTAGCCTCGGAACCGACGACTTCGCTCGATTTTTGGTACAAGTCATTGAGTACCAAGAGGCGGCCAATAACGCCGAGGTATTAGTGAGCCCGCTCTTCTCTTTCCTTGATAGCGCTGAGTTCTCTAACTTAGTGGGTATATTACAGCTCAAAACTATCCCCACGGGAACTATCCTAATGAAAGAAGGCGATCCAGGTGATTGCTTTCATATTATAGGCCGCGGGCGAATTCTCATCTATTGCAATAACTTCTTTGGTAGTAAAACCTATTTATCTTCTTTGAGTGATGGTGATTGTTTTGGTGAGTTCTCTTTCTTTACCGGAGCCGAACGCACCGCCACTGCCGAGGCTTTGGAAGACACCGAACTATTCACCATTCACCAAAAGGACTTCGATCGAATTATTTCTAAGTTCCCCGGCCTCACTCAGGCATTGTTGCGCTTCTATAAAAGTCGGGTAGTAGCCACTTTGCTGGCCAAGAGTGAAATTTTTGGGGGTCTGAAAACTCACCAGCGCCAGTCTTTGGTGGACAAGCTCTCTTTGGAAAAGTTCGCGCCCGGCGAGTTGATCATCCAAGAAGGCGACCGCAGCGACGGCTTTTATCTAATCAAGAGCGGCGAGGTAGAGGTCTATCGGGAGCGGCCTAGCTACATTTTTCTCAACAAGCTCAAAAGTGGGGAGTTTTTCGGCGAGATCGCCGCCCTCAGCGAGCGCCGACGCAGCGCTTCGGTACGGGCCCTCGGTCCCTGCGAGCTTCTGCGCCTCAGCGGGCAAGCCCTAAGCAGTCTCATTCAGACGCACCCCGATATCCGGTCGGTTATCGAGCAACACATCCGGCGTCGAGAGGCAGAGAACGCACAAAAGGCGACTGCTGGAGGGATGCTCACCTGAGCTTTTGGTCGGAAAATCGGGAGAACACTGGGGGTTTCGACATGCTGGACCGCCACTCGGGCGCTGGTATGATCGACTATTTTTCGTATATCGGCGAAGATGCATTAGGGACTACACGCACCAGGACGGGCTGAGCCAGATGAGCTGTGTATCATCATGAGCTTTTATGCGTGCTTTGGTTACATTTTACGGGGGAATCCACCTCGCATATTTATGCGGAACGGTGCAATGATTCACAGCGGTGTCTGAACGGCTACAACCTGGAAAGCGAGTGGGCGACTACTTGCTGCTCTTCCGCCTAGGAAAAGGCGGCATGGGCGAAGTATGGGCTGCCGCTAAGGACCAAGCGGAGTTCGGCTTTCAGAAGCTGGTGGCGCTCAAGGTACTGCGCAGCAAGGAGATGACCTCCAACGCTGCGGTGATGTTCTTCGATGAAGCTAAGGCCGCCTCAGCACTGCAACATGCCTCAATAGTTCCCACAGTAGATCTGGGTCGCGACGACGATACACTTTACATCGCCATGGACCTGGTCGAGGGCCCTTCCCTCACCGCTCTGCTGCAGCATTTGGTGATCAACAAGCAGGTGATGTCCCCAACTTTAGTGGCGCACATCGGCCTGAAGATCGCCTCCGCCCTGGACTACGCCCACGATCGCGCCACCCATCACGGCACCAAACTCAAGCTGGTGCACCGCGACGTCTCCCCTCACAACGTCCTGCTCGACCTCAACGGTGCCGTTCGCCTCACCGACTTCGGCGTAGCTCGAACCGCTATCCAAGACCACGAGTCCCGGGTGGGCACCGTCCGGGGCAAGCCCTCCTACATGGCACCCGAGCAGGTGACAGGCCAGCACATCGACGGCCGCACCGACCTCTTCGCTCTGGGGATCGTGATGTACGAGAGCTCCTGTCTCAAGCGGCTCTTCGGGCGCTCCAACCCAGTGAAGTCGATGGATGCGGTGGTTAAATATCAGCCCAAGCCACTTTCAAATTTAGTTCCTGACTTCCCCGAACCCCTTTGGAAGATCATCGAGAGGTGTCTGCAAAAAGACGCCGATAAGCGTTTTCAGAGCGCGGCGGAATTAGTTGAGC
>SPJK01004184.1_pt1 | contig 13201 bp, 12 predicted proteins | sample 3741771 | NCBI WGS metagenome assembly SPJK01 (sample SAMN10925997, study PRJNA522277) | cold seep metagenome | isolation source: Elba SIP-enriched marine methane seep metagenome, extraction at timepoint T2 | place: Italy: coast of Elba, Mediterranean Sea | reverse complement strand
TTTGATCATACCAAAGGACTCCTTCCAGTCGGAGGCAGATCACGATGAATTCTTGGAGTTGCTGATGGGGAAGGAGCTGTGGCCTTGATTACCCATGAGGGAGTTTGGCAATGAATGAGTAAAGCTAGTATCTTAGGCAAACAAGCCAGAAAAACGCTCTCTCATGTCACACATCAAGCTCTTCTTACTATTGCTGTTGAGCAGCAGTATTTTAAATGCCCAGGTATATACTGTCGACAATGGCCAAACCCGCCATCGCTTCGCCCAATTGCTTATCGGGGCAGATGTGATGAGCTTCCCAAGTAGCGGCCAAACCTATACGTTCAATAGTTTAGGTTGGCAAGAGCCGTTTACACCCAAATCGGCACTGGTGCCTAGGATCAATATCGCCGGAACTCACTTTTGGGGGCATGCTAATTTTTACATTTCTATTCCCCTCGGAAATTGGTCGGATGCAACTACGTCAAATGGCGATGAATACGACTTTGCGCCTGGTGTAGAAACGGGCCTGCGCATCTATCCCTGGCGCATTGAAAGAGGGCAGTTTCGGCCCTTCATTGGTACCGCTTTGAAGGTTGATGGTTGGCAGCAGGATGGTCCAGCCGGCAGTGGCGCTTATGCCTACAAATCGCGGCCGCCCTTGCAGGCCGGCTTAACTTTTCAGCACCGCTCTTTATTATTTGACCTAGGGTTCGGGACACATCTCAACAATGAACTCACCTATTACGTCGATCGTCAAAACACGACCACCATCGATTTACCCAATTATTACCTGTGGTTCGGCGTGAATTATCAATTGGAAACAACCCTGAGTGCAGAACGCGAGTACCGCAATGGTACGACCGAGCAACAAACCCAGGAAGCTGCTGAAGGTGGCGCCTTGAATGGCTGGTCGATTGCCGTAGGCCCATCGGCGACCTTTATACTGGGCGATGCGCCCCGCAATGAGTTGCTCTATCCGGCGCTGGGCCGCCATTACAGCACCAATATCTTTCCCGACTTTGGGCTAGGTTATTACTATTATCCTTGGGACAGTCACATCAATCTAGCGTACCGCAGTAATGGATCATCGGTAAGTGCCTACGGCCAGTGGCAGCGTATTGAGCGGCGTGCATTGACGCTAGAAGCCTATAAATTTCTCTTTGATTATCACGGCTTCGTGCCTTTCATTGGCCCACACATCAGCCGAGAATGGCTAAACATACGCGAACGTGTAGATGGGCAAGAGGTGTATAATGTCGACCGACAGCGTTGGAGGTACGGCATCACTTTCGGTTGGGATATCCGCCCCAATAACCTGCAAGGCTTTATTCTGCGGACGAACTTACGTTACACACCGATCGGTAAAATCGGTAGTGAACGTGGTGTGTCCTTCAATACCCTGGAATTCAATTTCATCCAGTTAGTGATCTATCCAGGGCGCCTGAAACGCATTTCACGAGCGCTAAAAAACTAGCACTTGACGGAACAGTTGAAAGTAAGCAGTGAGTATCGGTTACTGCCTACTGTCAACTGCCTACTGTCAACTGCCTACTGCCTACTGCCTACTGTCCAAATACTTCAGCAAACATTGCCTTCAGCTCTTCCCATGATTGCGTGTCAGCGGTTGCATTATACGCTAAGGGCATCTCGAATTTTTCACCATTAGCATCAGCTTCCGGGTTAGTGAAACTGTGCTTAGCACCTTCATAGTTGATCAATTTGTAATCGGCCTGCGCGCTATCCATAGCAGCGGTATAGGCGGTAATGTGTTCTTCTTTTACGAACGGATCTTCGGCACCATTAGCAACGAGTACCCTGGCGGTGATCTTACCTGCCTCTGGCATAACGGGCAAGGTTAGCCCACCGTGGAAGGAAGCGACAGCATCCAAGCCTTCTATGCCAGTATTGGCCATTGAAAGTACTACACTCCCACCAAAACAATAGCCGACGGCACCAATTCGCTCAGGGTCGACATTGGGGTTTTGCTTTAGAGCCTCTATGGCTGCTTCAAAGCGGGCTTTGGCTACCGGGAAATTCCTGATTACGCTCATCATAAACTTGCCGGCATCATCTGGGTGCTCGGCCAGTTTGCCATCGCCATACATGTCTACGGCTAAGGCTACGTAGCCTAACTCAGCTAGCATATCGGCGCGTTTGCGGGCATAGTCGTTGTGCCCCCACCATTCGTGGACCACTAGGACGCCAGGGCGTTTGCCCTCAACACTCTCATCGAAAGTGAGGTAACCAATCATGTCGGTAGAATCGGTAGAATAAGTGATTTGCTCACTGGCCAACATGGGCGCGGCCTCTTCATCGGAAGCAGCAGTACTACTCTGATCGGCCGAAGGCCCGCCACAGGCTGAAATGAAAAACAACATTGGCAACAAGGCGAAAACGGAAAGCTTGAATCTCATAAGTTGGAAATTTAGAACCCCTACTGATCGCTGTATTACCATCGGTAGCGGGTGATTTTCCTAAAATTAGAGAATCACAAGCAATTGCGTCCGATAAAAGAGAGACGACTTATTCACTTGGTATAACGATTTGTTCCTCCGTCAAGGCTTCCTCCCAATCTTCTAGACTAAGATAATTGTAGGTGACCACAAACAGTACTTCCTCTTCTTGTGAGGCCCATTTCCGGTGAAATATCTCCCGGGTCAGGTGGCCCTGCTGATCGTATTCCCGTTCGGCACGCATGTCGCCTTTGAAGGGATCTTTCCAGCTTCGACTGGTGATGCGACCCTCCTCGTCATAGGTTAGCTCCATGCGAGCCGTTCGGCTTTGCCCTCGTACCCGATTCACCACGATTAGCCCTGGTTGGTCTTGATCTAGCAGATGAGCTGTCACTTGATGATAGGGCCTACGTCTTTCAAGAAACCGACGCTTGACAACGCCAGCCGGATAGTTTATTCTCTCGGAAGGAGATGCTTTGTACCACCATCCTTGCCTGTTTTGCCACAAAAGTTCTAATGAATAGTCATAGGCATATTCGGCTAGACGCCCCCCTTCGAAACCGGTGACTTCGCCAGAAGGAGAGAACAGGAGCTGGCCTCCACGATGGAACATATCCGGATCGGTGGGGGTCACCTTTGCATGGGTCAGGATATTCGCCTGGTATTCAATCTGGTCACTGTATTTGATGGCCAGCGCCATCATCGTTTCCTGCGGATAGGAATACGTATTGTCGATCGAAACGTCGGTGAGGATTCTTTCATAGGAGTCATCGGAAATAACTATTAACGCATCCGCACCCAGGCGTTGACTGCGGCGGGTTAAGCGATCGATGAGCACTTTCGAGCTGTTGGCGTTTAGGTTGACTTGCTCACGCATAATCGCTAGCCGATAGTAGGAACGTGTTGGTTTGGATTCACCTTCGAAAAAGACTTCCACTTGTTGTTCATGTGGAGAAAATCCAAGTGAGGTGAGGTATTCATCACTCACATACGGGAGGTAATTAGTGGCGCAAGAAGCGAGTGCGAAAAGAACAAGGGTTCCGAGAAAGGAGAGTAGTCCTGATGTTTTCATAAGCACTTGATTAAGGGGTTTATGGTTCTGTAAAAATTAACAGAATAAGGGCGTTTCCGCCCGTCGAATCGACCACTTTAACCAAATACTAACAGTCCGAAATGAAATAGGCGCGAGGACGTATGTGTTCCCGCGCCTATTTGCCAAAATCTTAACAACTTTTATTCGATGCTAACCGGACTCAAGTCCTTGAAGAGACTGAATTGTATAGCCTCAACCGCCTGCTGATAAGCCTGGAAGTCATTTTCTAACAGCGCGTTAATTTGTGTCAGTACTTCCTCGGTTTGGGTACGCAATTGTGCAACGGTTAGCCGGGCCATTTGGCTTGGCGCTCCTTCTACATCACTCACGTAGCGGCGCGCTCTACCAATACTGCTACCCAGGTCGTCAGGATTGCGTTGGATGCCCTTGATGTCCTCGGGCTCCATGTACAGTTTTTCCAATTGACTGATGCTATCCCGTAGGGCTTTACCCAAGTCGCTAATTTGCGTTTGGACAGAATCAGGCGCATTAACTAAGGCTTTATCGACTAAACCTATGGTTGTGCGCATTTCCTTTAGTTGGTTAAACCCTTCGGTGGCTGCGCTAACAATACTTTCATATTCATCCGTCAGGCGCTCCCGCTCACTCCAGGCGTTGGCGGGGTATTCGATGCGAGGGTCCGCATGAACGGTTACACTGGTGCTCACGGTATTATCGCCGTATCGCATAATGATCTCATAGGTCCCTGGTGATACACGTCCACCCGAGCTGGGATCAGCATCAGGGCCACGCTCGCGGCGGCTAGGGCGTTCCACGCCATCGCGATCCAGGTACCAGGGAAAGCGATTGAAGCCTTCCTCGACATTGCGGGAAAAATGGCGGATCGTGTCGCCTCGCGAATTAACCACTTGTACTTGCACTTTCTCGTCCTGACCACGCCCGCGCTTCTTACCCGCGGCTTCCTCTTCTCCTTCTTCCATTTCTTCCTCCCTTCCTTCTTCCTCTCCGCTTGGCTTCACCCAAACGGTTAGTAAGGAACCGTATGGCCGATCTTCTCCAACGAATTCTGCATCGGCGATAAAACGAATCCCTTGATAGGAGCGACGCTCCGACAGGTAGGCATCAGGAGCGGGGAAGGTGGCAAAGTCTTGCTCCAACACGGCACCATCACTAGCCGCAATAGCGCGTATTGGACGCGTGTCATCCAATATCCAGGCTGCGCGCCCGAAAGTACCGATAATCAAGTCGTGCTCGCGCGGGTGGATCTTCATGTCAGCGACCTGCACACTTGGAAAGCCAGCTGTCCACTTCGTCCAGTTGGTACCACCGTCAATGCTGAAGTACAAACCGTAGTCCGTTCCCAGCCACAACAGCGTGGACTCCACCGGATCTTGCACAATACTTAGTGCGTAACCCTCCACTTGCTTTTGGTTGACGATCTGACGGAAGCTCTGGCCGAAGTCGGTTGTATGGAAAACAAATGGTCGCCAATCGTTGCGGCGATAATCATTGACCACGATAAAGGCTTCGCCATCATTGCGCTTGGACAATTCGATGTACGGAATCCAGGAACCGGGGTTGGCTCCACGCAGGCGCTCGGTTAGGTTAGCCCAGGAGGCACCGCCGTCGCGTGTAAGTTGTAGGTTGCCATCATCCGTGCCGACCCAAATGGTATTCTCGTCCTGATAACTCGGAGCGATCGCCAGAATAGTCGTAAAATTCTCTGCTTGCGTCGCATCCATCGTGAGGCCACCGGAAATGTTGGCCTTTTGATGTTCCGGGTCATCAGTGGTCAGATCAGGGCTGATGATGGTCCAGTTCTGGCCGCAATCTGTACTTTTATGCACAAACTGACTGCCGTAGTAGATAGTGCAATTCTCGCGCGAATCCTGTGCAAAGGCGGCATTCCAGTTGAAGCGCAGCGTTTCGCCATCGGGATGGACGGGCTTGACGAAAGTCGTGGCGCCCGTTTCGCGGTCAACTAAGCCCACATTACCCCCTTGCGACATCGCATAGACGTAGCGGTTGTCCTCCGGTACGAAGGATAAGTCGAATCCATCGCCGAAGAAGACTTCCTGCCAATCGTGATTGGTGATGCCGCCACTCTTCCAGGCCTGGCTCGGGCCCACCCAGGAACCATTGTCCTGCATGCCACCACCCACGTTGTAGGGAATGTCCATGTCGTGGTTGATGTGGTAGAATTGAGCCGCAGGAATATTAGTCACAAAGCGCCAGGTTTCGCCCCGGTCGCGGCTGATGTTCAAGCCACCATCATTGCCTTCAATGAGGTAATTCGGATCGTTCGGATGCACCCAAAATGCATGGTGATCCGGGTGTACATTAGTGCCGTAATCGAGAATGACACGGAAGGTTTTGCCGCCATCCTCACTTAGGCTGACGTAAGACCACAGGTTATAGATCCGGTTTTCATTGATGGGGTCGATGAAGATGTCCGAGTAGTAGAAGGGACGATTGCCAATGTTCTTGTCACTGACCAGGCTCCAGTTGCGGCCGCCGTCGGTCGTTTTGTAGAGACCATTTACTTTGGCTTCCACCAGGGCGTAAATGATATCGGGATTGCTTGGGGCGATGGCTAAGCCGATCCGACCAAGATCGCCTTCAGGGAGACCATCTTCGTCGGTTTTGCGAATCCAGTTGTCGCCACCGTCATAGGTAATGTACAAACCAGAGTGCTCGCCGCCGGAATTGAAGTACCAGGGATCGCGGTCGAATTCCCACATGGCCGCCAGCAGTTTGTCTGGGTTAGACGGATCAATGACCAAATCGGCGATGCCTACGCCATCTCCCACGGATAGGATATGCTCCCAGGTTTCACCCCCATCTTCGGTGCGGTATACACCCCGTTCGGGGTTCGGCCCCCAAATGGAGCCCATTGCACCCACGTACACGATGTCGGGGTTGTCCCGATGGATGATGATGCGGTGAATGTTGCGGGTATTCTCCAGCCCGACCAGTTCCCAGCTTTGGCCGCCGTCGCGACTGCGGTAGAGGCCTTTGCCGGTATTGTGGCTGTTACGGGGGTTGCCTTCGCCGGTACCCACCCAGACCTCATCGGGATTCATCTGGTTGACGGCAACGGCGCCAATGGCTTGTAGCGGTTGCTCATCGAAGATCGGTTCCCAGTCGATGCCGCCGTCGGTGCTTTTCCAGACACCACCGGAAGCGGTGCCGGCGTAGATGATCTCATCGTCGCTCAGGTCCACGTCGATGCTGGTGACGCGTCCGCTCATGCCGGCCGGGCCGATATTGCGTGGTGCGAGCTCTTCGAAGTGTTCCATCTCCGGGATGGACTGTGCGCTAATGGTTAGGCTGAGGATACTGAAAAAGAGAAGTAAGTACTTGGTTCGCATAGTTTGATGATATAGTGCTAGTCGGCGCCCCTGACGATTGCGTCGTCGTCCCCCGCAAGGAAGACTCGTGGGCAAGCGATTTTGGTGACAGTTGAGCCCTGGGCTCATTTTGTTTGACAATGTAAAAAGAAAAAATGGGGAGTTTTGTTTATGATGTTCTAAGCTAAGCTATAGACCTGCTGATGTGATTCCACTACATGATTTTTTGATTCGAATCGAAATACCTTTCACTTCACGTCCTCCATATTCATAGCTCCTATCAAAATCTTCTACCTTTGCTTCAAGAACAATCATCAAAAAACCCTAATTAACCATGAAACGATTTTCGTTTTATCTACTCATCAGCCTGCTCACCTTTACCACTCTAAAAGCACAAGATTTTTCTACGAGCCATAATACACTACTTGGCTTATCCGTCACCGTGAGCGATGAAGTCGTGAATCGCCTGGACCGCTACGAAGTGGAAACCGATCGCGAGCGCGACCTCATGCAGCGCTACGATGATACCATGAATTACCGCATGCAGCGCTTGGTCCAGGAGCCGCTTTTCGCACTAATGGAGGAGCAAGGCATCAGCCTGCAACCTTCAGATGCCCTTCGGGATTTTGTGAACTATGGCAACGACAATATGCCATCTTACCTTTTCCCGAAACAAGCCATTCGCAAGATCTTGAATCGCGGCTATGAGACCGACTACTTCTTCCAGATCAAAATCTCCATTGAGGCCAACTCGTTGATGGCCGGATTGATGGAGCGCGTCAAGCCGAAAATCACTTGTACGATCAAGGTGTTTGATGCCGAGCGTGATGTGGTCAAGGAAGTCCAGTACCAGTACGTTGCCGCAGATCACATCAAGGAAACCCAATTCCCCGGTATCCGCTTCGATAAACTTGGCCTAGACTATCGTGAGATGCTACTCGATCGATTGGACCCAATGCTCATGGAAGCGATAGTGGAGACGATGGGGGAGTGGTAGGACCTGAGGTCCGTCGACGAGTACACTGTCAGCTAGTCAGCCCGTCTTCACTTCTTGAAAAGACTCAATAGACGGGCTGACTGGCTGACAGGTCGACGTCCAGACCGGCCGTAAGGCCGACCTACTTAAGGTCCAGGATGTTCCCCATGTCATAACAGTTCCGGCAGCGGGGTTCATACTTGTCTTTTTCACCGAGAACTACAGTAGCGTCATCTTTGGACAGGCGGTAGGAATGGGTGGCGAGGTTGCCGCAGTGCGAGCAAATGGCGTGCACCTTTGTGATGTATTCCGATACTGCCAAAAGGCCAGGAATCGGCCCAAAGGGGCGGCCGCGAAAATCCATGTCCAGGCCGGCAGCAATCACTCGAACGCCCCGCAAGGCGAGTTTCTGGGCATTTTCCACCAACTCTATATCAAAGAATTGCGCTTCATCTATGCCAACCACCGTGATCTCCTCGGACAGACTCAGCATAGCCGAGGAATGCTCGATCGGAGTGGATAGGATGAAATTGTCATCGTGCGAAACCACCTTGGAATCGTCGTAACGGGTATCGATGCGTGGTTTGAATATCTCGACGCGCTGATTGGCAAACTTAGCGCGTTTAAGGCGACGAATCAGCTCTTCGGTTTTTCCCGAAAACATAGAGCCGCAAATGACTTCAATCCAGCCTTTGCGTTGGCCGCGGTAGTGTGGTTCCAAAAACATGCCCGCAAAATAATAATTCCCTCGTATGCGATAGTGCGATCAAAACGCGTTTTAGCAAGTAATTCGGCGATGGCCGGCAGAAAACCTATTTTTGCGTAAATTTTAGCTCGGAGAACACCGACGTTTTCTTTTGATTAAAGTCCAGGTTATCATCGATACGATCATGACCGGGCTAATCAACAAAACCAACTCGACGCACTAATGAACCTGAAACAAGCAAAAGTCCTACTCGAAAAGATTACCGCCCTGCAAAAAAGTATGAGCATTGATGGTGGCGACGTCTCCTCGATTGAGCGCGACCTGATGCTGAGCTATATTCGGCAGTTGTATGAGGCTTACCTGGCATTGGATTCCAATGCAGCACCGAGCCGAAAATCATCAAAGAAGAAAAAAGCGGAAGCGCCGCCTCCGCCACCAGCTCCCAAAGTGCAAGTAGTGGAAGCACCTCCGCCCCCACCTCCTCCGCCACCTCCAGCACCGGAACCAAAGCCCGAACCAGTAGTAAGCGCACCTCCTCCACCCCCTCCGCCACCTCCTGCACCAGTAGTGCAAGCTACGGCAGCCACTGCTTCCGATTCGCGTATCGAAGCCTTGTTCCGCCAACAGAGTGCTAAAGAATTGTCGGAAAAACTGGGCCAGCGGGCAGTGAGCGACCTCACAAAAGCGCTCTCGATCAACGATAAATTGCTGTACGCTAACGAGCTGTTCGGCCGGGATATGCAAAAAATGGGCGATGTACTGCAACGCCTGAACGGCTTCAACAGCATGGACGATGCCAAAGGCGCACTTGTTCAGTTTGCACAGGAACACAATTGGACAGATGAAGAACGGGCCGAAGTAGCCGAGAGCTTCATCAAGCTGGTGCGACGCCGGTATGTTTAGTACAGTCTAATCAGTACTACTGCCTAGTAAGTTGACTGACCAGACTGGTAGAACTAAGTCGACCGATCAGGCCAGTTAATTTACCCAAAACTTATCGTCCTTCCTTTTTGAAGGGAAGGATAAGAGGATGGGTTAAGAGGGAAGACCAACCAGACCAACAGTCTAATCAGTGCTACTGCCTACAGCGTTGACTGATTAGACTGTTGGTCTGAGTTGACTGTTGGTCCGTTGGTCTGATTGAGCCGTTGGTCTAATTCCGCCAACACTAGAGCCTGCGCTTGCGTTATCTAAGATAGAAGACTCGACGATATGACGATATCCACAAAGTTGCGGCGGGCGATTATCTGGCCCCTAGCCACACTAGCAGTGATCTGGCTGGTGTTTATCCTTGAGCAAGCTTCCGGCTCAGAATGGTTCATTTACGGTATTGCTCCGCGAAAAGCGTATGCGGCACGCGGCATTCTAACGGCGCCATTTCTACATGGCGATCTGGGCCATATTCTATCCAATTCACTCCCCTTGTTCAGCCTGATGGCCCTGATCCTGTTCTTTTATCCCCGAGTGGCGATACCTGCTCTGGTGATGATCTATTTAGGCACAGGTGTTACCATGTGGTTGTTTGCCGATCCGGAGGTGATCTTCCAAGCATATCCACGGGCCAACTACCATATTGGGGCTAGCGGAGTGGTGTATGGGATGGTTACTTTCCTGGCTTGGAATGGAATTTTCCGACGAAACCTGAAAGCCATTGCGATCGCCTTGGTTGTGGTGTTTTACTATGGTGGGCTGGTATGGGGTGTCTTCCCTGTACAGGAACGCGTCAGTTGGGAAGGCCACTTGCTGGGCGCACTCGTGGGCGTTTTTGTAGCCTACTGGTTTCGTGACCGCATTGAACTGGACGAAGAAAAAAAGCCTCCTAGCTGGGAATTAGAGCCACAAGAGGAACACGATTTCCTGCCTCGCGATGTCTTTGATCGGAAGAAATTCGAACGATAAGGAGCCAATCTCTGGTACTTTATCGTTGCTGAATGAGTTCCTCCAGGATCGATTTCGGCAAGGCTGATTCGAATTCTGGCTTGATGCCAATAATGATGATGCCCCCGTCTGCCAAGTGCTGGTATGGAATGGGGTAGTCGTCCTGATTTTTCCAAACCTCTACGGTCTCGATCCAGTTTGGATCTAACTCGGTCTCAATCGAGCCCGTGCCGCGCCTGACGACATAAGTGTCGTTGACCACAATGACGAAATTAACGGAAGAATCCTGGCGGGCGGTGCTCCGCAAACGGATGGGGCGTTCACTGTCATTGATCGTGACGCCAACCGCCTTCCCTTCAAGAGCTTGCGCGTTTCCAAAGTGAGGGAACAGAAAGAATACACTTACACATAAAATAGAGAGCGTGTTTAGGTTCTTCATCTGCCTATCTTTTAGCTAAAGAGCAAGATGCTCCCTGCGCGGTTGGTCAAACCGGCATTGGAGTAGACGCCGGACACCGGACATACGACTTCGGACTCTAAGCTAGATCAGCCAGGTTCCGCAAGAAGCAAGAAATGCCGGCATCTTTGATGCGGCGCATTAAACTACGAGCCGGATCTGCTGTCGAGAACGCACCCAATACGATCTTGTAGACCGTTTTGCCGTTCAGTTCATTGATGCTAACAATAACGGGCGCATCGAATTGCTTCTGCAACTTCTCCGCCTGGATTAATACATTGCCGTACTCATAGAAGGCGCCGATCTGCACACCAAAGCCACGAGCGTCTTGCTTCGTCACGTTGAAGCGGAAAATGCCTCGACCGGTGGTGATCTCTTCCTGTACTTCCACGGGCGGCGGGGCAGCAGCTTCGCTACGGCGGATCGCTTCCGCGACAGCTCGGTCGGCATTAACCCGGCCGTATCCGTATTTCACAGAATGCCCATTGCTGTACTCACTTGGGAAGCCGATCTTGTCGGCGGTTTGCTGCAGAATCTGCTTTACCTCACGGGCGGTCAGGTCTGGGTTGGCGGAGAGCATTAGTGCGCAGATACCGGCCACCAGTGGCGTAGCACTTGATGTGCCGCCAAAGTGTTTGTATGAAGTGCTACGGCTTCTACCATCTCGCCAGTATTTGTAATTGCCCGATTCCCAATTCAAGCCCTGATCCCAGGAAGCCCGAGCGGCAATGATCGGCCAGTCGCCATTGGAAGGAGCGACCACACTTAGTTGTCGACCACGGTTGGAATAACTGGCGTGCACATCCTGGCTGGTGCTGGCACCAACAGCGATCACATCGGGGTGTTGGGCATAATAGTTGAGGTAATCGAAATCATCATTGCCCGCAGCAAAAAGAATGACACACCCCTTACCATTGCGACCTCGGGTGGCGGCTTTGGTGATGGCTTGTTCTTTTACCGGACTGAGGCTATACTGTGAATCGGTCGTTCCCCAGGAACAACTAATGATATCGGCACCATTGTCGATGCAATAGTCGAACATCTGCTCCGTGATGCGTACACTGAATGAGGTACCGTGGATGGGCATAAAACGTACACCAGGTGCAGCACCAACAATACCCGTCCCATTACTGGCGGCAATGGCAACACTGGCACAGGGTGTACCGTGGGTGTAGCGGGCATCGCCGGAGGGCAGTTCCCTCCGACTGCTCCAAAGGTCATAGGGTTTGACAACCTTTCCCCGTAGATCAGGGTGGTTGGCATCAAAGCCATTATCGATCACCGCAAGCGTAATGCTGGAGCTGCCAAGATTACCTAAACGCCCCCAGGCGTCTTTTACCTTGGCATCGGCTCCTTTCTTGAGCCGGAAGTTAGCATCCACTACGAAGCCCTTGTTTTCCAGATGCCACTGGTGGTTCACCAGGGTGTCGCCAGGTGCGGCAAAGGCATATTCATCGACCGGCATGTCGAGGTCGGGTTCTGCTGTCTTGACTAACGAGAATAGCTGTAGCTGATGGGCTACTTTCAAGGGGTTAGGAGAGTTTTCCGTCACTTTCGCTACGATCAGCAAAGGCGTGCGACGCTCCAGTAGAGCTAAGCTATATTCTTCCAAGGCCATTAGTTGCTCCTCTTCACTAACGCCTTCCTCGAAGGTGATATAAATTTCACCAGTGGGTACCATTGGGCGGTTGCTGCCTTCTGCGTAGTATACGTGTGTTCCCAGATCAATATCCTTCTTCCGACGCACTTCATCTAGCTTCGTATCTACATCATCTTTTCCTTGTTCCAAAGTGACCACGTGAAAGCCACCCAGGCTTTGCAGTACTTCCTCCTTGACGTAGCCTTTCTTTTCCAGCTTCTTGCCCTCTTTTTTAGGTTTAAGGCCAACGAGAGACTTGCTTTTGTGGAGGGTGAGTTCGCCTTTGCCACTCTTCACGGAGATAGGAGCCATGCGGGTAGGGTTTTGATTATTGGCTAAATATAGGGAGTATTTGGAGTAGTATCCTTGACGGGGAGAGGTTTGGTCATTTCTCTAACCACCTCAGTTCGTGCGAAACGAAAAAAGGTCAGACCTCCCATTGAGATCTGACCTTCAAGTTACGCCATTAATAAATTCGGGTATAAAACGTGACATGGCAATACTTTAGTATGAAGTTGTCTAAAGTTTTGTGCTGGAACCGAGCGGTAAGGCTTGTGTTTGCTGGCGTCCGCCTCAGGCGGATTTGTTTCGTAGCCGGAAGCTACGGGGCTAAAAATAGCTGAAGACCAGCGGGCGCAATGCTTGCTGCGTAGGTAAGCATGAAAACTTTAAACAACTTCTATCTACACATCACAGAAAAATCCTG
>SPJK01079660.1_pt1 | contig 13209 bp, 12 predicted proteins | sample 3741771 | NCBI WGS metagenome assembly SPJK01 (sample SAMN10925997, study PRJNA522277) | cold seep metagenome | isolation source: Elba SIP-enriched marine methane seep metagenome, extraction at timepoint T2 | place: Italy: coast of Elba, Mediterranean Sea | reverse complement strand
TCTGTGCCACCTTGCCGCTGACTTCCGCCATGCGACGCATCGCTTCGTCGTAGGACTTTTCCCCACCGTAGCGTTCTGGCGAAAAGAAGTTAAGTGCGACAGGAAGCGTGAAAGCATCTGCGCCACGGCGTTCACTTAGATAAACAACCCCCTGGCCTCCGGTTCCAAGAAGACGCTTAAGATGTAAGTGCTTGGTCCAACCTAGCCGTTCTGATTGGACGAGATCATCGTAGCGCTTACAGAGAGCGAAGTTCTCCGTAGGCTTAGGCTGATCACCGTGGAAGGTGAGCGTTCGACTTTGGTGGATTATCGTTGTGTTCATATATGCTTAGGCACAGGGGCCATTGCTTACAAGCAACCTCAAACCATTTGCAATAAGCTTCCTACGAAATTTGATGCTTTGTACAAGAAGGCTGCTTGTTGGTAATTCGTTGTTCTGTTTTCAAGATGAGTATCTATGGCTTAGCCATTAATGAAAAGTCTAAGCACATGGTGCTTTAAGTGAAGCTACGACCTCACCCATACCAATCAATCATACCTTGGTAGGTATAGGGCTGCGAGATCATAACTGCCTTAGTAATTCGCAGAAATCCCCAATTAATTCTTATGAAAACCTTGGGAAATCTTATTTTTAGATGTAATGAACCTCTCGATTTAGACATTCCAGGCAGCATTTTGCGGTAGAGGAAACCCAAGTTGCTTATCCGTAAGATTCAGTAATGGCCGCTTCTGGACGTATCGTCTAAGGTTCTCACAGAAAAAATCGGTCATATCGTCAATGCGCCGAGCCGCTTGCCCACCAACGTGTGGGGTTATTAAAACTCGCGGGTTATCCCAAAGACGACTATTCTCTGACAAAGGTTCCACTTCCGTCACATCCAATCCAGCGCCAGCAAGATGGCCGCTCTCAAGCGATTCAATCAAATCTTCTTCAACCACCAAAGGACCTCGGGCCATGTTAATCAGCAAAGCATTTTGGCGCATGTTTGCCAAACGTTCCGCGTTGAACATGCCGCGTGTTTGATCATTCAAGGGTGCTGCAAGAACGACGATATCCACGTCAGCCAGCATCGAATCGAGCTCGTTGGCTTCTCTAAGGCTAGCAACGTATTGCGGTTTGTTCTCGGGAAAAAGATCCGTTGCATGGATTTCACAGCGAAAAGCCTGGAGAACTTCGGCTAGTCTTCGACCATTTCCTCCGAAACCAACGATACCAATTTTTGCCTTGTGCAAATCTCTCGTCGGACGACGGATGAATTCTCGTTTCTGTTGCGCACGGAAAAAGGTCGGCAAACTTCTCAGCAATCCAAGGGTTATAGCAAGCGTGTGATCGGCAACTTGATCTGCCAGTATGCCCGAAGCGCTTGTCACGGGAATCTCAGAAGCTTGCACTACCGGAACAAGGCAATGATCCATGCCTGCAGCAGAGGACTGAATCCATTGAAGACGTCCTGCCTGGACGACTTCCTCCCAAGGAACAGGAACTTTAGCGTGTCCGCAGTAGATATCAGCTGTAGGAAGCTCTTCGGCGATGCGTTCTTGCCCGGCATCAACAAGTTCAGCGTCGATACCGAGCTCATCGACAACGGTCTGGATTTGGTCTACATGTTTATTTTGGACGGGAAAACAAAAAACTATGCGCATCAAACTGTTTTTCTTTGAGCAAAATGGGAACTAATTTCTCGAATTACCATTCAAAGGCAAAATTACCCCGAAAACTAGACTCCCATATACCAAAACTACGACTTCAGAGTATTGGCGAGTGACTTTGTGTTGCGTAAAATAAGATGGTCGCCTACTAAGAACCTAACAAATTCAGTTAGGCTCATCCTGCAACCTAAGTTGCTAACCACCTAGTTACAAATACCTCTCTCTCTGTTCATACATGCGACACTTCTCCCTATCACTGATTGTACTCTTGGTATGCCTTCGTCTTGCGACAGGTTGGCATTTTTATAATGAGGGGCAAAAGAAGTTTGATGGCTCATTTACATCAAAATACTTCTTGCTCGCAGCTAAGGGACCTGCTGCACCGATTGCTCAGGGCATCGTCAACGAGAATTCAGAACGAGATGCCTTGCTGGCAACTCCTAGAGAATATGGTTCCGTAACGACCGAGAAGCCCTACACTGTATGGCTACAAGCCGTTGAACAAGAATGGCTCAACCGAGCTGCGGAAGTTGATAACGAATCGGTAACCGAATTTACTCAGCAAAAACTTGTCAAACTGAAAGAGTATTTGGATTCTCAGATCGACACGATTGTCGACATCCAGCACGAAGCTTGGCGTGCTGAAAAGATGCGAACCAAAAATCAATCGAGCGATAATTCTGATCCTGCCCCTTTTGCCCAAAAGCGTCTCTCAAGCAAAGAGGCTGAAATCAAAAATTGGATTACGCCTATCTTGGCAACAGCGGATAGCTATGAAGAAGAACTTGGGGAAGAAATTTTAGAAGTATTCGAAAGCGAAGGTGTTGGCGTCGCGAAGTATAACCAAATGCAAAGCATTTTTCTTCCGACCTCGACCCTATCAAAGATTGATACGGTTGTTAAATGGACGGTTCTACTTTGTGGCATCGGACTGTTTCTAGGCTTCTGCACAAGAGTAGCTGCAATCGTTGCTGCGGGATTTTTACTATCTGTTATGGCAACGCAACCTTTATGGGTTGAAGGTGCCGATACCACTTATTTCTTTTATCAATTAGTTGAAGTCATTGCTTTAATTACCCTTGCTTATGTTGGTGCAGGCCAATGGGCGGGCTTCGACATTATTTGGAACAGCGAAACCACGACGAATACCGAGAGTTAATTATGGACTTGTCAGACGAAGAAAAGAAAATCGGTAAAGAGAATTACCAACGGGTCACGGGTCAGGTTCTTCAGAACGATCCGACGCGTCGTGAGTTTTTGCAGCAGGCAACCCTGGCTGGGGCTGTCGCAACCGGTGGTATCGGAGCTGCCTATTACGGTTACTCAAAGCCAGATGGAGACCGCCTCCGCGTAGGCATCATCGGCACCGGCGATGAAGGCAATGTTCTAATCGGTGCGCTCAATCCTGAGTATATTGAAGTCAAAGCAATAGCCGACATTCGTCCCTACAGTGTTCACCGAGCATTTCACGGCGACAGCTATAGCCCTTCAGCTCTAGAAGCTCGCCCAGGCCTGATTAGCGTCTACAGCTACGCCGACGAAGAGGCTGCTCGTAAAGAGATTGACGTCTACACGGACTATCAAGACCTTCTTGATCGCGATGACATTGAAGCAGTCATTATCGCCTTGCCACTATGGATTCATCATCAGGCGGCTGTTCGAGCAATGCGTGCTGGTAAGCATGTCTTGACGGAAAAACTAATGGCATGGGATGTTGCCCAGTGCAAAGAGATGGGACGCGTTGCGGATCAGACTGGCCTGCTACTCTCCACTGGCCACCAACGTCACTACAGCATTCTCTATGACAATGCCGTCGATACGATTCGCCGAGGTATCATTGGCGACATTCACCACATTCGTGCTCAATGGCACCGAGGTAATCTCCCTGGACGAGACAGTTGGCAACCATCGTTGCCTCAGTCACTTCCTTTGGAAGATGTCTTGAATGCTATTCGTGCTGCACGCAAGCTTCCTTCAGGTGCTAAGCAAGCAGAAGCCGATTTGAAATCGCTTCACAAAATTACGCTTGAGCTCGACGCATGGCAAAAACGAGTTGATCAGCCAGACAAATATGGAATCAAGCCGGGCGAACTTGATCTATGGCGTCGAAAGGTTGCACAAAAGCAAGCTCAGCTAAAAGACATTGCTGTTGAAGCTGGCGATTTTGGTTACGAAGACGCTTCACTTGAAGGTGGATACAAATACACTCCACTGGAAGAACTCATTCGCTGGCGACTTTGGAATCGTACCGGCGGTGGCCTGATGGCTGAACTTGGTAGTCATCAGCTAGATGCCTCTGGGATTTTCATTAGCTCCCAATTCGACACGAAATCTGGCAAACGGGCTAAGGTGAATCCACTTAGCGTGACTGCTGTTGGTGGCCGTCACCTCTTCCCCGCGGATCGTGAAGTCGATGACCACGTTTACGCCACCTACGAGTATCCTGGCAAAGGATACTTTGAAGATAACGACCCGACCAAGGCAACCGTTGCCGATTCCAACAAGAAGGTCGTCGTCACCTACTCATCGATCAACGGAAATGGATTTGGTGGTTACGGTGAAGTCGTCATGGGCACCGAAGGCACCATGATCCTTGAGCGAGAACAAGAGACGCTTCTCTATGCAGGATCTAAAACCAAAACAAGTGTCTCCGTCGACAAAGACAATGGCTTAGTCGATTCCTACGAGACCGGCGGTGGATATGCAGCTGCGGAAGTGAACGCCGTTACGGAACAAGTCAGCCGAGGCTATCGCGAAGAGATTGAACATTGGGCATGGTGCATCCGCTCGGAGCAACCGCAAGAAACGCTTCACTGCTATCCTAAGGTAGCCCTAGCCGATGCAGTGATTGCTTTGACAACGAATCTCGCCATCAAAGAACAACGCCGTGTTGAATTCAATCCGGAATGGTTTGATCCCAAGAGTGATGCCGTTCCATTTGGTCCAACTCCAGCAAAGGCAGAAGCTGTCAAAGCCTAATCGAAAGATCAAGTAATATCTCATGATCTTTCTCTCTGGCGTATGGCGTGATTTAGTTCTCGTTAATTACGAGGTCGATCCAAGGGTACTCGATCCCTATGTGCCTGATGGAACAACACTCGACGCATTCGAAGGGAAATTTTATCTCAGCTTGGTAGCGTTTCTCTTTGATAAGACTTCGGTTCTTGGACTGCCTGCAATTGGACATCGTAAATTTGAAGAAGTTAATCTTCGCTTTTATGTCAAACCTGATAAAGATCCGAGTATTCGTGCAGTCACGTTCATCAAAGAACTCGTGCCGTTTCCAATAATCCCCTTCGTTGCAAACAACTTATTCAACGAAAATTATGCTTCCGTTCCGATGGACCATGGGCAGGATGAAAATCGGCTTTGGTACTCCTGGGGCAAAAAATCGACCAACCGCGTTACCGCAAAAGTCGATTCAGAATTAAGTCTTCCCGCAAAAGGATCGCTGTCGGAGTTCATCACAGAACACTATTGGGGTTATACCAAAGCAAAAAAATCGACGATCGAATATGAGGTGAAGCATCCGACTTGGGAAAGCTGTGAAGTCAAGGAATATTCAGTCGATGTCGACTTCGAAGCGAGTTATGGAAAAGAATTCTCATTTCTTAGTAGCTGCTCACCCGCAAATGTTCTCTTTGCTAAGGGATCAAGCGTAACGGTTTCGTTCCCTAGCCACATGTAAAGTGTTGCTCTGACAGTATTTTTCTTTGTCGAACCTATGTCATTCATGAAGGAATAACACTGGCAGTTATTTTTTCTTTAAAATTCGTTACACTACGAGCATCCGACGGCATGGGGCCGATTCGGTTTACCTACACAGATTAGCGGGCCAGTTGTGACGTTTGATATTCGCCATGCCTTGGAAGGCTGGGAGTTTGATCCTGAGGATGTGACCGTCCGGTCCATCGAAGGGGAAGATGGTGAGGAGAAAATCCAGCTTCGCCTTGATCTTGGCATCCTGCAGATGGAGGTTAACGGACGTCCCGATGGTAAAAAGGTGCAAGATCACGGATCTTGGCTCGAACTGTATGAAGCCAAGCAAAAAGAGCATGATGGGGCCAATCCCGACGGCGTTCCTTTTCAGCTAGAAACCGAAGAATGCGACCGGCTGCTTCGTGAAGGGGTCCAGTACTATCACCGTTACATCAGCTTTTGGACGATGCAGCGTTACGAACTGTGTGCTCGAGATACCGAGCGTAACCTTCGATTGTTCCGATTTGTCCGTGAGTATGCCAAGCTTGATCGAGATAAATTTCAGTTCGATCAGTGGCGTCCTTACGTGATTATGATGCATGTTCGTGCTGTGGCCACACCGCTCGAAGAACTTGATCAATTCGATGCAGCTATCGGCGCTATCGAATCTGGCATTCGGCGCGTTGAGCAATTCTTAGTCGACTACGGCCAGGAAGAGCATGCGGGAAAAATTAACGAACTGAGTTTTCTAAAACGCTGGCTTCGCAAGTTGAAGAAAAAAACCAACCAAGCACAGGAAGAGCCAGACGGCGGTGAAGAGGAAGATCCGATCCAATCTCTTGAAGAAGAACTTGCCGAGGCTATCGAGCAAGAAGACTACGAACGGGCCGCGGCATTGAGGGATCAACTCAGCCGGATTGAAAATCCTCCCCCACCTGGCACCTAAACAACGTTCTGTTGATATGTCTAGAGATTTAGCAGACAAGTTGGTTGATCATCTTTGCAAGTATGATTCGCTGGCAGTTCTCTTCTCGGCAGGTGTTGACAGCGCCATTGTCGCAAAGGCGGCCGAATTAGCCTTAGGCTCAAAAGCAATTGCCTTCACCGGGGTTGGCCCCGCTCTCGCCGAGGGGGAACTTGAATTAGCCAAGCAAACCGCCGAACAGATTGGCATTGAGCATCATGTTGTCGTCACCGCGGAAATCAACGATCCGCTATACGTCGTCAACGATAAAAAGCGATGTTACTATTGCAAAACAGAACTCTATACAACGGCAAGAAGCGAAGCAGAACGACTAGGTTTCCAATACCTTGCTAATGGCGCAAATGCCGACGATGTGTCGGATTATCGCCCGGGAATGATAGCCGCAGACGAGAACCAAGTTATCAGCCCCCTCTTGGAGCTTGGCATCACGAAACAGCAAGTGCGTGAACTTGCCAGCCATTGGTCTCTTAAGGTTTGGGATAAGCCGGCAAGCCCCTGCTTGGCGAGCCGGATTGCCTATGGTCAGGCGGTAACGCCCAAGCGTCTGAGAATGGTGGATCTCGCCGAGCAATGGATCAAAAAAATCGAACGGAAGGGATTTCCTTCGATTCGCGAAGTTAGAGTCCGATATTTAGCTGGTAATATTGCACGAGTCGAGGTCCAACCGGACTGGGTAGATTTCCTAAACCAACCTACTCAGGCTCAAAATCTTCGAAATGCGTTGCTTGGTCTGGGCTTTCAAAGGATCGAAATTGCCCCGGATGGCTACGGCTCCGGCAGCATGAATGATCTTATAAGCCTAGAAACACCCTCATCTGCAATCGTTTCTAAAGCAGCAAAATGAGTTGATTATTCAAATTTGCCTTTATATACAGGCTTATTGGCTGCTGGTTTACAAAAACATCCGTTTCCGGCGGACCTTGCGATTGGGTTAAAAAACCCAGCTTTTGTTTATCAATGTTAAGAATCGGCCAAATAAATTTGACCGATGTATCAAAAGCTTGCTACAATTTGCACTGGGTAGCGATGGCCATGGTGCCAAGTCGTCAAGCCCTACGCGGTATATCTTTTTTGTGAAGCGAACTTCGATTGCGAAGCCCCGGCGAAAAATTTTCAGCGTAGTGCGCCGGCTTACACACAACGGCTTTGCTATACGATGAAGAGATTCATGTATCCCTCAGGCAACAGCTGCTTGATTGTATCATGATATATCTTTTCTAATCCACAGCAGTTGGCATGGCGAGTCTCTATTCGAGCTCTGCCTTAGCGTTGCTTTTGGATACGGATAGTTGCCCTAATTTTTTTGCCGTCTGGAAAATTGCTTCGGTCTCATCGGTGAGTCTGAATTTTCCTTAGGCAAGCACTACGAGTTTTCGAGAGAGATAGCGAGATGCCGCAAGGTACCATCAAAAAGTTGACTGAGAAGGGTTTTGGATTCATTGAAGGAGAGCGTGGCGATATCTTCTTCCATCATTCTTCCGTTGAAGGAGTTCGGTACGACGACCTACAAGAAGGTACGCCCGTTGAATACCAAGAAGGAAGTGGCCCCAAGGGTCCACGTGCAGAAAACGTTAAGGTAATTAACTGATTCGTCAGTAGCTCGGTTCCTAGGCGGAATAAATCGAGCACCTTATACACGAACGAGCAAAGCCGTTGTAGCTTAGGTAATAACCAAAGTTATGACGGCTTTCTTTTTTGCTCATCTTTTTTTGCTCATCTAAAGTAATTATATGCAAACTCGGAACTGTCAAGTTTCTCGTCTCGTCATCATCAAGAACAACATTGCAACTGAATAGGTACGCAATTCAATGCCTTATCTCGCTAACGAAAATCGCTATGCCAATACGACCTATCAACGAACAGGAAAAAGTGGTCTTAAGTTGCCACCTGTCTCGTTAGGCCTTTGGCATAACTTTGGTGGCGTTGACCAATTTGAAAATGGAAGATCGATAGTCCGAGCTGCATTTGATCATGGCATTACCCACTTTGACTTAGCCAACAACTATGGCCCACCGCCTGGTAGTGCCGAAGAAAATTTCGGAAAGATCATGGCCGAAGATCTTATGCCTTATCGAGATGAATTAATCATCTCAACCAAGGCAGGATACACGATGTGGGACGGACCTTATGGCGACCATGGGTCAAGAAAGTACTTGCTGGCGAGCCTCGATCAAAGCCTTGCAAGAATGGGACTTGATTATGTCGATATCTTTTATTCCCACCGCCCCGATCCTGAAACTCCCTTAGAAGAAACGATGGGAGCCTTGGTATCCGCCATTGAACAAGGCAAAGCACTATACGCTGGCATCTCCAACTACGGTGCCAAAGAGACACACCTAGCCGCTGAAATTCTCGAAGACTTTGGTCATCCCCTGTTAATCCATCAGCCAAGCTATTCAATGTTCAATCGATGGGTAGAAGACGATCTGCTCGATACGCTTGAGGAACTCGGCGTCGGTTGCATCCCTTTTTCGCCACTTGCTCAAGGTTTACTTACCGATCGGTATTTAAAAGGCATGCCTGAGAATTCTCGAATGGCAAAATCTCACGGATTTTTGAAAGAGGATGCCCTTTCGGAAACGGTCCATAGTCAGATCATCGAATTAAACGAACTTGCCGTGCAACGTGGTCAATCACTTGCCCAAATGGCGCTGGCTTGGATACGGAAAGATCCACGCATCACGACAGTCTTAATTGGAGCTAGCTCGGTAAATCAGCTAAACCAAAACTTGGCTTGTACTGACACGCCTACTTTCAGCGATGAGGAACTCAACAAGATTGAGTCCATCCTCGCAAAGAGCTAACCTTGAGCGACTGCTTCTTCGGTTAATTGACTAACTTCCTCCAGATGCGATTCAACATTCTGAGAAGGTTCAATGTCATATTCGTAGGCACGGAGTTTGTTCAGCCCATCCAAGGCAGCGACTTTATAACACTCTGCCATGGTTGGATAGTTGAATACGGTATCGCTGAAGTACTCAATCGTACCGCCGAAAGCCATAACCGCTTGGCCAATGTGAACGATCTCGGTTGCTGAATCGCCTATCACATGGATGCCAAGCACCTCCAACGTTTCACGATGGAAAAGAAGCTTAAGCATTCCGGTACGGTCACCAGCGATTTGGCCTCGAGCAATTTCTGAAAAACGCGCGATTCCCATTTCGTAGGGCACTTGCTCTGAGGTGAGCTGCTGCTCGTTCTTACCAATCAGTGATATCTCGGGGACGGTGAACAAACCGTAAGGAATTTCGCCCATGCGGTGCGTCGAAGCGCCAAAAGCATGGCAGACGGCTTGGCGTCCCTGCTCCATCGAAGCACTTGCCAAAGATGGAAAACCAATGATGTCACCCACTGCGTAGATGTGCGGTACATCGGTTTGGAAAAACTCACTTGCGTTGATACGTCCGCGTGAATCCGGCTCGAGTCCAGCGGCTTCAAGATTCAAGCGGTCCGAATCGCCCTGACGGCCAACGCTAAACAGAACCGTTTCGCCAAGAATTCGTTTGCCACTTTCAAGTTCAACGGCCACTGACTTGTCGGTAACGCGACGAACTTCCGAAACGTTCTCGCCAAGGCGGAAGGTTACACCCATGGAACGTGCTGTGTATACAAGCGAATCGACAATTTCTCGGTCGCAGAAGTCAAGCAGACGCTCGCGTCCGTCGATCACCGTTACCTTCACTCCCAAAGTTGCAAACATCAATCCATATTCAATCCCAATCACTCCGCCACCGACAACAATCATCGAACGGGGAATGTGATCAAGGTTCAAAAACTCATCGGAATCAAAAACCGTCTTACCATCGAACGGAATATGAGGAGGTCGTGCTGGTCGAGTTCCAGGTGCCAACAGGATCTTGTCTGCATCGACGTAAATAGGTTCATCTTCGGTCACTACTTCAATACGATTTGGTTCGACGAAGCTGGCTTCCCCAACAATGGTTCGAATGTCATTACGATCGAATTGATCTTGGATGATTTCCCATTCACCTGTGCTTACCTCAGCAAGTTTTTGGCGAAGATCATCCATCGTAATACCACCACGTGCACGATACTGATCGGCATAAACATCTCGCTGCCGGAATCCAGTAAGGTGAAGAATCGCTTCGCGCATTGTTTTCGATGGGATGGTTCCCGTATGAAGGCATACCCCGCCAACCAATTCGCGTGCGCGCTCAATGATCGCAACTTTCTTGCCGAGCTTAGCTCCTGCAATTGCCGCCTTTTGCCCGCCAGGACCACTTCCTACAACAACCAAATCGTATCGCATCGCGTTTTGCCTTTACTTCGGATTATTTAACTCAAATCGAGTTATGCCCAAGAAGAAAACATCTCGGTGAAAAAGGCTAAGTTACCCCCAACACTAGGGAGCAGATCACTTTGTTCACGGAGGTAATCCGGCTCGGTTCCGAATCGATTGGAACGATTAGAGGGGTTTCACGACCTAAGCGAGGAGCCAATCGACCATGGGCTGAGCTTGCTCAAGCGTATCCACCAGAAGATCCGGTTCGTGAGAAGAGAGTTCGTCGCTGCTAACAATGCCCGTCGGTACGGCAACCGCATAGGCGCCAATTGATCGAGCGCAGGTAATGTCATTGACCGTATCACCGATTACGACGACTCTTTCCTCGGTGGGCTCGGAATCATTTTTCTCCTTGTGATAGTCGATAGCAGCATCACGCGCTGCGGCTGCAATGTCGTTCCGATCGGGGTGATGATCACCAAAACCACCGAAGGCAAAACGATCCCAAAGGTCATAGTAACTGAGCTTACGCTTAGCCGCCTGCACCGCATTACCGGTCAGCAAGCCAACATGAATGTCGTCATGCTTTTCCAATTCATCCAGCAAAGCCAATACACCTGGCAACACAAGGCCGTCCCGTTCTTCGAGCTGAACTTTCAAATGCCAAAGGTATCCGGCCTGGAATCGTTCCCAATTCTCTTGGGAATTCTCAATGCCGTGCCACTCAAAGAGATCGCCGGCGATGCCCCGGTCACTACGGCCAGAAAAGGTGACTTCGTTAGTAAGTTCCTTAACGCCAAACTCTTGACGAAATGTATCGGCAAAAGCGTACATTCCCGCCTTGCCGGTAAGGACCAACGTACCATCAATGTCGAAGAAGCAAACTTTCATTGCAATATATTTCTAATTAAGTGGCTTGAGACCACGTTCTTTTCTTTGGTCGTTTAACATTTTCAAAGCAGCCGGTTCATGCTTCAGCAACTTCACTAACTGCGAAGTTGATACCGCCAATGCTTCAGCAGCTGCACTATTTTCCCAATCTTGCGATGCCAAATAATCCAAAGCTTCGGCAAGCAGTGTTGGGAAATCTTCGTGAGAAGGGTTAATCGAAAGTTTACCACCCTTGGATCGAGATGCCCACAGTTCACTAGGCGTGTTTAACGGTTCGGTTCGAATCGACAAAGCCAATCGAATTCGTAAACGGAAGAGGGCGACTTCACGATTTTGTTGTTGGCTTCGCTTTTCGTTCGCCTCAGCGGCAACACCAGATGGTCGGTGGGTAAGCTCAACCGCGGTCTCAACCTTGTTGCGATGTTGCCCGCCAGGTCCGCCCCGACGCAATCGCCGTTCGTCGCATTCGGCTAGCAACTTCTCGCCGGTCAAAGAAGCTGGATGGACAGACATCCGCTTAACCTTCTGCCTGAAGTCGACGTGCGACTTCAACAGCAAAGTAAGTCAAAATGCCATCAGCACCAGCTCGCTTGAAGGAAAGCAAGCTTTCCATAACGACCTTGTCGCGATCAAGCCAACCGTTCGCCGCGGCAGCAGCGATTTGGGCATACTCTCCCGAAACTTGATAAGCAAACGTCGGGGCTTTGAATGCCTGCTTTACGCGCGTAACGATATCGAGATACGGCTGACCCGGTTTAACCATCACCATGTCCGCCCCCTCGGCCAAATCGAGAGCGACTTCACGAATCGCTTCGTCTCCGTTGGCAGGATCCATTTGATAAGTGCGTTTATCACCCGAGCCAAGATTGCCTGACGAACCAACGGCATCACGGAACGGCCCGTAATAAGCGGACGCATACTTGGCGGCATATGCCATCAAGGTCACGTGATCAAAACCTGCTTCGTCCAAAGCTTTGCGAAGATAGCCAATTCGGCCATCCATCATGTCACTCGGAGCGATCACATCACAGCCCGCTTCTGCTTGGCAGATCGCTTGCTTGGCGAGTGCTTCGAGAGTCTCGTCGTTGACGACGTAATCGTCACGGACCAATCCGTCTTGGCCATGGCTTGAATAAGGATCAAGCGCAACGTCCGCCAAGATGCCTATCTTGTCACCAACCGACGACTTGATGGCACGCATGGATCGGCAGACCAAATTGTCAGGGTTCCATGCTTCAGAGGCATCCTCGGTCTTCAACGCTTGCGGCGTCGCAGGAAAAAGGGCGACGGCAGGAATGCCAAGCGATGCCGCTTCCTCCACCGCCTTCACGGCCAGATCAATCGATAGCCGTTCGACGCCCGGCATCGAAGGAATCGCCTCACGGTGATTCTCCCCTTCGCAAACGAAGAGTGGCCAAATCAGATCGGCGACCGAGAGTGAATTCTCAGCAACCAAGCGTCGCGACCAGTCATAACGGCGTAATCGTCGGAGCCTCGTTTGGGGAAAAGCTCCAAAAGGATTCGTATTCGAGGATTCTGGCATAGCAAGCTTGGGGTAAAAAAGAGTATCAAGACTCCCTCACATCATCGCCCGACTTCAGCGTAAAATCCACCGGGTACGATTGACATCTTCCAAGCTAGTCACCAGTTGCCATGGGTCAAAATCCTACAACCAGCACGACCAATCCACGAAAGGGACCGCCCGAACTGCGTGTCGGCCCGTTTTGTCTGACGTCGGTCG
>SPJK01069886.1_pt1 | contig 13209 bp, 7 predicted proteins | sample 3741771 | NCBI WGS metagenome assembly SPJK01 (sample SAMN10925997, study PRJNA522277) | cold seep metagenome | isolation source: Elba SIP-enriched marine methane seep metagenome, extraction at timepoint T2 | place: Italy: coast of Elba, Mediterranean Sea | reverse complement strand
TCGTCCTGGCGCAGTGTTCGATACTTCTAGTCTCGAGATCTTAGAAGTCGGAGATAGTTTTGAGAACTATCTCAGGACTGGAGACCTAGGCTTTTTCTTTCAAGGGCAGCTCTTTGTCAGCGGTCGCGCCAAGGAAATGATGATCATTTCCGGCAAGAACTATTTCCCCCAAGACATCGAGGCTGTGGTGCAAAACTGTCACGAAGATTTAGCGCCCCTAGGCAGCTGCGCCTTTTCCGTGCCCCAAGACGAGACTGAAGCGCTGATCGTAGCAGCTGAGGTGCAGCGTACTGCCTATCGCCAATGTGATCCAGAAGCGCTGTCTAAGGCCATTAGGCAGGCGGTGTTTATGCAGTGTGGGTTAGCGATCAAAGAAGTTGTTCTTTTACGACCGCTCTCCTTGCCGAAGACATCTAGTGGGAAAAAACGCCGTTTGGCCCTCAGGGAGCAGTTTCTAGGAGGCACAGTGACGGGCCGACTCAGCCTGCAGGACGAAGGATAAGGGATATATCTATGACGCAGTTAAGCCAGCAAGAAATTCAGGTGTGGATGGTGCGTACTTTGTCAGAAGTACTGGAGCTTACTCCCGAGCAGATAGACGTGGTAGCCGAATTTGGTAGCTACGGGCTGGACTCCATCAAAGCCTTTAATCTCACCGGAGAGTTGGCGGAATGGTTGGACATGGAGCTTTCGGCAACGCTTTTTTGGGAGCACCCAACTATAGAACAACTCTCCAGCCATCTTGCCGAGCAGGTCGCTGAAGCCTCGTGATAAGTCCACCCTCATATCAGCAGGGGCCACTTTGGTTTCTGCATCAGCTCGACGAAGCCGATACTGCCTATAATATCGGCTTCTCGTTGCGATTTGAGGGACAACTCCAACTATCTTCACTGCAATTGGCGCTCAAAGCGATCGTGGGGCGTCACGATACATTGCGCTCGGTGATCACTAATGAAGGAGGCAAGGCCGAAGTGGTGGTCCGCCCTCCTTCAGAGCTAGATGCGCACCTATCAAGGACCAAAAGCTCCAACTATGTGCATGCGACAGAGTTGGCGGAGGCTTTTGCACAGCATCCTTTTGATATGGCGCAAGGGCCGCTCTATCGCTTCTTGCTCATTGAAGTAGAGCCTACTGTCCATCTATTAGCCTGCGCCTTTCAACACGTTGTCTTTGATGGTGGTTCGGTGGCAATCTTTCTTAAAGAACTATCAGAAACCTATAAGAAGATAGTATTAGATGATTTCGAGGAGCTTGAACCGCTCAAGTATCAATATAGCGACTTCATCAAAACTCAGCAAGCTTGGCTAGAGGGTGAGAAAAAGGCTCGATTGAGCGAAGCCTGGAAGGATGCTCTGCAAGGGGTCGCAGCGCCCTTGGTTTTGCCGAGTGACTTCAAGCACCAGCCTCGAGAGAGCTACCCCGGTGCGGTGTATCGCCAACAACTTACTGCTGGGGATAGTTCGAAGCTCAAAACCCTGGCCAAGAAGCTTAAAGCAACCCCCTTTATTACCTTGATGGCTGCCTTTCAGGCCCTTTTAGCTCGCTATACAGACCAAGAGGACGTGGTGGTGGGCTCGCCAATGACCTTACGGATGAACCGCAAGCTGGGGCAAATGATCGGGCTTTTGGTCAATACCGTGCTCTTTCGCGCCTCTTTGGATGAAGAGAGCAACTATCAGAGCCTGGTTGAACAAGCTCAGCTGGCCTTTAAACACATTCTCAAAAACTATCAGCTACCCTTTTCCGAGGTCGTTCGGGCGGTGGCACCTGATCGTGTCTGGGGGCACAACCCACTCTTCCAAGTAATGTTTATCTATCAGGGGGCGCCTGAGAAGTATTCTTGGCCAAACCTGGAGGTGGATTATCAAGACTTGGCCTCGGGCAGCGCCAAGTTTGATCTTAGTTGTTCGGTGGTCGATGGCCCAGAGGGCTTTGAGGTTCAGTGGGAGTATCGAACCGACCTCTTTGGGCGCGAAACTATCGAGAGGTTGTCTAAACACTATGAACGCCTCCTCAAGCAGCTAATACTTGCTCCAGAGCGTCCTTTGAGAGAGTTTGAGATTCTCTCCGAAGAAGAGCAGAACTATCTACAAACGGTAGGGATTGGACCGCGGGCTGAGGTCGAGGCACCGCTTTTTCTGGAGCGTATCTATGAGCAGGTCAAGCAGCGCCCAGAAGCTTTGGCGCTGACTTCGGAAAAGCACCGGCTCAACTATCTCCAGCTCTGGCAAGAGTCTGATCAACTGGCAGAGGCCTTTTCACAGCGAGGGGTAGGAGCGGGGGACATCGTGGCCTTGCAGCTATCTCGCGAGCCCGAGTTTGTGGTGGCGGTTTTGGCGGCCTGGAAGCTAGGCGCTCAATATTTGCCTCTCGATAGTACCCATCCCCAAAAACGTCGGGAAACTATCTTAGAGGACGCTCAACCCTGCTTGTTGATTCAGAGCCAAGGGGAGTATTCGGTCGCCGAACTATTGGCCTCTGCAACTCTCTGTGGGCAGATTGAGTCTCAAGCGCCTCAAGCAGCTGAGCAAGGCGCCTACTTGATCTATACCTCAGGTTCCACCGGGCGTCCCAAAGGGGTGCAAGTCACCCAACGGAACCTAGCTAATCTCTTAGAAGGCATGCAGCAGGCTCTCAAAGTACAGCCCCACCAACGCTGGCTGGCTCTGACTACCTTCTCCTTCGATATTTCTCTACTCGAACTCTTCCTTCCCCTGAGTGTCGGCGCTGAGGTCATTCTCGCCAGCGAGAAGGAAGTACTCGACCCCCATCGTTTGGCTCGTCATGTCGATAATATCCCCTTGGATTATTTGCAGGCGACCCCCAGCAGCTGGCGACTGATCTCTCAAGCTTCGTTTTTAGACAAGCACTTGGTCGCCATTAGTGGAGGTGAAGCTCTCGATAAAGAACTGGCGAGAACTATTAGAAAGAGGGTGAAGAAGTTATTTAACGCCTATGGTCCCACCGAGACTACCATCTGGTCTTGCTTGCACGAAGTCACTGTGGATGACCTGAGCGCTGAGGCCACTCAAATCGTATCTATTGGCCAGCCTATCTTGGAAACCGAATGTTTGGTGGTTGATAAGCACGGGCGTAGGCAGCCTCTAGGAGTCCCGGGAGAGCTTCTCATCAGCGGTCTGGGCGTAACTCGTGGGTACTTAGGACGACCGGAGTTGACCGAGGCTGCTTTTGATAAAAAGGGGCGTTATCGCACCGGAGATCAAGCGCGGCTAGATAGTTCGGGACAGCTCGATTTTCTAGGCCGGATAGATAGCCAAGTGAAGCTGCGAGGCTTTCGTATTGAGCTAGGGGAGATTGAAGCGCTCCTGCGTAAAGCGCCGGGAATCAAAGATGCCGCGGTGGTGATCAATAGGGATGCGCTGTGGGCCTACTTAGTGGCTGAAGCCGGGGCTCTGCGGGATGCTGCTTCTACCAAGAAGTATCTCACTGGTCTCTTGCCCGAATATATGTTGCCTGCGGGCTACTATTTTATCGAGCGCATCCCCAAAACAGATAACGCTAAGATCGACCGGAAGAGCTTAGTTGCTCCGCCACAGAATACTTTTACATCTGAGCAACGAAGCCAGCCCACCAACGAATTCGAAGTGACCTTGGTAAGAATGTTCGAGGAAGTCTTAGGACAGACCTCCTTTGGTGTCGAAGACTCCTTCTTTGACCGAGGCGGGCATTCTATCAAGGCAGTGGAACTATCTGCACGGATAGAAGCAGCCTTACATTATCGCGTTCCAGTGATTGAGATACTTCGAGCCCAGACGCCGAGAAACCTCGCCCAGTACCTCAAGGATGGTGGCGCCAAATCACCACTACGGTCGATGATCGTCTTGAGGGCCACCGGAAGCCTGCCTCCGCTACTTTTTGTGGGGTCGGCTCTGCTAGCGAAAAATGTCCTCCAGCATCTAGATCCCGAGCAGCCGGTATATTGTCTCAATATTTTTGGTCTGACTAATGAGGACGGCCGAGCTCCGGAAAATATGACTGTGCAAAGTATCGCCGCGGCCTTCCTTGAAGATGTCTTGGCCATTCAAAATAGCGGGCCCTATCAAATTTGCGGATATTGCGCTGATTCCAAAGTGGCTTTGGAGTTGGCGGTGCAACTAAGGGCTCGAGGCAAAGAGGTCGGTTTTCTAGGAACTATCGACGGCGTGGGGCCTGCGGAGTTCAAGCGTCGGGATGGACGCCATTTGGGCCAAATGATGGTGGATTTCGGGGTGCCCTATTTGCGGACTCGCGTGGCCCGGCGCTATGTGGCTTGGCGTCGCTTGATGAAGCGCTATTTGGCCCAGGCAGGTCATTCAGCCTCTAGTTTTTGGCCGGAAATGAGCAGCAAGCTATCACTGCAGCATGACTTACTCTACGCCAACTATCACCGGGCCTTGGATGCCTATCGGGTGCCTAACTATCCTGGGCAAGTAACCCTTTTTTTATGCTCCGAGTTCTATCGCAAGCTTAACCAAGAGGCTTGGCAAGGCTTTGCCCAAAAGGGTGTGCGGGTGCTGGAAGTGCCCGGTTTTCATCACGGATTGTTTCAGGAGCCTTGGGTGCGCGATCTCGGTCTACTTTTTCGCCGCCATCTGGCTGATGCTCGCCGCTGATGTGGGTGCCGCTGGGGTAGCAGTGCCTATTTAGCGGCCTCCCTCAGGCGAATCTCAAAAAGTCGCTTTTTTTTCGAAGAGCCCACGCATCCCCGTGACCTTCGGGTCGTAACAAAAAAATAGAGGGGCTTGCCCGGGAGGATTTCATGCGTCGCATTCGAATCGCGTATGTAGGCATCAGCGAACCGATATGGGGGGCACTTTGTGCTTTGCTCAAAGGCTACCAGCATCAGTGCGAGATGCGTTGGGTTCGCCCCGGCTTAGACTCGCCTGCTGCGGTCTTAGCAGCGCGCTGCGCCAGTGTGGTCTGCTACGACCCTGCTTATTGTAAGTACTCCCAAAAGCATCGCAGCACTTTTGGGACCCGGCCTCGGCCTCTAGAAGTGCTACTTTGTCCCGAATCCACCAAGATTGAAGACTTGGAAGAGCATCTGGTGAGACTATCTCCTAATCGCCTGCGCTCTCCTGAGATTGGTCGCTGGCTTTGGGGCGAGGCGAAGCGACACGTAGCGGCTTTGGGCGCTTGGTTGGCCTCCGGTCAAGCCGGGGTAGCTCGCAATCTAGCGGGGAATCTGCTGGCGGAGATGGCCGAAGCCAGTACCATGATGAGCCTGTTCGCCTCCGAGCTGAATGCTTCGGGCGATGCGGTCGCTCGCGGAGAGGTTCTCGACGACCTGCAGCAGACCGCAGCGCGTTTGCGCACCTTGGCCGGGCAACAGCCCCAAAAACAGCGCGTTCTAGGTCCAAGTTTAGAGATTCGTAGTTTGCTGCGAGACTGTCTCGCTACCGTAGAAGACCAGGCCCTGTTGGATACTTATGAGTTAGAGCTAGCTTTTGAGCCCTTTTACGGGATGATTAATCAGCTCAAACCGATGGGATATGCCACGGAACTGTCTCTGCGGCTCTATCAGAGTGATCCTTGGCTAATGGAAATGCACTGGCCCCGCTTTCCGCTGGGATCCGGGTTGCTCACCGTGCATCACGAGCATTTTTGGGCCATGGGTGCTGCGCCCGAAGTGTTAAAACCAGAAAGCACCCAATCGGTGATTCGAGTGATGGTTCCTATTGCTCCTGGTCCCGTGGCCGAGGTGCGCACTCCCACTCCGCCGATCTCGGCTTTGGAAACTCTTTCACAGCGGCTATAAGTATTGTGCCACCTTGCGTCGATTGGCGCGATCAGGGGCGTTGTTCAATAGTTCCATCAAAGGCGCTGCTTCCTGGGAACTTAGGCTAAAGCCTCCCAGAGATACTTCTTCCAGCTCAAAGGCAGAGAAATCCGAGAGTATCGGAATGCCAAAATTAAGCCCCGCATGTAAGGAGGCTATCCATCCCGAGCCACGCTTTTCCTTGCGGTCGTCATAGGCTCTGAAAAAGCCCATCGCCGCTACGAGGATGCCTAAATCGGCTCCGCGGATAGTTAGCGGCCTAGCCATCTCTTCCCGCTCTCCATAAAAGCAAGACAGATATGCTCCAGCTGAGGCGCCCACCGCCAGGCGGGCGGCTTGGCCTACGGTCTGGCTAACGCGAATCTGAGCTCTGAGGGGTCCATCTTCGGGCAGGAAAACTATCTGAGTGCCCTGCAGCGCAGCTACACCGACCCCTGCTTGCTGGATAGAGCCGATAGTGATGGCTTGGGCATTGCTATCTATCTGGCCAGATACTTTCTCCAGGGCATTGTAAAGCATGGCGATAAGTTCTTCGCGGTCTTCTAACTTATCTGGAGCCTTCTTTAATAGTTCCGCAATGTAGAGCGTATTCTCTTTGGCTTCCTGAGCCTTCGCCGCAGCGTCGACTGCCGCGCCTTGGGCCTTGTTGGCAGCTTGCTCGGCGCTAGCTTTGACAGCTTGAAAAGCCACTGAGTTTTCGATTGATTCTTTTTGGGCTTGGAAGGCGGGATTTTGGGCCCATTTGGAGGTGGCTTCAGCAGCGCTTTTGTAGGCCCCAGCTGCCAAGTCAGCGGTTTTTTGAAAAGCTTCGCTTTGGGAGGCGGCCTGAAAAGCTTGTGCGGAAGCCTGGGAGACCTTCTCAAAAGCCTCGTTACTGGCTTCGCTGGCCTTTTGAAAAGCCTCGGACTGCTGCATTTTGTCTGCAGCCGCCTTGGCATTCTCGCCCCATTCTTTGGTCTTTTCCGAGGCTTGCTCTGCAAATTCGCCGGCGCTTTTGAGAAAGCGGTTAAAGCCGTTCATGGAGACCAAGCTTAGCACCTCCTCCGCCCCGGCAAGCGAAATTCGCTGCCTGCGATGGGATGTCGCAGAGCTTTCGGGGGGAGAAGGCAGCATAGATAGTTTGGTAGGCTGATAGGGAACTAGGGGAGGCCCACATAGGGGTAGCGGTTCATCATCGCCAGCATTGGTTGAGTCTGGGGGGCTTGCTGGTACATGGCTCTTCCCTCACTCAGCGTCATATGATTGGGCCCGCTGTGTTGTTCCAGAAGCCGGACGCTATCATTCTCCCAGTCGCAAACGGGGCAGATTTCATAGCTTCCCGGATTGTGGATAGTTGCGTAACCGCAGCAAGGGCAGGGGTTAAGATACTCTTGCTCGCCTTCGATACTTATCTCGATGCCGAATCGTTTTAGCTCTGTGGTGAGATAGTTGTTGGCAACGCCGTATAGATAGGTGCGTAGCGACCGGAGGATGTATCGTTCGGCTGTTCCTGATGAGATAACTAACTCCTCTTCGGATTCTATCCAATGGACCATACCAGGGTCCAGTAGGGCAGTAGCTGGCGAGTCTAGGTCAAGATCTCGGGCATCTTCCAGCTGCTCTTGTTTTTCTCGCTCCGATAGCTCCTGAGACCATTTTTGGGCTATCAGATCCTGTGCTTCGGATCTTTGCATCGTGTTTGGGTACTGTTGGCTGATAGTACTGCTGGTCCATAGCCTTGATAACTGCTTTTGCGAAAGTGGAGTTAAGAAGGCACGAAGGGGGCGTTTACTGGGAGCAAGAGAGCAGGGTGGAATAAGTCAGGCGGGGTAGAACTCCCTGTTAGAGAGGAGGCTTGCCGGGAGGACCTAGCGGAGGAGAAGCTTTGCTGCCCCTTCCTCAGACCAGCTTGCGGCTGAAGAAGATAGTTTCAGCCGACAAGAGAGGTTCTCAGGGGCTAGTCTTACTTCTCAAAGATGCAGACGTGGCCGGTTTCAATGGTGTTGTCAGCAAGATCGGGCTCACTTGCGAAGACATCGAACTCATCAGAATTAGTTAGGTGCCAATTTTGAGGAGGTTAGGCCAAGCTTCCATGTCGACAGTTGACCTCCACACTCCTCCGAAAAAACTCAGCGTAGATAGTTAGTCCAGCAAGCCGATACGCGCGCAGCTCCCAAGGTGAGCGTAGATGGGTGGACTGGCTTTGCTAGTCCGGGACCCAAAGTGAAACGCCCCCGGTCCGTGGATAGCTCCACTTACCGAAGGCGTCAAAACGTCCCGTCGAACTTATTGTAGATAGTTAATGGCCAGTTCGAAGCAGGTTCCCGTTAACTCCCACCTTCCGTCGAGAAAACTCAGCGTAGATAGTTAGTCCAGCAAGCCGACAGGCGCGCAGCAGCGGCTGAAAGCCGATGCGAAGGTGGGTGGCGAGGCTTTGCCTCGCCGGGCTCCATTAATATCTGTACCACTCGGGCTTGAAGGGGCCCTTCTGTGGGATGCCGAGATACTTGGCTTGCTCTTCGGAGAGCTCTTCCAGCTCAACGCCGAGGCGTCCGAGGTGAAGGGCCGCAACCTTCTCGTCGAGGCGCTTAGGCAGCACGTAGACGTTCTTGTCGTAGGTCTTCTTCTCGGGGTTTTGGAAGAGTTCGATCTGCGCCAAAACCTGGTTGGTGAAGGAAGCAGACATCACGAATGAGGGGTGACCGGTGGCGCAACCGAGGTTGACCAAGCGGCCTTGGGCCAAAACGATGATCTTCTTGCCGTCAGGGAAGACGAAGTGATCAACCTGGTCCTTGATGGGCTCTTCTTTGATCTCGGGGTTGTCCTTGAGCCAGGCAATCTGAATCTCGGAGTCAAAGTGACCGATGTTGGCTACGATGGCTTCGTTCTTCATGGCCTGCATGTGCTCGCCACGGATGACGTCGGCGCAACCGGTGGCGGTCACGAAGATGTCGCCCTGAGAAGCGGCTTTGTCCATGGTGGTGACTTCGTAGCCCTGCATTGCGGCCTGAAGGGCGCAAATGGGGTCGACCTCGGTCACGAGAACGCGGGCGCCACTGTTGCGCAGGGACTCGGCCACGCCTTTGCCCACATCGCCGAAGCCAGCGACCACGCCCACTTTACCAGCGACCATGACGTCGGTGGCACGGCGGATGCCGTCCAGACCAGACTCACGACAGCCGTAGAGGTTGTCGAACTTGGACTTGGTCACGGAGTCGTTCACGTTGATGGCGGGGCAAGCCAAAGTGGCGGCCTTTGCCATGTCGTAGAGACGATGCACGCCGGTGGTGGTCTCCTCAGAGATACCGCGGATGGGATCGTCACCCTCGAACATTTCGGGGTATTTCTCGTGCACGTGGATGGTGAGGTCACCACCGTCGTCGAGAATCATGTTGGGGGCCTTGCCGTCCTTGAAAGCCTTCAGCTGAAGGTCGAGGCACTCAACATATTCTTCTTCGGACTCGCCCTTCCAAGCGAAGACGGCGATGCCGGCCTTAGCCATAGCGGCGGCTGCGTGGTCCTGGGTGGAGTAGATGTTACAAGAGGTCCAGGTGACCTCAGCGCCCAGAGCCACCAAAGTCTCCATGAGAACGGCGGTCTGAATGGTCATGTGCAAGCAGCCGGCAATGCGAGCGCCGGCGAGGGGCTTGCTGTCGCCAAATTCTTTGCGCAGCGCCATGAGGCCGGGCATTTCGGTCTCAGCGATCTCGATCTCTTTGCGGCCAAAGTCGGCTAGGCTGATGTCGCGGATTTTGTAGGTTGCGGTCTGGTCCATGCGATTGCTCCTTGAAGAGTCGGGAGTGAGGCCGCCTGGGCCTTCATCCGTCCATCCGTATTAGCAGAAGAACGAATACCCGTCGACGGCAACCAACCTTGAGCCCGCGTCCTTGTCAACCAGCGACTCACATAGAGTCAGGCGGGTAATTGATATAGCGCTTGACGCAGGTCGTCGACGAGGTCTTGCGCGTCCTCCAAACCGATAGAAAGGCGCACGAAGCCGGGGCTAATTCCTGCCTTAGTTAGGGCCTCTTCAGACAATCCTCGATGACTCGCCATGGCCGGCTGGAGAACCAAAGAATGAGTGTCACCCAAAGAGCCGGCCCGCTGGAATCGCTCTAAAGTATTACAAAACCCTGTAGCGCGTTCCTTAGTTCCAGATAGTTCTAGAGATACTACCGCGCCGAATCCGTTCTCTAGGCACTCCCGGGCTAAAGCATGGTCAGGGTGACTTTCTAGACCGGGATAATGCACAGCCTGGACCTGGGGATGCTGGGCGAGGAAGCGCGCTACCTCCAGCGCATTGTGACAGTGCTGCTTCATGCGCAGAGGCAAGGTCTTGATGCCTCGGAGCACCAACCAAGCGGTCAAAGGCGCCATCACTCCGCCAGCATTGATCGCGTGGCTTCGCACCTGGTTAATCAGCGCACCTTTGCCTACGGTGATACCGCCAATAAGGTCTCCGTGGCCACCTAGATACTTTGAGGCACTATGTAAGACCAAGTCGGCTCCGTATTCTAGCGGGCGGGAGAGGTAGGCGGTAGCAAAGGTACTATCAACGATGACTTTGAGTCCCCTAGCTTGAGCCCAACGGATGAGTTTAGGCAGGTCCGGCACCCGCATCAGCGGATTGCCGATAGTTTCCAAATAGAGCAGCTTAGTATTGTCTTTGATACAACTATCGAGTGTCTCAAGAGACAGATCCTCGGCGAAGGTGGTTTGTAGACCAAGCTCGGCAAAGAGGCCGGTAAATAAGTTGTATGCACCGCCATAGAGGGAAGCGGGGGCGATCATGTGCTCGCCGGAGGTCATACATGCCAAAACCGCGGCGTGGATGGCCGCCATTCCCGAAGCAAAAGCGACCGAAGCTTCGCCTTGCTCCAGCTCAGCAACGACTCGCTCCATGGCATCGATAGTTGGATTGTTGACCCGGGTATAAACGAATCCTAGCCCAGGTTGGGTAATGGTGGCCTCCATGGCTTCTACGCTTTCGAAGGCGAAGGAGGAGGTTTGCACGATCGGTGTTCCGATGGCCTGACCATGGGTTGAGGGGGTGACTGCGCCGCTGTGAATGGCTTGGGTCGCAAAGCCGAGGGAGCCCTTCTTCATAGTTGGCACGCTAATGCATAGTTAGATTGTCGCCCACTGATAAAATTCTCGCATAAGGAATTTGGGATCACCCTATCTGTAAACTCAGGGTTTTGGTACAACGCGCTCATGGGTACGGCCGACACGCCCCGGGACTCTTTGGCCCGGAAAGCGATGTTTCGCATGGGCATTCGGTTGTTTCTAGTGACTCTGCTGATCACCACCTTGGCTTATTGGCACTTTTCCTCGGTGGTTCGTGAGCAGGCTCTAGATAGTCTCTCCAAATATGCGGACGAGCGAGTGCGCCGTGAGCAAACCCTCTTTGAAGTGGCCGAATCTAACCATCAGCAGATTCTCAAGGTCTTTCTCCATCGTTACCAGAACTATCCCAATGAAGCCGTAGAGGCGGACTTTGATAGATATCTGGAAAAGGGCAAAGATGGTCTCTACCGTCATCGTAAAGAAGGTTTTGATCCCATGTGGGATCCTCAGCTCTTCACCGGACAGAAGTGCCTTCCCCAACTCAGCAACGACGTAAAGAAACGTATTCTGGTGGCTCGATCCACCTTGCGCCAACTATCGCCGGCCTTTCGAGAGCAATTTGAGAGCACCTTTATCGCTTTACCTGAGCAAGCCGGAGCCCTCGACTGGCGCACCCGGGCTGATTTTGTCGGGCGTTATCTCAACAAGAAGACAGATTTCACGGTGAACGAGTGGTTCGTTCACGTGCAACCGGAGCAAAACCCCCTCAAAAAGACGGTTTGGACCAAGCTCTTCCGTACTAGAGCCCAAAGCTGGACGGTGGCGGTGTCTACTCCGGTCTATATCGATGGCAGCTTCGTTGCCAGCATTCATCATCAAGTCTCCTTGACAGATTTACTCACACGAACCGCAGAAAGCCGCCTTTCTGGGGCCTACAACTTATTGCTCGACCAAAAAGGCAAGATCCTCATGCACCCCAGACATCTGGGGATGTCTACCGAAGAGGTGTTGCAATTCAACGAGCAGTTCAATCAGCAACCCTCCCAAATTGAACTCATCAAACATCTCGAAGAGAAGGGCGTCGGAACCGGGGTCGTTCAGAGTAGCACCAGTAAAGACCACCTAGCGGTGCGTAAGGTGGCCGGACCAGGGTGGTTTTTGGTGGTAGGCATGCCGGAGCTTATCTTTGAGGCCGTAGGTTTTTCTACGGCGCGAGCAGTATTTCTTCTCGGCCTAGTTTCGCTGCTTTTGGAACTATTTCTCCTTTGGCGGGTTCTTCAGCGAGAGGTGAATGCGCCTCTTCAGGTACTCACGGTGGCAGCCGACCAAGTGTCTTCTGGCGGTGAGCCTCAGCATTTGCCTACCGATCGTAAAGATGAGGTGGGCGACCTTTCCCGCAGCTTTCTGCGGATGCATGCTTCAATTAAACACAAGGTGAGCGAGCTGCTCGATGAGGTGGGGGCACGACTAGACACCGAGGAACAACTCAAAGAAAGAAACACCGCTTTGATGCGAGAGGCCGCTGAGAGAAAAACCGCGGAACGCAATCTTAAGGCTCTTTTGAAGCAAGCCCAGGCGTTGATCTTCATGGTCAATCGTGAGGGACAGTACATCTTAGGAAATCGTCGCTTCGAGCAGTTCTTCGGCCTAACCGATGGTAGTTGGAACTATCAAACCGCCTACGATATTCTTCCTCCAAATATCGCAGAACTATGGCAGCGGCACGATAGCGATATATTACAGAAAGGTGAGCCCGCTCAATTCGAAGAGGAGTTTGAGCTGGAAGGTAAGAAATACGTCTTCTTGGTGGCTAAGTTTCCGCTCTATGATGGCACAGGGAATATCTATGCGGTTTGTAGCATCGCCACCGATATCAGCCAACGTGTCTTCTTAGAGGAACAGCTGAGACATGCTCAAAAGATGGAAGCGGTGGGCCGGTTAGCGGGAGGCGTAGCCCATGACTTCAATAACTTATTGGTGGTGATCTTAGGCAATGCAGAACTATTGCGAGTGGACTTGCTGGAAGACTCGGAGACCTTGGAACTATGTCAAGAGGTCATTCAAGCAGCACGAAAAGCCTCCAATCTTACCCGACAACTATTAGCTTTCAGTCGTAAACAAAATATTCGCCCTCGGGTAGTTCACATCGATAAGTCGATACAAAGTATCGAAAAGATGCTGGGCCGGTTGGTCGGAGACGAAATTAGCTTAGACATCGTCTTGTCTAATCACCCTCAGCCAAAGGTCTGGATAGATCCCGGACAATTAGAACAAGTGATTTTCAATCTGGTCAGTAATGCCAAAGATGCCATCGAGGGCGCAGGACGTATTGGTATTACTGTACAGTTGCAGGGTGAATATTTGGATCCGGAGCCTGAGGCCCT
>SPJK01038016.1_pt1 | contig 13217 bp, 2 predicted proteins | sample 3741771 | NCBI WGS metagenome assembly SPJK01 (sample SAMN10925997, study PRJNA522277) | cold seep metagenome | isolation source: Elba SIP-enriched marine methane seep metagenome, extraction at timepoint T2 | place: Italy: coast of Elba, Mediterranean Sea | reverse complement strand
TGGACATTATGCCACCGCTGTGGAGAGTGATAATGTCGGTGGGATCTATGTCACCGGAAATAATGCCATCAGTCATATAAACAGTACAGGCGAAACCAGTAGCATCGTAAATGGTGACTTTTTGCAGGGACAAACGCTAAATGGCATTGTACGTGATGATGCAGGACATTTCTGGGTAACCAGTACAAACAACCTTCTGTTTGACATCGATGCGCAAGGTCAGTTGGTGAAACGTTATTCTACAATCAAGGCACCGCGTAGCATGGCCTATGCGGAAAATGACGATCTGATTGTGCAGAATGGTAATAATACCGTGGTCAGAATTAGTTCACCATCGCTTCTACCAGAAGTTGTCCTGGAAGGTAATTACAGTAAGATCAAATATTTGTCATCTGGAAGATTATTGCTCTCAACTCGTTACACGGTCAAACAGTTTGATTTGACGACAGGGGAGATCACTACTTTGGCTTCCGGATTTAACTTTATAGGAGCATTCGCGGTAAACAATGAAAAAACACTGGCTGTAGGCGATGTTTCCAAGAATGAGCTGGCATTCTTTTCTATTAGTGATGGCATAGAGATTGACCGTTTCACAGGGCTAGTGTCTCCGAAAAACCTATTGTTTGATAGCAACAAGCAACTACTTGTTAGTAATAGTTATCCCGATAATATTTCAAAAGTACGCAGCGATGGCCGTGTTGAGCCATTTTCATCAGTAAGCTATGTCAGCTATATGCATCTTGAAGCTGATGGAAGCTTGCTTGTGAATCGAAGAAGTAAATTGGCGCATATTTCTTCTACAGGCAACTTGCAGACTTCGATCAACACTGAATTTGCTACAGGGTTGCTAAGAGACAAAAATGGTAAATTGCTGGTGGCTTCTTATGGACGCGATGGCATATTGGAATATGCCGCAGATAATTCTTACCGTTTGGTTGCTTCTGGCTTGTCTAGGCCAGTTGATATTGAAGCCGATGGCACAGGAACCCTTCATGTTGCAGATACAAACTCCAGTGCAGTTAGTGCTGTATCAGCAAATGCCGGATTGATTCTGAAAGAGACAAGCCTACCCAATGCCTCTCGTATGAGTTTTGATGGTGATAACAACCTTTTCGTTGCTTATGGTAATAATAAAATCCGTTCTTTAAACACTGCTGGCCATCGTTCTGAGTTGCCAGTATCGGCTTTATTACATTCAGTTATCAAAGGATTGGCGGTGGAAAAAGATGGCAATATTGTAGGAACAACGGAGTGGAACAACCTGTTGTTTCGATTGCAGTTCAACAAAGCCACTAATGACATAGCGGTAGGGGATCTCGTGCACAGCGTGACGCTTCCAATAGATGCAATGGAGCCAGGCCCGCAATCCTACGAACAGGATTTGGGAAGTTTCACCCCTTAACGTAGCGGCGACTATCTGGTGGAATTGAAGGTGAATGACGGACAAACCCAAAGCCCCCTGAGCAATACCCTGCACGTAGGCCCCAATGCACATGGCAGCCTTGCGCTCGCTCAAAGCAAAGTGTTCCCCGGTGACCGTCTGGTTTCCGCCAGCATGAGCATTTTCGGTGCCGATTCCACCAGCCTCACCAAAATCGAGCCGGAAGGGACAACCCTGGCGGCCTCTTCCTATACCAATGGCCGCGGTCTCGCCGCCGACAGCAGCGGCAATATCTATTCATCGGATGTAAACCGTCTGGTCAGGATCACGCCTGCCGGAGAGCTCAGTGATTTTGTCACCGGCATATCATTGGGTAAAGGACTGGCGGTGGACAATGATGACAATATCTATGCAGGCAGCGGCAAAAACATTTTAATCATCAACCAGAATGCCGAAGTGCAAACTTTTGCAACTTTGGAAGGAACTGTCAATGCGGTCGCGACCAGCGATGACGGTATATTGTATGCGGTGGACAGTACCAATACTCTATCACATATTCACGAGGATGGCACGATCGAGGCCATTACCAAAACGGGCTTATCAAACCCTCAGGCATTGACCATCGATGTAAACGGCTATTTTTATGTGCTGAATCAAGAACACATAATAAACTCTGATGGAAACTCGGCTAATCCTATCATCAGGATAAGTCCCGATGGAAAACTGGTTTCCGAATATTACACAGGTGCTCGGTTCGAGTTTGAGGGCGTGAATCTTACAGCCGATTGCAGCAACAATCTTTTGTTTGCTCCATATAAATCGCTGGGTGTATCTGAAGAAAGCAAGATTTTTCAGTTCATAGGCGATACCCGCGAAGTGCGCGAGGTGCTGTACGGCCCGCCAATCCACCCCGACATGAGTGACATGGACGTGCTGTTCTACGACCGCCTGGGCGGCCGGCTGCTGATCTGGACCGACCGTGGCAACGGCAAAATCTTTTCCTTTCCTGCAAGCTGCGGCGGCATCGATGCCGAAGTGCATCTTGTCACCCGCGGTGACGTGGATCTGATGAGCACCGACCCGGCCCCGGAACGCTTCATCGACCTGCCCGACGGCACCAAGGAATACATCTGGTCGCTTTCCGAAGTGGATAACCGTGGCCAGAACATTCTGCTCAACTTCCTTTTCGACAATCTTGCCGATGGCGAGACCCGTCCGGCCCTGCAAGAAGCCTATCTGCTGTTCCACAACAGCTTTGCCGAAGGGGAAGAGGTGCGGGTTCCGCTGGAAATTCCAGAGCTTTCCGCCAGCAGCCAGATGTCACTCGATGCCTCGCTGGACAGGGGCAGCTACGGCTCGAACGATACTCTCCAGATCAGTGCCAATGTCGGCAATGACAGCGACATGCCTTTCAACGGCCTTCTCAGGCTGACGATCGAGGATGCAAGAGGCATTGCGGTGGCATCCCTGCCTGAAATCAGCATCAGCGGACTGGAAGGCTTCCAGCTCGGTGTCTATGCCAGCGAATGGCTGACCGCCGACACCTATGCGGACAACTACCGGCTTCATGCGCAACTGTACAACAGTGACAGCGAAAGGGTCGCGGAAGACACCGTCCCGTTCAACATCGTGCCGGGGCCTGTCGGCGACCCGAACACGGAAGCCAGAGTCACCACCGACAGGCTGGACTATGAAGCCTGGGACAGGGTACTGATCAACGCCCGCCTGCACAACACCGCCGATAACGCGATACTGTCAGGCGGCAACGTGGAAGTCAGCGTTTACAATCCGGAGGGCGCACTGATCTATAACGACTCGGCGGCTGCCAGCGAACTGTTTCCGGGCAATCTCCGCGACCTCTCGTTCGGCCTCAACCTGGTCGATGTGCCAGACGGGGACTATCAGGTCAGCATGAAAGTCTACGGGGCCGACGGCGGCGAATTGCTCGTCACCGCAGTCAGCCGTTTCAGCGTCGGCAGGACAGTCGGACAGGGTATCGAGGGAACCGCAAGGGTTGCCCTTTCCCAGCTTGAACAGGGCGAGGCGAACTTTTGCACGACCACCCTCACCAACATCGCCTCGAACGCCATCACCGACATGGTTCTCTACCAGCGCATCTACAGCATGGATAGCGGTGCTCTGGTCAACAGCTCCACCCGGGTCATCGACCTTGAGGCGGAAGGCGGCTTCACCCAGACCATAGGCATCGAGACTGCGGATTATGCCGCAGGAGCCTATGCCTGCGTGTTGCAGATGGAGCGTGAAGGGGAGCTGCACAACATCGCAAGCGCGGGCTTCAACGTCCTTGAAGGCCAGAGCATAGAAATCGATGCGGACATCCGGGCGGGCGAGAAAGGCCGCGTGCTGGTGCTGCTCGATCAGGACCGCACCACCGAGGGCATGAGCTGCGCCGGACTGACTTCGCTGAAGCTCGCAGCAAACCTGGACGTGCCTCTGGAAGCGGACGCGCTGCTTGATGCGGAACTCAGCGACCTGCTGGGAACCATCGATGACGAGAATGCGCTGCTGGGCGCGGACGGCCTGCCTGTTAACCGCGACACCGGCAGCGGTGATGCCGACCTGATTATCAGCACCTATACCGCTTCCGGCTTCGAGCTGCTGTTGCAGGCGAAAGAGGAGAGCCTTGGCGAAGGCTATGGGCTTTTCGCGACCCTGAGCGAGAACGGGGCCGTCCGCACGCTGCAAACAGGTGACATTGCGGCCAGCTGTGATCCGGGGCTTAGCGTGGGCGATGTCTTCGGCAACTTCACTGTCAACGGCCTGACGCTGCTGCCGGAAGCCGGTGACGTTCATGGCCCGGAAAACGCCCCTAGCCCCAGCGAGCAGCGAGCCTACCTGCAAACCCTGCTGGAGACCAATGGCTGGTCTCATACGCTGGTCAGCAACGGCGATGACTTTGCCCGCGAGCTGCGCACGGGTGGCTACAGTGCCTATCTGCTGCTGTCGGAACAGGCCAGGCTGTCCGAGCAGGTGCAAAAGGAGCTGCGGGAGGCGGTTTATCGCGGCGAAGGCCTGATCGAGGCGGGCAGCCACGACCAGCGCAACGGTCGCGTGGACGAGATTCTGGGCATCAAATTCATCGGCAAACATGCCCGCAGCACCGGCATTGACTTCGTTTCGGAAACCGTCTACAGCGGTGGTGTCGCAAACTTTCTGCTCACCAAGGACAAGACGTTGCGTGTGGAACTTGAGGCGGCCACGGCGCTGGGGTATTTCATCGATGAAAATGCCGCAGCCACCGCCGAGGTGTCCGCCGCGCTTAACCATTACGGTGAAGGCCGCGCCCTGTATTCGGGCTTTGACCTGCTGGCCGAGGCTGCGGCGGTGGATGCCGCCGAAGACAACCCGTATGCGGAATTCCTGCTGAGTGCGCTGGAATATGTGCATCCGCAGGCGCTGGAACCCAGGGCGGGGGCCGTCCATCCCTTTATCCTGACGCTGGGCAATCAGGGCGTTGCGACTTCGGGGCGCACGCTGACGCGGCTGCCGCAAGACAGCCTTGCGATCGACCCGGGTCTTGCGACGCTTGCGCCGGATAACACGCTGCAATGGCTGTTCGAGCTGGCGGAAGAGGCGACCATCGAGAACACCGTCTGGCTCAGGCTGCCGCCGGAGCCTGGAACCGTGACCCTTGAAACGCTGATCCAGAACGGCAGCGGGACTGATTTCACCGATTACGACCAGGTCTCTTTCAGTCTCGAAACCGCCGCGATGCCGGGGCTGGACAGGGCAGTCGAACTGCTTGATGGCCTTGGCAAGAGCAAGGATTACAGGCAGGTGAAAAATGCCGTGGACAAGGCCAGAAAATACGTCGGCAGCGGCGAGGGCGAGAAGGCTCTCAAGTTCCTGGCGCAGGCCGCGGACATCCTGCTCGGCATGGACACCGCACAGGCGAAAGACCTGCGCATGGCCGTGGCCTGGGCCATACGGGATGTGGCCAGCTCGCTGTAACTATCAAAATGAACCAAGCTTAAACAAAATCAGAGCGAATAAACCATGATGAAGACTACCAGAAGCTCATTAACCATATCGCGCATCTTTCGTTCACAATTTATGGCAACTTTATGGATGCTAGGACTATTGTTTATGATGCAACCAGCAATGGTTTGGGCGGATAAGACTAATCAGACCAAGCAATCGTTTTCTGTTGTTGAAGCTCAATTCAGTCAGACCTTGGATAAAATTGAAAGCACTCTGTATACATTAAAACAGCAGCTCGAAGAAGGACAAGAAATTAAGAGTACGCTGAAAGCCCTTAAATACCAACGCCGAGCGATAAAAAGTCTGGATATATCAATCAAGCAGAATTTTTATGTGGTTAAACAGCACCTACGACAAAATGACTTCTCTGGTTCAATTAGAAAACGCCACAATACTCAGGTTGCAAACTACCGGCATGAATTCAAAAGGTTATTGGGTAACTTGCAAAAGATTCTCAACCCTAAAAATAGAGGAAAGCGCCAATACAACATCGATCAGGCTCTAAAACATTTAAAAGAAAAACGAGGAAGCAAGTCCCGTGACGTGCTCCCTACGGATACCGCACCATTTACACCTGCACCAATAAAAGTCCGTCCTCCGCGCGAGAAAAAAGAAGACTTCACGGCACTGCTTTATGACCGCAAGCCGATACAGCTTGCGGCACTGACCCTTGACGGCGGCGTTCTCAGCAATGATTACCTACCGGCAAATACGCCCCAAGAGCAGGACTTGACTGCGGAGGAAGATGCCGCCATCACTCCCGAAATCCAAGCATTGGCCGATTCGCTCAACAAACAGCCGGTAGCCATTTACAACTGGGTTCATAACAACATAGATTACGTTCCCAGTTATGGCGGTCTGCAAGGGGCGGCCTATACCCTGAAAACCCGGCGCGGTAACGCTTTTGACACGGCCAGTCTGCTCATCGCTTTACTGCGAGCTTCAGAGATTCCTGCCCGCTATGCTTATGGCACCGTTATCGTTCCTATCGACAAAATGAAAACCTGGGTGGGGGATGCTGAACATCCTGAAGCGATCATAAACCTGTTGCAGCAGGGAGGGATACCTTCTGCCGCAATCGTCGAAGGTGGTGTCATTGCGCATGTAAAAATGGAGCATGTATGGGTCGAAGCCTGGGTTGATTATGAACCCAGCCGGGGAGCTGTTAACCGCGTTGGCGATACCTGGATTCCACTGGATGCCAGTTTCAAGCGCAAAGACATTTCTGACGGCATTGACTGGAAAAGCCTGGCTGATTTCGATGCAGCAGCTTTTGCTGCACAACTCACTGGCAGTTCAAATTACGATGCAAGCTGGGTTTCTGCCATGGATGCCACGCTCATGCAAGACACATTGCAAATCTACAGTAGTGACCTGCGGCAAGCATTGATCGATACAGGAAAATACGACATAAGTTTAGGCGAGCTTCTGGGAGGAACCCGCCTAGTTGAGCGGCAGCAATCACTGCTCTCCAGTGGCCTCCCTTATCGCTTGCTGGTTCAGGCTCCCAGCATGGCTTCCCTGCCTGACAGCCTGCGCTACCAGTATAGCCTCGCCTTATATACCGGCACCACCGAGATGGCGTTGGGAGACTCCGTAATCAAGCACGCTGTCAACCTGCCAGAACTGGCCAGTCAACGTGTGGCACTAAGCTTTGTTCCGGCTAACCAGGAAGCCATCGACCTGATCAACAGCTACCTGCCCGAACCCTCCCAGGGGAATAGCATCGAGCCTTCCGAGTTACCAGGCAACCTTCCAGGATACCTGATAGAGGTCAATGCCGAACTCAGTATCGACGGTAACGTAATCGATACTGCCGGGCCTTTTCTCATGGGGTCGCAGTTGATATTGGAAAATGAGGTCATTTCACCCACGCTGGGCAAGGAAAGGGTTCTCAGCTATCCTGTGGCCGGTGAATATCGCGCTCTGGGATGGAACCTCCAAGGAGGGCTGAACCAGGACATCAATGACACGGCAGACCGCCTTGCTGCGACCGAAGCTGCGCTTGCCGAGGCTAACATCAGTGAACTTGACCGGCATCGCCTTAGTGGCGATGTGCTGCGTGCATCGCTGCAACTCTATTTTGCCGCCAATGATCTTTACGGCGGCTGGCAATCGCGCTTTAGCGATGCCTTGCTGTACCGCGCTCCTTCCTTTGGAGCAGCCAGTTCGGCATTGGTCACGGACTGGATGTTTGGCATACCGCGCAGCGTGCATTTCAAAGGAGTGGCATTGGAACTAGACCGCCTGCGAGTGCAGGCCGTTTCTGCGGATGACAATCCTGAAGCCACTTCGCAATTCAAGCAGCAGCTCGGTCAGCTCGGCTCTGCACTGGCCCATGTTGTGCTGGAACAGGGTTTTGGTGATGGAACTTCGGCAGGCATTTCCGCAGTGCGGGCAATGGCGGCAGCCTTACAAAACAATCAGCGCATTTATTCTGTAACCAGCAATAACGCCAGTTCCATTTTGCCCGGTCTGGGTCTGGACGAAACGCTACAGTCCCGTTTCGATGCGGCATTGGCCGCTGATTGGCAGTTGCTGATACCAGAGGGCAAAGTCAGCATCGGTGACTGGTGGGGCATGGGAACCAATGCCTGGGACAGCGTTTCAGGCAACAATGATTTTCCAAGTTATGGTGATTCCCGTATCGCTGCGGGTGTCATTTACAGTTCTGCCGGAGCCGCATTGGGCTGGTCGGGACTGACCCCTGCCATCGATCCCGAACTGTTTCTGGCTGCAATCAATGCACCAGTCAGCTCCATTCTAAGCAACAGTCTAGGTATGCTCCCATTGCTGCAAGACCCCTGGTCGATAGGGCTGAGTGATGACCTGCTTAAACTCATTGCCGGTAACCTGCTGGAGCAGCAGACAGCATCGTTGCTGCCCAATGTGCTGGCCTCTCAATTGTGGAGCGGTCTATTGCTAGACCAGCTTTCTCTGGGCCAGCTTCTTGACCCCAGTGCTCCGGAAGTCAGTCTCAATGTCAGTTCACTCAATATCGGCATCGGTGAAAGCGTTACCATCAGTGTCAGTGTCACGGATGACAAGGCTGTTACGTCCCTGTCCGTCACCGTCAATGATTTGCCATTGACTCTGAATGCCAATGGAGAAATCGTTTACACCCCTGAGCGGGCAGGGAAATACCGGATTGTGGCCATCGCCCGTGACCAGGCCAGCAACCTGAGCCGGGATGAAGTGTTGCTGACGGTCACCGATCCTACGGACACCAGTGCGCCCGTTGCCACCATCAACTCTCTGGAGACCGATGGCATCATTACGGAACCCACCCCGATTGTCGCCACTGTAAATGATGCCAATCTGGTGAAATGGCGCCTTTTCATGCGCTCTGCCAGCGATGCAGAAAATACCTTGGTTGCCTCGGGCAGCAGATCGCTGGAACAGCAAAACATCCATACTTTTGATCCCACGCTGTTGCTCAATGGCTTATATATTCTTACGCTGGAGGCCGAAGATGCCAATGGCCTGAAAACCCGGATAGACAACACGTTACGGGTCGAGGGAGAAATGAAGGTAGGTAATTTTTCTATCGCCTTCGAGGACATGACCATTCCGGTGACAGGCATTCCCATCACCGTTACCCGCAGTTACGATACCAGGCAAAAGCACAAGAACCTGGACTTCGGTTACGGCTGGAGCGTGGGTTATCAGGATATTCGGATTGACGAGGCAAAGCCTGCCGGTCTCAACTGGCAAATCTTTCCCGAGGGCGGGATTTTTGGCCAGAAATGTGTCCGTCCCAATGGTAACCGTCTGGTCTCCGTCAACCTGCCCAATGGTCAGGTTGAAACTTTCAGGGCCAAGGCCGTGCCGGAATGCAGTTCGCTTGTCGCGACCACCGATGTGCATCTTGCCTATGAACCTCTGGAAGGCACTTATTCGCGCCTTGAACAGACAAACTACGGATTGCTGAAACTTGTCAATGGCAATATCATTGATGCAGGTGATCCCGGCAGGCCAGCCGACCCTAGCAATTACCGCCTGACCACAGAAGAGGGCATCGTTTATGAACTGAATGAAGATTTCGGTATCACCCGCATCATCGATCTCAACAACAACATACTCACTTTCGGAAAAAATGGCATCCAGCATAGCAGCGGCAAGGCCGTTGAATTTGAGCGTGATGCGCAAGACCGCATTACCGCCATCATCGCACCCGATGGCGGCAAACTGAGCTACCACTATGATGCGGCAGGCAACCTCAGCCAAATGACCGACCAGCTGAATGCCGACACCCGGTTCAGCTATAACTCAAGCCACGGTCTTACGGACATCAGCGACCCCCGTGGCATCCGGGTGGCGCGCAATGAATACGATGATAATGGCCGCCTGATTGCCCAGATCGATGCCGACGGTAACCGGCTTGAATTCACCCACGACATTGCAGGTCGCCGCGAAATCGTCAGGGATCGCAACGGCAATGCCACGCTCTACACCTACGACCGCTTCGGCAATGTGCTGGCCGAAACCAACGCGCAGGGCGAGACCACGCTGCACACCTACGATAATGAATACAACGAGCTTAGCCGTACCGATGCCTTGGGCAACACCACCGAATGGACTTACGACAAACGCGGCAACCAGCTGACCGAAAAAGATCCCTTGGGCAATGTCACGACCTCGGCCTATAACAGCCAGAATAAGCTCAAGACCCAGACCGATGCCTATGGACGAGTGGTCATCAACAATCAGTACAAGATATACACGCTTCCTGGCGGTCTGGAGCCGATAGAGGGCGAATTGCTCGCGATGACCGATGCGCTGAACAACAGAACAGCGATGGGCTATGACGGCAGCGGAAACCTCACCCAGCTCACCGATGCGCTCGGAAATGCCACCCGCTACATCTACAGCCATGAAGGCTTCAAGCTCAGCGAGACCGATGCCGACGGCACGAAGACCACCTACACGCACGATGCCAGCGGCAACGTGCTGACCGAGACCACGACCCGCACCGACGAAAACGGCAATCTCCAGACGCAGGTCACCCGTTACGGCTATGATGCCAAGGGCCGTGTGGTGGAGACCACCGATGCGCTCGGCAACATCACCAAGACCGAATATAACGCCATCAACAAAGAGGCGGCGAGCGTTGACGCTTTTGGCAAGCGCACAACATTCGATTATGACAGTCGTGGCAATCTGCTCAAGACCACTTATCCCGACGGCACAACTGCAACGGTCAGTTACGATGCCGAGGGCAACAAGCTCAGCGATACCGACCGTGCAGGACGGACAACGCATTATGTTTATGACAAGCTCAACCGGCTGACAGAAACCATTATGCCGGATGCCACGCCGCAGGATCTTGCCGACAATCCGCGAACGCGGACAGAATATGATCTGGCAGGAAGGGTCAAGGCAAACATCGATGCCAATGGCAATCGCACCACTTATGGCTACGATGCGGCGGGAAGGCGCACGACGATGACCGATGCGCTCGGTCAGGTCACCGCTTACGCTTATAACAAAAACGGTGAGCAGACCGAGGTGACCGATGCCAATGCCCATAGCGTCAAAACTGTTTATGATGCGGCGGGGCGCAGCATTCAGACGCTGTTTAATGATGGTACCGGCAATAAAACGGCTTATGACGCTCTGGGTCGAAAAATAAGCCAGGAAGATCAGGCGGGGATTGCGACGCTTTATGATTATGACGCTTTGGGACGGCTGACAAAAGTCACCGATGCCAAAAGCAATGTCACTTCTTATGCCTATGACGGGCAGGGCAATAAAATCAGTCAGACTGATGCCAATGCCCATGCAACGACGTGGCGTTATGATGATTTGGGGCGGGTCACTGGCAGGACGTTGCCGCTGGGGCAGTCTGAAACGCTTGAATATGACAAGGTTGGTAATCTTGTCCGCCGCACGGATTTTAATGGCAATGTCACCACTTATGACTACGAGCCACTGAACAACCGTTTAACGCAGGTCAATTATGCCGATGGCAGTGTTGAGTCTTTTGTGTATGACGTGCTGGGCAATCGCACTCAGGTGACGCAAACCGATAGCAATGCCAATCAGCGCGTCACGCGCTGGCAGTATGATGCGCGTGACCGTCTGCTGAAGGAGACCAAGCCTGATGGCACGACGCTTGAGTATCAATATGATGCCAATGGCAATCGCACTCAAGTTAAATTAACCCCTGTTGGTCAGGCGGCTGTGGTGACGGATTATAGTTACGATGTACTGAATCGTCTGAAGACGGTGACCGATGCCAATGGAGTGACCAGTTATGCTTATGACAAGGTCGGTAATCGCAGCAGTGTGAGTTATCCGAATGGCACCAGTCAGGTTTATGCTTATGATGCTTTGAATCGTCTGCTCAAGTTGAGCCATTATGATGCCAGTGGTACATTGACGCAGCAATATGATTACACGCTTGGGGCAACGGGCAGACGCACGCAGATTGCCGAGCTTAATAACCGTGTTACCCAGTACAGTTATGACAGTCTCTATCGTTTGACCGCAGAGCAGATCAGTGATGCGGTGAATGGGGATTATTCAGCCAGTTATCAATATGACCCTGTCGGCAATCGTACTTACAGCACTATTGATGGTGTTAGTACGGCTTATACTTATGATGCGAATGACCGTCTGCTTCAACAGGGCGGTACGCATTACAGTTATGATGATAACGGTAATATGCTGACCGAGACTTTGGACGCTGAGGTGACGCAGTATAGTTATAATAGCAAAGACCATTTGGTTAATGTCGATAAAGCGGGGCTTGTCACTGAATACCGTTATAACGCTAATGGTATTCGCAATGCTAAGGTGGAAAATGGCGGTACTACGGCGTATTTGGTCGATGAAAATCGTGATTACGCACAGGTTTTGTTAGAAACAAATGCCAGCCAGAATATTGTTTATAGTTATGGTGATGATTTAATTTCGCAAACGCAAAGCGGTGCAGCACATTTTTATCATTATGATGGGCTGGGTAGTACTCGTACTTTGAGCGATAGTTCAGGTCTTGAAACCGATCGTTATAATTATGATGCTTTTGGTATTGAGCTTAATAGTACGGGCAATACACCAAATGCTTATCGTTTTACGGGTGAGCAATATGACAGTGGTTTAGACCAGTATTATTTGAGGGCGCGGTATTATGACCCGAATGCAGGACGCTTTATGCAGATGGATACTTGGATGGGGAATAATCAAGACCCTATTAGCCTGCATAAGTATTTGTATGCCAATGCTGATCCTGCTAATTATACCGATCCTACAGGGAATTTTAGTTTGGGTTCTGTTGGGGCTACGTTAAATACAATTAGTACTTTAGCTAATATTGCTACAACGGCTTATGACATATTTCAAGTAGCAACAGGTGAAAAAGAAATTTCAGCTAGAGAGCTTGGTTCTGCCATTATTTTAAATCTAGCCCTTAAGGGAGGAAGTAGCGGTACAGCAAAAAAATTCTTTTCGAAATTAGCTGCAAAATTTGGCTGCAACAGTTTTACTACTAATACTTTAGTAAATGCTAAAAAAGGACTTGTTGCTATTCAAGATGTAAAAATTGGGGATTTTGTTTGGACATATAATGAAGAATCCCAAGTAAATGAATATAAACAAGTTACTCATTTAATAAAACGGACAAATGAATATCGCTTGATAGCTATTCATTTAGAAGATAACTCTATAATTGAAACAACAGAGCTGCATCCTTTTTATTCAAATGGAAAATGGGTTGATGCAAAAAAATTAAAAGTTGGAGATAAACTTTATTTAACATCAGGTAAGGTTGTTACTATTCAATCCCTTTCAGAGTCAATTAAAACCCTACATTCCGCACCCCTAAAATGAAATT
>SPJK01026577.1_pt1 | contig 13222 bp, 5 predicted proteins | sample 3741771 | NCBI WGS metagenome assembly SPJK01 (sample SAMN10925997, study PRJNA522277) | cold seep metagenome | isolation source: Elba SIP-enriched marine methane seep metagenome, extraction at timepoint T2 | place: Italy: coast of Elba, Mediterranean Sea | reverse complement strand
TTTGGTATTTGATAAAGGTGGTTTTGTCACTGCAAAACTATCAGGTGACAAGTTGGAAAGCGTTGTCGCGCGCAATACAGGCAATATTAATGCAAAAAGTGGTTCGGTACAGCTAGCAACCAATGCACGTAGTGCCGTTGTCAATGTAAATGGTTTGATTGAAGCAAGCAACCTCAAAAAAGGGAATGACGGCATCATCCGTTTACAAGCAGGCACAGGCGGTGATGTTTATATGAGCGGCACATTAAAGGTGAACGGCTCAACTAAAAGCACCAAAGGCGACAAAATTATCATGGCCGCTGGCAATAATATCAATATCACTGATCAAGCGAAGATTAAATTAGGTAAAGATAAAGGCTTTAAAGCAGAAGCTGGTAATAGTGTATTTGTGGGCAGCAAGATTGAAACGTCAGGTGATGGCAGCATCAAGATTAAAGCAGATACAGATAAAAGCGGCGTGGGTAATGTTCGTTTAAATGCTAATTTAAGCGCTGAAGAAGGTGATATTAAAATTGGCGGTGTGAATATCAATGACTTACCACCAACAGCTGCAGGACCTACTGCAGCTAAGACAAAGCCTAAGATACAAAGTATTAAAACCAAAGGTAAACCAGATGGCACATCGGGTGACGTCATTATTACGGCAGCCAATAATGTTAATTTACAAAATACCGACATCGAAACCATCGGCGGTACGAAGAAAAACGGCAATCAAAAAGGTGGTAATGCAGGAGATATTGAGATTGTTGCAACAGGAGGCAGTGCCTTATTACGTGATGTCATTTCTGAAGGCGGGAATGGCGTTAGCAATGAAGTCAAGAAAAAGAATGCTGACAACAAACCCAATGGCGGTAATGCGGGCAGTATTAGGATTGCGGCTAACAACAATGTGCGAGCTGATTACATAGAAAGTGTGGGTGGCAATGCCGCTGGTGCTGATACCGAACACTTTAATAATCCTTTTGGTAGTGAAGTCGAAGTGGGATTACGCTCCATTAAGATACAAGAGACTACTCTAAATGGTGGCAAAGGTGGCAAAGGTGGCAAAGGTGGTCTTATTGCGATAGCAGCAGGTAATAATGCAAACATATTGGGTGTTGCCTCAGTGGGTGGTAATGGGAATATCGGCGGCGGTAATTCAGGTGGTCCAGGTGATTCAGCTAGCCTAGTTGCAACAAGGGTGAGCGAACCAGCTGACACACCACCAATATCAATGAATAAAGCGGATGGTGGTAAAGGCGGCGATGTCAGTATTACGGCTGGGAATAATGTTGTCCTAGCGTATGGTGCTGGATCCGTTGGCGGTCATGGTGGTCGTGTACAACGCAATGGTCCTAATATTGTTAAAGATACGCCACCAGCACAAGGTGGTGACGCTGGTAACGTTAATATTAAAGCAGGTAACAAGGCAGAGTTAGGCTTTGGTGCTGGATCCATTGGCGGTAATGGTGGTACAAACCAAGCAGGTGGTCATGCTGGGGATGTGAATGTTGAAGCGGTTGGTGGAATTAAAGCGATGTTGTTATTGAGCCAAGGTGGACATCCTGACTATGGGGGAAATGATTCAAGAGGCAGCGATGCTGGCGATATCAAGGTTGCATCAACAGGTGCTGGCGATATTCGCATTGGCGTGATAGCTGCGAATAGCGGTGACGAGGTTGGCAGTAAGTGGGGCAAGTGGGGCAAAGGTAAAGCAGCTAAGCCAGGTAGTGTCAGTGTTTCCAATGCCGATGGCGATATCAATATTGCGTATATTGATACGCAAGGCGGCGACAATAGCGATGGTGGTGATGTGACGATTAAAGGTGCAAATGATGTGACTTTAGGTTTCAATAATCGACTTAATCAGCTACAAGGTGATGGACCTATATTCTTCGGGAGTGGTATTAATACCAATGGTGGCAAGGCAAATAGCGGTAAATCTGGCCGAGGCACAGCAGGTAATGACGCAGGTAATATCGATGTCACAGCCAATGGTAATTTAGTAGTCGGTAGAATTACAGCTAATGGTAGTGATGCTAATTCAGGTAAGGTTCCAGACTTTGAGTCAGAAGAACAGAAACAAATAGATAAATACGTTAAAAAAGCACCTAAATTAAATGGTGGTGATGGCGGTGAGGTGACCTTGCGTTATGGCAATACAGTCAGTTTTCTTCCACTATTTAACGAGGAAACTAAGGTTGCGTCTTCTAATCAACAGGGTGGTTTTCAACAGGGTGGTTCTTCCGTATATATTGATTTAGAGCGAGTTTCAAAACCATTTATCATTAAAAAACCTGACCCAATGGATGGCCCAAATGGTCCAATTGCTAATGTACCTGAAGGTCAAATTACAGCATATGGTGGCATACCAAATTACTATTATGTAATTGAAGGTGGAGATGAAAATAGTGATAGTACCTTCGCAGCACAAACTAATAGAGATAGTGACGCAGTATCTACTTATAGGGCCATTCCAATTGGCGCGTTTGGTACACCAGGGCAAATTAGTATTCTTAAATCAACTGGTCCAGCTGTGATATCGCCAGCAGTGGTTATCCCTAATCCTAGAAATGACGCAGCTTTCGGTGGGTTTATCGCTAGCTTACCAAATGTTTTAGCGGTTAATGTTGAGAATGTTGGCGCAACAGCTGCAGGTGGTGAAGGTGGCGAAGAGTGTGAATCAAGTAGTTCAAGTAATCCAAATTCAACAACGGTATTGAACTTTGGGTCAAGCTTGCCAGGTGGCGTTGATTCGGATTGCTAATATCAGCCAAACAGCTAGAGGGTAAAACCTCTTAAATAAAAAAGCCGAGCTAAATGCTCGGCTTTTTTAATGTAAACCATCATTAAGTATCTTGAAGGTGTTAATCAATAATATATGATTAATAATCAGAGGCTTATTTTAAATTTTAATAAACTTTATTGATTATTTGATGTCTTAACTATTGTGTAGCTTGATATTTTTTAACAACCATTAAAAAAGGCTTCAGTTGAAACAAAAACCGACAAAATATACATTTGATTTAAATCAGCAAGCAAGACTGCGGCTGATTGTTGCGGCTGCTTTGTGTCATGCATTGGCAGCGCCAAGTGTTGTGGATGCGCAATGGTCGGGTTTAGACACGCAGCATGGGCAAGCCACTTATCAATATGATGGCAATCACCTAGATGTGAATATATTGACACGTCAATTTATTGCCAATGCCCAATCTTTAGATATTCAAGCGAATGAATCGGTACATGTACAACAGTTAGCACCGAGCAATGCCGCGCTATTCAGGTCTGTCGGACATAGTGCAACCAAGATTAATGGTCGCTTAACTTCTAATGGCAACTTGTTTTTGGTGAACCAAAATGGTGTGTTATTTGGTCAAAGCGCGCAAGTGAATGTCGGTGGCTTAGTCGCTAGCAGCATGCAAATCTCTAATGAGGATTTTTTAAATGAGCGTTATGCATTTCATGCCAATGGCAGCTCAACTGGTGTAAGTAACAAAGGTGTGATTCAGGTGGCTGATGGCGGTTACCTTGTGATGCTTGGTCAAACAGTCAACAATAGTGGTACTTTAGTGGCGAGCAACGGTAGTGTTGTCATGGCATCTGCCGAGACGGCGGTACTCGATTTTTACGGGAATGGTTTAGTCAAAGCCAAGTTGTCTGGCGAGGCGCTTAAGGCAGTGATTGCGCAATCTGGTACGGTTAAAGCCGATGGTGGTGCGGTGCAATTGGCCACCAGCTCACGCAGTTCTGCAGTGAATATGACAGGCTTGATACAGGCGAATACCTTAGTAGCGCGCAATGGTGTAATTCGTTTAGAAGGCGGCAATCATGCAAAAGTGGATGTCAGCGGCACATTGCATGCGAAAGGTGAACAAACGGGTACAAAAGGCGGCACGATTGCGGTGACTGGTGAGCAAGTGGCTTTACGCATGGATACAACGCTAGATGTTTCTGGTCACGCGGGCGGTGGTACGGCTTTGGTTGGTGGCGATTATCAAGGTAGCAATCAAGCGGTTGATAATGCGCGAACCACTTATGTCGCACAAGGCGCACAGATTGATGCAAGCGCTATCGCAACAGGTGATGGTGGTAAGGCGATTGTTTGGGCAGATGACACCACAAGGTTTTATGGGCAGATTAATGCAAAAGGTGGTGCGCAATCGGGTGATGGTGGTTTTGTTGAAGTGTCAGGCAAACAAAACCTAGACTTTGCTGGGCGTATTGATGTGGGTGCGGCGAATGGCACAGGCGGTAAAGTGTTATTCGATCCAGAAAATATTGTATTAAATAACAGCACGCAAGCAGCACCAACGAATAATGCAAATGGTACGGCTGATATTGCCTTTGCTGATGCGCCTGACCCAGGTACAACCACTGTGCAAATAAATGATGTGCGCGGTTTCTCAGAGTTGTACCTACAAGCGACGAATGACATCACGGTAGCGAATAGCCTGAGAATGAACACTAACAATAGTGTGTTTTTCGAGGCGAACAATGATATTAATATCAATGCCGAAGTGCGTACCCAAGGAACAGGTGGTATTACTTTAAATGCTGATAACCATGTCAATTTAAATGGCAGATTAAATAGCTATGGTTCAGGTGCCATTAATGTCACGGCTGATGCAGATAATAGTGGCGCTGGCGATATTAATATTAATCAGCGGGTGTTTGCACGTAATGGAGGCATTCATTTAACAGCGGCCAATGTGCTGAGCCCAACAACAACAGGTTATGTGCAAACACAAGGCTTAATTGGGCAAAAATCTGGCGATATCAATATCACGGCGAGTAAAGCCATTAACTTAGCCAGTAGTGTGCTTTCAACAGGTCGCAATGGCAGCGCAGGTTTGGCTGGGGCCGGTGCGGGTAATGTCAATCTGACCGCTGCGGGTGCGATTGCGGTCAATAATGTGTTGGCTTATGGCGGCAATGGCGGGACTGGTGATACCGCAGGTGGCGCTGCGGGTACGATTACGATTAACTCAACTACTGCGGGCAATATTAATACAGGTACATTAAATGCGAGAAATGGTGGAGCAAGAGGCACAGGCCTTGGTGGTGCAGCAGCTAGTATCAATATCACTAATGCGAATGGTGATGTGAATACGAAAAATCTTTATGTGCATGGCAATACTAATAGCAATGCAGGTACGATAGATATCACGGCAACCAGTGGCAATATTACCGCGACAGGTAATGTTTATGCTTCTGGCGGTGGTACGGCAGCTGGTAGCTCGGCTGCAGGCGGTAATGGAGGTGATATCACCATGAAGGCTAGTGGCGATGTCGCCGTAACAGGGCGGACTTATGCACAAGGCGCGACGCCAAGAAACGGTAATACCGCAGTAGGAGGCAACGCAGGCAATATCGATATTTCTGGTGCAAACTTAAGCTTTAACAATGTGATTTATGCCAATGGTGGCACTGGGCGTGGCCTTCACCAAGCTGGCGGTAATGCTGGCAATATCAGCCTCAATGCAACAGGCAGTATTAATACAAAACAAGTTTATGCTTACGGTGGTAGTGGTGCTACTGGTACAGGTAGCAATGCGAATGGTGGCGCTGCGGGTGCTATTACCATTGCTTCGACTGGTGTAGGTGATATTACCATTGGCAGCTTGGTCAATGCGCGGGGTGGTGCAGCAAGAGGAACTGGTTTAGCAGGGGCTGCAGGCAGTATTAATATTAGCAATAGTAATGGTGGTATTGCTACGCGTAACTTAATAACCTACGGCAATTTAAACGGGCATGGTGGTGATATTACTGTAGCGGCAACGACAGGCGATGTGAAGGTGACTGGTACTGTTTATAGCTATGGTGGCGTTGTGAATAATGGTCATACACTAGCGGGCGGCAATGCTGGCGATATTAATATTTCAGGTGTGAACACCACAATCACGAATAGAGTAAATGCGAATGGCAATACCGCAAAAGGGACTAATCAAGCAGGTGGTGATGCAGGAATCGTGAATATTGCTGCTACCAATGCATTGAACGTGAAAGATGTTTACTCACGTACTGGCCGTGCGACGGGTGCAGGTGCTGGCGGTACTGTCGGTGGTATTACACTTAGCGGCGGCACAGTCACGGCAACTTCTACCATTAGCACGACTGGTGAAAGAAATGGTGATGCAGGTCATATCAGTATTACTTCAACGACTGGTGATGTGAATGTAAAAAATGTCTATGCTAGTGGCGGTAGTGCAAACGCTGGTACGGCTGGCAATGATGCGGGCAATATCACGATTAACGCCGCTGGTGGATTGGTCACAAGTAACGTGTATGCCAATGGTAATACAGGAAACGGTGTCAATCAAAATGGCGGCAACGGCGGTGTGATTGATATTGATGCTGCTGGCGCGATTACCATGAATGCAGTTAATGCATCAGGCGGTACAGGCGGCAGTGGTGCGGGCAGCAATGCAAATGGTGGTAATGCAGGTGCAATTGATATCCAATCAACAGCCGCTGGTGATATTAATTTCAATAGTAATTTGTCAATGCACAGTGGTTTCGCGCGGGGCAATGGTAATGGCGGTGACGCTGGCAGCATTAGTGTTAAGAATGCTGCGGGCAATATCACCACTAAAAACATTTATGCAGAGGGCTATAACCATGGTGATGGTAGTCGCGTGACCTTAGATGCTGAGAATGTCGGTGATGTTACCGTGAATGGTCAAATTAGAGCGTATGGTGATGTGAATGCTTCAGTTAACCGCGTGGGTACAAGTGGCGGCAATGTGGTGATTAAAGGCATTAATAATACAGTGACCAGCACGATTAATACCAGTGGCGGTCGTGGACGTGGTGCTAATCAAATTGGTGGTGATGCGGGTGATGTGACGGTTGCTGCTAGTGGCGCGATCAGTACACAAGCACTTGTGGCAAATGGTGGCAATGCAGGCTCAGGGGCAGGGAGTATTGCAGCCGGAGGCAGTGCGGGAGACATTAGCTTAACCTCAACAGGGTCAGGGGATATTACGACAACGAATATCACTGCACGCACTGGCTATACACGAGGTAGTGCAACGGCTAATGGGGCAGGTTCAGTTAATATTCAAAATGATGATGGTGCACTGACCACTGGCAATATTACAACCAGAGGTCAACGACGAGGTGTTGGTGGTGATGTGTTAGCCGTGACAACAGGAGATATTAGTGTTGGTAATGTGGATGCGCGCGCAAGCAATCTTGCGACTACTGATGGCGGTGATGTGACTTTGGCGACAACCGCAGGTGATGCAACCGTGCCCGATATTAAAACAGGTGGTCGTTGGTTGGTCTATTCTGGCGATCCACGCAATGACACTATTGGGTCGTTTAAACCGACAGCAGACTTTAAACAATACAATACCAATTACGGTGATACCTTGCTAAACGGAGGGAATGGCTTTGTTTATCGCTATGCGCCAGTAATCACCAATACGTTAACTGGTTCGGCGAGCAAAGTGTATGACGGCAATACCAACATTAATTCAATTGCAGGATTAACCTTTAATCAAGGCAGCGCAATTGATGGTGATGTTATTACATTATCACCGTTTAACAGTGCGACTTACGATAATAAAAATGTGGGTACTGGTAAAACCGTTACTTCTAATGCCATCACCGTAACAGGCGGCACAAATGGTACGACACTGGTTTATGGCTATCAAGCGACAGCGGCAACAGGCAATGTTGGCGACATCACACCAAAAGGTTTAACTTTAACAGCGGGTAATGACAGCAAGGTTTATGATGGTACAACTGCCTCGAACACAGGTACGGTAAGCCAAAGTGGTTTAGTTGGAGGCGATACCTTTAGTGCAGGCCAAGCATTTGGTAGTCGCAATGCGGGCACGACCACAACGGATGTGGTTGCGGGTTACACGATTACAGATGGTAATGGTGGTAACAACTACACGGTTACAACAGCACAAGGTGTTGGTACGATTAGTCAAGCGGCATTAAGCGTTACTGCGGTGACGGATACGAAAGTGTACGATGGAAATGCTAGCTCAACAGGCGCACCAACAGTTGCAGGTTTGGTTGCTGGTGATACAGCTAACTTCATCCAAACCTTTGATAATAAGAATGCAGACACAGGTAAAACACTGACTGCTGCAGGTGCGGTTAGCGATGGTAATGGTGGTAATAACTACGACATTACTTATGTGGCGGATAACACAGGTGAAATTACGCAACGGCCGATAACGGTTACTGCGGTAACCGATACGAAAATATTTGATGGAACCAATAGTTCAAGCGGTGCGCCAGTGATTAGTAACCTTGCTGGTGGTGATACAGCAAGCTTTAACCAAAGCTTTGATAATGCCCTCGTGGGCACAGGTAAGACACTGACTGCTGTGGGTACGATTAGCGATGGTAATGGCGGCAATAACTACGACATTACTTATGTGGCAGATAATACAGGTGTGATTAATGCAGTACTTGATGCGAGAACCGCAGCAGCTTTAGGTGGCGAGTTGACTGGTCTGCCAAATGTACAAGGGGTTAATGTTGAGAGCGTTGGTGCAACCGCAGCTGGTGGCGGAGTCGATGAAACTTGTGAGACAGCGGTCGCTAGTTCATCAAATCCGAATACAGCAACCATACTTAACTTTGGCATCGATTTGCCAGCAGGTGTTGAGCCAAATTGTGATAATGGTGGAGAAAGTTAATATGGCCACGCATGACAAGCCAAGCAATATTTCGCTTGGCTTTTTTATTGCTTGGTTTTCGTTTAAATCGGTATAGAATGAAACTGTCGGTATTGCGAATAGCAAGCGGCAATGCACAATTAATCACTGAATAGGTTTTAGATAAATAAGATGAAAAAAACACCGCCATGCGTCATGACATTTGCTGCAACTGATCCGAGTAGCGGCGCGGGTTTGCAAGCGGACGCTTTAACATTGGCCAGCATCGGCTGTCACCCACTTTCTGTTGTCACTGGGGTGACCGCACAAGATACGGTGGGTGTTGAAAGTGTCATGGCTTTAGATGCTGATTGGATAAACGAGCAAGCGCGAACCATCCTAGAAGATGTGCAAGTGTCAGCATTTAAATTAGGTTTATTGGGCAGTGTTGAAAATGTCGCAGTCATTGCTGAAATCATGGCGGATTACCCTGAGGTGCCATTATTAATCGATCCTATTTTGACCTCTAATCGTGGTGATGAATTAAGTAATGAAGAGATGCAAGCCGCCATGTGTGAATTGCTATTTCCACAAGCGACCTTAATTACACCCAATAGTATCGAAGCGCATCGTTTGGCTTTTTACGATGCAGAAGATGAAGTGAAACATGTCTCTATAGAAGAGTCTGCCTTGCAGTTATTAAGCATGGGCACTGAGTATGTGTTGATTACGGGCACACATGAGCGTTCGACCGATGTGGTGAACTCGCTATATAGTGCAGAAGGCTTGGTGAAGGAATATCATTGGGAGCGTTTGCAAGGCAGTTATCATGGTGCGAGTAGCACCTTAACCAGCGCGATTGCTGCTTGTTTAGCACATGGGTTAACGGTCGCCGAGGCATTGCAAGAGGCACAAGAATATACGTGGCAAACACTGAAAAGTGCGTTCAGACCAGGCATGGGACAATTGATTCCTGACCGATTCTTTTGGGCGCGTGAAGAAAGTGAGCCAGCAGGTAGCGAAGCGGAACAAACATCATCTATGCAGCACTAGTGTTTGCTTCGCCATAAAAGCACTATTAGAACGCAGGGCGATTCTGATAAAATGATTGTTTTAGTTTCCCTACATTATTAACGACAATCATGACCTCACAAAACCAAACCTTATTCGAAAAATCTCAACAATTAATCCCTGGCGGTGTGAACTCACCCGTGCGCGCATTCCGTTCAGTCGGCGGCACACCTGTCTTCTTTAAAAAAGGTCAGGGCGCAAAGCTTTGGGACGTCGACGGTAAAGAATATATCGACTACATCAACTCATGGGGCCCAATGATTTTAGGCCATGCCCACCCAGAAGTGATTAAGGCCGTGCAAGAAACCGCAGCCAATAGTTTAAGTTTTGGCGCACCCACAGGGATGGAGCTGGAAATTGCTGAACTCATCACCAAGCTCGTACCGAGCATGGAGCAAGTGCGTTTAACCAGCAGTGGCACAGAAGCCACCATGAGCGCTATCCGTACCGCGCGTGGTTTTACGGGTCGCGATAAAATCGTTAAATTCGAAGGTTGTTATCACGGACATTCCGATGGTTTGCTGGTGAAAGCGGGTTCTGGCTTACTCACTTTTGGCGAGCCAGATTCAGGCGGCGTACCAGCTAGCGTGGCAGAGCACACCCTGACGCTTGAATACAATAATGTACAGCAGTTGGAAGAAGTGTTTGCCAAAGTCGGTGATGAATTGGCTTGTGTCATTCTAGAGCCAGTTGTTGGTAATATGAACCTGATTAAACCGAAAATCGAATTCTTAAAAGCGCTGCGTGAGTTATGTACCAAGCATGGCACTGTACTGATTTTTGATGAAGTCATGACAGGCTTTCGTGTCGCTTTAGGCGGCGCGCAAGCCGTTTATAACATTACCCCAGATATGACCACGCTAGGCAAAGTCATTGGCGGCGGTTTGCCAGTCGGTGCTTTTGGTGGCCGTAAAGATATTATGCAATGTCTAGCCCCAGTTGGCAGTGTTTACCAAGCTGGTACCCTATCAGGCAACCCAGTTGCCGTCTCCGCAGGTTTAGCGACACTCAAACTCATTCAAGCAGAAGGCTTTTACGACAAACTCACCGCCCAAACTGAAAAACTAGTCGCAGGCTTAAAACAAGCTGCGCAAACTGCAGGCGTAGATTTCAATGCCCAAAGCATCGGCGGCATGTTTGGCTTATTCTTCTGCAAAGATATTCCCAATAGCTTTGATGAAATTATGGCAAACAACAATAAAGAACACTTCAACCAGTTCTTCCACAGCATGTTAGATAGCGGCATTTATCTTGGGCCTTCTTCTTTTGAAGCTGGGTTTGTTTCGGCAGCGCATAGTGATGAAGATATAGCGAGGACGGTTGAAGCGGCAGAGAAGGCGTTTAGAACAATAAGTTAGCTTTCAAGGGTATGAGCATCCGGCGCAATGCGCTTTGCTTATTGGCGCCCTACGAGCTAAAACAAAGGAACCATTCCCCATAATAATGTTATGTGGGATCCATTCCCGTATAACAGACTGTTAGCTGATGAATATTATGGATACTTGTATGACGGATGTCGAAAAAATTGTTTGGGGAGGCTTGGCCGGTGTAACTGTCTATGTGATTGGTCAACTACTTTCAAAATTCCTTATTGAACCAATACATGAGTTAAGAAAGGTTGTTGGCGAAGTACGGTTTAACCTTTCGTATCATGCCCCAACAATACATACCCCGATTGGCCGTTCAGAGGATAAGTCGGATGCAGCAAGGGAAGCGCTTATGAAAAGCTCCTGTGAACTAATATCTAAATTGCATGCTGTTCCAGGTTACGTGGTGTTTCGGCACTTATCCTTTGGTGTTTTGCCAAAAAGAATGGATCTAGAAAAGGCTGCTATACAGCTTCGCGGACTTTCAACTTATGTCCATGAGCAAGGAGAGAAGGCGGCGTCAAATATCGAAATCGTTAACAAAAAAGTAGCCAATATTGAGTCGCTACTTCGCTTGAAGCCATTAGAATGAGCAGAAAATCAGCTAAAAAATAATTAGGGTCAGAGTAGAATTAAATTTTGCATCAATCTGAAAAAATAGGTGCCCTGTAATCAGGCGTTAGACCTGATCTTTAAAATTACCAATATTGATGAAAAAGGAGGTATTAAATGGAATTAAGTAATCAGCCAAGTAAAATTGACAGAAATGTACTGCTTTCAACGTTGTGGTTGTTCGTGCTGTTAAATATCATCTTTAGGGACCTCCATGAATTTGCTAGCCCAGGGTTTATGCAGGAGCTAATAGCAGGAAGCGTCAATGGTATGCAAATTACAGAAGAGCTTATTTTTGCTGGTGCAATAGTATCTCAGGTTCCAATATTTATGGTTCTTCTGGCTCGTGTGTTGGAACGTAGAAAAAACCGTTGGGCCAATATCGGAGCGGGTATCTTTCAGATTCTAATTGTTATTAGTGCTTTGCCTAAGATGCCTGCTGATATACTCCATGCAATTGTTGAAACTACAGCATTGTTGTCCATTATTTGGATTGCATGGAAATGGCCAGAGAGTGCTGAGTAGATTGATTCTAGCTTACGCAAAAAGAATTAACGTTTCTTTCATACTAAAAATCCTGCATTTTAGTCTCAAAAAGTACTATAGAAAGATTGATAGGCTTAGGTTTTAACGGTAAAATTTAGGGTTCCGCGGAATGTATTGTAATACCGAAGAAAATAGTCATGAACAAAGATAATCAAACGAATATGCAAGAGGCAGCAATGACTGCGTCTAAACCAGCTGCACAGGGCTTATATCATCCAAATAATGAACATGATGCTTGTGGCGTCGGTTTTGTTGCGCATATTAAAGGCAAGAAAACACACGATATTGTAAAGCAAGGTTTGCAGTTGTTAACCAACTTAACCCATCGCGGTGCAACAGGCTATGACCCTAAACTGGGTGATGGTGCTGGCTTGTTAATGCAAATTCCAGATACGTTCATGCGCGCAGAAGCTGAGCGAATTGGAGTTGATTTGCCAAAAGCGGGTGAGTATGCGATTGGTAATTTCTTCTTGCCGAGAGATGCAAGAAGCCGTCAACGCTGTGAGCGTGTGATTGAAGACATTGTTGCTGAAGAAGCGCAAACGTTATTAGGTTGGCGTAATGTGCCTGTTGATAACAGCAACATTGCAGATGCGGCAAAAGCCGTCGAGCCAATGATGCGCCAAGTGTTTGTTGGCAGTACCGCACCAAACCAAACTGTTTTTGAGCGTAAATGTTTCGTTATTCGTAAGCGTATTGAGCATGAGGTGCGCGCATTAACGTTGATGAACGATGTAGCTGATTTTTATGTGCCTTCATTCTCAAGCCGTACCATCAACTATAAAGGCATGTTGTTGGCAAATGAGGTGGGTGTTTACTATAAAGACTTAACCGATGAGCGTGTGACTTCAGCATTGGCGCTTGTGCATCAGCGTTTTTCAACTAATACTTTCCCTTCTTGGGAGCTTGCGCATCCATTCCGCATGATTGCGCATAACGGCGAAATTAATACGGTTCGTGGGAATGTTAATTGGATGCACGCGCGTCGCGCGACGATGGAATCAGCTAACTTAGGTGAAGATTTAG
>SPJK01065454.1_pt1 | contig 13226 bp, 14 predicted proteins | sample 3741771 | NCBI WGS metagenome assembly SPJK01 (sample SAMN10925997, study PRJNA522277) | cold seep metagenome | isolation source: Elba SIP-enriched marine methane seep metagenome, extraction at timepoint T2 | place: Italy: coast of Elba, Mediterranean Sea | reverse complement strand
GCGGGCAGCGAGCAGGATGAACAACAGGATCGGTATTTCCAACAGGATCGAGGTGCGCGGAAATCCGTCGAGCCGGTTGATCAGGAAAAGGATCGGCAGAAACACAAGGTTGGCCAGAACGATGGCCCGCACAATTCGCGCTGCATCGTTCAGCGCTGTATAGCGCCACAGGCCGCGATGGAGCCCTTCAATCGGGAAAATGATGGCGCAAGCCAGAGCGAAAACAGCGACGGATTGCAGCACGATGTCGTCCGGCGGCGCTATCGGTTCGAACCGATAGCGCAGCAATACCGCAACCCACATTGAGATCGCGCCGGCCGCAAGATCGAACAAGGCCACCGCGACCATCGAAATCTGGCTGCGGATTGACGTGACGCCGCGTGTCTTGGATGGCGCCTTGCTCATCCGGTTTCCCCCTGGGTCCCACCAACCTGACCGAGCCTTTGAAACGCCCAGCGCACCCGGTTGGGGGGTCTGTCGCCCGCTCCGAAGGGCTCAGCCTCCCCTTGTACTACAATCTGTGTCGCCCGTTGTGGAGGCGCACCGGCAGCGAGATACACCGAGCGCTCAAGCCGTATCGGGCCGCCATCGGTCCGGAAGCGCCATCCATCCCCGTCCGGCTGGACAAGCAGGGCGCTCATATTGTCCCGGGACAGGGATGCCCGGACGTCCGGATGCAGGTGAAACCGGATGGCGAAACGATAGCGCACGTCGACATCGTCCGGCGGCCCGTCGGACACTGGCCGGAAAAGCGCATCCTCGCCGCGCAGGTCGCCGCCGTCAGCTGCCAGGAAGACCCGCCGCCGATGCGACAGCCCGAACTCTTCGCGATAGCCTTCATGGATGCCTTCGAGCCAGACACCCATATCCTCTTCATTGCGGCGGGCTGTGACCGGGCCTGGCGCAGAGGCGAGTCGCGGGCCGAGCAGGTCGCGCTGCCAGCCCGGAGCGAACAGGCGCCCGGAAGAGGTTTCCTCGAGGGTCAGCGTCGAATGGGCGGCCGTTGCCCGAACCGCCTCACGCCAGCTGGATGGCTGGTCATCATGCCAGCCGCAATTGACCACCAGCCGCCCGCCGGTTGTGCACAATTCGAAGGCCAGGGCGCTGGCATGGGCTCCTGTGCTCAGCACACCTGGCGGCGCTTTTCCGACATCCAGAATGATCGTGGCGCCTCCCGCTTCGGCGCGGTGATAGCCGGAATGAGGGGCAAAACCGAAGGGTTTGGCGCCGGTCTCGTCGCGTGCCAGAGCCATTTTCAGCGCCCCGTGATCGCACTCGCCACCACCGTGAAAACTGGCCAGACCACCATCGCTCATCCGGAAAAAACGACCCATTGGCGCCAACCGGTCGATCGCCCGGATGATTTCCTTGGGAAATTCGACCCCGGCCTTTTCGGCCACGTCACGCAGCGCGATCAGATCAATCAGTGTCTCGGTGCCGGCACGTGGCGAACGGGACACATGACCGCCGTCCGGCAGGATCTGGCGCTTCACTTCCTTTTCCAGCGCCGCCAGACCGGCTTTTTGCAGCGCACCCTGCCGGGGCACTGAAAGCCCGGCAAAAGACAGGGCTATGGCGCAACGCAGCCGGACCGCGCCGTCATGGGCCAATGGTATGGTGCGCTGGAGATAGCGCGCCTGCCGCAGCAGGCTTCGCAGTCGGGCATTCCGCGCCTTCCGGTCGCCCTCTTCGCTTTCGAAAAGCGTGTCGCCAGCCCGCAACCAGTTGATGATCCGCGCTGAAAGGACGCCATGGCTCCAGGCGAAGCTGTTCCAGCGCCCAAACGCCCGGATCCAGTCATCGACGAGTGCTCTGGCCTCATCCGCACCACTCGTTCTTTCGGACGGATCACCAGCCTCGGCGGTTGGCATTGGGTCGTCAGCGGGATCGGGCGGGGTGTCCGGTGAGGCGATGACGTCGCGCAACCAGCCAAATCCATGCAATCGCCGCGCAAAGGCGCGGGTCGGTGCAGGTTTCAGCCAGATGTCGTCCTGTGCGGGGTCGATTGACAGGAGGTCACCGGCCAGCTGGAACCGACCGGCCCGGATTTCCGAGCCGCGATCGGGGCGACTGGCATAAAAATCCTCAGGCAGCGGGCCGATTTCACCGGGCAGGGCCCCGAGATCATGCAAGCTGGTGAACAGGCCGACCGAGTGCAGCGTTGATGACGCTTCACGGCGCGCCGCGGCCACGATCGCCACAGCATAATCTGACAGACGCACCGCGCGAGCCATGGGTCAGCGACGCAAGGCTGAAATATTGTCGCGATAGGCGTCCGGCCCGCCCTTGAACACCGCAGACCCCGCGACCAGCGCTGAGGCACCTGCATCGAGGCAGTCCCTGGCGGTCTGCGGATTCACACCGCCATCGACCTCGATCATGGTCGACAGGCCGCGCTGATCGATGCGTGCCTTGAGGGCTTCGATCTTCTTCAACTGGCTGGTGATGAAGCTTTGTCCACCAAATCCGGGATTGACGCTCATCACCAGGATCAGGTCGAGTTCGTCTAGCACGTAATCAATCACCTCGACCGGTGTCGACGGGTTCAGGGCTGCGCCGGCCTTGGCGCCGGTAGCCTTGATCGCCTGGACGGTGCGATGGAAGTGCGGACCGGCTTCCGGGTGAGCGGTGATGATGTCGGCGCCGGCATCGGCAAAAGCCTGGATATACGGGTCGACCGGGGTAATCATCAGATGCACATCGAACGGTTTCTTGCTGTGCGGGCGAAGGGCCTTCACGACAGCCGGGCCGATGGTGAGATTGGGCACGAAATGGCCGTCCATCACATCGATGTGAATCCAGTCGGCACCAGCGGCGTCGATGGCGCGAACCTCGTCACCCAGCTTGGCGAAATCGGCCGAGAGGATCGAGGGGGAAATGATAGCGGGATTGACCATGTCGATCCGATAACAGTGGGGCCAAACCGGCGCAAGTCGAAGACGTCGGGAGGGGCGAGTTTCAGCGCTATCCCGCGCGCTTTGTAAAACGGGCGATGAAGAAACCGTCCATGCCGCCCTGTTCGGCCCATAGGGCCGGTGTCAGACGAACCCAGCCGGCCGGTGTCAGCGCGCTCTCGACGCCCGCCAGCTCGTCGGGCTGGATGGGCGACTCCTTGAGTTGCCGGTGCCGTCCCGCGACCCGGCCAGCCAGCGCCTCGCCTTCCTCGGGCTGCAGCGAGCAGGTGCAGAGCACCAGCTGTCCGCCGGGTTTCAGCATGCCGGCTGCGGCCTTGATCATCTCATCCTGCAGCCGGGCCATCCGTCCCGTGTCGTCAGCCCGCTTGATCCAGGCCGCTTCGGGATGGCGCCGCAATGTGCCGGTGGCAGTGCAGGGTGCGTCGAGCAGCACCGCATCGACCGGCTGAGCCGGCTTGTAGGTCAGGGCGTCACCGGCGACGAGGGTTGCTGACAAGCCGGTGCGTCCCAGATTTTCACGCACCCGTTCGAGGCGCTTCTCGGACAGGTCCAGTGCGGTGACATCAGCACCGGTCGCGGCAAGTTGCATGGTTTTGCCGCCGGGCGCCGCACACAGATCGATGACAGACGAACCGGGTCCCAATGTCAGCAGGGTGGCAGGGATGGCAGCGGCCGCATCCTGGGCCCACCAAGCGCCTTCGCGATAGCCGGGCAGGGCCCGGACATCGCCCACTGTGTCCCGACGCAAACTGCCGTTCGGCAGGATTGTCGCGTCGAGCGCCCGGGCCCAGTGCTCGCGTGTGTCCGGATCCTTGACCGTCAGATCGAGCGGTGGCGCAACCGTGATAGCATTGGCCATCCGGCTGAGCGTGCCGGGGCCGTAGGCGGCGCGCCAGCTATCGCGGAGCCAGTCGGGCAGGTTGTCGCGAGGCAGGGTTGGCTTGAGGCGTTCCCGGCCCTCACGATCGACGCGCCGAAGGACAGCGTTGATCAGGCCTTTCAGCTTTCGCGCGTCGCTGCGGGCATCGGCCAGCTCGACGGTTGACGACACGACCGCATGTGGCGCGCCATCCATCCACAATAGCTGGGTGGCGCCGGTGATGAGCAGGGCTTGCGCACCTTCTGACGTCTCGTGCAGGGGGCGCGACAGCAGCCCGTTCAAAACGGTGCGGGTCTGGCCGAGCCGCCGAAAAGTGGTCGCGGTGATAGCGCGCGCAAAGGCGCGATCACGATCGCTCATCGCAGCAAATTCAGGGGTGTGCTCCAGCGCCGCCTCGAGCGTGCGGCGTTGTTTCATCACGGCCATATAGGCAAGCGCCGCAGCACGGCGAGGGGCGAGACCATCACTCATGGCGCCGGGCTAGCACGCAGACCCCGTCCCGTCGATGCCAAGCCGCCGTGCGGCTGACTCATCCCCACGGCCCGCGTCGCGCCCACGGCCCGGGTCCGGATGTTGCCCCGGCCCCGGCCATCTGGCGGAGCCGGTCGATCCGGTTCGCCGTATCCGGATGGGTCGAGAACAGATTGTCCATGCGTTGCCCGTTGAGCGGGTTGATGATGAACATGTGGGCAGTGGCCGGGTTGCGTTCGGCACCGGCATTCACGGTCCTGCGCGCGGTGCGCTCGATTTTCTCCAACGCACTGGCCAGCGCCATCGGATTGCCGGCAATCTCGGCCCCGACCCGGTCGGCCTCATACTCGCGGGCCCGACTTATGGCGCTCTGGACCAGCATGGCGGCCATCGGCGCGAAGATCATCATTGCCAGCGTTCCGAGCAGTCCGGCGCGATTATTGCCGCCGAAAAACAGGGCGAAATTGGCCAGCATGCCGATCGCGCCGGCCAGTGTGGCGGTGACGGTCATGGTGAGCGTGTCACGGTTTTTGACGTGGGCGAGCTCGTGCGCCATGACGCCCTGAACTTCGACCCGGTCCAGGCGTTCGAGGAGTCCGGTAGTCGCCGCGACGGCAGCGTGGGACGGATCCCGCCCGGTCGCAAAGGCATTGGGTTGGTCGCTCTGCATCACGAACACGCGTGGTATCGGCATGCCCGCGCGGCGGGCCAGATGCTCGACATCGCCGGCATATTGCCGCAGGGCGGGATGGCGTTCATCGGGGCCGATTTCCCGGGCGCCATGCATGCGCAGCACCATGTCGGCTGAATTCCACCAGGCATACAGGTTCATTCCGGCCGCCACGACCAGAGCCAGCATGGCGCCTGCGGCACCGCCGAGCAGATAGCCGATTCCCATGAAGAGTGCCGTCATTCCGGCGAGCAGGAGGAAGGTTCTCAATGTGTTTGCTGTCATTGTCCGGGCCTGTGTGTCTTGGCGTGGCGTGCTGGTCAGACTATCTAGATGGGATGAGCGATGATGATCAGCAAGACGGGACGGACAAAGCGACCATCCCCTCCCCGGACGCCGCGCCGAGAGTCTTGAGTCCCGAGGCCAGACGGGCCCTTGCCGAAGCCGAAGAGCGCCGGAAAATTGCACGTCAGGCCGAACTCGCGCCGGAGACCGGCGGCCGCAAGGGTCCGGAGCCGACCCGTTTCGGTGACTGGGAAAAAAAGGGCATCATCTGCGACTTTTGACGCCGGTGAACAACGTCCTCGAGCGGTTCTCTGTGGCCATCCTTGACACGCCTGACGAGGGCTGAGCCGGCGCGACCTTCGCGTCACGGGTGCAGGCGCTTAGGTGAATCGGGACGTCCTGATAGTGTGTCGGAATGAGACACGTGGTCCTTTCATGCCTCGCTGCGCTGGGCGGCCTTGCCTGTACTGCCGGATCGGCCAGTAGCCAGACCGCGATCGAGCGTGAGTGCTCGCCGCAGGACATTCGTCAGGCACTGGCCGGGGATTATGCCGGTCCGCCCTGTCGCTTTACCGAAATGCCCGACGACATGGATGCCGCGCCACGCAGCCCCTCGCCGCAACTCGCAGGCGCCCCGCCGGTGGCTCGCCCAACGCCTTTGCCGGCTGTGCAGGCGCCGTCGCGCCGCCACATACCCGCGGCTGTTGCCCCGCCGCCTCCCCGCGCGCAGGAAACGGCCCATGAAGTCGTTCGCCTGGACGACAGCTTCTTTTCCGGTGGTCTTGTTGGGGGTGTCGGGCGCGCACCATCGATCAGCTATGTCTATCGCGGTGTAATTGTCATTGACGGGACGGGGCGAGTCTCGACCCTGGCGCCCGGGCAGGTCACCTCTGCCCCGGTTCTCCGCATGGACAGACGGGCCGCGCTGCGGACCTACCCGGTCGGTCACTAACCGAAATCCAGGCTCAGACCGAGGCGATCTCCGCCACAATGGCAGCTGCGGCGGCTTTCGGGTCGGCGGCGGCATTGACCGGTCGGCCGACCACCAGGTGGCTGGCCCCGTCTGACAGGGCGCTGGCCGGCGTGGCGACCCGCTTTTGGTCACCGATATCAGCTCCGGCCGGCCGTATGCCTGGCGTCACAATCAACAGGTCCTTGCCAAAGCGTTCGCGGATCTCCTGCGCCTCATGAGCGCTGGCCACGACGCCATCGACGCCGGCTTCCAGCGACTGCTCGACACGGCGCAGGACAAGGTCCCGGGCACCGAAGGCATAACCCATCTCGGCCAGCATCTCGTCGTCGTAACAGGTCATCACCGTGACACCGAGAAGTTTCAGGTCAGACCCTTCCCGGCCCGCCACGGCGGCCCGCATCACGGCGGGCTCGGCGTGGATGGTCAGCAGGTCGGCGCCGCCGCTGGTGATCGACCGCGTCGCTTTTTCGACCGTCGCTGGAATGTCGTGCAGTTTGAAGTCCAGAAAGACCTGCTTGCCGGTCGACTTGATACGCCGGCACAGGTCCATGCCCCCCATCGGGAAGAGCTGGAGGCCGATCTTGTAAAATTCGACGGTGTCGCCAATGGCCTCGACGAGCGACCAAGCGGCTTCGGTTGTCGGCAGGTCGAGCGCGACGATCAGGCGGGAATCAGATTGTGACATGCGCCGGTTTTAATCTGCCTTGAACCGCGGACGCAAGCATCAAGCAGGCCGGGCAGCAATCCGCACGCGGCCTTGTGATTAGCCTCCTGCCAAACTATTGCTGCATCGAGAGGTTTGCGAAACGATGAGTGATGTCTTCAAGGCTCTGGCCCATCCGGTGCGGCGCGAAGTGCTCCGGATGCTGCGTGACGGGCCAAGCTCGGCTGGCGTGCTGGCAGATCGGTTTCCGGTCTCAAAGCCGACCATGTCAGGACATTTCTCGACGCTCCGGGAGGCGGGGCTGATCGTGGCCGAGCGGCATGGCACGACCATTCTCTATCGTCTGAACGCCAGCGTCGCCGATGAAGCGATCGCCTGGTTGCTGGACCTGGCGGGCAAGCGCCCGGCCGAAAATGAGGACCTGTGAACATGAAGCGCGAACTGATCTTGTCCGGGTTGTTTATTGCTCTGGCGCTGGTTCTGGCCGGCCTTGGATGGCTGGGCACTGACGCGACGACCCAGATCCCGGTGCATTGGGGTATCGACGGTCAGCCCGACCGTTATGGCGGACGGCTTGAGGCCTTTTTCCTGTTGCCGGCGATCATGGCCGGGCTATCGGTCCTGTTTGCCATCCTGCCGTCGATAGATCCGCGTGGTCGCAATCTGGAACGGTCGCGTATCGTCCTGCAGACCGTGTGGATGGGGGTGCTCGCGCTCCTGCTGTTGGTTCAGACCATCCTGGTCGGTTTGGGATTGAGCTGGATCGAGCCTGCCGATGAGACGCTCGTGCCGACCCTGATATTGACGGCGGTCGGCGCGCTCTATGTCTTGCTCGGCAATGTGCTTGGCAAGGCCCGACCGAACTGGTTTGTCGGAATTCGGACCCCATGGACCCTGTCATCGGACCTGTCCTGGGACAAAACCCATCGCCTGACGGGCCGGTTGATGGTGGCGAGCGGCCTGGTGATGATGGCCGGGGTCTGGTTCCTGTCGGCCGAACGGCAGATCGGCCTCGTTATTGCCACCGCCCTGATACCGGCGGCCACGGGCATGGTCGTTTCGTATCTGGTCTGGCGATCCGATCCGGCCCGTCAGACGGCAACACCGGATGATGTCGACTAGGAAGCCGTCACGCCGGCAAAGATGTGGAAGGGGAAGTGTTCGACCAGCTGGCGGGACACCTCGATGCCGCGCACCGGATTGCCCTGGCGGTCCAGCCGTGGACTCCAGAGCGCGAATCCGGCGACGCCGGGCACCACAATCATCAGCCCGCCCGACACGCCCGATTTGGCTGGCAGGCCAACGCTGAACGCGTATTCCCCGGAATAGTCATACATCCCGCATGTCAGCATCAATGACAGGGTGTTGCGGACAATACGGCTATCGATCACCCGGTGCCCGGTTGTCGGGCAAACACCGCCATTGGCCAGGGTTGCGGCGACGACGGCGAGTCGGCGACAGTCCAGGGTTAGCGAGCAAGCGCGAAAATAGACGTCCAGCGCGGTCCGCGGATCGCTACCTTCGGGAAAAGCATCGTGCTCATCCATCAATTTGACCAGTGACTGGTTCCGCGTCGCGGTCGCGCGTTCGCTGGCATAGACCGCTTCATCAATGTCGACCGGTTCGCCGCCCGCCGCCGAACTGACGAAGCGAGCCAACAGGCTTGTGCGGTCGGCCACCGACCAGTGGGGGCGGATCATGGCGCTGCACATGATGGCGCCGGAATTGATCATCGGGTTGTGCGGCCGGTTGTCGGGGTCAAGGGCGAGCTCGTTGAAGCGGCGCCCGGACGGCTCACGACCGACATGGCGGTGCACCTGGTTCTCGCCATTCAGTCCCATTGCCAGGGCGTAGATCATCGGCTTGATAACGGACTGTTGGCAGAATGCGGTCCGGGCGTCACCCAGCATGGCCTGCTGTCCGTCGATCGAGCAGGTCGCCAGCCCGAAGGATTCCGGGTCCTGCTTGGCCAATTCCGGGATGTAATCGGCGAGCGATCCGCGCGTGCAGTCGCGGGCATAGACAAAAATATTGGCCAGCCGGCTGGCGAATTGGTCGAACCGCTCGATGATCAGACCGTCATTCAGCGCCTGCACCATAAGTGAAAGGGCATCAGAACTAACCTGCACGGCCAGCTGATCGGCTACCAGCGGTCCATCCGGCAGGCTTTCGAGGCCCGACAACCTTGGTAGATACAGTGGTGAGAGTCCTCGACGCTCAAGCGCTTCCAGCAAGTCAGCCTTGGTCGAATAGCCGAGTGACGCGACATGGCGACAGACCCCGGCGGCCAATGCTTGGACATTTTCGCGTGTGTCCGCGTCCTGCTCGAAACGGGCCGGGCGGGCGAGAAAGCGGGCGAATTGATCGTTTGAGAACGAAGTCATGGCGCCATGAATGGGCAGGAATGAGCGACTGTCCAGCATTGCCACCGTCAGGATAATGCCGAAACTGATGGGAAACACTTGCCTGTCCGCAAGAGCAGCGCTACGCGCATGGACATATCAAGAAGGAAATTGCTCATGTCCGCGAAAAAGCCTGTCAAAAAGGTCGTTCTTGCCTATTCCGGCGGCCTGGACACATCGGTTATCCTGAAATGGCTACAGGATGCCTACGATGCCGAGGTCGTGACGTTCACGGCGGATCTCGGGCAGGGTGAAGAGCTGGAACCGGCTCGCCGGAAGGCTGAGGCGGCTGGCGTTTCCGAAATTTTCATTGAGGATCTGCGCGAGGAATTCGTACGCGACTTTGTGTACCCGATGGTTCGGGCAAACGCTGTCTATGAGGGCCTGTACCTTCTGGGCACGTCGATTGCGCGTCCGCTGATTGCCAAGCGGCTGGTTGAAATTGCGCACGCCACTGGCGCTGACGCCGTCGCTCATGGCGCGACCGGCAAGGGCAATGACCAGGTCCGGTTCGAGCTCGGCGTCTATGCCCTGGACCCGGACCTTCGCGTCATCGCGCCCTGGCGCGAATGGGACCTGAACTCCCGGACCAAGCTGATCGCCTATGCCGAAGAGAATGGCATTGAAGTCGCCAAGGACAAGCGGGGCGAGGCGCCCTTCTCGGTCGATGCCAATCTCTGGCACACCTCGTCCGAGGGCAAGATTCTTGAGGACCCTGCCGAGGAAGCGGCCGATATTGTCTATCAGCGCACCAACGCGCCCGAGGCGGCTCCGGACAAGCCGGAATACGTCACAATCGCCTTCGAGGCCGGTGATGCCGTTGCGGTCAACGGCGAAGCCATGAGCCCGGCCACCCTGTTAACCAGGTTGAACGCCCTGGGTCGCGTACACGGGGTCGGCCGTCTCGATCTGGTGGAAAACCGGTTTGTCGGCATGAAGTCACGGGGAATCTATGAGACGCCGGGCGGCACCATATTGATGGCCGCCCATCGCGGTATCGAGCAGATCACGCTGGATCGTGGCGCCTGCCACCTGAAGGACGAGCTCATGCCGCGTTACGCCAAGCTTCTTTATGAGGGCTTCTGGTTTTCGCCGGAGCGGGAGATGCTGCAGGCTGCGATCGATCATTCACAGAAGGACGTCACCGGTGAGGTCCGACTGAAGCTCTACAAAGGGTCTGTGAACGTTGTGGGGCGTTCGTCGGAGCATTCGCTTTACTCGCTCGAACACGTCACTTTCGAGGAAGATATTGTCTATGATCAGAAGGACGCCGAAGGCTTCATCCGCCTGAACGCCCTGCGGCTTCAACTGCTCGCGCGCCGCAAGCGACGTCTCGGTCACAATGAATGAAAAATTCATTTGGCCCATCAGGGCTTTACTTGCGGGGCTGTCGGCCTGAGGCTGCTTGGCCCTTTGATGATGGGGTTAATCGGACCTTTAGGGCTCCAGCGCAGGGTGGCGATCCTGGTGGGGCCAAGCGGAGGGTGAGGGGCGTATGTACTCCATCCTGCTGACAGTATTGCTGGACTTGGCATTCGCCGCGGTACCCGCCGCGGCTGTTGTCTACATGTTCCGCTATGCCGAAACGCTTCGTCAGGCGGAAATCATAAATCCTGTCCGGGTGTTGACTGTCGGGTTGCTGGTCTGGGCCTTCTATCACCTGCTGGACGCGGGCGTGTTGTTGATCGGGCCTTTCTTTGTCGAGGATGCCGGGGTTCCGGGCCTGTCAGCTTTCATCCAGACCCGCTTGCGCTGGTTCACAGATGCCATTGCCTCCGCATTCCTGATCGTGGGCTTTGTCTGGCTGTTCCGGCGCATGATCGAAATTCTGGATGGGTTGAGAAGCTCAAATCAAGCGCTCGAGAATGAGCTCGATGACAGCAGCGAGCGCGAAGCTGAGTTGAAGGCGCGGGCGAATACGGAGCGCGCCCAGAGCCAATCCCGGTCTGAATTCATTCTTGGTCTGAGCCATGAGCTGCGGACACCACTGAATGGTATTCTGGGTCTGTCCGGCTTGCTTGCGAACACGGACCTCGATCCCTCACAGCGCAAACTTCTGGCGACCGTGGAGCGGTCGGCGCAAGCCATGCTTGCCCGAGTGTCCGACGTATTCGACCTGGCACGCCTCGAAAACAATCGCGTTGAATTGCGCAGCGTGGCCTTCCGCCCGGCTGAACTTGCCCAAACCATCCTGGGACTGTTTGAGCCACTTGCGGGTGAAAAGGGTTTGGAGCTGGCCCTGGAAATCGGTGAAAATGCCGATTCACCCGTGCTGGGTGACCCTGTCCGGGTCAGGCAAATTCTCAATAATCTAGTTTCAAACGCGATGAAATTCACGCCGGGCGGATCGGTGACGATCACGGTGCGGCAGTCCGCGGACCGCGCCGGGAAAAACTGGGTTGAGTTCCAGGTCGTCGATACGGGTGTTGGCATGGATGCCGCCATGCTGGCACGCATCGCGGGCCGGTCCGGGAGCGAGTCTGGCGGCGACAGCGGGCTGGGGTTGTCGATCTGCCACCGCTTGTCTGCCTTGATGGACGGCGACTTGAAAATCAGCAGCCAACCGGGATCCGGTACCTGCGTGACCGTCCGCCTGCGCGTCCAGGCCGAACCGGAAGATTCCGGTCAGGATTGAGGTGCTCCAGGCTTCGCCTGCCCGATTTGCTGGGCTAGAGTGCTCGCCGGAGGACCTTTCGATGAAGCTCGTTGTAGCACTGGTGACCGCCGCACTCGGATTGAGCGCCTGCGGCGATACGTTGGACAATACCAATCACGCCGCCTTGTTTGCCTTGGCGCCCGAGAATGTCCGCGCCGATATTCAGGCGGCGGACCGACACGTGCTCGTCGTGCGACACGCGTTGAAGGTCTCGCCGGACTGCAATGCGATGGACTGTCCGCTCAGCCCCGAAGGCGACCTCATGGTCGAACGCCTGACCGCGCTGATCGGCGACACGCCGGTGGACCGGGCTTTCTCCAGTGCCGCCTGCCGGACTCGCCTGACTGCCGCAGCAGGCGGAATCGAGGTGGTCGCGCATCAGGCGGTTGATGGTTATGCCGTCGGATGCCTGGACGGCGAGACGGTCGATCGTGTCCGCGCAGATGCCTATGCCGACGTGGATGCTGCAGAGACCGGCTGGACCCTGGTCGGTGAGCATTCCAACACCTCCTGTCTGTGGATGTCGGCCTATGCCGGCCCCGAAGCGGCGCAGGCCGCTGGCTGTGACGGCGAGGGCCGGCTTCCCGAAGACGCCTATGGCGATATTTTCTGGCTCTACGGGACGGGCGAGGACTGGTCCCTGACCGTTTTGCCGGACGCGTTTTCCATTCCTGGCTGATCCCATGCGACTGCTCTTTGTGTGCACCGGGAATATCTGCCGCTCTCCGACTGCCCATGCAGTTGCTCGAACCCGGTTGTCAGCCATCGGCCTGGACTGGCAGGTGGCTAGTGCCGGGACCGGCGGCTGGCATGCCGGCGAAGCGCCGGACGAGCGCGCCACCGCTGCCGGTACGGCGCGTGGGCATGACTTTTCCGGTCTCAGCGCGCGTGAGGTCGAGTCGGATGATTTCGACCGCTTTGACCACATCATTGCCATGGACCGCAGCCATTTGCGCGCCTTGCGCGCGATGCCGGGTGCCGGCCGTGGCGCGCGGATCAGCTTGATGATGGACTGGTCCGGCGAAGCCGGCGTCGATGTTCCGGACCCCTATTATGGTGGTGAAGACGGTTTCGACCGGGTGCTGGACATGATCGAGCGGGCCGTTGACGGCCTCATCGACCGGCTGCGGGACGATCAAAGAAGCGGATAGTCCGCCTCGGCTTCATAGATGTTGCTTTCGCCGCGCGAGGTCCAGCTGGAATAAAGCGTGAAATGGGTCGCCCGCCATGGCTCGGTGGCAAAGCCGCCGGTGCGTTCGGCGATCCGGGTCAGCCGGTCGATCGGGGTGCCTTGCAGGTATGCCAGCGTC
>SPJK01040753.1_pt1 | contig 13233 bp, 13 predicted proteins | sample 3741771 | NCBI WGS metagenome assembly SPJK01 (sample SAMN10925997, study PRJNA522277) | cold seep metagenome | isolation source: Elba SIP-enriched marine methane seep metagenome, extraction at timepoint T2 | place: Italy: coast of Elba, Mediterranean Sea | reverse complement strand
GATGAGATTTACCGCGCACCCGAGACGCTCAAGGTCGCGCGTGCGCTCGGGCCTTTGCTCAGCGCGTCGATATCTGCTTTGCCGAGCGCCTGGCAAGATCTTTTGAAAATAAGATCAAACACTATCCATTACCGCCCAGAAGCCGTCAGAATTGGCGCCGGGGTGGGGCTCGAGATTGTGCGCACACGTCTCGCAGGCGCAACAACGGAACTTGAGCTGAAGCTCAACCCTTCCGAGTCGATAATCGCCGCATGTCAACCGGGTCGAGCGCTGCGTGCTGGTGAGATCATTGAGGTTTCGATCAATCCAGACCTGGTCTTCGATTTCGAAGAATGATGCGTCTGACATTTCCGTCATGTTTCAGCTCCTGCCCTCGCCAAGCCACAATCAATTGCTTAGCTTAGGGTTCAAACGAGGATTGATCGTCATGCCACGACTGTTAATTGCGCTGATCTCAGCGAGTCTATTCTGGCTTGCAACAGCGTTACCGGGCGTTAGCCAAAGTCTCATCCGCGATGCAGAAATCGAACAGACATTGCGCGAATGGACGGATCCAATCCTGGAGGTCGCTGGACTCGAACCAAACGATGTCGGACTGTACATCATCAATGATCCTAGTCTGAACGCCTTCGTCGCGGGCGGGCAGCGTATTCACTTGCATACCGGCTTGATCATGGCCTCTGACAATGCCCGGCAGGTCAAAGGCGTGATCGCTCACGAGACTTGCCATATCGCCTGTGGCCACACCGTGACCCGAACGCGCGCGGCCAGCGTGGCGTCGCGGCCGGCTCTGATTTCAATCGGCCTCGGCGTTCTTGCGATTGCCGCTGGCGCACCCGATGCCGGTGCGGCCCTGATCGCCAGCTCGCAGCAATTTGCAGCCCTGAATTTCTTCGTCCACACCCGCGCCGAAGAAGCCATGGCCGATACGCGCGGCGTGCAATACCTGGTTGAGCTGGAACAATCTCCGATGGGAATTGTCGAGTTCTTCGAGAAGTTTCGGTATCAGGAAGTCCTCTCAGAGGCGCGTCGTTACCCTTATTTCCGATCGCATCCGCTATCGTCTCAACGCGTGCGCACCACGCGAACGCTGGCAGAAGAATCCGGCCTCGCGGACAAGCCTGAGGACCCCAAAGTGGTCAAACAGTTTGCCATGATGAAGGCCAAGCTTGTCGGGTTTCTCGAACCCCCTGCGCGGGTTTTCCGGGATTATCCGCCAACTGACCTGTCTGCACCAGCGCGTTATGCGCGTGCGATATCTGCAATGAAAGCGGCCGACTTGAACACGGCATTGCGCGAGATTGATTCGCTGATTGCCGAAGAGCCAGAGAATCCCTACTTTCACGAACTGAAGGGGCAAATTCTGTTTGAAACCGGCAAACCAGTGGATTCAGTCGAGCCGCTTCTAGAGGCCAATCGCCTGCTGCCCGAAAACCCGCTGATTGAAGTCGCGCTGGCACGCTCGCTGCTTGAACGTAATGAAGACGGCGATGTCGGGCTTGCTGAGATCGCGCTCCGCGATGCGCTGATAAAAGAGCCTAACAATGCGTTCGCCTGGACCCAGCTCGCCATCGTGTTCGAAAAGCAGGATAATCGCGCCATGGCACAGGTTGCGACAGCTGAAGCGGCTTACAATATCGGCAATTATCCGCGCGCCCATTCCTTCGCGCAGCGGGCGATCCGGGAGCTCACGCCGAATACACCCGCGTTCCGACAAGCCAGCGATATTCGCAATGCGACCGATCCGGCCCTGCCAGAGAATGAGGTGTTCTGGCGACGTCGCCGTTGATCGGTTTCACGCGATTGTCAGGATTTAAGTCTTGCTATTCACCGCAATTCAATCATCTGCGTTTCATAACCTTTTAAACTCGAGTTTCAGGACTTCTTCCATGACCCGCACTTTCAGTATGGCCATCGCCGCAACTGCAATCGCTCTCACGCCCGCCTGCGCTCAGGAACAGATCGACACAGCGAGCAAAGAGGCGATCGAAAAAGTCGTCTACGACTATATCTTAGAGAACCCTGAAATTATTGAGGAAGCGCTGATCGCTTTGACCGAAAAGCGCCAACTCGCCGAATTGGAAGAGTCGCGTGAAGCGATCGCCGAAAATCAGGATGAGCTTTACAACCACGCTGGTGATTTCTCGATCGGTCCGGATGATGCGGCTGTGACTGTGGTCGAGTTCTTCGATTATCGCTGCGGATATTGCAAACGCTCGGCCAGCTGGGCCACGGGCCTTCCTGAAAAGTACGACAATCAGGTCCGAGTTATCTTCAAGGAATTACCGATCCTGAGCGCCGAAAGCGAAAAAGCTGCGCTCGCCGCCCTGGCCGCTGGCAAGCAGGACAAGTATATCGAAATGCATATGGCTCTGATGGAACTCGACAATGGCTCAGGGTTCGGACCGGATGTCATCGATGCAGCGGCGGAATCTGTCGGTGTCGATGTCGCCAGGATGCGCGCTGATATGAAATCTGTGGATGTTCAGAAAACCGTCGCTGATTCAAAGAGCCTGGCGCGCACACTTGGCATCTCCGGAACCCCAAATTTCGTGATTGGAACCGAACTCATTCCAAGCGCGGACATCACCCAGGTCGAAGCCCTGATCCAGACGTCTCTGGCAGACGGCTAGATCAAACCGGCCAGCGGAGAAGACGGGTCTGCGTAACGCTTGCGGCCCATGCGTCCGGCAAGATACGCTTCACGACCCGCGATCACGGCGTGCTTCATCGCGGTCGCCATGCGAATGGGGTCTTTGGCTTCTGCGATCGCTGTATTCATCAACACACCATCACAACCAAGCTCCATTGCCTGAGCCGCGTCAGAGGCCGTTCCGACACCGGCATCGACGATGACCGGCACGCGCGATTGTTCGACGATGAGGCGAATGTTGAGCGGGTTCTGAATGCCCAGGCCTGATCCGATCAAGCTGCCGAGTGGCATAATGGCGGCGCATCCTGCATCTTCAAGTTTGCGCGCATAGACCGGATCATCTGAGCAATAGACCATCACTTCGAACCCATCCGCGATCAGGTCCTTGGCGGCTTGCAGCGTTTCTTCCATATCTGGATAGAGCGTCTTCTGATCGGACAAAACTTCCAGCTTCACCAGGTCCCAGCCCCCGGCTTCGCGGGCGAGACGCAACGTGCGAACCGCATCGTCGGCGGTAAAACACCCGGCCGTATTGGGCAGATATGTGAACTCATCCGGTGAGACGTGATCCTGAAGACGATCTTCGTTCGGATTTGAAAGGTTTACGCGGCGCAGCGCGACGGTCACCATTTCGGCGCCCGCTGCGCGTGCGGCCTCGGCATTTTGCGCGTAAGACGCATACTTTCCGGTGCCGACAATCAGGCGCGAATTGAACGTCCGTCCAGCGACGGTTAAAGGCGTATCAGTCATGCCGATCGCTTACTCCCGCGATTCGAGTTGGGCAAGCCATTGGATGAGCCGCTATTCGTCGCGTTTGTAATCACCGGAGACTCCGCCCGTTTTTTCGAGCAATCGAACACCTTCAATCGTCATCGATTTGTCAGCCGCTTTCAACATGTCGTACAGCGTCAGCGCCGCAACGCTCGCGGCTGTCAGCGCTTCCATTTCGACGCCCGTCTGACCCGACGTTCGAGCTTCCGTCGTGACCCGCAAGCATGTTTCCTCGAGGTCGATTTTCACATTGATCTTGCTGAGAGGCAGCGGATGACAGAGCGGGATCAGGTCTGACGTTTTCTTTGCCGCCATGACCCCGGCGATCTCGGACACTGTGATCACATCGCCCTTCTTGGCGGTTCCGCTGCGCACCAGCGCCAGGGTCTCCGGAGCTGCCAGGAGCCGGGCCTCTGCCCGCGCGGTACGCACGGTTTGAGGCTTGTCGCCGACATCGACCATGCGTGCGCAGCCTTCCGCGTCGAGATGCGTGAGCTTGCCTGACGCCATCTTAAACCTCCGTCATTCGCGGGATCAGATCGACCAGATTACAAGGCCGGTGGCGACTATCCAATTGCCACCGAATAATCTTGTCCCAGCCATCCTTGCAGGCGCCGTTGGATCCCGGCAGGCAAAAGATCACCGTGCCATTGGCAACTCCGGCGCAAGCGCGAGAGAGGAGCGTGGACAAGCCAACGCTTTGATAACTGACCATATGCCAGACGGTGTCGAAGCCTTCGATCCGCTTTTCGAACAAAGGCGTGACCGCCTCATAAGTGATGTCTCTGCCCGTCAATCCCGTGCCACCGGTGGTGATAACGGCGTCAATGCTGGGGTCATCCATCCAGGCTTTAACGCGGGCCCGGACCAAGTCGACTTCATCGCGCACGATGTTTCGAGCCGCCAACGTATGCTCCGCCTCTTCGATCCGCGCGACGAGCAGAGCACCGGATGTGTCGGTCTCTTCCGTGCGCGTGTCGGACACGGTGAGCACAGCAATATTCAATGTTTGAAACGCAAGCTCTGGATCGAGACGACCGCTCGGCGCAGGAACATCTGGTACGTTCGTCATGAATGTGTCCTAATAGTCTTTAGTTACAAACCACTATTGCTAGTGTCTATCGTCTCAATTGGCCATCCATTCGTCAGGCGCAACCCATGAACCATAAAAGGCGCTTAACATGATCCCAGTGTGGCTCGTCGTCACATTTCTGGTGACAGCTATCCTCTATTCGAGCGTCGGGTTTGGCGGCGGGTCGACGTATACCGCGTTACTGGTATTTTCCGGCCTGCAGATCAGCCTGGTGCCGATCATATCGCTGGTGTGCAATCTCACCGTGACAAGCACGGGCACGTGGAAGGCGCAGCGCGCGGGCTTGTATTCAGACTCTGGCGTGTGGCCGATCCTCGCCTTTTCAGTCCCGGCCGCATTCCTGGGCGGCCTGACCCCGATTGGAGATCAGAACCTGATCCTTCTACTTGGGCTGTCGCTGCTGTTCGCCAGTACCCACCTTGGCTGGAGCGCGTTCAGGAACGCGAATCCGGACGGCAGAGCAAATCAGCAAAGACCGAAATGGATTGCCCCGCTGATCGGTGCGGCGATTGGCTATTTATCAGGCCTGGTTGGGATTGGCGGCGGGATCTTTCTTGCGCCGGTTCTACATCTGTTGAACTGGAACAACCCGCGCAAGATCGCCGCCCTCGCGACCGCCTATATCGCCGCGAATTCCGTTGCCGGGCTTGCCGGAAAACTGCTCGCCCATATCGGGTCCAGCGACCTCACGCCGCTGCTGTCCTATTGGCCGCTGATCCCCAGCGTGTTGATCGGAAGCTGGATTGGACACAAATTCATGCTCGGCGTATTTCCGGAACGGCTGGTAAAAGCCCTCACAGCGTGCCTCATACTCTTCGTCGCAGGCCGGCTGTTAATGCGCGCCCTTGGAGGATTGTAGTTGATATCAAAAACCGAAGCCCTTCAGCACATTGCCCGCGTCGAACCGATCGTCGACACGGAATACGTCGCGCTGCAATCCGGTGTCGGACGGGTGCTCGCCGAGTCGGTTATCGCGCAACACACGCATCCACCCGAGAACATGTCAGCTATGGATGGCTACGCCGCACAATTTGCAGATTGCCGGTTAGGCGAAACACTGACCGTCATCGGGGAGGCCGCGGCGGGTCATCCATTTGCCGGAACGATCCGGGCGGGAACGTGCGTTCGCGTTTTCACTGGCTCGATCATTCCGGACGGCGCCGACCATGTGATCATCCAGGAAGATATCGCGCGCCGCGACGACACGATTGAAATGACCAACGCGCAAGGTGCAGCGCGCCATATCCGGGCGGCGGGAATTGACTTCAAATCAGGCGACATATTGATCCCGGCAGGCACGCGACTTTCGGCTCGGCAATTGTCGATCTGCGCAGCGGCGAACCTGGCCAAGCTGCAGGTGCGACGACGACCCAGAGTCGCCCTTCTCGCAAATGGTGACGAGCTTCGACCGCCCGGTTCAAAGCTCGAACCAGGGCAAATCATCGCTTCCAACGAATATTCGCTAACCGCCTTGATCGAGGCGTGGGGCGGACAGGTCGACAATCTCGGCATCGCGCCCGATGATCCAGACGAGATCAAAGCGCGCATCCAGGGCGCCGAACAGGCAGATGTATTCGTTCCGGTCGGCGGCGCCTCGGTCGGTGACCATGATCACATGAAAAACGTCTTCGCAGCTTTGGCATTTGAACCGGTCTTCTCAAAAGTCGCGGTCCGCCCCGGCAAACCAACATGGATGTCACGCGGTCAGGATCAATTGGTGCTCGGCCTGCCCGGCAATCCGGCATCCGCACTGGTCTGCGCGCATCTGTTCCTTAAACCCTTGATCGCGCGCCTGCTCGGTGGCGGCGACGAGGTCACGACAATTCGTGCGAGGCTTTCCAGTGACGTGAAGGCGAATCGCGGACGCGAGGCATTCCTGCGCGGACGGCTCGAACATTCAAACGCGGGAGAGCGGATCGTATCGCCTGCAGGGAACCAAGACAGCTCTCTGCTGTCTCCGTTCGTGACATCAAACGTGCTAATCCATCGCGCCGTCGACGCGCCGGCGCTGAACGCAGGCGATGCGGTCGATTGCGTTGTGCTGGATTAAATCTCGCCGCGCACGCGCCGCATTACACCTGAAAAATCGAGTCCCGCAAATCCATCTTCATCCAACTTGGCATAGATCTCTTCCGCCTGTGTCCCAAGCGGTGTCGAGGCGTCGATCCCATCCGCAGCCTGCTTTGCCAGACGCAGGTCCTTGAGCATCATCGCAACCGCGAACCCAGGTTGATAGGCATTGTTGGATGGCGCCGTCGACACAGGCCCAGGCGCTGGGCAGTATTTCGTCATCGACCAGCATTGCCCTGACGCCGTCGACGAAATGTCGAAAAAGGTCTGGGCATCGAGCCCCAGCTTCTCGGCAAGATTGAAGGCCTCGCACGTGCCGATCATCGAGATGCCGAGCAACATATTATTGGCGATCTTCGCTACCTGCCCGTTCCCTGCAGCGCCCGCATGCACGACATTCGCGCCCATGATGTTGAGGATTGGCTTGGCTTGCTCAAACGCCGTCTCTGGACCGCCCACCATGAATGTCAGCGTACCCGCATTCGCGGCAGCGGTTCCGCCTGAAACTGGCGCATCTACCATCAGGAAGCCCAGCGCTTCGGCCTGCCTCGCGGCGTCTCTCGCCTCATCAACCGAGATGGTCGAGCAATCGACAAACAAGGTTCCGGTCGCGGCGTTGGCAGCGATCCCATCCTCGCCGAAATATACAGCGAGCACATGTTTGCCCGCCGGCAGCATGGTCACAATTGCGTCTGCATCTTGCGCCGCTTCGGCTAATGAGCCGGCACCACGCGCGCCAGCCGCTTTTGCCGCGTCTACAGCATCAGGATTGAGGTCAAACGCCTGCACCTCATGTCCGGCACCGACAAGATTGGCGCACATGCCCGCGCCCATATTTCCCAAACCGACAAACCCGATTTTCATTGTCGCCACTCCATTTGCTTCTCTGCAACCGGAGATACGTCAGCTAGGCGCTCTTGTAAAAACGTTCGCGCCAGTATTCGGTTATGACCTCGCGTCTAGAATCGCATGGCCCGCATCGAATCGTAGCTCGTCTGGATCGACTGACGGAACGGCTTGGGCGGATTGTCATGTTCCGCGATGAAATACTCCATGCCGGACACGTCATTGGCCGCGAAATAGGATTCGAACGGCAAGCTCCCTTCACCGACATTCACCATCAGCGTCTGGACAACCGTTGGGAAGTCGAGGCTGTTGCGCCACGGGGATGCATCACCGGCCAGGTCTTTGACATGGCACATCTTGAACCGTCCAGGATGCTTTTCGAACAACGCCACAATGTCAGCGCCGGCCAATGCTGCCCAAAACAAATCAAGCTCGAAATGGACCAGATCCGAATCGGTTTCGGAGAGCAGAATCTCCATGCCGGTTTGACCGCGGCCGAGATCGAAGAATTCGAACTGGTGATTGTGATATCCGACTTTCACGCCCGCCGCCTTCAGCGTTTCGCCTGCGGCGTTCAGCATCGCAGCGTGCGCCTTGTAAGCATCCAAGGTGCGTTGATCGTCACCGATCCATGGCAGGATGACGTATTCGCAGCCCAGCACACCAGCCGCTTCTCCGAGCGCTTCCGGACGATTGGCGAGACTGTCATAATCGACATGCGTGATCGGCGCCGGCAGCCCGATATCATCCAGCATGACGCGCAATTCTGCAGGTGATCGATCGGCGAAATTTCGACCGTTCAGCTCGACATAGTCATAGCCAACATCCTTGATCATTTGCAGCGTGCCGACAAAATCCTCGCCCATGGCTTCACGCAGCGTATAGGTCTGGATCCCGATCTTATCGATCCGCCGCTCAGTTGCCGCCGCCGGCAGAACACCGCTGGCGTGGCAGCCACTAAGCAGCATCAGCGCCCCGGATGTTCCCAGAAAGTTTCTTCGATTCAGCGTCATAGCGATCCCTCTTTCATCAGCTCTGCGGCATGGTTCGCGGCGCGGGCCGAAAACGCCATATAGGTAAGTGACGGATTCTGGCAGCCCGCGGACGTCATGAACGATCCATCGGTTACAAACAGATTTGGAATATCCCACGACTGGTTCCACGCGTTCAATACCGAGGTCGCAGGATCCCGGCCCATCCGCGCTGTTCCCATTTCATGAATGCCGATACCAGGAGGCGCCGGCTCAGCGGTATCCGGGTCATCGGTCTCAATATCGATACCGCCTGCGGCTTCGAGCATCGCCCGTGTATCCTTGATGGCCTGTCGCACCATGTTGCGTTCATTGTCACCCCATTGAACGTCCAGGACAGGAACCGGGAAGCCCCATTTGTCTGTCTTGGTTTCGTGCAAGCGAATGTGGTTTTTCTCGTTCGGAAGGACCTCGCCAAATGCGACCATGCCAATTCGCCATGGACCGGGTTCTCGCCCAGCGGCCTTGACATCCGCCCCAACGCCCGCTTTGTGTTGCGAGCGCCACCAACTTTCACGCATCGCGCCACCCTGATAGCCAAAGCCACGCACAAAACCCTCTGCCTCTTCAGTATGATTGCGGAACCGCGGAATATAGAACCCGTTCGGACGCCGACCAAACGTGTGCTTGTCGAGATTACCCGGCAGGATCGCGCTTCCGCGAGCGCCGGAATGGTGATCCATCATGTTTTTGCCGAGCTGGCCGGAACTATTGGCGAGCCCGTTCGGCGCGGCGCTCGTGGCTGAATTCAGCATGATCATTGTCGACGGGATCGTCCCGGCATTCAGGAAGACAACCCGCGCCGTAATCGTCCGGGTCTCGCCGGATGCAATGTCTACGGTTTCGACGCCGGAGGCGCGTCCCGTCGCTTCGTCAACAATCACTTTGTGGACAGCTGTGTCGGGAATCAAGGTCATGTTTCCGGTCCGCCGCGCCGCGGGAAGCGTTGCCGAATTGGAGCTGAAATAAGCGCCAAAACTACACCCCTGGAAACAGTGGTTTCGCGCCTGGCACCGGCCGCGTCCAAGATCCATTTGTTCCTGGGTTGGCTCGGTCAAGTTTGCCACCCGGCCAGGAATGAGACGTCGCCCCGGAAACGCGACTTCGAGTTTCGATTTGAAATCCAATTCGGCGCAGGTCAAATCGTGCGGGGGCTGGAACACGCCGTCAGGCAGAATATCCAAACCTTCCATCGACCCTGAGATCCCTGCAAAACGCTCGACATAGTCGTACCACGGCTTCAGGTCGCCATACCGGACCGGCCAATCCACGCCGTGGCCGTCCTTGGCATTGGCTTCGAAATCAATCTCGGACAGGCGGTAACTCTGCCGCGCCCACATGATCGACTTGCCGCCTTCATGATAGCCGCGCAGCCAGCGGAAATCTGTGCCTTCTGCGTTCTCATAAGGATGCTCGTGATCTTTCACCCAGAACTGACGGGTATAGGACTGGAAGGCATAGACGCCGGATTGAATAGGGTAATCCTTGAGATCCTGCTCGGTCTTGCGATTGAGGTGCTCCACATCCCACGGATCGATGAAGTCGGTATAGTCCTTTTCAGCGCTGACCTTTCGGCCTCGCTCAATCACCGCGACTTTGAAGCCTTGCTCGGACATCTCCTTGGCGACCCAGCCGCCTGACATGCCCGACCCAACTACGATTACGTCAAAATCTGCCATGTCTTACGTCGCCCATGTTTTAGGAAATTCAGAAAGCGGAACGCAGCCGATCCATTCGCCAGGCACCGGTTCATAGGCGAGTTCTTCGCTCGCGCCGGGTTCCGACAGGTAGTAGGCCCGCACAGCGGTCGATTTGAAGTCGCGATAGAACCCGCCATCCACTTCACCCGCAAAAACCTGGGCATCATATGCCAGGAGCAAGGCCTCACGTTCGCTCGGCGACAGGCTTTCGAAGCGCGCGCTCCCCTCGGGGCTCAACACCAATGCCAAAACTGCCAATCCGTCTCGCCAGTATTGTTGAAACTCAGCATCGCCCCAATCCGTTGCGAGCTCCTGCAAGGTGACGTGCACACCGGCTTGAACGGCGCCGGCTGTCTCTGTTTGCGGAATGATGGTTTGAACGACGGCTGAGATCAGCGCCATTTCCTCGGCGGTAAGGAATCCGGGCGGCGGAGCGGCAAGTTTGCCGGACGATTTGTCCTCAGCGCCGCCGCAAGCCGCCAACCCGCCGACCGCGGAAAGGGCGATCAATCCCTGGAAAACCTGTCGTCTATGAAGCTTGAAATCATGCATGGTCACCGCCTCCTATTCGTGCGCTGCGTCAGTGCCCGCGCCAGCGGTTTGTTGCATCCAGTTGCGCGCGAAATACAGGACTGCAAATGCGACGATCAGGACGATCGGGAAGAATACCAATTGCGACAATGCGCCTTGCCCAGCAGCAACGTCGACAGCATCGCCGGTCAGGCCGGAGCTTTCTGCTTTGGCCCTTGCGCTGTCGATCCAGCCGCCAATAATCGGGTTCCAGATGGTCAGAGCGAACATGCCCGCTGCGCCCACCAGGCTCATACCCAATGCGCCGGACCGCGGAACATATTGCGCCGTCACGCCGATCATTGTTGGCCAGAAATAGCAGACCCCGAAGGCGAACACGATGGCTGAGACATAGACCATCGCGCCAGACGCGGTCGACATCAGGAACAGACCCAGCGTCGTCAGGACCGCGCTCATCAACAAGACGCCAACCGGGTTTAGCGCGTGAATGAGCGGCCCCGCAAAATAGCGTCCAACCGCCATAATTCCCGTCACCATGCCGAGCACGATCATGGCCTGGCCCGGAATGCCGCCAAGCTGCGCGCCGAGGATCCGATCAACCCATTGCTGCGTCCCAAGTTCAGACGTGGCCGTGATGCTCATCAAGCCCATCAACACAATCAGCAAGGCAGCATCCCGCGCCCGCCCGGCTCGAAACATCATCAGGAGGAAAGTGAGGCCGAGCACGAGCAGGAGCGGAAGCAGGAACGTGCCCGGCAGTCCGGCCACGATTGTATTTGGCGTGCCGATCAGGACCAGAAGTCCAAAAATGGCACTCATCAGAATGAGACCCTTGGCGTCCAGGTCGACCGTCTTCTCGATCTTAGGAATATCCGGGAACTGAGTGGTGAAGACCATATAGCCATAGATCGCGGTTGGGACGAGCATCACAGCGATCTGAGGCTGCCAGCCAATGCCCGCATTGGTCATCAGATAGGACACAACCGCACCGATCACGATGCCGCCGGGGAACCAGACATGGAACCGGTTGAGCCACTTGGTCTTGTCATCCTTGTAGAGATCGGCGACGAGCGGATTACACGCCGCTTCGACCGAGCCATTGGCAAAGCCGATAAAGAAGGTCGAGATCAGGAGGCCGAGAAACCCGCCGGCCGTGATCGTCAGAACCAGGCCCAGCAAGTGGCCGACAAAGGCCAGGATCATGATCAGGCGTGGCCCGAGCTTGTTATAGAGAAAGCCGAACACCACCATGGCCAGCGGAAAGCCGAGGAAGGCCATCGAATTGACCCAGCCAAGTTCGGTATCGCTAAGCGCGAACTGGTCGGAAAGCTGCGTCAGGATCCCGGCCCGGATCGCGAATGTCATGGCCGTGACGATCAGCGATAAACAACTCAGCAAGAACAGCTTGTTGCGATTTATTCCGGCACCTAAGTGCCCGTCTGCGGTGGTTGCGGTCATGGTTCCTCCTTGGCTCTGCTGTTCTTATGACAGCCCGAGCATGTTTCTGTTCGCGTCGACACTGACGTCACCGCCGGCAAAATCGTCAAAGGCTTTGTCAGTGACGCGAATGATGTGATCGGCGACGAATTTTGCGCCTTCGCGTGCGCCGTCTTCTGGATGTTTCAGAGCGCATTCCCACTCAACCACAGCCCAACCGTCAAAGTCATAGCCTGCGAGTTTGGAAAAGATCGCGCCGAAATCGATTTGACCGTCGCCGAGCGAACGGAACCGGCCGGGGCGTTCAACCCAGCCCTGATAGCCGCCATAGATGCCGCTCTTTCCATTCGGACGGAACTCGGCGTCCTTCACATGGAACATCCGGATGCGGTCATGATAGTGATCGATGAAAGACAGATAATCGAGCTGCTGCAGGATGAAGTGGCTCGGATCGTAGAGGATGTTGCAGCGGGCATGTCCGTCGACTTCCTCCAGAAAGCGTTCAAACGTCACACCATCATGCAGATCTTCGCCAGGGTGGATCTCGTAACAGATGTCAACGCCGCATTCGTCATAATAGTCGAGGATCGGGCGCCAGCGTTTGGCCAGTTCCTTGAAGCCCTCTTCAACCAGGCCCGCAGGTCGCTGTGGCCAGGGATACATGAACGGCCAAACCAGCGCACCGGGAAACGAGACCGAACGATCAAGCCCGAGATTTTGTGACGCCTTGGCCGCGTACATCACCTGCTCGACGGCCCATTCCTGCCGGGCTTTCGGATTGCCGTGCAACTGTGTCGGCGCAAACGCGTCGAAGGCGGTGTCATAGGCTGGATGCACCGCCACGAGCTGCCCCTGCAGGTGGGTGGAGAGCTCGGTGACCTCGATCCCGTGCGCGGCCAGGGTACCGCGCAGCTCGTCGCAGTAGGTCTTGCTCTCCGCGGCCTATGCCAGGTCGATGAAACGGGCGTCCCAGCTCGGGATCTGCACGCCCTTGTAGCCCAGCCCGGCCGCCCAGGCCGCGATCGCGTCGAGCGAGTTGAATGGGGCCTCGTCGCCAGCGAACTGGGCGAGGAAGATGGCCGGACCCTTGAGCGTCTGCAT
>SPJK01015126.1_pt1 | contig 13233 bp, 11 predicted proteins | sample 3741771 | NCBI WGS metagenome assembly SPJK01 (sample SAMN10925997, study PRJNA522277) | cold seep metagenome | isolation source: Elba SIP-enriched marine methane seep metagenome, extraction at timepoint T2 | place: Italy: coast of Elba, Mediterranean Sea | reverse complement strand
TTCGAGATCGAGAAGGTCCCACCCATATATTCCTGCGGCTTCAGTTTGCGTTCGCGGGCCCGGGTGGCGAGGTCTTTCATCTCGGCTGAAATCTCGGCCAGGCCTTTCTTCTCGGCGTCGCGGATAACCGGCGTAATCAGGCCGCCATCAATCGCTACGGCGACCGAGATATGCGCGCCATTGTGATAGGCGATGCCATTGTCACTATAGCTGGCATTGCAATCCGGCTCGTCCATCAGCGCTAGAGCCGATGCCTTGATGAGCAGGTCATTGACCGAGACTTTGACACCTTCAGGTGCGGCTTCGTTGATGCCTTTGCGGGCGGTCAGCAGCTTGTCCAGCGCAATGTCCACATTCAGCGGGAAGTGCGGGATCTGCATGAAGCTCTGGGTCAGGCGGCGCGCAACGGTCTTGCGCATGCCGTCCAGTGGCTCGAGGCGATAGCTGTCCGGCGCATAGACGCGGTCATCGAGGATCTGCGGCAGGATCAAGCCATCTGGCGAGGCGGGAGCGCCGCCGCCTGCAGGAGCAGACATGCCAGGCTGTGCGCCTTCGACATCCTTCTTGACGATCCGGCCATGCGGGCCAGAGCCCTTGCCTTTGAGCGCGTTCAGGTCGACGCCTTTCAGCGCTGCAATCCGGCGCGCCAGCGGGCTCGCCTTGATCCGGTCATCGCCGGTGCCGAGGGCGGGCATCTGAACAGGGGTCGAGGCGACTTGTTTCTCAGGTTCTGGCGCTGGCGCGGCTTCGGCTTTCGGCGCTTCTGCCGGTGCAGGGGCCGGGGCATCTGCCGGAGCGGCGGAAACTGCGCCCGCATCTTCGCCATCCTCGGCCAGAACCGCGATGATGGCGTTCACTTTGACGCCTTCCGTGCCGGCATCGACCAGGATCTGAGCGACCGTACCTTCGTCAACCGCTTCGACTTCCATAGTCGCCTTGTCGGTTTCGATCTCAGCGATGACGTCGCCCGCTTCAACCGTGTCGCCAGGCTTCACATTCCATTTGGCGAGCGTGCCCTCTTCCATAGTGGGACTGAGCGCGGGCATGGTGATATTGATGGCCATTCTTACATTCCCTCACAGACAGCTTTGGCGGCGGCGACGATGTCGTCCGCATTTGGCAAGCTCATATCTTCCAGATTGCCCGCATAAGGCAATGGCACGTCTTTTTGCGTGACCCGGGCCGGCGGTGCGTCGAGATAATCGAATGCCAGCTCGGTGACGCCTGCCGCGATTTCGCCGCCGACGCCCATATGTTTCCAGCCTTCTTCGGCGGTCACAATGCGATTGGTTTTCTTCACGCTCTCGACAATCGTGTCCATGTCGAGTGGGCGGATGGAGCGCAGGTCGATGACTTCGGCAGAGATGCCTTCTGCCGCCAGCTTCTCGGCCGCCTCCATGGCAAATCCGGTGCAGCGGGAATAGCCGACCAGGGTGACATCACTGCCTTCGCGAATGACCGCAGCCTTGCCGATCGGCAAAGTGTAGTCTTCGAGGTCCGGCACGTCATATTCGATGCCGTAAAGCAATTCATGCTCGAGGAAGACGACCGGGTTGGGGTCGCGAATGGCCGACTTGAGCAGCGCTTTTGCCGAGCCGGCATCCCAGGGCGCGACCACTTTCAGGCCAGGCACATGGCCGTACCAGGCGGCATAGTCCTGAGAGTGCTGCGCGCCGACGCGCGATGCGGCAGCGTTGGGTCCCCGGAACACGATCGGACAGCCCATCTGGCCGCCAGACATGTACAGGGTCTTGGCGGCGGAGTTGATGATCTGGTCAATCGCCTGCATGGCGAAGTTGAAGGTCATGAACTCGACGATTGGGCGCAGACCGCCAAATGCGGCGCCGACACCTAGACCGGCAAAACCATGCTCGGTGATGGGTGTATCGACCACGCGGCGCGGGCCGAATTCCTGCAGCAGCTCGCGCGTGACTTTATAGGCGCCCTGATATTCAGCGACTTCCTCACCCATGATGAACACGGTCTCGTCGCGGCGCATCTCTTCGGCCATGGCATCGCGCAGCGCGTCACGCAGGACAGTCTTGGTATAGGTCGTGCCGTCCGGGATATCCGGATTGGTCAGGATCTGTGCTTCTGGCGCATCGGCGGCGGCCTGAGCTTCCAGGACTTCCGGTTCAGCGACCGGGCTGACTTTCTCGACTGCGGGGGCCGGTGCAGCAGAGTCGCTGCTGGCATCCTCGCCATCTTCGGTCAGAACGGCGATGACAGCGTTCACTTTCACGCCTTCAGTGCCTTCCGGGATCAGGATTTTCGCCAGCGTGCCTTCGTCGACCGCTTCGACTTCCATGGTCGCCTTGTCGGTTTCGATCTCGGCAATGATATCGCCAGCTTCGATCTTGTCGCCTTCGCCTTTCAACCATTTGGCAAGCGTGCCTTCTTCCATGGTCGGGCTCAGCGCGAGCATCAGAATATCTACAGACATGTTTACGCCTCCACCGGAAGAAGAACATCGGTCCACAGCTCGGACGGATCGGGTTCAGGACTTTCGAGCGAGAAGTCGGCCGCGTCTTTGACAATCGCGCGGATTTCCTTGTCGATGGCTTTCAGATCGGCTTCGGTGGCGAGACCGGCTTCGATGATCTGTTCTTTCAGACCGTCAATCGGATCATGATGGCTGCGCACATCATCAACCTCTTCGCGTTTGCGGTATTTCGCTGGGTCGGACATGGAGTGACCGCGATAGCGATAGGTCTTCATTTCCAGAATATACGGCCCTTTGCCGGAGCGGGCATGCTTCACGGCGCGTTCACCGGCTTTCTTCACCGCATAGACATCCATGCCGTCGACTTCTTCGCCTTTAATCTCGAACGAGATGCCGCGCTTGTAAAGCTCGGTTTCAGACGCGTGACGGGCAATCGAGGTGCCCATGGCGTACATGTTATTCTCAATCACATAGACAACCGGCAGATCCCACAAGGAGGCCATGTTGAAAGCCTCATAGACCTGGCCCTGATTGGCCGCCCCGTCGCCGAAATAGGCGAGGCAGACATTGTCCTTGCCGAGATACTTGTTCGAGAAAGCGAGGCCGGTCCCGATCGGCACCTGCGCGCCGACAATGCCGTGACCGCCAAAGAAGTTCTTCTCGCGGCTGAACATGTGCATGGAGCCACCTTTGCCACTCGACAGGCCGCCGGCGCGACCGGTCAGTTCCGCCATCACGCCCTTGGGGTCGAGGTCACAGGCGAGCATATGACCATGGTCGCGATAACCGGTGATCACCTGGTCGCCGTCCTTGAGGCAGGCCTGCATGCCGGTCACGACCGCTTCCTGACCGATATAGAGGTGACAGAATCCGGCAATTTTACCCATGCCGTAGAGTTGGCCCGCGCGTTCTTCGAACCGGCGAATCAACAACATGTCACGATAGTATTTGAGCGCCTCGTCCTTCTTCAATTTCGGCGAGGACCGGCGCTTCGGGCTAGCGGCTTTGGCCATGATTGCTCCCTGGCTTATGCATTTTTGCGCTTAATACGCAGAGGATTGACGCAACGTCGAGTCTTATCACCTATGCGTATCTGCATCCCTGACAGCGCGGTCAACTAACACGAGTTCACCGGGGTACACAAAACCGAGATCACGGCGTGCGAGGTATTCGACGAGGTCTGGGTCAACCTGCCCGGGAGTCAAGCGAGCTATGTCTTTTTGCAGCGCAGCATTTTCAGCTTCCAGCGCTTCCAATATGGCGCGCTTATCCGCCAGCTCGGTCTGCTTGTCTGTCCATTTGCCGAGCCCCTGCTCCCCCGCAAAGGCGTGGTAGGCAAAATAGGCGATGGTCAGAGACATCGCGCCTGCGGCCCATTTGGAGGTCATAAAAAAAGGTGCTCCTACGCTGACGAGTAGGAACACCTTTTGTGGTTAAGATCCGCTTTACGCGTTGATCAAAGCAGCGCCCGCATACAGCGCCGAAGCGCCGAGTTCTTCTTCGATGCGGATCAGCTGATTGTATTTCGCCAGACGGTCGGAACGGGCGAGCGAACCGGTTTTGATCTGACCGCAATTCACCGCCACGGCGAGGTCGGCGATGGTCGCATCTTCGGTTTCGCCTGAGCGGTGAGACATGACAGCCGTATAAGCATGGCGATGCGCCAGCTCGACCGCGTCGAGGGTCTCGGACAACGTCCCGATCTGGTTGACCTTGACCAGGATGGAGTTGGCCGCCCCGCGCTGCAGGCCAAGCGCCAGGCGCTCTGGATTGGTCACGAACAGGTCATCGCCCACCAGCTGGCAGCGATCGCCGACCATTTCGGTCAGGATGCTCCAGCCGTCCCAGTCATCTTCAGCCATGCCATCTTCGATCGAGACGATTGGATAGGCTTCGACCAGGTCCGTCAGGTATTTGGCCATGCCTTCGCCGTCGAGCGTCTTGTCCTCGCCCGCGAGGACGTATTTGCCGTCCTTGAAGAACTCGGTCGAGGCTGCATCAAGCGCCAGCGAGACGTCTTCGCCCGGCTGATATCCGGCAGCTTCGACAGACTTCATGATGAAATCGAGCGCGTCGCGGGTAGATGACAGGTTCGGCGCGAAACCGCCTTCGTCACCAACGCCGGTATTGTGCCCGGCATCGCTGAGCGTCTTTTTCAGCGTGTGAAAGATTTCCGACCCGATGCGAACGGCGTCCGCGATGCTGTCGGCATTGACCGGCATGATCATGAATTCCTGGATATCGATCGGATTGTCAGCATGCTCACCGCCATTGATGATGTTCATCATCGGGGTTGGCAGGACGCGGGCATTGGTGCCGCCGACATAGCGGTAGAGCGGCATTCCGCAGCTCTCTGCCGCCGCTTTGGCGGTCGCCATGGAGACGCCGAGAATAGCGTTGGCGCCGAGGCGTTTCTTGTTCTCGCTGCCGTCGAGCTCGATCATCAGACCATCGATGAGGCGCTGTTCGATCGCATCCATGCCGATCAGCTCATTGGCGATCTCGCCATTGACGGCGTCCACAGCGTCCATGACGCCCTTGCCCTTATAGGCTTCGCCGCCATCGCGCAGCTCGTGGGCTTCGTGAACACCGGTCGACGCGCCCGAAGGCACCGCCGCGCGGCCGAACGAGCCATCTTCCAGGGTGACATCAACCTCTACGGTCGGATTGCCCCGACTATCGAGAATCTGGCGGGCGTGAATGTCGATGATTTCGCTCATTTCGATGTCCTTTGCGACACAGGAGGAACAGTTGCGGCAGCGTCTAGAGCGCAATGCGGGAAAGAGCAAGTGTGCGCCGCTCTGGTTATGGCTAACGCAATGTCATCAAGCCGGTCCGTAATTCTCTTGAAATTCATCCAACCCTTTTGACGGGCGCTTCAGACGCAGCCGTTAAGTTTAACGGATAAGCAGAACACCACCCCTGCGAGCTGAGGGCACATGATGGGACGACACAAATGGGCACACCTGGCAGCGATTGCGCTGCTCTTCATCAGCTGGACCGGACTGACCCCTGGTTCACCTGAGGCGCATGCCGACTCGGTCACACACCAGACGATTGTCGTGCGCAAGGGCATGTCTTTGCCGGTTCCGGTGGTCGAGAGCTTTGATCGCATCGCGGTTTCCGAACCTGAAATCGCTGACGCCGCGCCGGTTTCGTCGCGCGAGTACTTTGTTCGCGGCCGCGAGATCGGGTCGACCAATATTCTCGTCTATAATGAGCGCGGCAATCTCGTGCAGCTGGTCGATGTGCTGGTCATGCCGAACCTGGATGCGGTGCGCAGTGACCTGCTCGCATTGTTCCCGGATGAGTCGGTCGAGCTGCGCCCGGTCGCCAACAAGGTCCACATTAGCGGCGATGTCGCTGACGAAGAGACCATGTCGCAAATCATGGCCGTCGTGGACAGCCACGCGCCGGGCCTCGCCATCAATGCGATGAAAGTTGAGCTGCCAGCGCAAGTGTTGCTGGAAGTCCGTTTCGTAGAAGCCTCGCGCGATGATATTCGCGAGATCGGGTTCGGCACCGATATCAGCCGCCCTGGCGATTTCCTGTTCATGAGCTCGTCCAGCCTGATCTCCGGTGATCCGGCCCGCGCACTCGGCCAGGTATTTGGCGGGTCGGGGAATACGAGCCTCGATTTCACGCTGCAAGCTCTTGAAGAACAAGGCGTTATTCGCACGCTCGCCAAACCGAACCTGGTCTCTCAATCGGGCCAGACAGCATCTTTCCTGGCCGGTGGCGAGTTTCCGGTGCCCGTCGCTGCGGACCAGGACACGATTACGATTGAGTTCAAGAAATTTGGCGTCTCGCTTGAATTCACGCCGACCATTGCCCGTGAGGACCGTATCGTCCTGCAAGTGGCCCCCGAGGTCAGCAATCTCGATCCGCGCAACTCCGTGCGTCTCGCCAATGTCGAGATTCCGGCGCTCAGCGTGCGTGAGATCCAGACCCAGGTCGAGCTCGGCAATGGCCAGAGCTTCGCCATCGCGGGCCTGATCCAGAACGATTACCAGGCGACGGAACTGGAAACCCCGCTGCTCGGCGACATCCCGATCATTGGCAACCTGTTCCGCTCGAGCCGGTTCAAGAAGAATGAAACCGAACTGGTCGTCATCATCACGCCGCACCTGGTCCTGCCGCCAGAGTCGAATGATGCCCTGACTGATCCAATCATGTTGTCTGAAGAGCCAACGCAGGTGGAGCGCTACGCGCTGAGCCGCATCGAGGGCGATCCGAAGCCTGCGCTCGGTCAGTCGGTAGAAGGCAATATCCAGAGCCAGTCCACCGCGTCTGGCCAGGGAGGGCGTTGATCATGTCATCGGCCCGAACCGTCTTCGCCAACGCGAAACTGCACATTCTCAGCCAGAATTTCCACACGCCGATCGGCCAGGCCTGGAGCGAGAAAGGCGGTCAGAACACTGTCGTGCATGAATCCTATGCCGGCCTGATGGATGCTCTGAACGAAGATGGCATGCATATCTGCGTGTTCGAGCATGCGCCGGAGACCGATCTGGCGGAATGCCTGACAGCACTGGCCATGACCGGCCAGAACATCCCGACAATCGTCATCGGCCAGAACCTGCCCGTCAGCGCCCTGCGCGTCCTGATGGGGCTGCCCTGCTGGGACATTCTCGATGCGCATGTGAGTTTTGACGCTGTCCATAAATCCCTGACGCGGGCGGCTGAGGCACTCGCCGAAGCTAATGCGGCTCCGGTGGCCAATACGAACTCGCAATGCTGGACCTTCGTCTCTTCCGTCGGCGGTGCCGGCGCGACGCTGCTGGCCTGCGAAACGGCCTATCAGCTCAGCCAGTTGAAGAGCAAACCGCGCGTCGTGCTGTTTGACCTGAATTTCGTCGATGGCAGCTGTGCGACTTATCTCAATTGCGAGTCGAACTTCCTGCCGACCATTTTCCAGAAGAACCCGCACAATATCGATGATGTCTTCCTCAAGACGATGACCACGCATCATCCGTTCGGATTTGACCTGCTAGCCATGCCGCGCTGGAGCGAGATGGAACAGCCGCCTTCGCGCGATGTCATCCTGCAATGCCTGAACGTAGCTTGCGAGACCTATGATTTTGTCATTGTCGACACGCCGCGTTGGCCGACCGAATGGAGCGGCGACATGTTCCTCGGCAGCGACGAGGTCATTCTCGTGACGGAGCTGTCTGTGCCGGCATTGAATGCATCACGGCAATGGGTCGAACAATTCGCCTCTGATCCGGAATTCCCATCCATCCGGCCGGTGCTGAACCGGCGCCAGAAAGGCATGTTCGGCGCCAAGGTAACTGAAGAGCAGGCCCGTGACGCTCTGGAACGGGATGTCTTCGCCTCGATCCGCTCGGATTGGCCGACCGCGCTCAGCGCCGTCAATCTCGGCCAGCCGGTCAGCGACATGAAGCCGGGCTCGCCAATCCCGAAAGATATTGCGGACCTGATCAGCAAGCTGCGGCAAGGCAAGTCCACGGCCGAAGATACTGCAACAATGAGGGCTGCATCATGAGTCGCTTCGTCCTGAAACGCCGCCCGGCTGAAGACACGCCCGCCGAAACACCTGTCGAAGACGAAGCCGTTGCCGACACGCCGGAACCAGCGCCCGCACCTGCGCAGGAGGAGCCTGAGCCCCCTGCCCGCGAGCGCCCGGAAATCGATGGCGACATGCTGGAAGCCAAGCTGCAGATCCACAACAAACTGATTGATGAGCTGGACCTTTCCAATCTCGATCAGATGACGCCGGAAGAGCTGCGCACGCAGATCGGCGTCTTCGTCACCAAGGCGATCGCGGATCAGCGCCTGCCTATGGGCGCGGCTGAGGTGAAAGACTTCACCGATGACATCGTCAACGAAATGGTCGGCCTCGGACCGCTCGAGCCGCTGCTGCAGGATGACTCGATCGCCGATATTCTGATCAATGGCTACAATCAGGTCTACATTGAGCGCGGCGGCGAGCTGGAGCTCTCCAATGCCCGCTTTCGCGACAATCTCCACCTGCGCCGGATCATCAACAAAATTGTTTCCGCCGTGGGTCGGCGTGTTGATGAAGGCTCGCCACTGGTCGATGCGCGTCTTGCCGATGGCTCACGGGTCAATGCCGCGATCGAACCGATTGCGATTGACGGGCCGCTGGTCTCGATCCGGAAATTCTCCAAGAAGCCGTTCACGCTGGAAAAGCTGGTTGAGTTCCAGGCTATCCCCAAGCCGGTCGCTGATTTTCTCTATGGCGCAGTCAAAAGCCGTGTCACCGCGATTATTTCCGGTGGTACAGGCTCGGGTAAAACCACGCTCCTGAACGCCCTGTCGGCGGCAATCAGCCACAAAGAACGCCTGATCACGATCGAAGACGCCGCTGAATTGCAGCTGCAGCAGCCGCACGTGGCACGCATGGAAACCCGTCCGGCCAATCTCGAGGGCAATGGCGAGATCAAGCAGCGCGAACTGGTGAAGAACGCGCTGCGCATGCGCCCGGACCGCGTCATCCTGGGCGAGGTCCGTTCTGAAGAAGCGTTCGACATGTTGCAGGCTATGAATACCGGTCACGAGGGCTCGATGGCGACCATTCACGCCAACAATCCGCGCGAGGCGATTACCCGTCTGGAGCAGATGGTGGCGATGGGCGGCTTGCGGATTTCACAGGAGGCCGTGCGCGGCCAGATCTCGGCCGCGATCGGCATCATCATCCAGGCGCAGCGTCTGTCTGACGGCTCGCGCCGCATCACTCATGTCACCGAAGTCACGGGCATGGAGGGCGAGGTTATTCAGATGCAGGACCTGTTCGTGTTCAAACGCGTCGATACCGGCGAAGACGGCAGCGTCATCGGCGAGTTTCGTGCCACCGGCCTGCGCCCCAAATGCCTCGACGAAATGACCCGAAAGGGCATCGTCGTGCCGGCCGAGACCTTTGACCCATCCAAGCCTTTGCTGAGTGTTGGGGGCAAAAATGGATGAGCAGGTCATTCTATATGTCCTGGCTTTCTCCTCGGTCTTTCTCGGCGCCCGATCGCTGATCGATTTTGGCCAGGACGCGCGCGACAAGTCGCTGGTCAATAAACGCCTGAAAGCCCAGGCCGAAACCGACTCGATCGCCGAAGCCGTGCTTCAGTTGCGGCGCAAGCGCGGGCTCGATGAAGACGGCAATCGCGTCATCAAGAATGCCTGGCTCGGCCGGCTGGTGGCGCGTTCTGGCCTCGATTACAAACCAGCAAGCTGGCTCGCTATGGCGCTTGTTGCAGGCATCGTCGCCGCAGGCCTCGCCTATTACTTCTCCGGCCTGACTGCAGCGATCGCAGCTTTTCCGGCGGTCGCCATCGGTGGTCCCTACCTGACCCTCAGCATGCTTGGCTCGAAGCGCGAACGGGCGCTCGGCGAACAATTACCGGATGCGCTGGAAATCATCGTCCGCAGCTTGCAAGCCGGTCACCCGGTGCCGACGGCCATCGCGCTGGTCGGCAAGGAAACCCCCGACCCGCTCGGCTCCGAGTTCGGCCTCGTCGCCGATGAGATCTCGTTCGGGTCCAGCCTCGATCAGGCGATTGAGAAAATGGCGGCACGCACGGAGCATCCGGACATCAACCTGTTCAGTGCCATCGTCCGTCTGCAGACCCGAACCGGTGGTAACCTCGCAGACTTGCTGGCCACCAATTCGCGGACCATTCGCCAGCGCCAGAAAATGCGCCTGAAAATCAAGGCGGCGTCTTCAGAGGGGCGGATGTCAGCCCTGATCCTGACCGCGGCGCCCTTTGTCGTGCTCGCAGCCATGCATTTCCTGACACCGAGCTTCTATGGCGATGTCATTCACGTACCGATGATCCAGTACGGCCTGGGCGGCGCCCTGGTCTGGATGGCGATTGGCAACATGGTCATGCGCAAGATGACCAATTTCAGGATCTAGGGGGCGAATATGCTGGAGACCATTTTCAATAGTCCGAGCCTGATGCTGCTTTCGGCATCTGCGATCAGCCTCGCGCTGTTCCTGCCGGCGACCATCATCGCCTCGCGCTTTCGCAATCGTATTGCAGGCCGCCTGGCCGGCAATTCCGGCTCCACTGCTGTGGTCTTGGACAAGCCCCGCCACGGTTGGCTGGCGCAGCTCGGTCAAACCGGGGATGGTGCCCCCAGCGATGAAGAAACCCGCCTGCGCAGCATGATGATGCGCGCCGGATATTTCTCCCGCAATGCGCCTTATATCTTTTTCGGAATCCGCGCGATCAGCCTGATTGCACCGCAATTCCTGCTCTTCATTTCAGCGCCAATGCTGCCGATCAAACTGACCGGCCTGACGCTCCTAGGCGCATCCATCTTCGCTGCCGCGATCGGCTATATGTTGCCGTCCATGCTGCTCAACCAGCAGATTGAGAAACGCGAGCAGCAATATCGTGACGGCTTTCCCGACATGATGGATTTGCTTGTCGCCTGTGTGGAAGCCGGGCTCAGCCTGGACGGCGCCATTATCCGTATCGCCGAGGAGCTGCAATTTCGCTATCCGGTCCTGTCGCGCCAGCTACACCTGATGAGCCTCGAAATGCGCGCGGGCCGGGACCGCAATACAGCCTGGGGCAACTTTGCCGACCGGCTGGGACTCGAAGAGGCGCGGTCGCTCGCGACCATGCTGAAACAGTCCGAAGAGCTTGGCACGAGCATCGGTGAGACACTGCGTGTCTATGGCGCAGACATGCGGGAGAAACGCATGTTGCGGGCCGAAGAGAAAGCCCTCGCCCTGCCCGCCAAGCTCGTCTTGCCGCTGATTATGTTCGTGTTCCCGACCTTGCTGGTGGTGCTGATGATGCCCGCTGTCGTGCGTATGATCTGGGTATTCGGCGATGGGCCGATTTAGCGCCTCGAGTACCAAAAAGCGATCATTGCCGAACTGACGCGCATTTCCTGAACCCCAAACACAACAAAGCCCGACACCATAACCTGCTGGAAACTGGTGCCGGGCCTCGTCGTACGTCCGCGTTCAATGGAGATGAACCGACCCGATCCCTTCAGGTCTTGCGAATTTGCCTCCTAGGAAGCTGGGATTAACTTGGTTGGTGCCGAAGCTTTCTTCTCAGCCGCGGTCGGAACCTTGACCTCGCTCTCCTCGGTACCGAGCATAACCTTGATCTGCTTGTTTGCAGGCTTGCCGGCGACCACGCGGCGGGTGACCCGGCGCGGTGCTGTTCGCGCCGCCGCAACCTTGGCTGCCGGCGCGCCGACTTTCTGCTGATCCGGCTCACGGGCGCCGCGAAGCGCCAGGGACAGATCTCCCAGGCCGGACGCCACGGACAATTTCTTCGCGTCCTCAACATTGACGGCCAGCGTCGCACGGGCAAACAGTTTTGGCTGCTCGCTCAGCGGATCATCATTCGAATCGACGGCCAGGACCTCGACATCCTGAAGCAGCACCTCAGAGACCAGGTTCACCTTGCGGGCATTGCGACCCTTGTCCTGCGTGAACAGGACGTCGACCTTGTCGCCGGGCAGGACAAAGCCTGCAACGCCGCGAACGTCGTCCATGCGCACCGTATAAGCGCGATAGCCAGGCTCCAGACGCCCGGCCAGCGAGGCGCGTGTCCCAAGCGGCGACAGGCGCGAATCGAGAATCGGGTCGCCGGGTTGGAAACTGGTCAGTGCCAGGCGCTGCGCATACTCGTTTGAGCCGATCTCCAGGCCATGTTCGAAATAGCCGTATGGCGCCTTGCTTTCCGGCCAGCGCTCGACCGTGACATTATCCACGGTGACAGCTTCGCCGCGAATGATTTCGGCCGAAGCCACTACGACATTGATCTCGTTTTCGACAGGCAGCGAAATTTCAGTCACGACCGGATCAGCTTCCGGCTCTGACTTGGTCATTTGCCAGGCGACATAGGTCGCTGCGAGGCCCAGCGCGGCAGACGCGCCAAGGGAGATGGCAGGGGACATACGCATGTGAGGCTCCATTCCTATGCTGGCAGTGTACCAGCAGGCGACTAAACGGAGCCCTAGGGCAATCAGGAAAAATGACGGGGCGCATTAAGCATAACGGGCCCGTTTGCGCTTCATTCGCGCAAAACAAAACCCCTGCCAAACAGGCAGGGGTTAAGTACTCTACAGATTCTACGCGGAGTTTAGTCCTCGGACGGCTCCAGAATCTGACGGCCGCGATACATGCCTGATTTCAGGTCGACATGGTGCGGACGGCGAAGTTCACCAGAATCCTGGTCTTCGATAAACGTATTGCCTTTGAGACGGTCATGCGAACGGCGCATGCCACGGCGTGATTTGGTAATCTTACTCTTAGGGACAGCCATTTGCTTGCTCCAAAACGGGGTTCGAGGGCGCGCCTCGTGAAATTCAAACCGCGCCTATACATCCAAGGGCCGGGTCCGACAAGTGGTAAGTTGCGGTCAGCTATGGAATTGCGCAGGTGCTGTGCGGGCTTGTACGCATGGTCTCGCCGCCTGGCAAGGCCGCAGCGTAGTCGCTCCATTCGCGGCGCGGCTTGTAATAATCCGTCGAGATATACTGCGCCCCACTGGCCAGAGCGGCGTCGAGGCGGGTGCGGTCGCCAGTCCGTGCTTCGACCGTGTCGGCATCGGCGCGGGTGCGCACAATGAAGCCCTGCGCCACGCGCTCGGCGATTACATCGCCCAGTTCGATTGGCTCATTCATGGTGAAATAGGCAGCGTCGTCCGCGGCCGGGTCCGGACTGTTGACGAACATGGCGTGGCCTTGCAACGAGCTGGCGCCGCGCCGGTATATCTCCACCACTTCGGGGCGCTCATCCAGGGCGAAGAAGATCGTGCCCCAGCTGTCTTCAAGCGCCGGCC
>SPJK01004798.1_pt1 | contig 13253 bp, 8 predicted proteins | sample 3741771 | NCBI WGS metagenome assembly SPJK01 (sample SAMN10925997, study PRJNA522277) | cold seep metagenome | isolation source: Elba SIP-enriched marine methane seep metagenome, extraction at timepoint T2 | place: Italy: coast of Elba, Mediterranean Sea | reverse complement strand
ATTCCTTCCCGCATACGATCAGCAACATTATTGGCGAAGAGTTAACCTTCAAGGGAATTGAAATGGAAGATGGCGAGCAGAAAATGCTCCTCCACGGGCGTGTACAGCCGGGTTGCGGGCCGGCCATGCACGTTCATTTCAAGCAAGATGAATCCTTGACCGTCCTCAAAGGCCGAATGGGCTATCAAGTCGAAGGCAAAGAGCCTAAAGTTTTGGAGATAGGTCAAACCGCTGTTTTTTCCCGCGGCGAACTACATCGCTTTTGGGCAGAAGGTGATGAGGTGTTGGAAGTCGAAGGCTGGGTGAAGCCGGCTAATAACATCGATTATTTTCTCACCAACCTCTATAATTCCATGAATAAAGCGGGTAAGGCCGAAGGTGATCCCTTCGACGGAGCCTTCCTTGTGACCCGCTACCGCACGGAATACGATGTAGCGGTCATCCCCACTTTCGTCAAGCGAGTGATCATGCCCATTATGGTGTTGATCGGAAAGCTCCTGGGCAAGTATGAGCACTTCAAAGATGCTCCCGAGCCAGTCCGCTAAGCCCTTACATTCGCACCCAGCGTTTTGCATAGGCCACTTGGCCATCTACCATCGCTCTAAGGAGATACATTCCCTTCGGCAAAGCGTGCTGATCATCGGTCAGCTGGTGCTGACCGGGCATTCGTTCACCAGCATCAATACGATGGACTAATCGACCATTCATGTCGAACAGGTCAAACTGCATATGGCCGGCTTCAGTGAGTTGGAAATATACATTGAGCGGGCCGGAAGATGGGTTGGGTGCAATGCCAAAATCGGATAATACATCCAGCAGGTCATCGGTGCTGTTCGGGTCCACATTGGTAATGCCTGGGCTGCCAAAGGGATGCAGGATCGCCCAGTTTTCTACCAGGTCATTATCCAGGCTGGGGTTGGCTAGTTCCAGCGTTGGGCCCTCGCCATTGGCTTCAGTAGGCCAAGGGGCGTCCGGTAGGAAAGAAATGGAATCTACGAGAAGGCCATCGGCATCATAGATGCGCGCCATATCTCCACTGCTTGATAAGCCAAAATCAAATTCACCAATGACATTGGTTAGATCGGGGTGCAGCGCTTGGAAATCGTCGAGCCGACGCACTAAGACCAAATAGCCTTCTCCTTCGATCATGGTTCCTTCAGGAAGTACATAAGCGTGCTCGTCATCATTGTCGCGGAAGATCCAGCCGGAAATGTCGACGGCTGCCGTTCCACGGTTATGCAATTCTACCCAATCGCCCGTATCAAAATCATCGCTGGCGTTGTAGTTGATTTCGTTGATAATGATGTTGTCGTTCAAGACGACAGCCTGCTCGAATACGGGTGTTAGGTTAACGGCTCCCTCTAGGTTGATCTCGATCTCGGCAGTAGTGGCGGTGCTGCCGATGGTCCAATGAGAGAAACTGTAGCCAGGCCGGGCAACAGCCTTCACACGAATGGGTACATTTTGAAAATAATCACCTGCCCAGCTACCTTCCTCAATGTCAAGACTGTTCACTTCGACATAGCCGGCATCGGTATCAACATTCAGGATAGTCAATGGATGGTAATCGGGTAGATTAAATCGTTCAAGAATTGCCTCTTTTAGAATATCCTGGCGATTGCTGCCGAAGACTTACATTTGGGTGACCTTATTGGTCCAATTGTCATCTTCGACACCCCACCGCTGAAAATGGGCCGGTATTTCCGATTCGATATGGGCGGCAATGGCATCGATATGATCGGCCACGCGAATGGGTAAAAAGCGGGAATTCATTTCGTCGGCGAAACGATTGATGAAGCGCCTTTCGAATTCCTGGTTATCCATTAGTCTACGAAACAAAAGCGTAGACCATGGCGGGTTAGGCCAGCCTGGGCCGCTAGAATCCAAGGCAAAATCCAAGGTGTTGTTCAGGTAGGCCCATTGATTCCAGGGACCGAAACCAAAGTCGGTATCAAAAAGAATCCAGCGCCACTTTCCACCTTCCGGCTTCCAGAATTTGATGTTGTTCCCTGGCCAGTCGGTATTGTCAAAATAGATCTGTGCCACCTGGTACAGGATGAAGTTATCGATATCTACTTGCGAAGCGACGTAATCGTAGTTCTGTGAAAAGAGGAGGTTATTGGTGTTGATAAATTGAATGAGCTCCAGGTATTCCTCATTTGTACCGTGTACTACTTGCGCATCGCGCTCAAGAATATCCAGTTTATCGGGATCCAAACCGTGGCGGGCAGCAAGGAAATGCTCGTTCACTTTTTCCCGCATGTTATAAATGCCCCAGTATTGCCCATTGAGGTAAGTAACGGCCGGCCGATAGGCTTGTATGTCAAGCCCCGACCCTTCCATTAAACTCGTCAGCGCGCCATCACGGAGCATGGTGTTCAGCCAATCGTTGCCCGAGTTGCGCAAGACCATGGCCTGGTAGGTATCGTATGGGCGCGAGTCAAAGATCGGGTAGTCAATTTCACTTGCGCCATAGCGATTGCGGGCGAAGATCGATAGCGACCGCTGCTCATTTGCCCGGCTCCAGCCGCCGAAGATTTTGGTGCCGCCATTAAAAGCTACGCCCAGCTGCCCGTCTGGTTCGTAGATAGACACGTGAATAGGGCGCTCCCAGTCTTCCCAAATGTTGGAGCCAAAGTAGGGGAAGTCACCCTGGTAGCCGTCTTGCAAGATGTACATACCCGTGATCGGGTGGAAGAAATCATCTGGCTCAACAGTCAGTGCCACAATCGGTAGATCGTGCGCGACATCGATGAGGAATGATCGACTTTCAGAAGGTCCCGACAAGTAATCTTCCCGGAAGATCTTTGCCCGAACCACGCGGTTGGCGTTGATCCATAAAGGATTGGCGTAAACCGGAGACCCCTCATGTGGTTCGGTCGCATTCAATGTATAGCGGATGGTTTCGCCAGGAGCAGCCCCATCTAAACTTAGCAATACCGGCTGTGTTGATCCGCCGAGGTGGGAAAACTCGATCTCTGAGTTGATGATACCAGCAAAGGTGTCACCACTATTAGGTGCTTCGGGCGTAGGAGTAGCAAAATAAGTGCGTTCCCCAGGCATGTTAGAATTGCCGTAAGAAACATCAGACAATAAGCGATCATAGGATAAACTATCGATCAGTTGCCCATTATCGTTGAAAAGGTAGAGGCCCTCACCTTCACTCGATAATTTAAAATTGGTATGCGGATCCAGTGCCGCTAAACCCAGAAATTGGGGCGGCTCAACTCCGTCTGTCGTTGCGCCAGCATAGCGGGCCGAGGCGAAGGCTATTATGCTTAGATCAGAGGAACCGCTGGAAATGTTATGCACCTGGATGGCTAGTACATTCTCTCCTGTTTGCAATAGGTTGACCACATCGGAAATAAGTGTTCGCTCTGGCGATCCACCACTGTACATTCGGGCTTCCCGGTCGGTCAGTGAAGTCGCAAAGGGGGAGGGCGGAGTCCCCACGATATTGGCCCGAGCTACTTCTGTGCCATTGATATAGGCAACATAAGCATCATCGTAATCAATATCGAGGATCAGGTCGGTAACCAGCTCTGGGTTGGCGATCTGAAAAGTATTGCGCACGTATACCGACTGCGTGCCGGAAGGAAGAACTGTGAGGTCGTCACCATCACCATAACCGAGAGCGTTGCTGCCTACTTGCCAGGAAGAATCGTCAAAGTCAGCGGTGTTCCAATCGCTGGGTATGCCAGCACTGCCTAAGCGATACCGGCAATCGTCACCCTGTTGTATCCAGGTACGCGGAGTACCGAGGCTACGTCGGTCTTTATCGGATGCCCACACCAAAAGGTACTCGTCGGCTTCGATCACCATATCGGGGAAGAGCCACTTGTCGGGTTCATCCAGGTCATCGCTTATGCTCCAACCGCTGAGTGATTGGGGTAGGTCGCCGGAATTGTACAATTCGAACCAATCAGGTGTGTCGCCATCTTCATCGCTGTAGGTATCGTTGGAGGCAACCACCTCATTCAAAACAACGGACTGAGCAATTAAAGAAGGAGTGAACAGCCAGCTGACCATAAGACAACTGAGGAGAGAGAATAGTCGATTCATGTGTTTGATGGTTGAAATCCGAAGAGTCGCTCTATCTGGTTAGGACGTAAGGTTCTAAAGGTAAGGAAAGATGCTAAGAGCATCCGATTCCAGCGGGCCAAGGATTTCGCCTGATAGCTTGCAAAACATCCCACTTCAGATATCGTTTTAGCTGTCGTAAGCAGTTGGGCTAATAAGCATAAGTAGTTTGTCAGAAGGTGAACGATAAATTAGCACACAACTTCCCTGTAGTCAGGTGTTTAGTTAATTTTCGTCCGCCCAAATTCCCGCTGCTCATTTTATAACGCCTTCATAGCAAATAAAAATTCCATGTTTCACCTGTTACTATTGACCGCTCTTCGCCGGGTTTTACCGCTTGCCATTTTGCTGTTATCAGTACAGGCCTTGCGGGCTCAACCGCCTGCTGGTGCTGTAGGCATAGGCGCTCAATTTGGACAACCTACCGGTATCAGCCTGAAGTTTTCCAACCCATCTGGTATGTCGGCAGACCTATTGGTCGCCTGGGACCTGGGCGATTTCGTCTTTTTCAATCTTCACGGCATTTATGAACGACCGATTAGTGGTCGCAATTTTTATCTTTACTATGGCCCAGGTTTTTTCCTCGGCTTTCGCGATACGAATGGCCGTCGGTTTCAAAATGATGACCTGGCGCTGGGTATTAGCGGGAATTTCGGCCTGGCTGTCCTGATCGACCGATTGGAGGTTTTTGGCCAATTGACCCCACGATTAGAGCTCGTTGAATCCACGAGCGGCGGTATTGGCGGAGGCTTGGGCTTACGCTTCTTTTTTAATGGATAAAACGCACGTTCTTTCGAAAACCAAAGCATCCAGATGATGAGAAAATTAACCCTGTTAGGTGCGCTGTTCTCCAGTGCAATCCTATTGTTTGGCCAAGGACCTGCCCCTCGGCAAGCCGTTAACCTTGACGATGTTTTTGCGCAATACGATCTCAGTGGAGAAAATGTATTGGTAATTATGATCGACCGCGGGATTGACTATGAACATCCAGATTTTATTGATGCTGAAGGTAACACCCGTATCGCCTACGCCTATGATATGATCGATGATTCGGGTGCCAACGACCCGGATAACCCTTATGGAGTAGGTACAATCTTTGACCGTACCGAAATTGATAATGCGCTCGACAATGACCTGCCACATTTAACCAATGATCGCTTTGGCCATGGTACGGCTACTACCAGCATCGCCTGTGGAAACGGATTTGGCTCGATTGGCGGGCAGTTCATGGGCGTCGCACCCAGAGCTACGATTATTAGCATCAAAATCACCCACGATCCTTTTCCTGCTTTTGGCGATCAGCCAGGACAGGCAGGTTTCTTTAACCCTGGCCTAATTGGTACGGCCCTGGAGTTTGCGGAAGACAAGATCGAAGAGTTAGGCCTCCCATCGGTGACACTGATGAACATTGGCTCTATTGGCGGTCCGACGGATGGTACCAGCACGGTGAGCCGCCAGATTGATGATTTCATTGCCGCCGGACACACCTTTGTCTGCGGTGTGGGTGATGATGGGGGCTCGGATAATTATGCGGCGGGCACGGTTGAGGCAGGTCAAACCACCGAATTATTGGTAGATAAAGGAGAAACAGGTTTCCTGCGACTGGACTTGTGGTATGCAGAGAGTGACCGCTTTACGGTTAGTATTGAACGGCCAAACGGTACGGTGGAAGGACCATTCACGGCGCCGGCCAGTTCGACTGCCGCCGCAGACCAAAACCTTGGTGATATTTTCATCGGTCATCGAGGCGCTGAGGTAGAGTTTTTTGGTGCCGCCTCTGATCGACGTGAATTATTGATCGATTTTAGCGGCGATGCCGGCCAGTATAAGATTTTACTGCAAGGTGCACAGATTAGTAGTGGCGAATTTCAGGCGACGCTTAATCCTTCAACTTACTTCAATAACAATGCCTTTGCTTCCCATGTCGTCAGTGGGCATAGCATCAACGACTATGCCAGCACGGCACTCAATATTACTCCTGGTGATTATGTTATCGATAATTCCTGGACGGCAATGGATGGCAATACCTATGATATTGTTGGCCAAGGCGAAACCGGAGAATTGTGGATCGGTTCGAGTACGGGCCCTACACAGGATGGTCGTCAAGGCATTGATTTCGTTACACCTGGAGAGGTTTGCTACGGGGCCTATAGTCCTAATACCTGGTATAGCAATGCCTCCTCTAACATCATTCAAGGAAGTAATGGCTTATACGGTATTCAAAATGCTGTGAGTGCTGCTGCGCCCTTGTCAATAGGTATTATTGCGCTGATGCTGGAAGTTAATCCAGATTTGACTCCGTCAGAAATCAAGGAACTGCTCCAACAGTCTTGTATCGCTGATAGCTTTACTGGAGCGGTACCAAATAATACCTGGGGCTACGGTAAACTGGATGCTCTCCTGGCTATCCAAAATACGGTCAACTTCACCGATGTACAGGAGCCTGATTTACCAGCTTCAAGTGTACGGGCCTTCCCTAACCCCTTTCGGGAAAACCTACAAATTCGGGGAGAGGAATCAGCCTTAACTTTCCGACAGGTGGAAGTATACAATCAACTAGGCCAAGCGGTATGGCGATCTACGGTTGATGGATCACCTACGATTGATCTTCCACTAGGGTTTTTACCTGCTGGTATGTACAGCTTGATACTCCACACGGAGGAGGGCCGTGTTGTCAAGCAGATCATCAAAGGTGAAGGTGTTGAATAAGTTGGCGTATACTTGACAGCAACTTAGCCTGGTTTAAGATCAAGCGAGAGGAAATCTCGACGAAGGAGCAGGAGTACATCCTGCTCCTTCGTTATCTTTCTGGTCCATCAAAAAACCTGTACAACAATGAGTGATCAGTTGCAAACGATGATTGCGAATATGCCTGAAAAAACGGGTAAATCACTAGAGGGATGGTTTGAGCTATTGGGTGCCGCTCAACTGGCCAAGCATGGCGAAATGATGAATTTACTGAAGAAGGATCATGGTGTATCACATGGTTTTGCCAATACGATCGTTCAATTGTTTCGCAAGCGCGATGAAGGAGAGGTAGATTTGGTAGCGCAACAATACCAAGGCAAGGAAAACCTGCAACCGATCTACGAAAAACTCAAAGTCGAGATCAGCGGGTTTGGCGATGATATCGACTTTGCTCCCAAGAAGGCTTATGTAAGCGTTCGACGCAAGAAGCAGTTTGCCATTATTCAGCCTTCCACTAAAACACGCGTCGACCTTGGGCTCAACTTAAAGGGCACCGAGCCTACCGGCAATTTGGAAGCCTCGGGTAGCTTTAATAGCATGTGCTCTCACCGAATGCGCCTATCTGGAATGGAAGACATCTCTGCTGATGTACTCAATTGGCTACGCTCTGCGTACGAGCAGGCTGGCTAGCAGCTGAATTGATTACTTCTAATTTCACCCGTACATTTTTGTGATGGGGAGTTTTGGCCAGGGGGTCACAATCGCCGCTTGACGTCAGCATATTGGCGGCGGCGCCAACGCGCTCAGGCTGATCTTCGCCAGGATATTGCAAGCCATAACCGTGCGGCATAGATAGCACACCTGGCGGCACTTCATCAGTAACTTTTGCGGTTAATTGGACTGTGCCGGTAGGAGAGCTACACTTCAACCAATCGCCGGTTTGTATGCCTAGGCTTTCGGCGTCAGCGGGGTGGATTTTTAGCGCACCTTCCTTGTCTACTTTGCGCCATTCCGGGTTGCGAAGGATTGTATTGGCATTGTAGATGCGGCGCTCTCCAGCAATGAGGTTGAAAGGATACTCCTGCTCTAATTCTTCTTGTGCGCTCGCTTTGTCGGGTAGTTGGTCGAGCCATTCCAACATCTCGGGAATCGCTAATCGAACCTTACGGTCAGGGTGACGGACCAATTTCCAGTGATCTTCAAAACGGTGGATACTAATAGCTGTACCGGAAGGGCTGGACAATATCTTATTAAATAGCGCTTCCCCCAGGGCATAGCCTTTTCCTGCTAAGCCTGTTCGGGCTACTTCGGAAGGATATTTCTTAGCGTAGGTGTGGGCACCGTACCACAGGACGCCGGCCGCAGAGGCACCATTCGATAGCGCTTTGCCTAAGGTAGCTTTCAAAAGAACCGGCCCGTATTTTTTCCAATTAGGTCTAAGGAAGAATGTAAGGCCTAAGGCTAGAGGGAATAGCCGGAGCAGCGGTATCCGCCGATCGATACGAGCAATGGCTTCCAATATTGGGAAAGAAGCGGGCAGCTCGCCCATGGCCGTCACCAATCGATGATGAATCTCCGGTTCTGCTAAGGTGTTATCCAGTGGTGGTACGAGAGGCGGGCGAAGGTGAAAGAAATTCTTTGGGAATTCCAGGTTGAAGAAGGTTGCTTCCCATTTCTCATATTGCGAACTAGCCGGTAAAACGTAATGTGCTGCTCGAGCAGTCTCGGTCAGTGCCACATCAATGACCACCATCAAATCTAGCTTCTCATAGGCCTTTTTTTGCGCTGGTATGTCGGCATAAGATGAGAGAGGATTGGCACTTTCCACAATCAATGCTCGAGTCCGTTTTGGATGATCGCTATCGATTTCCAATGGTAAGATGTTCGGGGGGAACAACTTGCAGATGGCTTTCATACCGGTTACCTGCGATACAATGCCTCCTTCCTCCGGTTCTTTCGAATGGCCAATAAGAGGCAAGAGCAAGGTGTGGAGGCAATTGGTGCCTTCTTTGCCAAAATTGCCTGTTATCAGGAAAAGCAAGCGCGCTAGATAGGCATTCAACGTACTGTTATGGCTTTGCTCAATGCCTAGGTCGGAGCGAATGGCCATAGTTTGGGCAGCGGCCATGCCACGGGCTATTTCCCGAACGACGGCCTCTTCTATGCCTGCGATCTTGGCGTATGCTGCTACGGGGATGGCTTCAAAATGCGGCTTGATCTGTTCAAAGCCATGCGTGTGAGTGCTTAGGAACTCCTGTTCCTCCAATCCTTCTTGAACGATCACACCCAAAAGGGCACCCATCAGGTAGGCATCCTTGCCAGGACGTACTTGAAGGAAGGTGTCGGCCTTTTTTGCTGTCTCGGTGCGACGAGGGTCAATGACGACCAGAGTGCGTTCCGGATCGCGGGCAATCGCATTAATGGTGGGGCGAGCTTTAGGTATGCCGTGAGATTGCATCGGATTTGCGCCGATGATGACTACGTATTCAGCTTCGCCAACAGCTTCACAGTAATTGGTGTTTTGCCGGCCAAATAATTTGCCGTTTACCCAGAAGTTGCCAGTCTTTTCCTGCGCCAGGGCCGAGTAGAAATAGGGCGTGCGGCAAGCGGCTCTGAGGGCGGTTGCGTAGGCGCCACCAAGATGGTTGCCTTGGCCACCGCCACCGGCATAAGCAATCGTCTCTCCTCCATGAGTGTCGCGAATGTTGACCAGCTTATCGGCGATCTCCTGGATCGCTGTATCCCAGCTGATTGCTTCAAAAGTACCATCTTCCTTACGCCGCAAGGGGCTATGGAGCCGGGCCTGGTCTTGGTAAAAGTTCAGCCGTGTCGCCTTTTGGCAGAGGTAACCTTCTGATACCGGATGTTCGGGATCGCCAATGATCTTGCCGAAGCGATGTTGTTCATCGACATCTACTTTAATACCACAGTTTTGAGAACAAAGAATACAGGCAGTGCTATGCGAGGAAGACATAATGGTGAAGGTTTGTGTCGGAAGATACGAAATGCTCCTCAGGCTGGCTGGCCCATGGTGCTGCTGGATAAAAACAAAAGTGTTTTTATTTTTTACTTTTAAAACTTTTGATTAATTTCGTGACGATCAGGTTGACAAGTTGATCACTCATCATAGGTACTCACCTTTCGTTTTGTCAACGGAAGTTTCGTTGGTTTTTTCTTAGCGTTTTGCATGGCTACTTCGGTAACGGAGTAGAGATAGACGCCTGCCCGATAGTCAGGTGATTATGGGGCAGTTTTGGCGGCAAGGCCTGGGTGGGTAGCCCACCAGGGTCGGATTAACCGTATCCCATAGCCTGATTGCCTCCGCTTCCTCCTTCCCCTTTTCCTCTGCCCTGGTATGACCCGTCACCGTTAGTATTTACACATCAAAAGCCTGATGCGAAATCCGCAATTGGTCAGCATCATCCAGCTTTGGAAGAATCACAGCGGTCTTTTGCTGAAAGCGCTGCATCCGGCGCAAGATCTTGTCCAACATCTTTACGGCCTTATCGATGTAGGCGCCTTTGTTGAGCATCACGCATTCAGCTTGTTGGGCAAGTGCTGCATCCGTGATTTCGGCTCGGGAAGGGGTGCCTTTTTTAGCCAGGCTTTCCAATACTTGGGTGGCCCAAACATCCGGGATATGTGCGGCACCACAAAGGCGCATGATTTCTTGTTGGATGGTAGCAAAATTCTTCCAACCTGTTTCGATGGCCAAGTCGCCTCGCGCGATCATCACGCCCACCGGGAAGTTGCGCATTGCAGCCAATAGGATGGCCGGTAACTTGCTGAAGGCTTCCTGCGTTTCGATTTTGAGAATGATGCCAGCGTCTGACTCTTTCTCGTCTAATAACTCCTGTAGTGCTTCTACATCTTCCGGCCGGTTGACAAAAGAGAAATTGACAGCGTCAGCGTGTTGCGCAACGAAGTCAAGATCTACCTTGTCCTTTTCGGTCAAACCACTTACACTCAGTTGGCTGTCGGGAAGATTAATACCCTTATCGGCTTTGAGTTTGCTGCCATTGGTTTTGGCGTGCAGGATTTTCACGGTCAGTTCTTCGCTGCTTACTACTTCGATTCGTCCTTCGATCTTGCCATCATCAAAGAAGATGGGTTCGCCAGCTTTTACATCGTTAAAAATTTCAGGGAGGGTGCAGGAGACATGTGCTGCTTGCAAAAGTACACCATCATCATCGTAGACGGCATTTTCACCCGGGCGAGGATCTTTGTGGATCATCAGTGTGTCGCCTGTAAACAAACTGATGAATTGCTCCTTGGGTAGGAGTTCACCAACCCGCTGACGTTCTTCACCCGATGCTTTGACTTTTTGCAAAACGAGCTCTGTGCCCGTTTCGACATAGGCCGAGTCGGAGCAAACACCCCACTTGCCTTTGCCCTGCTTGCGATCGATTTTGATCTTAATCTTCTTGTCACGAGCATCAGTAAAGTAAATGGTGTTGCCGCGCTTCATCCGGCGAAACAAGGATTCACTTACCGGCAAAATGGCATCAACTTCCGCGTTGGGAGGTGGCAAAATATCGGGGGGAGCGATCCAAATCTGAGCGGGCTGTACGACTTGCCCCAGGTCGTTGCGGCGCGGCTTGATGTGGGTTACTTTGGGACCTTCTATCATAGGTCCGGTGCGTAGCTTAGGCCCACCAAGGTCCATAGCAATCTTCACTTTTCGTTGCAGGGAGGCACTAGCTGCTCGGACATTGGCAATCATCCGCTCCCAGGTTTCAGCATCATCATGAGCGCAGTTGATACGGGCGCAATTCATGCCCGCTCGAACCAAACGGCGCACAAAAGCGGGATCATCGGCTGCAGTAGTTGGTAAGGTGACCATGATCCGGGTTCGCCGCTTATTTGATTTATACCCAAACAACAAGCGGCTATTCTTACGCATGATCTTGGCACTCTTCTTTACCGACACATAGCCCTTGGGGCGTGGCGGTGCATCTTCTCCCTGTAGGTTCAAGAGAATACGTTGTAGGCCAAACAAACTACGCATAACGTGCCCTTCCACATTGGTCAGTGAGGACAAACCAAGGTCGCGCAAATCGGCTTGTAGTTGGTCAATGTCGAAGGAGCGAAACGCCAAATAATGTAGTAGGTTCGCCGCACTTTTGAAGTACACGGGATGGACTCTGGAAAGGTCCTCCGCATAGTCGACTTCTAATTGGTTAGCCTTGTCAATGATCTGTTGGATAGTGGAGAGGATCTCGCGGTATTTAGCTACCTCGGTTGCGGTCATGGGGGTGTTCTTATAGGTATTATGGAATGTTTGCTTAAGTAAGAGAGTATATTTATGTTGCCTTTTTGGTCGAACGGCTTTTTCGCACAGATAAGGCAAAAAACGTAGCCCTAGCTAAAGCTAAGGCGAGGCTTTTTAACGCAATATGGGCGAAAAAGATGCCACCACAAAAGAGTAATTTAGATGTGCTCTCTTACTTAAAAGCAATTGTTACTTATACTAATGTCGCAACTCAAAGAGGAGTTCACCGCCGGCATCCCAAAGTGTTATGCGGCCAGTTTCGCTTGAAGTGACGATGAATTGTCCATTGGTACTCCAGTCAATCCCCCAGAGCAAATCTTCCGTTGGACGCTCGATGAGCAACTCACCATCAGGGCTCCAAATGCGAAGCGCATCGCTGGCCGTAGCCAGCAGTTGACCATCGGGTGACCAGCGGATATTTCGGAACTCGGCATTACTGACATCACTGCTGTGGAACAACTGCCCTTCAGCATTCCACCATTGCAGCAAGGGGGTGTGCGGTACTTGAGTGTCACCATAATCACCGACTACAAAATATTCACCATCGGGATGCCACTGCACGCACAACATGAGCACCTCTTCTGGCCGATGCATCCATCGCTGCAGTAGTTGCCCATCAGGATCAAAACGTTGAATACTTTCACTCAAGGTGATTAACTCGTCCCATTGCGGGTGCCAGTCGATACCCACAAAACTCTTTTCGGCGGCATTCGGTAAGTTGCGGAGCAACTCGCCACCTTCATTCCAGATAGTAATCGATTTGCCATAGTTGGCGGAAGCCAGGAATTCGCCCGATCGATTCCAATCGATAGCTCTGGTTCCTTCATTAACTTCGGGCAGGATAGTCTTCGAGCTATTGGCTATATCAAGCAGACAAGCGTGTCCTTCCATGGAAGCAACAGCCAGCACAAGCTGGTGCGGATGCCAACTCAATCGGAAGACTGGTGCGCCAATCTGATACCGCTCAATTAAGCTGAAATCACTCGTTTGGAATAACAATACCTCGCCAGCTTCTCCGCCTACGGCTAAGAGTTGGTTGTCAAAACTGAAGCGAGCGGCCCAAAGGGTGCCAGTGGGGTCCCTAGGTGGAGTAGGCGCTTTGGTACTGCGACAGGAAGAAAACAGAAGGATGCCGCAGCAGAATAGAAGCGTAGATCGCAGGAGCATCGTTTTTTATGTAAAATAGGGGAATTGTCCCATTGATGCTGAGCAT
>SPJK01027375.1_pt1 | contig 13257 bp, 10 predicted proteins | sample 3741771 | NCBI WGS metagenome assembly SPJK01 (sample SAMN10925997, study PRJNA522277) | cold seep metagenome | isolation source: Elba SIP-enriched marine methane seep metagenome, extraction at timepoint T2 | place: Italy: coast of Elba, Mediterranean Sea | reverse complement strand
TTCTTCACACCAGCTTTTCTATATATTCTAGTTTCAACTGCAGACTGCGGTTACCTCTATATTCATTTATATCCAGTTGATAAGCAGACTTCAAACGTCTAACGCCAAGCCACTGCTCCGGTTTATCAACAAAAAAGGCAATCGCCTGGAAATAGTTTTCAGAATCAGCAATTTTCAAAAGCAGTTTCAAATGCTTTTCCGCTACTATTTTACATTCATGGACATCAAACACACCATCAAATAAAGGCTCAGGAAAGGACTGACCCCAGGTTGCAATGGTTTGTAAATGTTCAGTGAAACTCAAAGTCAGATAACTGTCACTCAACTGACCATCTGAATAAATTTTTAGATCCAGATCTGCCTGATTCAGATGTTTTGCCACCACTTCATCAAAAGCCAAAGCAAAAACCGGATAATCATGTGTGGCAATACTTAAACCCGCTGCCATCGCATGACCACCAAATTTTTTTAATATTTCAGGATGCAGACAGGCTATTTCACTTAAAACATCGCGAATATGTACCCCTGCAATTGAACGGGCAGACCCTTTCATTTCACCATCATCCTGAGCTGCAAAGGCAATCACGGGCCTATGAATTCTGTCTTTGATGCGTGCAGCTAAAATACCTATCACGCCTTGATGCCAGTGCTCTTCATACAAACAAAGTCCCGCTGGTAATTGCTGTTCGTTCAGCTGTTTCATTTGAGAAAGATAGGACATCGCCTCCGTTTTCATCTGCTGCTCGACTTGTTTTCGCTCTGCATTTAGTGCTTCCAATTGTTGAGCAATTTCATTCGCCTGTTGTTGATCGTCAGTCAATAAACATTGAATGCCCAGACTCATATCATCCATCCGTCCAGCGGCATTTAGGCGCGGCCCTAAAGCAAAGGCCAAATCAGAACTGTGTAAATTTTGTGTCGACTTTTTTGCCTGTGCAGCGATAGCTTGTATGCCACAATGAGACAAACCGGCTCGAATACGTTGGATTCCCTGGTATACCAGTATTCGATTCACATGATCCAGCGAAACGACATCAGCAACCGTACCCAATGCGACAAAATCCAGCAATTGTGCTAGATTAGGCTCATTAAGAGACTGCTCTGAAAACCAGCCTATGTCCCTCAAGCGAATCCTCAAAGCCATTAATACATAAAAGATGACACCCACCCCGGCAATAGATTTACTGGGAAAACTATCATCTGCCAGATTAGGGTTAACAATTGCATCCGCTAATGGCAATGTCTCTGCAGGTAGATGATGATCCGTGATCAAAACCTTCATGCCTGCTTTTTTTGCTGCATTCACCCCTTCAAAACTGGAAATTCCATTGTCAACCGTCAAAATCACATTGGCTGACTGCAACTTAACCAGATCAACAATTTCTGGTGTCAGGCCATAGCCATATTCAAAGCGATTTGGCACCACAAAACAAACTGACTTTGCCCCTAATAATTTAAAGCCTCTGATGGCAACGGCACAACTGGTCGCCCCATCTGCATCAAAATCTGCAACAATACAAATCGTCTGCTGCTGCTCAAAAATCTGTTGCAATTGGTCAACCATCTGCTCCATTTGACTTAAAAGCCAAGGTGATGGCAGACCGGACAGACTACGATCAAGTTCAGAATCATTACAGATTCCGCGTGAAAGAAAAATTTGTTTTAAAACTGGATCTGACTCAGTCAACTGGGTGTTATTCCGCTTAATTGGCCTAGGAACGATGGCTTTCTTGACCCCCTGATGATACATAACTGAAACTGCCCGTTGTGATTGGTGAATTCTCTGCACTCTCTATACTGCAAAAAACTAAAACCTGTTTACCAGGAATGTGCCAGACGTAATCCCACATCATCCGCCCTTTTCCAGGCATCAAGCTTGTCTCGGCTGGCAGAAAAGCTATGGTAATTCAAACTGTTAAACGAACCGCCGCGAACAACAATTGACTTTAAAGTTATATTTCGAGCACTGATACAATCATTTTCTGCTCCTTGATAATTCAAGTCATAAGCTGAACAGGTCCATTCCCAAACATTCCCTGTCATATCATACAAACCAAAGCCATTAGGATTATATTGGCCGATTTGTGCAGTAAATTTAGCACCATCTTGACAATCAAAACTATTTAACCATGCCTGATCATTCACGTTTGCATAACGGCAAGCATCTTCGGTTTGATTGGACCAATAGTAAGCTGTCGAGCTGCCGGCTCTAACAGCATATTCCCATTCCGCTTCTGTAGGCAGGCGAAAAGACTGACCTGAAACCTTGTTTAGCCAGGCAATGTATCGTTGTGCATCATTCCAGCTTATACAACTGACGGGATACTGTTCATTTGTTTGAAAAAAAGTATTTTTCCAGTTAATTTTTGAGCGCCAGTCCCATTGACCATTTTTTCCGTAAGCATAACAACCGTTTTGTTTAATATTCAAACCGGCTTCGGTTTTATAACCAGTGGCTGCAACAAACAAACTGAATTCTGCAATACTGACTTCATGTTTAGCCAATTTAAAGCGATCAACACACACCTGATGAGGTCGCTGATCTAATGAACGCCCGGCCAGATCCAAATTGCTTCCCATTTCAAAACAACCTGCCTCGATATTGACCATAGAAGGTAAACGAAACAAGCCAGTGGATGACCGACTGTCTGATTCAGAATTAGTTGTCTTATTTAATGTGATGTCGACAGTGCGGGATTCAGCCATCTTAAGTTGAATCCATCGCTGTATTTTCTGGTAGCCAGACGCACTGACTTCAAGCTGGTATTTGCCTGCATCCAGACGCATATTTTGCTTAAACTTTGGTTGAATATTTAAAATACGAACTCGGGCATGCTCGGGTGAAACATTAACGTTCAAACGTGCTTTTGTAGCTGTGTTTTGCTGGCTCAGTTTTTCAATTTCCAATTTTGCCAAAGAAGTAAATAAACCCTGGGGAAATTGTTGCAGATAGCTCTCAAAATATTGCAACTGATCTTTGTTCTTTATGGTTTGCCAAAACAAAATTTCAGCTTGCTGATCTGATTGAGGGCTAGCAGCGGCAGACACTGGTTCCAACACGGCATTTTGTTCTGTTTCAAGGGTAAAATAATAATCACCCAGTATCATTCCATCATACCAGGGTAGCTGTTCACCCGCGCTTTCTTTATAAACCGCCTGAGCTGTAGATTTCAGAACTTCTTCGATTTTTAGACCGGGTTTGTTCATCGATGCCATCAAATGTTTGGTAAACAAACCATTTTCGCCTGCTCCATCCGAAGCAACGGTCCCAGGTGAAGTAGCGTACATGACCAGTGTACCTTGAGCCGGATTCATTTTTGCAAGGCCACGACTTAAGCTGCGACTGTCACTTAAAAATGGATTATTACGGCAGGCATCCAGAATCAATAAATTCAAAGGATTTCCTGCTTTTTGCATATGCTTTAAAACCAGCCCTACATCAACTGCTTTAAATTGCACTTCAGTTTCATTATTAATTTCGGCTCCAATCGGTATGAGATAATTTCTTTTTTCGACCTCAACACCATGGCCCGCAAAATAGAACAGACCCACCGCATCTTCCTGATAGAGTTTTCTACTGAAAGCATCAATGGCAGCATACATTTGCTGTGCATTCAGATCTAGTTTCAAACTCACTTCATACTGCTTTTCTGTTAACAGCTTTGCCATAGCGCGCGCATCATTTGCCGGATTCGCCAGAGAGTCAAACTGATATTCACTATTACCTATAACCAACGCATATTGTTTGGAAACTGCTGGAAAAGCCAGCAGAATGAGTAATATCAGACAAACATATTGCTGTATCACCATTTTGTCAGGCATGCGGTTGTTATTGGACTACACCTCAGCAAATTTTACATATCATCCAGAATGACTCTTTTCACTGCATCCATAGTCGCTTCAATCGTAACTGGATGCGATGCCTTACACTGCTCAATTGCAGTATCCGGATCTTTCAATCCATTGCCAGTCAAGGTACAGACTAGGCGGCTTCCTTCAGGAATCTTGCCACTTTGAATATCCTTTAATGCACCGGCAACAGAGGTTGCAGAAGCCGGCTCACAGAAAATTCCTTCGTATTCAGACAGCATTTTATGCGCTTCAAGAATTTTCTCATCTGTGAAACAATCAAACCATCCGCTGGATTCTTTCTGCGCATTCCAGGCTTTATCCCAGGACTGCGGACGACCAATTCGAATCGCAGTCGCCACTGTTTCCGGATTATCGACCATTTCCCCATGAATAAAAGGAGCAGCACCTGCTGCTTGATAGCCACACATCACAGGTCGTTTCGTCGCAACCGCCTTTAATTCGCCCTGATCCTGTGCATATTCAGTATAGCCCTTCCAATAGGCGGTAATGTTCCCTGCATTTCCTACTGGCAAACAGTGATAATCAGGTGCATCACCTAATTCATCAATAATTTCAAAGGCTGCTGTTTTCTGCCCATCAATACGATAGGGATTGATGGAATTAACAATTGTCACCGGTGCATGATCAGAGATATTTTTAACAATGGACATGCCCGCGTCAAAATTACCGTTAATTTGAATAATTTTAGCACCATACATTAATGTCTGAGCTAATTTCCCCAATGCTATCTTGCCTTCAGGAATCAAAACAAACGCTTTAATGCCAGCTCGCACTGCATAAGCAGCAGCCGAAGCCGAGGTGTTACCCGTAGACGCACAAATTATAGCCTGACTGCCTTCTTCAACGGCTTTGCTGACAGCCATCGTCATACCCCGGTCTTTAAAAGAACCGGTTGGATTCAGGCCTTCAAATTTAACATACCATTCAATATCCTTGTCAATCAGTTTAGGAATATTGTGCAATTGAATGAGCGGTGTATTACCTTCCCCGATACTGATTATCGGTGTATTTTCGTTAACCGGTAAACGCTGTTGGTAGCGTTCTATAAGTCCCGTATATCGAGTCATAATGTTATCCAAGTTTTTCCAAACGTATACGGCAAACTGAGCCGCTGACTGTAGATAATGCTTCAATCTGTCTGATTGCTGCGTTCATTTCTTTTTCCTGAGTTTTTTGAGTCAGCATGATCACTGACAAACTGGTCTCCATTTCCAGTGGTTCTTTCTGTATCACAGCTTCTATGCTGATATTGTGATCAGCTAGAATACGGGTAATTTCTGCCAATACGCCAGGCTTGTCTTCTGCAGACAATCTCAGATAATAAGCAGTCTCTATATAATCCGCTGACAATACAGGAATATCGGAAATAGAGTCGGGCATAAATGCCATTGGCGGCACCCGGTTTTCAGGCTCACTGCTCATAAAACGCACCACATCAACTACATCTGCAACAACCGCTGAAGCCGTGGGTTCTGCGCCTGCACCTGCTCCATAATATAAAGTAGGCCCGACTGCATCACCTTTAACCAAAACAGCATTCATTACACCATCAACATTGGCAATCAATCGCCTTTCGGGTATCAAGGTAGGATGCACTCTTAGTTCAATACCAGTCTCAGAATTTCGGGCATACCCTAAATGTTTAATCCGGTAGCCCAATTCTTCTGCAAATTCCACATCCAATTGAGTAATCTGGCTAATACCTTCCGTGTAAACTTTGTCAAACTGCAATGGCATTCCAAATGCTAATGAAGCTAAAATTGCCAATTTATGACCCGCATCGATACCTTCCACATCAAAAGTCGGGTCGGCCTCGGCATAACCTAGTGCCTGGGCTTCAGCTAATACATCTGCAAAATCACGCCCTTTGTCACGCATTTCGGTCAGAATAAAATTTCCGGTACCATTAATGATTCCGGCCAGCCATTCGATACGATTCCCGCTTAAACCTTCTCTGATTGCTTTAACAATTGGAATGCCTCCAGCAACCGCAGGTTCAAACAACACCATCACACCCGCTTCTCTTGCTTTAGCAAATATTTCATTCCCATGTAAAGCAATCAAGGCTTTATTTGCTGTAACAATATGTTTTCCATTTTCAATGGCTTTTAACACCAGTTCTTTGGCTAAGGTATCGCCACCAATCAGTTCCAGAACAATATCAATGTCTTGGTTTTCAATTATTTCATAAGGATTAGTCGTTAATTCGATTTGATCCGTTGAACAGATTCGCTCACGGTTTAAATCTCTGGCAGAGGCATGCGTCACGATAAGATCCTGTCCAGTACGGCGGGAAATTTCATCGGCATTTCTCTGTAATACATTGACGACACCGCCGCCAACCGTGCCCAAACCTAACACCCCAACTTGTACCGGCTTCAAGGTAATCTCCTCTCTATATTTTTTAATATTTTTGTTGATTCATGCATCAGACTGCAACGGATAAAGCAGAACTTAACTAAATATTTAACACATTATCATTTCTTAGCATGGTTCTGATTCCCCTGATTGCTTGCCGGGTTCTGTGTTCATTTTCAATCAAACTGAACCTGACATGATCATCACCATATTGACCAAAACCGATGCCTGGTGACACAGCCACTTTGGCATCCAGAATCATTTTTTTACAAAACTCCAACGACCCCATATCTCGATAAGGCTCAGGTATCGGCGCCCAGACAAACATGGTCGCTTTAGGTTTTTCAACATTCCAACCTATCCCGTTCAGACCATCGCATAATACATCTCGACGACTGCGATACATCTCGCAAATCTCTGTAACACAATCCTGTGATCCCTCCAGAGCAGCGATTGCAGCAACTTGAATAGGTGTAAACATGCCATAATCCAGATAGGATTTGATCCGGGTTAAAGCGGCCACTAAATCCTTGTTACCACACATAAACCCAACCCGCCAGCCTGGCATATTATAACTCTTTGATAATGAATAAAATTCAACTGCAATATCTTTAGCGCCATCCACCTGTAAGATAGAAGGAGCAACATAACCGTCAAAGACAATATCTGCGTACGCAATATCATGTACAACCCAGATATTATGTTCCTTTGCCATTGCCACAATCTTTTCAAAGAATTCCAGATCTATGCATTGGCTGGTTGGATTTCCAGGAAAATTCAAAATTAACATCTTCGGCTTAGGCCAGGAGTCCAGAATCGCGGAGCGTAATTCCTCAAAAAAATCCACACCAGGAACCAGCTTGACATGACGCAAATCTGCACCAGCGATAACGACGCCATAGGGGTGAATGGGATAGGCAGGATTTGGAACCAGAACTACATCACCCGGCCCTAAGGTTGCCAAAGCCAAATGCGCCAGACCTTCTTTGGAACCAATTGTCACAATTGCTTCAGTCTCTGGATCAATATCAACATCATAACGATGCTTATACCATGTGCTGATTGCTTTTCTTAAGCGGGGTATACCGCGTGATAAAGAATAACGATGGGTATCGTCTCTTTCCGCCGCTTCAACCATTTTGGCAACTATATGCTTTGGTGTTGGCTGATCAGGATTTCCCATCCCGAAATCGACAATATCTTCACCTTCTGAACGGGCTTTCGCCTTTAATTCATTAACAATATTAAATACATAAGGAGGTAAGCGGCTGATACGATGAAATTCTTCCATTATTCAGAAATTATTGTTAATAATGTTTCAATAAGCAAAAAGTTAATCGCTTATTATAACCTGAATAATCATTGATGTGAGTCAGGAAACACAGAATCATCCTGCCAAACCAGGAAATAACACAATTATTTCGATAATTTCGATATAGGAATGACTTTTTAAATACTATGGAAAAAACAATTCCCGTATTGAATATCCATTATATGTGTTTTGATCACGGCAAAATCAACTGATTCACTGGTTTGTCATGATGTTGAGGATTATGGCGATATTGGCCCTTACCGCCTTCACAATCTGGCAGAATTACCGCTAATAACGTAATCAAGATCATTTCTTTCATAACCACCCCCCGTTATTAATTTAAAAAATCAGATCCTTCTATACCTAATTTAATAGTTCTACCTATGGTTCGAGTATAAGCTATTTTAAATTATTTCGGCAAATTCTGAATCTCAACCTATTCATCGTAAAACATTGATAAAAAAGTTCTCAAATAGTGAATATTTCACATCTTTTAGTCAGTGAATCAGATAGTATTGATACAGACTTTAAGAACGCCAGAAGAGGAATGGGGACAGGGATGTTATTTTAATTCTCAACGCTACTTCGCTGCGAAGCAGATATCCAAGTATTTTGAGTAAATGACTTAATTCCCCTACAAATTAAGTCTGAGAAACACCCCCTACTACGGAATGGGTACATGGATGTTTTTTATCGAGTGCTTGTTAACACTCGATTAATTTTTCCCCTTTAGGTTAACCTCCCTATCCATTCGCCATCAATCTCAGCAACTATTCAAATTGACTGACAAACGGAATCTATCTTTCCACGTCTTTTTGCGAATTCCCAAGAATAAAGAAAAAATCGGCTTTAATTTCCAGCGATTTCCGTGAAATAATAGGCTTTTTTTATTTATTCATCGCTATGGCTCAATATATATATTCAATGAACCGGGTGGGCAAATTAGTGCCCCCACAAAAATTCATACTGAAAGATATTTCACTTTCCTTTTTTCCTGGAGCCAAAATTGGCGTTCTGGGTCTCAATGGCTCTGGTAAATCAACCTTGCTAAGAATCATGGCGGGGCTGGATAAAGAAATCGAAGGTGAAGCGATTCCCCAAAAAGGAATCAATATTGGATACCTACCTCAAGAGCCGGAATTAAACCCGGAAAAAGATGTAAGAGGCAATGTAGAAGAAGGGGTTGCTGAGATTAAAGCAATTGTTGACCGTTTTAACCAGGTCAACGATGCATTTGCAGACCCGGAAGCAGATTTTGATGCCTTACTGGCTGAACAGGCAGAACTACAAGAAAAAATTGAAGTTGCCGGTGCCTGGGAACTGGATCGCACTCTGGAAATCGCTGCTGATGCGTTGCGACTCCCCCCCTGGGATGCCGATGTCACCAAATTATCTGGAGGAGAGCAAAGACGGGTTGCCTTATGCAGATTACTATTATCCAAACCCGACATGCTGCTACTGGATGAACCCACCAACCACCTGGACGCAGAATCAGTTGCCTGGCTTGAACGTTTTCTTCATGACTATTCTGGAACTGTCGTAGCTGTCACCCATGATCGATATTTTCTGGATAATGTCGCTGGCTGGATACTTGAATTAGATCGAGGCATGGGGATTCCCTGGGAAGGCAATTACTCCAGCTGGCTGGAACAAAAAGAACAACGTCTTGCACAGGAATCGAAACAGGAAACTTCGCGACAAAAAGCATTAAAAACGGAATTAGAATGGGTACGCTCTAATGCTAAAGGCAGACATGCTAAAAGCAAAGCCCGTTTAGCCCGGTTTGAAGAACTTTCATCCAAAGAAGTTCAGCAACGCAGCGAAACTCAGGAAATCTATATTCCACCCGGCCCCAGACTAGGCGATGTTGTTATAGAAATGGATAATATCAGTAAAGCATTTGGCGATAAATTACTCATTAACAACCTGAGCTTTAAACTCCCCCCTGGTGGCATCGTAGGAATCATTGGTCCCAACGGAGCAGGCAAAACCACCTTATTTCGTATGATGGCAGGCTTTGAACAACCTGATTCCGGTGCAGTAAATTTAGGGAAGACTGTTGAATTAGCCTACGTCGATCAGATGCGACATGAAATGGATGAGGCTAAAACTGTATGGGAAGAAGTCTCAGATGGACTGGATAATATTACCGTAGGCACTTATCAAACACCATCCAGAGCCTATCTTGGGCGTTTCAATTTTAGAGGCTCTGACCAGCAAAAACATATCAAACATCTCAGTGGCGGTGAAAGAAACCGGGTACATTTAGCCAAACTACTCAAAAGCGGTGGTAACTTGCTATTATTGGATGAACCGACCAATGATTTAGATGTTGAAACATTAAGAGCTTTAGAAGAAGCTATACTGACTTTTCCTGGCTGTGCAGTTGTCATTTCTCATGATCGCTGGTTTCTTGACAGAATTGCCACCCACATCCTGGCTTTTGAAGGGGACAGTAACGTTGTATGGTTTGAAGGCAATTATGCGGATTATGAAGCGGACAGGCAGAAACGTCTGGGGGCTGATGCAAACAACCCGCACCGCATCAAATACAAAAAAATAAATTAATCTCGAATTTATGTGGCGCATGAATTGTGCCACATAATCCTTGCTCAGGAAAAAGCCACCTGACATTGGCTGAATAATTCTGCCACTTTTCTGTTTTCCAGCGTTAATACTGGCATAATCAATGAATCTGCTTGCAACCCTCGTCTTTCCATAGACTCTAATTCAACATAAATTCTGTCTATCTCATAGATTTCCAACGCCCGATACATAGAAGCAGTATCTTTTAACTGTTGCTCAATGACCTGTTGATTTTTCAATAACTGGAAGACACCGTCATCGATAAACAATAATGAAACTGACTGTTCAAATGCGGCAAACGTCAGGATCATATCCAGTCTTTCATGTATCATAACGCCATTATGTGGGGGATGGTTAATCACAAATAAAATATTTTTCATTCTAAAACTCAATCACTCTATCCGCCAATAGACACGCCTCAACCCACTGACCCAAGCCGGATATTCTAAAGCCATCAGCAACATCATTATCCAGTTTACTCTGACGCCTGGCTTCGTCTGCGCACAATAATGCTCTCCTCTGTGCTGCAGAAATGCAGACTACTAAATCAATTTGATTCTTTTTTGCCAATGCGCTCCAGCTATGCGTGATTGCAAATTCATCTTCCGGAGGCTGGTTAAATCGAAATGCATGAAATACCCCTTCCTGATAAAAAAAAACCCTGATAACCTGATGACCTGAATCCAGCAAAGCATTGATCAAATTCAATGCATAACGGGCATGACCCGATTGAGTTGGCCCTGAATTAATCAAAATGGCATATTTCATTGTTAAATTTATTCTCTATTTCAACTCATTTTAAAAAAAGAAATATACCTGCCCAATAAGATTGAATCAATGTTATTTCAGTTCTTTAGATAAATAGAACAAGCTGACGGCTGCTTAACAAAACATGAACTTTATGGACAGTCTGCAGTCTTTAGCCCGGAGTGTCATTAAGGGAAGTGCTTATACAAACTATCTGGTTCTGAACACGAGCCAGTTTATCCAGAATTTACAGGCCGTTTTTCAAAAAAATCACGAAACTCACAATATAATATTGAACAATTTGTACTTTTTAAACTAAATAGTCGCTATGATGAAATGCCCTTGCTAAGCTCTCCTTCGTATGCAAACGTATTCACCTTGTTTCTTTTAACCTTCTAAAGCAAGTACTTGATGACACCCAATTACAAAATTCTACCTCTTTTGCTCAGCCTTTCACTTTTTATGGCTAAAAGTATAGCAAACGATATTGACGGAATTGCCTTACCCGATCTGGGTGATTCGAGTGGCAGACTCATATCACCTGCCCAGGAGAAACAACTGGGGGATGCTTTTTTCCGTAGTCTGCATCGACGTATACAAATCAATCAAGACTCTGAAATACAGGAATATATCCAGGCCATTGGTAGACAATTAGTCGCAAATAGTGATGCGCCTTCAAATCCATTTCATTTTTTTGTTGTTATTGATAAACAAATTAATGCATTTGCTGGCCCAGGAGGCTATATCGGCATTAACTCAGGTTTAATCCTGTTATCAGAATCTGAAAGTGAATTAGCCGCTGTAATGGCGCATGAGGTTGCTCATGTGACACAAAGACATCTGTATAGAGCGTTTGAAGCCGCCAGCCAGTTATCTTTACCAACAGCAGCAGCCACGCTTGCTGCCATATTATTAGGCACACAATCTCCTGAGCTGGGGCAAGCGGCTTTAATCGCTATTCAAGCGGGCAACACTCAGTTTCAGATTGATTTTACCAGAGACAATGAAAAAGAAGCCGATAGAGTTGGCATACAGACACTGGTGAGATCAAACTTCAACCCCCGTAGCATGCCTGTTTTTTTTGAGCGTTTGCAACAATCCAGTCGTTTTTATGGGTCAAGTATTCCGGAATTCCTCAGAACCCATCCGGTATCTGCTTCCCGAATCTCAGATACTCGAGGCAGAGCCGATAAATTTCCCTATAAACAATTTCCGGATTCAACGGGTTATCTACTAGCTAAAGCCAAACTCAAAGTATTAACGGAATCAAATCTTCAGGATGTAGAAGCGTTTTTTCAACTTCGACAAAAAATAGGCACGAAAGAACAAAAAGCCATTGCTCGCTATGGACTCGGGCTAACCAAACGCAAATTACAATTGTTCAAGGATGCAGAACAGATATTTCAGGAACTACAAAACCAATATCCAAATCAACCACATTATGCGTATGCACTGGCAAAAACGGCATTTGAAGCCAGACAATATAAAAAAGCACAAAAACGCTATAAACTGGCTCTGCATCGATTTCCTAACAATGATGCAATCAAAATTGAATATATCTCTACATTATTAAAAAACAATCAACCCAGCCAGGCAAAACGCATGCTGCAAAACTTGAGTTATGAATTTCAAAATCAGCCGCTTTATTATGAATTACTGGCTAAAGCCTATGCCGGCTTAAAGAAACCAGCCGAATCGCACCGTTATCTGGCTGAATATTATTATTCGGTTGGCAATACTGAAAATGCCATATTACAGATACAATTAGCAAAAAAAGCTAATAACATAAATTTCTATCTACTATCCATTCTAAATAATCGCCTGTCACTTTTTATGGAAGAACATCGACAGCGCCAACAAGAGAAATAACATAACCCTAAATACATCGCTCACCCAACAATACACGACTGATTCAATTTGTCGCAGAAAAATAAACCTAAGCTGAACAGCTGGTCAGCATTTGCCTACTGATCAATATATTATTATTTTCTAAATCACATTTAAGTATTTGTTTTTAATGATTTTTTAATTCCACCTACCAAAATATAAAAAAAAATATAGTTTTTATATAGACAGGATGAAAAAGATTGATATAAACTACGCAACAGCTTAGGGAGTAAGCACAACGAATCTCGTTGATCGAGGAGGAAAGCGGCCTAAAAGGCTAATATAATAATAATTATATATATTAGTAACTGCTTGGTTTACTTAGCCAAAGAGGCATAAGCGTATACAACATAATAATAAGAATAATAAATGAACGCGAGCCCGCGATTAGCGGGCTTTTTTATGCCTGAAACAAATTATTCAGAGCAATTTCAATAATTAGTACCTTACTTTTCTGAATAGTTCATTTTTTCTTACCCGCGAGCACTGCCCAC
>SPJK01042965.1_pt1 | contig 13260 bp, 11 predicted proteins | sample 3741771 | NCBI WGS metagenome assembly SPJK01 (sample SAMN10925997, study PRJNA522277) | cold seep metagenome | isolation source: Elba SIP-enriched marine methane seep metagenome, extraction at timepoint T2 | place: Italy: coast of Elba, Mediterranean Sea | reverse complement strand
CCAACTAACACTTGCGTATTGATGTTTTGCGTTTTAATCGATGGAATTCCATTAAAGATATCACCAACACTGTCTTTTTTCACATCTAATTCCATAATGATTTTGTCATTAGGGGTGATATGCGGTGTGACTTCCAGACTCAGAGTGGCTGGTTTAAATGAAACCGTGGCAGCACCACTTGCGCTGGCTTCCAGATAGGGAATCTCTGTACCAGAGGCGATCTTTGCCTTGTGTTGGTTGGCCGTGGTTACACGAGGACTGGAAACAACCTTTCCTCGGTTATCTGACTCCATTGCTGTGAGTTCTAGGTTTAACAAAAGGCCAGCCGAAAGGTGATACAGCGTGTAGGCAAATGAACCAAAAGCATTTTCCACTGGCAAATTGGATAATAAATCAGGTTCTCCGTCAGAACTGGTTAACACTGAACCATCGCTGGTTGCCGTTTGGAGAGAACCGTTGTGGGTGCCTTGTGTGGCAATGCCATCCTGAATAGCTGTAAACCGGTTACCTAGTGAGCCACTGACGGTGCTATTCGCACTGCCAGGCGTACCTGTTTGTGTGATGCCAAATCGTGCGCCCAATGATTTTGCATACGTGTCATCGGCAATCACTAGACGTGATTCAATCATCACTTGTTTGACCGGGATGTCTGTTTTAGCAATAATCGATTGCACTTGCTGTAATGACTGCGCGGTATCTTGTACAAACACGGTATTGGTGCGTGGGTCTAAGACCGCGCTGCCACGTTTAGAGAGAATTCTTTGTTTAGGATCGCTTAAGATTTCTTTAAGCGATTCTGCCTTCATGTATTTCAGGGTAAAGACTTCAGTCCTTAACGGTGCAAGATCTTCGATTTGCTGCTTAGCTTCCAATGCCATTTTTTCTTTGGCCGCAAATTCTTCGGCAGGTGCGACCAAAATCACATTGCCTGTTTTTTGCATTGCCAGGCCTTTACTCTGCGTAATGATGTCCAGTGCTTGGTCCCAGGGTACGTCTTTAAGTCGAAGCGTTAAATTACCTTCTACCGCATCGCTGGTAATGATGTTTAAGCTGGTAAAGTCGGCAATGACTTGCAATACGGCACGTATTTCAATGTTCTGGAAGTTCAGCGACAGTTTATCGCCATTATAGGCATTACTATCTTTCGATAGCTTATCAGCCTCACTTTTAGCGAGTTTACGAACATCAATAATTAACTGCTGATCAGTTTGGTAGGCGGACTGCTCCCAATCACCAATTGGTTCAATGATCATTTGTGTCGTATTGCCTTTTTTAAAGGTATCAATATAAGCGACTGGGGTACCAAAATTGATGACGTTCAAGCGCCGCTCAAGCGCTTTGGCAAGATTGGTATTGACCAGGTCAACATAGATTTTTTCATTTTTTTGGTTGATGTTGATCCCTGCACCAGTGTCAGATAAATCCACAATGACTTTACCTTCGCCTTGGCGACCGCGGCTAAAGTTAATGTTAGTGATGTTGGTCAGTTTGCGGCTGCTGAGCGTTGGCTTAGCAAATTGTGTTGGTAGTGTGCTCGCTGCGTGTTGTTTTTTCTCTTCAAGTAAAATTGTGACGGTTTTTTGGTTCACTTTGGTCGAGTAATGAATGCTATTACGCAAATTTAACACCATACGTGTGCGGGATTTTGCCTGAGCAATGGCGATGCTTTTTAACGCCCCCTGATTAACCGGGATTTTGTTAGCGGCCAAAGAGGAGCCCGTATTCAGAAAGTCTAAAGCAATTCTGGGTGGTTGCTTTAGCATAAAGCCAGCAGGTGGATTTGCCAAAGGCTCTGTTGTGGTCAATGTGATGGCCAATTTGTCACCAGGCAAGCTTGAAAAGCGAATGTTTTCAATTTGATTCGGCATGCTGGATAAGTCATCCGCCTGAGCGGGCAGTGTGATGCCAAATAGCAGTGTTGTCATCAACAGATAGACTAAACTAATTAAATAAGATTGATTTTTCATACTAAAACCTTGCAACGCACGTGTTGACCTTTGTTTATTCATTAAGTAATAAGCTGGCAGGTTGCTCAACCCAGTCACCCGTGGATTCGTCCTGGATGACCTCTCTAATTTCGACAGCATTTTCCGTTACCGCGGTCACTTTGCCAAAGTTCTGACCGATATATTGCCCTGGCTGTACCTGCTGAATATTGTCATCAGGTGTCTTCAATAAGGCATAAACGGTTTTGGCACGCTCTAACATTCCGACATATTTGATGCTTTCTAGTGGGTAGGCTTCTAGCGGTTGTTTAGGACGGTTAAGATTGGGTGCCAAAATAGCTGACTTGTTAAAATCCTTGCGAAGCTTAAATGGGTCATTTAACGCGCCGTCAGAATTAAATTCTAATGCGAAGTATGATTTCATTTCAGGTAGTGGTTTGATTTTTACCTGCATGTCTTTGCCTGCATTACGAAAGAATGCTTCCAAGTCTTCATTTGCATTTTGGCTGCACCCAGTCAAAAAGCCCAGCACCAAGAAAAAAAGTAATAATGCAGGGATTTTTAGTCGCTGCATCAAATCAGTTTCCTTGATGCTCGTGTAAGCCGCTAACCAGCCACGTTGCTGATTCATCCCGGTGCTCCTGATTTTTTATTCGCATTAATTTCGCTTTCATCTAAGTAGCGGTAAGTCCTGGCAGTAACCTTCATTAATAAGTTGTCATTTCTTAGGCTGGTCTTTTCTTTGTCATTACGCATTGATTCAATGCTGATGTCATCCAAGGTGACAATGCGAGAAAGCTTGGAGACGCTGGTTGCAAAATTCCCCAAATCTTTGTATTCGCCAGTCACTTCTATTTCAATTGGCATTTCGGCATAAAATTCTGAGATCACTTCTTGTTTAGGTTTAAATAGCTCAAAAGCAAGCCCGCGTTCCAAACCAGCTTGGTTAATGTCCGTTAGTAAACCATCAATTTGTGATTTGTCGGGTAATTGCTTAAGTAAGGCACCAAATGCACTTTCAATTTCCTGCATTTGCTGCTTATAAACAACTAAATTGATAGCAAGTTTTTTCTTGTCCAGAAATTTTGTTTTGAGCGAAGATTCTTTCGCCTTTTCATTTTCTAGGTCTTGTAGCGAGGGTGCTAATAATAAAAAATAGCCTAAGGTCACCACTAAGCCAAACAAGAGCGCCAGCAAAAATACTTTGACTGGTAAAGCCATGCTGCCAGGGTTATTCAGGTCAATATTGTTGAAATCTTCAAAATTCACTGTGGCAAACCTCGTATTAATGTAGCGTTGGGTGCTGTTGAGCGATGCCTTCTGACATGTCGAGCCCCTTTGGTTTTAAGTCAATATCCAGCTTGAAGGCATGCTGGCGTGAGTGCTCATTGGTTATTGCTTTAATTTCAACCAATTTTGGATTCGTTAACCAATAAGAGCGGTCGAGGTTGCGAACCATGGTTGCAACGCGTGCGTTAGTGTCAGAAACACCTTCTAACGTAATGGTTTTACCTTTCTGCTGAACGTGCTTAAAGTACATGCCATCCGGTAACTGCCTGCTGATTTCATCCATAATGACGACCGCTTGATGACGATTGGTTTGCAGGTCTTCAACGACATGTTTGCGTTCTAGCATCAGGCGAATTTGTTGCTTGAGATCCTTGATGTCTTCAATCTCTTTATCAAGCTTGGCTATTTCCTGATCCAGGCGCTGATTGCGATACAGTTGATTATCGACTTGTCCCTGGATTAAGCTGTTTGCAAGAAATAAAAACAGCACACCTGCAATCATGGAAACACCTAATAAGGCATTGAACTGTTTCTTTTGTGCTTCGCGCTTGAGTTCGCGGTGTGGCAATAAATTAATGCGAATCATAACGCTAGCCCTCGCATGGCGAGTCCACAGGCGACAAATAAGGATGGCGCATCCTGTTTGAGCTTATCAGAAGGAATACGCTTATTTAGCGACATTTTTTCAAATGGATTGGCGATTGTCGTTGGGATACCAACCTCTTGCTCGATTTGTTCTTGAATGCCCGAAATTGAGGCACAGCCGCCAGCGAGTACAAGTTGATCAATTTGATGATTATTGCCACCAGCTGTTTGATAAAACTGTTGCGCACGTTGGATTTCATTAACAACTTGTTGCTTAAACGGCGTTAACACCTCGCTCTCATAGCTGTCAGGTAAGTCACCGTTACGTTTAGAAAGCTCTGACTCTTCTGAGGTCAAGCCATAACGACGCTGAATATTCTGTGTGAGTTGGTTACCACCAAAGTGCTGGTCTCTTGTATAAAGTGACTCACCATTTAAGATCACATTGATGTGTGTCATGGTCGCACCAATATCAACGACCATTATGCGTTTGTCTTTGCCTTTTTTAGGTAAAGTGCTGGCGACCAGACTATAAGCCGCTTCTGCGGCGTAGGATTCAACATCCATGATGTCCACTGTTAAATTTGCGCCTTCAGCGGCAGCAATGCGGTCTTCGATATTTTCTTTTTTAGCAGCGACGATCAATACTGATTGAGATTCTGTATCAGGGTCATACTCATCGAGTGCTTGAAAATCAATATTCACCTCATCCAATGAAAAGGGAATGTACTGATTCGCCTCGGCTTCAACATGGTTATTCAACTCATCTTCATTCAGGTTAGCAGGCATCAATACTTTTTTGCTGATGACATTAGCTGTTGGTAATGCTAAGGCAGTACGTTTGATTTTGACGCTGAGTAATTTCCAGGCACGTTCAATGGCCTCAGAAACCTTTTCCAGATCCTTGATTTGTCCATCAACAACAGTGTCTTTATTCAGTGGTGAGGAGGCATAGGCTTCCAAGGTAACACCTGTGCGCATATCGCCAGTTAGCTGAACCATTTTTACCGCTGAGGTGCTAATGTCTACGCCGACCAATGGCGGTGTTTTATTCGATAAAAAACTGAAATCCAAAATGAATTGCCTTTTTTGCGCTATAGCTATAACAACAGTTTTATTGTAAAGATGGCAAGTCCATTCCATGCAAGCAAATAGAGCCTCGAAAGAGGCTTTATTTTGTTAATTACCATTGATTATGCTCGAATCAGCGAATTGAGCTTGGCATTCACACTTGAAAGCATAGATAGATTAAGTTAAGCCCTTTATAATGCTCTGATATTCAGAAAGATTGGTCTATTGAAGTGATTGTTATCAAGAAATGGTGGCAGTATTGCCTGTTGGCAGCGGTGGTGATTGGTTTATCTACTGCAGCGCTGATGGCGATTGCCGCGATGTACATTTATCCGCGACTGCCAGATTTGGAGGTGATAGCGGATTATAAACCCAAATTGCCATTGCGTATTTATTCGCAAGAAGGCTTGTTGATTGGTGAGTTTGGCAAAGAGCGTCGAGACTATGTCAAGATCGAACAAGTACCCAAAATAATGAAAGATGCGGTCATGGCGATAGAAGATAGACGTTTTTATCAGCACCATGGTATCGATTTTAAAGGCTTATTGCGTGCGGTTAAAAATAATGTTTTAGGCATCAGTCGTGAGGGTGCCAGCACCATTACCATGCAGGTGGCCAAAAACTTTTTTTCGGGTACGAATAGCCGCCGTACCATCGGTAAAAAGATCGATGAAATGTTGTTGTCGATCAAAATCGAACGCAACCTGACCAAAAACAAAATTCTTGAACTCTATTTAAACCAGATTTATCTGGGGCAGCGCTCTTATGGTTTTGCCGCCGCCGCTAAAGCTTATTTTGGTAAATCCCTGAGTGAGTTATCGTTGGCAGAGACCGCATTGTTGGCTGGGTTACCCAAAGCGCCCTCTGGTTATAACCCCTATACTCGGCGTGAGCGTGCCATGGGACGTCAACGTGAAGTGTTGCGTGACATGTACCGCTTTGGCTTTATCGATGAAGAAACTTACCTGAAGGCTAAGGAAGAAGAACTGGTATTCAGGAAGAAAAAAGTGGCTAAAGTATTTAAAGCCAATTATGTTGCCGAAATGGTGCGTGATCAGTTATATCGCAAATATAAAGATGCTATTTATGTGAATGGTTTGCAGGTGTATACCACCATTAATCTCGAAAACCAGGAAGCGGCAAATGCGGCAGTGCGTGATGGCCTGGTTAACTATGATTTGCGCCATGGTTTTAGAGGGGCAGAAAAACATCTGGATTTGTCAAAAGGGTCACAGTCAGAGAAACAAGCATTGGTTGAAAAAACCTTAAAGAGCATGCCGACTTACAACGGTCTACTCCCAGCGGTAGTGACTGCAGTGAAGCCTAAGCAAATTGAAGTGATTACCAAAAAAGGTGAGATCGTTAAGATTCAAGGCAAAGGGCTGAAGCTGGTCAGCCGCTATGTATTACCAAAGAAAAAAGCCTATCAAAAGAAAGCGATTAAAACAGGCGACATTTTGCGCGTGCTTAAGCGAGGTAAACAATGGACCGTGGTCCAGATACCACAAGTGGAAGCCTCACTGGTGGCGGTTGATCCTAGCAATGGTGCCGTCAGAGCCCTGGTCGGTGGTTTTGATTTCAACCGTAGTAAATTTAACCACGCGACACAGGCCTGGCGCCAACCCGGTTCAAGTTTTAAACCATTTGTCTATTCTTCTGCCTTGGAAAAGGGCTATACGCCAGCCACGATTATTGAAGATGAAGAAATTGAATTTAGTGCAGAGCAAACGGGTGATGAGCCATGGAAACCGCAAAACTATGACCATCAATACCACGGCCCGATGCGTTTAAGAGAAGGGCTGGCCAAGTCTGTGAACACGATAGCGATTCGCATGCTGGACAATATTGGTGTGCGTTATACGCAAGATTATGTGACGCGGTTTGGATTTAGTAAAAAACGTCACCCAGCGTTTTTGACCATGGCACTCGGCGCAGGCTCCTCAACGGCTTGGAAAATGGCGGGCGGTTATGCTGTGTTTGCCAATGGCGGTTATCAGGTGCCGCCTTATATCATTGACCGTATTCTAGATCAAAACGGAAGAGAGTTATTTGTCAGTAAACCAACTGCCGCGGGCGAAGGTGGTTTTCGCGTGATTGACGAGCGTAATGCGTTCTTGATGAATTCGATGCTCAAAACAGTGGTCAAAGAAGGCACAGGACGTCGCGCACTTAGCTTAGGACGCAAAGACCTGGCTGGTAAAACCGGTACTACCAATGACCATTATGATGCCTGGTTTGCTGGCTACAATCCGAATCAGGTTGCCGTCGTTTGGATGGGTTATGACCAGCCGCGCTCACTCGGAGCACGTGAAACAGGCGGTGGTGCAACCTTGCCGATTTGGATGCAGTACATGGGTAAAGTGTTAAAAGGGGTCAAAGAGCAGCCTGTTACCGTGCCAGAAGGCATTGTTAAAGTTAAGATTGATTTGCTCACAGGCACTAAAGACCTTGCCTTTGGTCAGGATGAGTACTTCTATGAAGAAACACCACCACCAGAAGCGATTCCTGATGTGTTTGATTATAATGAAGAAAGTGGCGATTTAATCGAGTTTCTACAAAACAAGGCACGCGGCTTTTTTAGAGACAATAACGGGCAGCCGCCTGCCAGATTGCCACAACAGCCGTCGCCATTGCAACCAGGGCAACGTCCTAATAGCGGCGCGGGCAATTCGTTTCAGCAGCGCCCAAATACCGCACCTGCACCGATGGCCACTGAGAAAGTGATTGAAATCAAACGTGCTAGACCGCCCGTAACTACCCGACCATCTCGCAGATTGCCTCAGCGGGTGGAGCCAAGTCAGCCTGCGACGCAAGAAGAAAGACCTGCGGAGCGGAACTTGCTTAATTCTTACTAAATAAAAAACTAGAAGCACTCACTATGGGGAAAGCGCCGCATTTAAGGCAAATGATTGCCCAGCAAGCTGCCAGAATGATGGCGGAAGAGGGTATTTCTGACTACGGTTATGCTAAGAAAAAGGCTGGCCGCCAGTTAGGCGTTACCGATAAACAAGGTTTGCCGTCTAATCTGGAAGTCGAAGAAGAAATACGATTGTATAACGCCTTGTATCTTGCAGACGTACAGCCAGAACATTTGGCACAGTTACGCAAGAATGCTTTATTTACGATGGAATTATTCCAGCAATTTAACCCCTATTTGACTGGCGCAGTGCTTGATGGGACTGCAGGCATAGGCACGGATACACATATTCATTTGTTTGCAGACAGTGCTAAAGAAGTGGAAATTTTTTTATTAAATGAAAATATCCCATTCGAAGTCAATGAAAAGTCTTACCGCGTGTTGAACGATGGCAAACGTGATAAGCGTGGAGACGGGCGCAAAAAAGTCCCGATGCTGACCTTGGAAACCGAACTGGGCTTAATTCAGATCAGCATTTTTGAGGTTGATGATGTGCGCTATGCCACCAAGCGTGCGGTCGATGGTGCCAATGCCTTGCGTGCAAATATTGAGCATGTGCGCAACATACTTAATGCGTAAGCGAGCGACTGCCTTATTCAGCTAGCCAGCGCGCGACATCCATAGAAAAATAAGTCAAAATGCCATCCGCACCAGCACGTTTAAAGGCTAATAAGCTTTCTAATACACAGGCTTTTTCATCCAGCCAGCCGTTTTGGGCAGCCGCCTTTAACATGGCATATTCACCACTCACTTGATAAGCAAACGTGGGTACGCCAAACTCAGATTTAACCCGTTGTACGATGTCTAAATAGGGCATGCCTGGTTTCACCATGACCATGTCTGCGCCTTCTTCAATGTCCAATGCGACTTCTTGCAGCGCTTCATCGCTATTGGCAGGGTCCATTTGGTAGCTGTATTTATTGCCGCCACCTAAGTTGCCTGCGGAGCCCACTGCATCGCGAAAGGGGCCGTAAAAAGAAGACGCGTACTTGGCTGAATAAGCCATAATTTTGGTATGAATATGACCATGAACTTCTAATGCTTTTCTGATCTCGCCAACGCGGCCATCCATCATGTCTGATGGCCCGACCACATCCGCGCCAGCCTCGGCGTGTGAAACGGCTTGCTTTACCAGCACCTCAATGGTTGCTTCATTTAAGACATAGCCAGTCTCATCAATAATGCCATCTTGACCATGCGTTGTGAAAGGGTCTAGCGCGACATCAGTCATCACACCTAATGTTGGAAATGCCGCTTTAATGGCTTTGACCGCACGCTGCGCTAATCCATCAGGGTTAAACGCTTCTGCTGCATCCAGGCTCTTGGCCTCGGTATCAACCACAGGAAATAAAGCCATCATAGGGATGCCTAAGTCCACACATTCGGCTGCGGTTTTTAATAGAATGTCGATCGATTGACGCTCAACACCAGGCATCGATGGTACAGCCTCCGTGCGGTTTTCACCTTCCAGCACAAACACTGGGTAAATCAAATCATTTGTCGTTAAGACATTCTCACGCATCAAACGGCGTGAAAAGTCATCTCTACGCATGCGTCTCGGGCGAATATTAGGGTAGCTCATCGTTTAGCCTTTATTAAATACATCTGCCAATGCTAAACCAGGGTCTGGTTGGCGCATAAAGGCCTCACCAACTAAAAACGTATTTACTTTATGGTTTTGCATCAGGCTAACATCCGTGTGCGTAAATATGCCTGATTCAGTCACAACGATACGGTCATCAGGAATCTGTTTTAATAGATCCAACGTTGTTTGCAAGGACACTTCAAAGGTGCGTAAATTACGGTTATTAATGCCCAATAATGGCGTGTTCAATTCAAGTGCCAGCTTGAGTTATTCGCCATTATGCACTTCTACCAGTACGGCCATGCCTAAACGATGCGCAATAGATTCCAGTGTTTGCATGGTGGCCAAATCCAGAGCCGCTGCAATGAGTAAAATACAATCCGCACCCATTGCACGCGCTTCATACACTTGATAAGGCTCCATCATAAAGTCTTTGCGCAATACCGGTAATGTACAAGCGGCACGGGCTTGTTTCAGGTAGTCTGGAGAACCTTGAAAATACTCAATATCGGTAAGCACTGATAAACAGGCAGCGCCCGCTGACGCATAACTTTTGGCAATTTCTGCAGGCTGAAAGTCCGCACGGATCACGCCTTTTGAAGGGCTGGCCTTTTTGATCTCTGCAATCACTGCGGCCTGTTGGTTTTGATGCTTGGCTTGAATACTGCCAACAAAATCGCGTGCTTTTGATTGCTGCTCGGCCAGTGCTTGAATCCCGGCATCATCGATTTGCGTTTTGCTAGCCGCAATCTCTTTTGCTTTGGTTGCTAAAATTTTAGTTAAAATATCTGACATGCGAGCGCTTTCTTATTGATAAGTTTTGTTGCGGTGCTTTAGCCAACCGCCAACGATTTCCTGTTGAGGATCATGGTGCGTCCAATGCAGGATCCCACCTTTTTCGTTATACACATACTCCCCGCGAAACTGTACGGTGTCGCCTAGCTTAACCGTGTTGATGCGCGCAGCCAAGTCAATATTGTGTGCAACTAATATCGTTAGTCCTGAGCCAACACGCAAAATAAAGCGCTGATGACGAGAGCCTCTGTTGTCATCGCTAAGCAGCCTGACTACACGGCCTTGACCCTCGATAAAGACATCTTTTAGTTTGCGCTGATAGGCTGACTGTGCCGTAAGGACATCACGTTTAGGCTTATCCAGCCGATTAAACGCTATCGTTTTAGTTTTGTTTTTAACGTCAATGGCGGATTGGCTAATGGGCTGCATGGCATCTTGCTGTTGGTCGCATGCCGCCAGGCTCAAGCCAATTGCAATTGCTAAACAAATCGTGTTAACTCGCATACGATTGACTCTGCTTCACTAAATCGGCAAGTTTCATTTGTGCGGTACCATTATCTATCACTGTAACGGCACGATCAATGCCAGCGCCGAGTGAATCGGCAAGCCCAGCGACATAAATGGCGGCACCAGCATTGAGTAAGACGATGTCTCGCGCGGCTTGATTGGTGCAAGCAATGCCCGTTAACACATCATCAATCATCGCTTTTGATTCTTCAGCACTCTGGACTTGAATGTCAGCCAAGGCATGGGTTTTGATGCCAAACTCAGTTGGGTTGATAGCGTATTCTTTAATCGCACCTTTGTTTAATTCAGCGACATAGGTTTCACCAGTAAACGAGATTTCATCCATGCCGTCTGCACCATGTACTACCATCACATGTTCACTGCCGAGTTGTTTTAGCACATTGGCCAGCTTGCTGGTTAAGGCTTTATCAAACACCCCCATTACCTGACGATTTGCCGTGGCAGGGTTGGTCATTGGACCCAATAGATTAAATAAGGTACGAACGCCCAGCTCACGGCGCACAGGTGCGGCATGTTTCATCGCGCTATGATGGTTGGGGGCGAACATAAAGCCAACTCCGATGCGATTCACACAGTCGGCCACTTGTTCAGCCGAGAGATTGACATTCACACCTAAGGTCTCTAAGACATCGGCACTGCCACAGGTGGAAGACACAGATCGCCCGCCGTGTTTAGCCACCTTTGCGCCAGCTGCGGCAGCAACAATGGCAGATAATGTGGAGACATTAAACGTTTGAATACCATCGCCGCCTGTGCCACAAGTGTCAATGAGATGTGCGGTATCATTAATCGCGACTTTACTGGACAGTTCACGCATCACTTGTGCAGCAGCCGATAGTTCATCCACTGTTTCACCTTTGGTGCGTAAGGCCATTACAAAGCCAGCGATCTGTACGGGTGATAATTCACCCGTCATGATTTGTTGCATGGTGCTGAGCATTTGTGCATGGTCTAAATCTTGACCATTGGCAACTTGTTCTAATGCCGTTTTAAATGTCATTTAACAAACTCCTCAATCAAGCTCTAGAAAGTTCTTTAATAAATCATGCCCATGTTCAGTCAAGATTGATTCCGGGTGAAATTGCACGCCTTCTACCGCTAAAGTCTTATGACGTACGCCCATGATTTCATCCATATTGCCCTCTTCGTCTTCAGTCCAAGCCGTGACCTCTAGGCAATTTGGCAAAGTAGCCTGGTCAATCACTAAGGAGTGGTAACGTGTGGCGGTGTAAGGGTTACTTAAGTTTTTAAACACACCTGTATTTTTATGATGCATCAGTGATGTTTTGCCGTGCATCAAGGTTTTGGCTTTAACAATATTGCCACCAAAAGCCTGCCCGATGCTCTGATGCCCGAGGCAAACGCCAAGTATCGGCACCTTACCCGCAAAGGCTTCAATCGCAGCAAGGCTAATGCCTGCTTCGTTTGGTGTACAAGGACCGGGTGATAGTACGATGCGATCAGGGTTCAGGGTTTGAATTTCCTCAATCGTGATTTCGTCATTGCGATGCACGCGCACATCCTCCCCTAATTCACCCAGGTATTGCACCAGGTTGTAGGTAAAAGAGTCATAATTATCAATCATTAATAGCATAGTAATCACTCACTTCCTTTTGGTGCGTTGCAATCGGTGTCATGGTCTAATCCCGCCTGAACCAGCTCAGCCGCGCGTAGTACGGCCCGCGCTTTGTTTTGCGTTTCATCCCATTCGCTTTGTGGCACCGAGTCTGCAACAATGCCAGCACCTGCCTGTACATACAAGGTCTGGTCTTTGACCACCCCTGTTCTAATGGCAATGGCCACATCCATGTCGCCATTAAAGCCTAAATAACCTACTGCACCTGCATAAATGCCGCGTTTGGTCGGTTCAAACTCATTGATGATTTCCATCGCACGGACTTTTGGCGCACCAGAGACAGTACCAGCAGGGAAGGTGGCTTTGAGCACATCAATGGCATCCATATTGGGTTTAAGCTTGCCCTCAACGTTGCTGACAATATGCATCACATGTGAATAACGTTCAATTGTCATATTATCCGTCACGGTCACTGTGCCTGTTTGTGCAACACGACCAACATCATTACGTCCCAAGTCCATTAGCTGTACATGTTCGGCCAGCTCTTTAGGATCAGCAAGTAATTCTTTTTCCAGCGCTAAATCGCTATCACGGTCTTGGCCGCGTGGCCGGGTGCCGGCAATTGGGCGCGAGGTAACAGTGCCGTTTTCTAAACGGACTAAAATCTCGGGCGATGCACCAACCACATGGTGGTTACCCATGTCGTAATAAAACATATACGGTGAAGGGTTCAAGCTGCGTAAGGCACGGTATAACGACAATGGTGAACCAGTGAACGGCTGAGACATGCGTTGTGATAACACCACCTGCATGATGTCACCTTCGATAATATAGTCTTGTGCTTTTTTGACAATCGCTTTAAACGCCTCTTTACCAAATTCAGACTCGGCTGAGGTCGGCGGTGTTTCTGGCGAGGTTGGAATGGTGACAGAATGGCGTAGTGTTTTTACCAATGTATTTAGTCGTG
>SPJK01088618.1_pt1 | contig 13264 bp, 12 predicted proteins | sample 3741771 | NCBI WGS metagenome assembly SPJK01 (sample SAMN10925997, study PRJNA522277) | cold seep metagenome | isolation source: Elba SIP-enriched marine methane seep metagenome, extraction at timepoint T2 | place: Italy: coast of Elba, Mediterranean Sea | reverse complement strand
TATCGTTAGAATATGGCCAGCGGAATTTTCATTACGATGATTTATCATTGACGCGAGCGATGTGGACTTACCGGAACCTGTACCACCAACCATAAGCAGTAATCCCCGCTTGGCTAAAATGAGTTCCAGTAATATCTCGGGTAACCCCAGGTCTTTAGGTTTAGGTATAATTGACGGAATTAAACGTAACACCAGGCCTACTGTTTTACGCTGGAAAAAGGCATTGACCCTAAAGCGCGCACTGTCATCAGGCAAACTGATGGCAAAATCCAGATCTTTGGTTTTCAAAAATTCAGCCTTTTGGTTTTCATCCATAATGCTAAAGGCAGCTGACTGAGTTAATTCGGGCGTCAGTAAAAAATGATCCATCTCGACAGCAACACCTGAAATTTTTATTTTGACAGGTGAACCCGATGTTAAAAAAATATCTGAGCCGTCGCGTTTAACCATTTCGATTAAATAGGGCATCAAATCCAGTGCTGATTCAGGTTTCTCGCCCAACACCTGAAAATTGCCCTGCACAATCTCCTGTTTCCTAACCCTTTTATCCGGACTAATCTGTATCAGATAGTCCTCAACGGTTTTTTCTATTTGCACTATGAATATGGTAGTCAATGGCGAGTAGACCTGACGGACTGATTTATAATTTTCCAGGTCCTGTTTTTGGGTATCGTCCAGTATGCCGTCGATAAAATTCTTAAGAAACTCCACTGTAACTATGGCGTTTCCAACTGCTTTTTCCTGAGCGGATAAACGTAAGCTCGGTGCCACACCGGCCTTTAATACCAAAGAATCGGCATTTTTATCCAACATTAACTTTAAATAAGGTGATAAATCCATGCTTTTGTGACTAAATTTTTTGTTTACAAGATAAATTTTGAATTATTCTCACCGGTCATGCTCAATCCTGTGGTACCAGATGAGAGTTTTCATCATCGTCATCATGAGAAGCTAAAGACAAACCGCCTAATTCCTGATCTTCTCCGCCCGCTAATTTTATTTGCAGGCGTAATTCATTTCGAGAGTCTGCATTATTTAGCGCCTCATCATAAGAAATCCTTCCTGATTGATATAATTCCAATAAAGCCTGGTCGAAAGTTTGCATACCCAGTTCGCGAGACTTGGCCATAATCGGTTTCATTCCGCTAATATCACCTTTTGCTATTAAATCTGCTATTAAAGGCGTATTCAACATGATTTCAATCGCCGCACAGCGTCCGCCGTCGACTGTTTTAACCAGGCGTTGAGAAATTATCGCGCGTAAATTAAGTGAAATATCCTGCATTAATTTAGTCTGGCTATCTATCGGAAAAAAGCCCAGTATGCGATCTATAGCCTGGTTGGCATTATTGGCATGTAAAGTTGCCATGGCTAAATGACCTGTCTGGGCGAATTCCAGCCCAAACTCCATGATGTCTGAATTACGAATCTCCCCAAGCACGATGACATCCGGTGCCTGACGTAAGGTATTATGCAGTGCAATCTCCCAGTCTTGCGTATCAACACCGACTTCCCGCTGCATCACCACGCAATTTTTATGCGGATGTACATATTCAATCGGGTCTTCTATGGTGATAATGTGACCATGACTGGTTTCATTTCGGTGATCTATCATCGCTGCCATCGACGTCGATTTTCCTGAACCGGTACCACCTACCATAATGATTAAGCCATTTTTATGAGAAATAACCTCTTTCAATACCGGAGGAAGTCCCAGCTTCTCAAAATTTGGAATTTCTGCTGCTATGGTACGTATGACCAAACCCTGACAACCCTGCTGGACATAGGCATTAACACGAAACCGGCATAAATTGGCGGGTGCAATTGCAAAATTACACTCCTGGGTTTCTTCAAACTCCTTCAATTGCTTATCATTCATAATGCACTGAGTAAGCGCCTTGGAGTCATTTTCGGACAAGGGTTGCTGTGATATGGGTTTTAGTACTCCTTTTACTTTCATAGCTGGTGGAAACCCGGCTGTAATGAATAAATCAGAGCCTTCTTTATGTAGAAGAATCTTCAGTAATTTAATCATGAAGGCCATTGCTTCTTCTCTTTCCATTAGGATCTCCAGTGTAGATGGTTCGCTGTTTTAGCTGAATATAGTGCCTAGTTGTTGATGTTTTTAGGATAAAAGTAGCATCTGAACATATGACTAAGTCTAGCCTAATTTACTGCTCGCACAAATAAGACTGAGCAAATTTTGAGGAATTAAAGTTTCTATGACCAATAACTAGGTTATGCAAGGTATAATTACAATCATCTGACTATACATTATCTTCTAATGGCTGTGATTGTGGTTTCAATATTTTTTACATCAAGGCTAAAAGGACGTATCGCTATATATGAATGGCCATAGATTAACAACCTGCAGAATGTGTATAGTCCGTAAAACAATTTATATAAATATTTGGCGTTATGAGTAAACAAAGAAAAGCAGTGGCATTGATTTCCGGAGGACTGGATTCATTGTTAGCCGCTAAAACAATGATAGAGCAAGGTGTACATGTTGAAGGAATCAATTTTTTTACAGGTTTTTGCGTAGAAGGGCATACCCACGCGATCAAAAAAAAGGACAAGGCAAAACCTAAAAGAAACAATGCCTTGTGGTCTGCAGAACAGCTGGGAATTAAATTACACATTATTGATGTAATCGATGAATACAAGGATGTGTTAATAAATCCCAAGCATGGATACGGGGCAAATATGAACCCCTGCCTTGATTGCAAAATTTTTATGGTCCAAAAAGCCAAGGAATGGATTAAAGAAAATGACTTTGATTTTATCATTACCGGTGAAGTCATAGGCCAGCGTCCCATGTCGCAAAGAAAGGATACCATGCCGGTTATTGCCAGTGAATCTGGTGCTGATGACCGCTTATTACGACCCTTGTGTGCAAAAAACTTACCGATGACCCTACCCGAGCGGGAAGGCTGGGTAGATCGTGAAAAATTACATGATTTCAGTGGCCGCACTCGAAAACCTCAAATGGCGCTGGCCCATGATTTTGGTTTTGAAGATTTTGCACAACCGGCTGGAGGATGCTGTTTTCTGACCGATAAAAGTTATTCTGACAAACTGGTAGACTTATGGTCGGCTAAAGGCAAAAAAGAGTATGACCTGGACGACGTCATGCTGTTAAAAGTAGGACGCCACATCAGGCCCAGCAACCGATTTAAGGTAATCGTCGCCAGAGAAGATGGCGAAGCCCGGTTTATGCAAGGCTATAAAAAAGATTTTCTAAATATGAATTGTGCCAGTCATCGCGGCCCTTTGGCATTGGTGGACGGCAATCCTACAGAAGAAGACTTGTTGATAGCCGCTCAGCTCACTGCGCGTTATGGCCAGGGGCGTGATGCTGAACAGGTAGATGTAACAATCAGAGGCAAAGACGGTGCTGAGCGAAATGTTCAGGTACAACCGTTTAAAGCAGATGAAATTCCTCAGGAGTGGTTTGTGTAATGGCTAAACAGGTTTTAAATGCAAAACGTTTGCTATGTCCTTTGCCTGTGATTCGAACTCAGGACAAAGTCAAGACCATGGATCCCGGTGATGTGCTGGAAGTGGTTTGTACCGATCCCGGCGTAATGCAAGACATACCGGCATGGTGCAGAATCAATGGACATAAAGTACTGGAAACGCACTCAGCAGAGATGGAATACACCATAGTATTAGAGGTAAATTAAAGTGTCAGACAGTTATGATGCTGCACAGGTTTTAAAATTAAAAACCCGGGTCACTTATGTAGGTGCACTGGTTAATATTTTTTTAACCATTATCAAAATTGGTGTGGGATTTTTAGGCCAGTCTGCCTCTTTGATTGCCGATGGCATACATTCTCTATCTGATTTAGTCAGTGATTTATTTGTCATTATTGCTATCAAACTGGGCAGCCGTGAGGCGGACCATGATCATCCCTATGGACATCGCCGTTTCGAAACCATGGCAACCGTACTACTAGGATTAGGACTAGTTATCGTGGCAGGCGGAATAGCCTGGGATGCAACTGAACGGCTGTTACACCCTGAAAGGTTGTTGCAGCCCAACCGGGACACTTTTGGCATAGCCATCGTTTCCATATTAGCGAACGAATGGCTGTTTCACTACACCAAACGAGTCGGTGAAGCAACCCGGTCAAAATTACTGCTGGCCAATGCCTGGCATCATCGCAGCGATGCCTTTTCTTCCGTTGTGGTATTGATAGGCATAGGCTCTGTGTTTTTAGGGTTTACATTTGCAGATGCAATAGCAGCCGTTATTGTGGCCTTGATGATAGCAAAAATGGGGGTTTCACTGGTTCTGGAAAGTATAAATGAATTGGTAGACTCCTCATTACCCGAAGATTACGTTAAAGATATCCGCCGTGTTATTAAACAAACCTGTGGTGTCAAAAGCATACATTTATTACGTACCCGGCGTATGGGGGAAGATGCATATGTAGACACACATATTGTTGTTGATCCGCGGATCAGTGTTTCTGAAGGACATATGATAGGTGACACGGTCAGGGATAATTTAAAAACCAAGTTTGATGACGTCGTTGATGTCCTTGTACATATAGACCCGGAAGATGATGAATTTAAAGACCAACATATAAAGCCTTTAGTTCGGCAACAGGTTCAGGTTTATCTGGATCAGTATTTCTCTGAATGGATACATACGGTTGATGACTTTCGAATTCATTACCTGGAAGGCCTGGTTGAAATTGAGGTGGTATTGCCTCACGGATTGTTCAATCAGCCTCAACAGGTTGAATTGATAAAAAAACAATGTGCATTAATAGAAAAAAATGTGGATTTAATTACCAAGGTCTATGTTTTTTTTAAAGCGTGATTAGGTTGAGTTTATGGCAGTAGGAAATGTAGATTTTCCTGAAATGAATAAAGTTTCAGGCATTAAGCTGGGTACAGCAGTAGCCGGTATAAAACAAACAGAAAGAGATGATGTTCTCGTCGTGGAAATGGCCAAAGGAACAACTTGTGCAGGCGTGTTTACCCAAAACGCATTCTGTGCCGCACCGGTGCATATTGCGAAAGCTAATTTACAACAACACCCCAGATGGTTAATCGTTAATTCAGGCAATGCAAATGCCGGTACAGGCCAACAGGGCATGAGTGATGCTGAAAACTGTTGTACATCACTGGCATCTGCTGTTGCCGGCCAGCCCCATCAGGTATTGCCTTTTTCCACCGGTGTCATAGGTGAAAATCTACCCGTCGAAAAAATTAAAAAAATTTTACCTGACGCTGTTGCCAATTTACAAGAACAAGGCTGGGAAAAAGCATCACAGGCCATCATGACGACTGATACCTTTGCAAAAGGGGCGACTGTCGTCATAGAGTTAGATGGCAAACCAATAACGGTAACGGGTATATCAAAAGGTGCCGGGATGATCCAGCCTAACATGGCGACCATGCTGGGGTTTGTTGCGACTGATGCTACAATCAGCCAGGCTCTTTTACAACAAGTTCTGTCTATAGCTGTGGAACAGTCTTTTAATCGTATCACCGTCGATGGAGATACATCAACAAATGACGCCTGCATATTAATGGCTAGCGGATGTTCACCGGCTGCTGAAATTACTTTAGACACGCCTGCTTATCAACTGTTTTTAAATGCCGTTATTGATGTCTGCAAGCGCCTTGCAGAACTAATAGTCCGGGATGGAGAAGGAGCTACCAAGCTGATACGTATACGAGTGGAACAGGCTAAAAACGATGCAGAAGCCGCTTTAGTTGGAAAAACCATTGCTCATTCTCCATTAGTCAAAACCGCTTTTTTTGCCAGTGACCCAAACTGGGGCCGTATCCTTGCAGCTGTGGGCCGGGTAGAAATTGATCAATTGCAACTGAATGATATAGAAATTTATCTGGGAGATGTTTGCATCGTAAAAAATGGCGGCCGGGCACAGACTTATTCCGAAGAAAAGGGACAGCAAGTGATGAATCAGGAAGAAATCCTGGTCAGAATTGTTCTGGGACGTGGAACTGCAACACAGGAAGTTTTAAGTTGTGACCTTTCTTATGATTATGTGCGCATCAATGCTGAATACAGAACGTAAACCGAAGATTAAGGAAAACTATCTGCATGTTGCTGTCGGCGTAATTAAAGACACTGACGGACGAATCCTGATTTCACTACGCGATGATTCTGCCCATCAAGGCGGTTTATGGGAGTTTCCTGGTGGAAAGGTTGAACCCGGCGAAACGGTGGAACAGGCCTTAAAAAGAGAACTCAATGAAGAGCTGGGTATCACTGTTCAACAATCTAACCCACTGATTAAAATCAATCACCAGTACCCTGACATAAAGGTCTTGCTTGATGTCTGGACTGTCACTCAATTTGCAGGTACACCATGGAGCGTAGAAGGCCAGAAAATAGCGTGGGTTAAGCCTGAACAGTTAACTGATTATTCATTTCCGGAGGCGAACTATCCTATTATCTCTGCCGCAAGATTACCCGCTGAATATGCAATCTTAAATGCAGAGGATGAATCAGAGCTGATTAATGATTTAAATCGCATATTAAATAATAATATTAAACTTATACAGGCCAGAATCAAGGGTTTGTCAGAAGCAGCCGTCTATAATTTTTATCAATTGGCTGCACCGCTATGTAAAGCAAATAGAGCCACTTTGTTATTTAACTCAGCGGTTCAGGGTGTAGATAAAATTGCAGCCGATGGCATACATTTGACAGCTAAAGACCTATTATCAACAACGAAACGGCCCAACGGCTATGCCTGGGTCTCTGCCTCCTGTCATAACCTTCATGAACTGCTGCATGCAGAAAAACTGGGGCTGGACTTTGTCGTGCTGGCACCGGTATTAGCCACAGCAACACACCCTGACTCCATTCCATTAGGATGGGATAATTTTAAACTGCTGGCAAATCTGGTTAATCTGCCCGTCTTTGCATTAGGCGGCATGCAACGAGAGGACAGGGAATGCGCTCAATTATGCGGCGCTCAGGGCATTGCAGGAATCAGGACTTTTTTAGTGCAGGAATGAATCTTCATCTGTTAAAGTATTAGCAGCGGATTCAATATTAACACTTTCACCAGGGATTCTTTTTTCCTCTGAAACCCATTCACCCAGATCAATTAGTTTACAACGTTCACTACAAAAGGGTCTTGTAGCAGGTTGCTCATCCCAAATGACTTCTTTTTTACACATTGGACAAAGAATAACCGTTTGATTACCAGTAGCCATCAGAACACGCAACGAGTCAGTGAAAAGGGGACATTATCAGAACTTTGTACAGGCCTGTTTGTTTCAGTAGACGGCGCCATAAAACGTATTGTAAACCGGTGTTTGCCACCACTAATTTCTGCAAAGCATGGAAACCCAGGGTCAACAACAACCCTAAGCAATTGAAAGGGCTGTGATTTTTCCAGAGAAAGTTGAAAAAAGCCAGCCTCAGCTAATTCCTGGGTAGGCATACTACTTTGACGAATGAAATTAAGCGTTAAATTGATTGCTGTCTTAATGTCTTCAAAAGGTTTAGTCCAATGCAAAAAATCTTCCTGTTGAACGTCTTGATCTTGTTCCAGCCAATAATGAAATGCCGGCAAATCAAATGAACAGGTACCTCCAGGTATAGAGCTGCGCTGTGAAATGCTTTGAAACAAATCACTTTCCATCACATTGACGCCAACTTTACCGTTCGAAGCATAAAGGTTTTTACTAATCGTATTTAAGTCATTAAGAATCTGATCGAGTTTGTTAGTATCAACGCCTTCGCTATTTGCGATCTGGTTTAGAACTTTTGAATGTCTATCTAACTCTTTTAGTAATTCTGATTTCAAATCGTTACGACTAAAAATAGTCAGTATATCAAGTAACACGCTAATAGCAGCACGTCGATCATAAACTGTTTTGCCGTTCATGAAATGGTTCAATTGCTGGAATAGCTGTTCTAGACGTATAAATACACGAATTCTTTCATTCAGTGGAAATTCGTAAATAGTTTGTGTACTCACAAATAGGATTACCTAGGCGTTACTAAAATATATATTGATTGTGAAGCTTTTTGACTTGTTCTGCAAGTTGAGTATTTGAATTTGAGTTGTCTATTATATCATCTGCGTGCGAAAGCCTGTATTCACGGGAAACCTGACTGGAAATAATCGATAAAATTTCTTTCGTCGACAATTGATCTCTGGCTTTGACTCTTTCAATCTGCACGTCTACAGGACAGTCTATGACTAAAACCCGGTCAACGAACCGGGTCATTTTTGTTTCTAACAACAAAGGTATGCATAGTAAGCAATATTTTGCATCTAATCTATCAACTTCATTCTGCATTTGTTGATAAACCATCGGATGCAATATACTTTCCAGCTGTTTTTTTTTAAATTCATCAGCATAGATAATCTCTCTAAGCCTGGACCTGTCCAGTCCACCATCAGCGTTGATTATTGATATACCAAATGTATCCTGCAATAATGACAGTGCTTTTTGGCCCGGCTCGACCAATTGCCGTGCAATAATATCGGCATCTATTACGGGTATATCATATAGGTTGTGAAATAAATCAGCTACTGTTGATTTGCCACAACCTATTCCCCCTGTTAAGCCAATTTTTAACATAGTCCTTATAGTCCTATAGAATTCAAATAAAGCGCATTGATCTGTTCTCCCCATATTAAGGCCAGCCATCCAGCTGCAGCGAGGTATGGACCAAAAGGTATAGCTGCAGAGCGTTCTCTTTTTGCCAGCAAAATCATCGATATGCCTATAACCGCACCCACCAGGGAGGAAAGCAAAATGATTAATGGTAAATACTGCCATCCTAACCATGCGCCCAGTAATGCCAGTAATTTAAAATCTCCGTAACCCATGCCTTCTTTACCGGTAGCCAGTTTAAACAGTTGATATACCATCCATAAACTGAGGTACCCGGCAATAGCACCGATAATGCTGGAATAAGTATTGGTATAAATAGAAAATAAACTTAAAAATAAGCCCAACCATAAGACCGGTAAATTAATCGAATCCGGTAATAACTGGTGATCTATATCAATAAAACTAAGTGCTATCAGGGACCAGGTCAGCAATAGAGCAAATCCCATTTCTACGCTATAGCCAAAATGCCAGGCGACCACGGCAGAAGTCATTCCTGTAAAGGCCTCAATAAGAGGGTAGCGTAATGAAATATGTGCTTTACAGTTTGCGCATTTGCCTTGCAAAAACAAATAACTGATAACGGGGATATTCTGATAGGGTTTTATAGCCGACCCACAACTAGGGCATCTGGATAAAGGAAATGTCAGATTGAAGGGTTCAGGTTCATCCTGACCTTCCCCCTCAATTTCCAGATATTCCATACATTCTTTTTTCCAGCCTCTCTCCATCATGACGGGTAAACGATAAATGACCACATTCAAAAAGCTACCGATCAGCAGCCCTATAATTGAAACTACGGCGATAACTAACATCGGTGATGATTGAAGAAGACTATTTAATTCTTGCATGAATGTGTACTGAAGTAGATTGTTATTTGGACTAATATTATCTACATTTTTGTAGATAACTTGATGTTAACTGATACTTATCACATGTAAATGAACCCGCCATCCCTGGTGTCATTATAACGATTGCCGGTTAATTTTTTAGCAAGCGTCATGTTCTCAACTAGGGTAAAAAAAATCAACTAAATTAATACGAAAAATAAGAGACTTTTAAGATGATGAATGGTCTTCAGTCCCATAAAAAAAGGACTTTTAGCAAAGCCCTTTTTATATTGAAACAAAAGACAAGGGGAGAATAGTTTTACCCCACTGCTGCCCCAAGTTTAAAGATAGGTAGATACATCGCCACAATTAAGCCACCGACTAAAGTACCAAGTATTACCATAATAATAGGCTCCATTAAGCTACTCAAGTTATCAACCAGGTTATCTACTTCTTCTTCGTAAAAATCAGCAACCTTATCTAGCATACTGTCTATTCTTCCTGATTCTTCACCTATAGCGACCATTTGCACAACCATATGCGGAAATAAATCGACTTGTTGCATGGAAAACTGTAATCGCTGTCCGGTTGCGACATCTTCTCGAATTTTTAAAACGGCGTCAGAATAGATGATATTGCCACAGGCACCTGCAACCGACTCCAGCGCATCCACCAAAGGAACACCTGCAGCAGACATCGTGGATAGGGTTCTAGCGAAACGGGCAATAGCTGACTTATTAAGTATAAGTCCAACGACCGGGATTTTTAGCAGCGTTTTATCTACAAAATGTCTAAATTTTGCTGAACGTTTATGCACATAAGTATAAACCTGGAAAGTGCCAAAGATGCCAAGTATCACCGCCCACCACCATTCCTGTGCCCACTCGGAAAGCGATATCACAAATAAAGTAAACGAGGGCAGGTCAGCACCAAAACTTTTGAATAAATCTTCAAAAACAGGAACCACAAAAATAAGCAAAACTGCGGTTACGATAAAAGCAACAACAAGTACCGCGATGGGATAGGTTAATGCTTTTTTTACTTTTTTCTTGATGGATTCTGATTTCTCTTTATACGTGGCTATTTTATCCAGTAAGGTTTCAAGCACACCCGCCTGTTCACCCGCTTCAACCAGGCTACAAAATAAATCATCAAAATAAAGGTATTTACGCCTTAATGCCTCGGCTAAGGTATCACCCCCTTCGATATCAGATTTAATGGATAAAAGCATTTCACCCATACTGGGATTTTCATGGCCTTTACCGATAATATCAAATGCCTGTACCAGTGGTACACCTGATTCCAGCATCGTCGCTAACTGGCGGGCAAAAACAGCGATATCAGCCGGCGTAATTTTTTTAGCTTTGGCCCCACCCCCAATACCAAACAACGGTTTAGGTTTTTTCTTAATTTTTAAAACCCTGACGCCCATTTTACGTAAATCAGTACGCGCAATAATTTCACTTTTTGCACTGATTTGACCACCGGTTTTGTTTCCTCCCTTATCTTTTCCTTCCCATACAAAGTCAATTTGTTCGACTTCTGCAACCATAATTATTCCTCAGTTATTCTGTCTATTTCTTCAAGGCTGGTAATACCCTGACGTACTTTATCTAGTCCTGATGCTCTCAAATCATTGGTTCCTTCCGATTTTGATAGTTCTGCCATTTCCATTGCGTTACCTCCTCTCAAAATTAGCGCTCGCATTTTTTCACTAATGGGCATGACCTGGTAAATGCCTACCCGGCCTTTATAGCCTTCATTGCAGTGCTCACAACCGACAGGTATATATACTTTTAAGGTATCAAGTTCTTCTTTTTTAAATCCGGCATCAAGATAGGTTTTTTCCGGGTAATCAGCTTCTTTTTTACAATGTTCACATAGTCTGCGTCCCAGACGCTGTGCCATGATCAAGTTTACCGCTGATACAATATTGAACGGTTCAATACCCATCTGAACCAGGCGGTTAATCGTTTGAGGTGCATCATTTGTATGCAGAGTAGATAACACCAGGTGACCGGTTTGTGCTGCTTTTACTGCAATACTGGCTGTTTCCAGATCACGGATTTCCCCTACCATGATAATATCCGGATCCTGTCTTAAAAAGGCTTTTAACGCTTCGGCAAATGTTAAACCTGCCTTTACATTCATGTTAACCTGGTTAATTCCTTCCACGGTAATTTCTACCGGGTCTTCTGCTGTAGAAATATTTCGTTCTACTTTGTTTAAAATATTAAGTCCTGTGTATAACGAAACGGTTTTACCACTTCCTGTAGGCCCTGTGACCAAAACCATGCCATAGGGTCTGTGTATCGCATTCATGAACAGTTCCTGCTGTTCAGGTTCAAAGCCCAGTTTTTCTATCCCAATTTGAGCACTGGAAGGATCTAAGATACGTAATACAACTTTCTCACCGAATAGCGTAGGGCAGGTATTAACACGAAAATCTATTGCCCGGTTTTTTGATAATTGCATCTTTATCCGGCCATCCTGGGGAACCCGTCTTTCAGCTATGTCCATTTTAGACATCACCTTGATTCTCGATATCAACCTGTTGGCTATGTTTGACGGGGGGCTTGCAGCTTCGTAAAGAATTCCATCGCCCCTGAAGCGAATGCGAAATTTCTTTTCATAAGGCTCTAAATGTATATCAGAAACGCCTTTCTTAATGGAGTCGAGCAAGATTTTGTTTACAAACCTGACGATAGGGGCATCGTCGATTTCAGAGTCTGCATCATCAGTTTCGACGGGATCGTCGCCTCCTGATATCTCTAGATTATCCAGATCCTCATCCATTAGATCTGCCATGGAAGTATCAGCTGCTTCCATAGATGTTTCAATTAAGCGAACCAGCTTATCTTCTTCAACCAGTATCGTTTCAGTATTTAACTGGGTATGAAATTTAATTTCATCCAGTGCCTGAAAATTAGTCGGGTCTGATACTGCAATAAATAATCTGTTACCGCGTTTAAATAAGGGTAACGCGTGATGCTGACGTATCAGTTTTTCACTAACCAGGCTAACCGGCAACGATTGTGTGTCTATTGCATCAAGATCAAAAAAAGGCACGCCAAATTCATCTGATGCCAGAGTCGCTATGGTTTTACTGTCAACAATGTTATTGGCAACTAAATGATTAATTAACGGTAATTTCTTTTTTTGGGCATCATCGGCATGCGTATTGGCATCTTCCTCCGTTAAAATGTCTTTTTGAATAAGACATTTTACCAAGCCTCCAAATTGTAAGTCCGAATGTGTTGTTGCCATGAGTGATGATTTTTAAACAGTAGTAATGAAAATATAGATGAAATAGGGCATTTGTCTACCAGCCAGGCTTTTATATTAATACGCTCTGAACTATTTGAATAAAGCGAAATTACTAAAACGGATCAACCGTTGTTCATATATAGACAAGGAATGACGGCTAAAACTTTAACTGTTAGCTAAGCCTGTAGACAGGTAGTGATCGCTGCTGATATCGCAACCGGAATGGTTTAATTTTACTACGCCAGAAACACATTGCATGTAGATTGGCTTTATATAACTTCTAACAATCAATAACATACCTCAAAGACACACCTTAATCCTGCCAAATGCGGGAAGAAGGTGTACTTTGTGGTTTTAGCTGATTAGAGTGCTTTAATTTTGGCTAACTGTTCTTCTAATTGAATTTTTGAAGTATATAACGTGGCCAGTTTTTCTTTTTCTTTATCTATAACAGCCTGAGGTGCTTTATCAATAAATTTTGGATTGTTTAATTTACCCTCAATTCTGGGTAAATCTTTGACAATTTTTTGAATTTCCTTCTCC